>Ga0163147_10003475_pt1 | contig 20976 bp, 16 predicted proteins | sample OliLakLV19MP6G1_FD_148597 | JGI IMG/M metagenome (GOLD analysis project Ga0163147, IMG submission 148597) | Freshwater microbial mat bacterial communities from Lake Vanda, McMurdo Dry Valleys, Antarctica- Oligotrophic Lake LV.19.MP6.G1 | ecosystem: Environmental > Aquatic > Freshwater > Lake >...
GACCCCTACCTCGAGACCCCGGCGCTGAAGTTCGAGATCCACAAGCACCTCGACGCCTGTCGCCGGCTGTCCGACATCGCCGCCCTGGCGCAGAGCACGCGTGATCGCTTCGGCGCCTTGGTCGACCCGGTGGCGCGCCTGTTCATCGTGCGTGCCCTGCGCCTGCGCTGCGCCGAGATCGGCGTGGTGCGCATCGACGTCGCCGACCGCCAGTTGCGCCTGCACCTTTCCGGCCCGTTGCCGCCCGATCTCGCCAAGGCCTCGCTGCCCGAACTGGTCCACCTCCAGCTCGACGGTTCGGTGCTGGTGCTGTTCCTCAAGCCCAAGCTCGAACAGGACGTGGCGCTGCGCATCCTGGCGCGGCTGCTGGGGTTAGACCTCGGGTTCTTGGGGCGGGGGTTCTGACGGGTGCGTGGTCCTAACGGGTGCGTGGTGCGTGGTCCGTGGTCCGTGGTCGGGCAACCCGAACCACCGGCGAGGCTGGCTGCATAAACCCCGCGCGGGAGAGCAGCCATACATGGAGGTAGGTTTTATTTCCGGTTCCAAGTCGTCTGGTTGCCCGACCACGGACCACGGACCACGGACCACGCACACATCAGCACACATCAGCACACATCAGGACCACGCACCATCCGTCCACCTTTCCCCTTGCCCCCACCGGACTCGGAATAGCATCCCCGCCCCTCACTGAGCTATCCGGAGCCTTATGATTCGCGTCGAAGCCCGCAACGGCGAGCCCCTGGAAAAGACCCTCCGCCGCTTCAAGAAGCGCTGCGAGAAGGAAGGCTTGACCAAGGACATCAAAAAGTGCCTGTATTACGACAAGCCCAGCGAGAAGCGCCGCCGCGAGGCGCGTAAGCTCGAGAAGCGCATCGCCCAGGAGCGCCTCGAAGCCGCCCAGGGCCATCAGCCCCAAGGGTGAGCGCCCACCCGGGCCTCGGTCCGGGTCCAATATCCACTGCTATGGACGAAGACGACGCTGCCCCTGCAGATCGCCTAGCCGCCGATCACCCAGCCCTTCCCGGCTGGGTGATCGCGCTTCCGACCTGCCCCTCGACCAATACCTGGGCGCTCGACCGGCTCGATGCGCTGGCGCATGGCGCCTGCGTCTGGACGACACGGCAGACGCACGGTCGCGGCCGGGGCGGCGCCGCGTGGTATGCGCCGCCGGGGGTGCTTACCGCCAGCTTCGTGCTCGACCTCGGCGGCGCCGACCAACGCCAGATCGCGCCGACCCGCCTCAGCCTTGCCGCCGGACTCGCCGTGGCGCACGCGGTAGAGGACGTCACGCCAGCGGCGCGGGTGGCGATCAAGTGGCCGAACGACTGCTACCTGCGCGATCGCAAGCTAGGCGGCCTGCTGTGCGAAACCCGCGGGCGCGCTGATGGCGGCATGGCGGTGGTGGTCGGCGTCGGATTGAACCTAGCGCCGCATTGGGACATGGACGCCGCGGCGCTCCCGCTCGCCACCGGCAAAGCGGCGCCGATCGGCCTCGATGAAATCGGCCCCGTGCCGGCGATGCCGGCCATGCTGATCGCGCTGCGCCGCTACCTGCTCGAGGCCTGTGGCCTGCTCGCGGCCGGCGGGTGGGAACGCCTGCTGCCGCCGCTGCGCGCGCGCGACTGGCTGGCCGGTCGTCCGGTGACGGTGCAGACCGGTGCCGGCGCGGTCATTGGCGTCGCGCGCGGCCTCGACGCGCAGGGCGCATTGCTGGTCGAGGAAGACGGACACGTGATCGCCATCGCCAGCGGAACGGTCACCGCGGTGGGGTGAGCCCGTAGCGGCGCATGCTTGCGACCAGCGGCGGTGCCGACATCGTGCCGGACCACCATTTCCGGAGCCCGTATGCCCAACAAACTCGCCAACGCCCTTCACACCCGCATGAATGAACAGGGCCTTGAGGGCCGCACCGCCGACGCCGCCAAGGCGATCGGCGTCAGCTACCCGAGCCTGGCCGCCGTCCTGTCCGGCAAAGCCAAGCCGAACAAGTCGACGGGCGCCAAGTACCAGGCGTACCTCGGCATCGGTGACGAGGACTTCCGTAATCTGCTCGGCGATGTGCAGGTCGTGCGCAAGCCACGCGCCAGCGCCGCTCCGGCGCGCAAGGTTGGTCGCCCGGCCGGCCGGCCGGCCGCAGTCAAGTCGTCGACCGGCAGCGGTGATGAACTGGCCCGCGCCGCGCGCGCGCTCGGCGACCTGCTGCAAGATGGATTGGCCCTGCGCGTGCACCGCGCCAGCCCCGACCTGCGCAACGTCATCGAGCGCATCCTGGGGTGATCGCACCCGTGACCGCTCGGCCTGTACGCGAAACCCCGGCGGTATCCGCCGGGGTTTCGGCTTTGCTGGCACCGGCTCCTGGGGCAGCCAGGCTCCTGGGGTAACGCCGTTTCCTTTGCGAGTTCGTGAGGGCCAACGGCCCGATTCAAGTCAGCCCAGGGCAACGCCCTGGGAAATTCAGTCGGTTCAGTCGCCCCTACAGGGCTCTACGGTCCTGATACTATTGTCCCAGGGCGTTGCTCTGGGACAACATAGGTCGGGCCGTTGGCCCTCGCGAAAATGCATAAGGAAACGGTGTTGGCTACTAGGGCAGCCAGTGCAGCCTCGTATCCCACGTGGCGCCGGGCACAGAGCTCACGGTGCTCGTCGTGTGGCCGTCCATGGCCAGGACGTTCACCCGATTGCGATGGCGGCTGGCATCGACCGCTTGCGGAGGGCAGTGACCCCACTGACCCATGCCGGTCTCCTTGGCCACGCCGTCGACGAACAGCACGAGGTCGTGCTCGGCAGGAAAGGTTCCCAACCGGTAATGCCGTGCCCGTCCGTCTTGGTCCAGCCGTCCGTTGAATTTGAAACTCTTGGGCGCCGCATTGGTGAACACCCGCGGCCCGCTCCAACGGAAGGCGGGGCACTGGAATATGGAATTGGCCTTCGTGACGTCGCGCTGCGCGGTGTAGGCGGGAAGGCGATAGAACCAGGCCGGACTGGTGGCGGGGTGGTCGTCGCCCCAGTTGCGCGCCGCGGGCAGCAGATCGTCATGGTCACCGGCATACGCGATCACGGCAGCGCCGACCTGGCGCAGATTCGACTGGCAGGAGACCGTGCGCGCGTAGTTGGAGACGGCGATGGCGGAAGGGATGATGAGCCCCGCGAGCGCCGCGCAGACGGCGACGACCAGGACCAGTTCGATAAGTGTGAAGGCGGCGAAACGCATGGTCCGCGGACGATGTCGATCCGGTGATTGCTGACAACACCCAACCATGTCTCCATGAAGTCGCCCTAGTAATTTCTGCCCCGGATTCTGATGCCTGGGATGCCGCCCGTTCCGCCGCCCCACGTAGAACCCACTCCGGTAAGGCTTGGCGGCCGTGGATCATCCGATGTCATTCGTTCGGTGCGAACCCTCATCATCCTTCTCAGCGGCGACGCTCAACCACCGCCGGCGCTCAGCGCGGGTCTGCTGCCATTGGGGTCAGTGGTGAGCGAGGTGCGGAGCGCACCCGACTTGGTGGTGCTGTACGGATGCCGCGACCTCGTGGCGCGCATCGGCGACCTCCGCTCGCATGCCATCACCGCCGAGACCGCGATCCTGGCGATCAGCGATGGTGGCGAGGTCCCCGAACTACCCATAGCCGGCGTCATCGAGCACCTCGCCTGGCCGCGCGAATCTGCCTTGCTGGAGCGACGCTGCCGACTGCTGCTCGAACTCACCGCGCGACGCCGCGACGATCACTTCCGTTGGCTGGTCGATCATGCCAACGAGGCGGTGTGGCGCGTCGAACTCGCCGAGCCGTGCGCGACGACCCTGCCGGTCGAAGAACAGGTCGCCTGGTTCTTCCGGCATGGCCTGATCACGCAGGCCAATCCCGCGATGGCGACGATGTACGGCTTGGCCAGTGCCGATGACCTCATCGGCATGCCGCTGGCCAACCTGCTGCTGCCCGATAACGCGCGCAACCACGCCTTTCTCGCCGCGGCCGTTGGCGCCGGCTACCGGCTAATCGATGCCGAGTCCGTGGAACGTGACGTCAACGGAGCGCCGCGCTGGTTCCTCAACAGCCTGTTCGGCGAGGTTGCCGACGGCCTGGTTCACGGCGCCTGGGGCACCAGTCGCGACATCACCGCCTTCCGCCTGGTCGATCAACGCCTGGCGCAGAGCGAAGACCGCCTCCGCCTGGTGGTCGAGCACAGCGCCGAGGGCATCGTCATGGCCGACGAGGCCGGCGTGATCCGCCTCTTCAACCCGGCGGCCGAACGCATGCACGGGGTCGCCTTCCGCCAGATCGCCTCGCCCGACTGGGTCGCCACCTTCGGCCTCGAGGATCTCGACGGCCGAACGCTGGGTCGTCACGAGGTGCCGCTTTGGCGAGCGCTGCAGGGCGAAACCGTCGATAACGCGCGTTGGGTGGTGTGCCGACCGGATGGCAGCCGCCGCGTGCTGGTCGGTACCGCCACGCCCCTCACCCGCGGCGACGGATCGCGCGCTGGCGCGGTGCTGATCTGCCGCGACGTCAGCGAACAGGACGCCACCGAGCGCGCGCTGCGCGAACGCATCGCCCATACCCGAGCCATCGTCGACTCGGCCCTCGACGCCGTGGTCACCATCGATGCCAGCGACCGTATCGTCGACTGGAACCCGCAGGCCGAGGCGATCTTCGGCTGGAGCGCCAGCGCGGCGATCGGGCAAGTGCTGCCGGACCTGATCATCCCCCCACGCTACCGCGAGCGGCACCGCGTCGGCATGGCGCGCTACCTCGCCAGCGACGAAGGCCCGGCGCTGCGCAAGCGCTTGGAACTGTCGGCGGTTCGCCGCGACGGCACCGAGTTTCCCGTCGAGCTGTCGATCGTACCGACGATGGTCGATGGCCGCGTCCTGTTCTGCGGCTACCTGCGCGACATCACCGAAGCCAAGCGCGCCGAGACCAGCCTGCGCGCCTCAGAGGCGCGTTTCCGCCAACTCGCCGAGACCATCCGCGAGGTGTTCTACATCCGTGGACTCGACGGGAGGGACCTCGTCTACGTGAGTCCAGCCTACGCTGAGATCTGGGGCCGCAGCACGGACAGCCTGCACGCGGATCCGCTGTCCTTCCTGCAGGCGGTGCATGCGGATGATCGCCCGCGGGTCGAAGCCGCGCTCGCGCGGCAGAACGCCGGCGAGGCGACCGTCGAAGAGTACCGGGTGGTTCGCCCAGACGGCGCCGAACGCTGGGTCTGGGATCGCTGCTATCCCGTGATGGTCGATGGCCGCGCCGTGCACGTGGCGGGCATCGCCGAGGACGTCACCGAGCGCCGGCGGGCCGAAGATGGCGTGCGCTCGCGCGAGCGCCTGCTGACGCTGATCACCGATGCCTTGCCGTCGCCGATCGCCTATGTCGATCGCGATTGCCGGTTTCGCTTCCTGAATCGCAGCTACCCCGGGTGGCACCAGCGTCCCGCGGGCGGCGTCCTCAACGCGGACATGCGCGAGGTGCTGGGCGAGCAGCATTGGGCGTCGGTCGCGCCGTACGTCGCCCGCGCCTTCGCCGGGGAAACGGTCACCTTCGATCGGTCATTCGTCCGCCCCGACGGCAGCGAACGCTGGGTGCAGATCTCGTACATCCCGGACCGGGACCGCGATGAGCGGGTCAATGGCTTCGTCGTCCTCATCCTGGATACCACCGAACGGACGCGAACCGCCCAGCGCGACCACCTCCTCGCCGAGGCCACGGTGACCATGGCGCGCACCCTCGATCCGCAGGCGGTGGGGCGCGTGCTCGCCGAATGCTGCGTCCCCGTACTCGGTGATTGGGCCGCGCTCGAGATCGATGGCGAGGCGGTCTTCGTCCATCATCGCCACGCCAGCGACGAGCCGCGGGTGCGTGCCGCCGTGCCGATGCTGGCGCTGGCGGTGACGCCTGGGCAGCTCGGCCGGCCGCTGGCCAGACCCATCGCCGGCATCGCCTCGGCGATCGGCGTTGGAATCCTGGCCCGCGATGAGTGGCGGGCCAGGCTGTGGCTGGCCTGCGACGAGTCGCGGCAGATCCACGACGCGGGCGACGCGGAACTGGCGCGCGAATTGGCGCGCCGTGCCGCCCTGGCCATGGACCGCGCCTTGCTGCTGCAAGAGGCGCGGACCGCTCGCGATCAGGCCGAACGCACGGCGGGCGAACTCGCGCGCTCAAACGCCGAGCTTGAGCAGTTCGCCTACGTCTCGTCGCACGACCTCAAAGAACCGCTGCGCATGGTGACGATGTATCTGGACCTGCTCGAGCGGCGCTACGGCGGCACGCTCGACGGCAAGGCGCAGGGGTATGTCGGCTACGCCCGCGACAGCGCCGCGCGCATGCAGCGCCTGATCGAGGATCTGCTCGCCTACGCCCGGCCGGTGGCGCGCGACACGGCTGAACCGGTCGATGCCAATGCGGTGATGGCGGCGGTGATCGCCGATCTGCGCGCCAGCATCGCCGCCGAACGCGCCACGATCACCACCGGCCGCCTCCCCGCCCTGCGGGTCGACCGCACCCGGCTCGGTCAGCTGCTCCAGAACCTGGTCGGTAATGCCCTCAAGTACCGTTCCGAGCGCCCGCCCGAGATCACCATCACCGCGACCACCGACGCCGATGCCGGATGCACGATCGATGTCGCCGACAACGGGATCGGCATCGAACCCGCCTACCACCAGCGCATCTTCGAGGTCTTCCAGCGTCTGCACGGGCGCGAGCAGTACGCCGGAACCGGCATCGGCCTGGCCATCTGCAAGAAGATCGTCGATCAGCTGGGCGGTCGGATCTGGGTCGAATCCGAACTGGGACAAGGCAGCGTTTTCCGCGTCACGTTGCCGGCGGCGCTGGTCGAGTTCCCGGCCGGCGATCAGCCCGCCGATCCCCTCGCCTGAGCACAAATGCATAGCGTTGCTGCAAGCCGCAGCCCGCGCGACGACCGCCCGCCCCACTGGCCTGCGATGGGCCGCGGGTTGAAGCAACGAGTGTTGGACATGGCCCGCGCGGAAGGCGCGTGCTGCTTATCTGTAGTTCGCTTTTTTGGCTAAAATCACCGGAAAAACGTGGCAGACGAGCGTCATTCTCTGGCTTCGAGGGAGGGCGCAAGCCGACCATGTCCAACCACCGTCACCGCAACAACCCTCCCCAGGGAACGCCACCCTCCAGAGTGGCTCGAATGGTGGACCGTACCGACCCGCAGCCCACTCAGGAGAGTGGCGTTCCCGGGAGCCACCAACTGCGCACGACGGGCGCACTCGCGTATGGCCGGCTTCGCCGGCTATGTCCAACGTCACACGCACGGGCCACCTGGGCCGGCACGGTGCCGCAGCACTCGACCTCCGGAGACCGGCATGCCTCACTTCCTCCTGCTCGCCCTCGGCCTCATCTCCAGCAGCGCCGTCGCCGCGGACCTGCCCGATGCCGCCACCGTGCAGAAAGAGTTGCGCGCCATCGTCACCCAGCCGAACGGCGACTTCGGTCTGCACATGTGGGCGACCCTCGTCGGCCGCGACGGCCGCGACGGCACAATGCGCGTGGTGACGTTCAGCGGCGAGGGCTGTGGCGACCAATGGCCGGGAAGTCGGGTCATCTCGGCGCAGAAGGCCTTCACCGCCAACGCCTTCAGCCTGCCCAAGCTGGCGTTGTCGACCGGCCGGCTCTATTTCGCCGTACAGCCCGGTGGCAGTCTGTTCGGTCTGCAGCACAGCAATCCCGTCGATGCCACCGCGGTGTATGCTGGTAAGGCCGAGAACATCGGCACCGCTAAGGGCCCTCTCGTCGGCAAATGGATCGGCGGCGTGAACGTCTTCGGCGATGGACTCGCCCTCTACGCCGCCGAGGGAGCCCGGCTCGGTGGCCTCGGCCTGAGCGGCGACTCGTCGGTCGCTGACCACATCATCGCCTGGAAACTGCGCCACGCGTTGGGCCTCGACCACCTTCCCGGCGGCGTCAGCCCGACCGGACGACAACCTGGTCATCGACACCGTCGGCGGAACGAGCGCCAGCGGCTGGGGCCACGCGGCGACCACCGAGGCGGCGACGGCGCTGATCAAGGGACTGCCGGCAGCGCGGTGCCGGTGGCCAAGGCGAAGCGACCCCACATCCGGCGATAGCGGCCCATCTGCGGTTGCCGTCGGTGAGATCACGTGGCAAAGCGCAGGGCAGCGATGCCGAGGCCGATCAAGCCGAGCACGCCGCACCCGATGGCGATCATCCCGTGCGGGCGCTGCCTGCCCTGCTTCAGCTTCCATGAGCCGAGAACGATCGCAGCGATACCGGCCGGCAGATAATACATGACGGCACTGATGACGCTCTGCATCTGCTTCTCGGCCGTGCCGCCTGGTCCGACCGTATACGCAGCCAGACTCACCACGCCGAAACCCAGCGCCAGCCAGCCAGGCACCTGACTCGGTGGGCGCTCGGGCGTGGGATCTGGTGGATGGAAGGGATTATCCGCATCGCCGCTCATCGCCGTCGACGCTCAGGCCGCCTCGATGCGCTTACCAACGTACTGCGCGTCGCCAAACGCTAGGATCGGGAAGAAGATGAAACCGAGGAAGAAGAGACCGACGCCAAACAAGGTGCTTTGACCGAACGCCTTGGCGATGTCGATCATGACGATGATGACGATCACGAAGTTCACCAGCGGGATGAGCATCAGCAAGATCCACCACCACTGGCGCTGCGCGATGCGCAGCACGATGATGATATTGTAAATCGGTATGATCGATGCCCACCCCGGGTGACCGGCTTTCACGAAGACCTTCCACATTGAGACGATAAGAAGGATGGTGATTGCGAATGAAATGAGTTCGCCCATGGAAACCCCTTGGCAATGCGTGGCTGAGGTGCGCGGACTGTGTCGACGCACACGGGGTTCGTCAACGTGGAGCACCGCTGCGCTGGAGGGGCGTTGCGACGAGGTTGGGCCACTTGGTGTTCGGCACCATCCACACGTCGGGAGCCGCGCAGACCATCGGCCGCATCCGGTTCCTCGTCACTTGAGGTGGGTTCGTTGACGGGTGCCGCGCGTGCGGGCGGTCGAGATCCTGTTCAGGACCCCAATCATCACGAAGCTGCTACTCGAGGGCGAGGCCGCCAAGATCGCCGAAGCGCTGGCGCGCGACACCGAGAACGGCGGCGAGAACTTCACCAAGGCGCTGATCAGGCTCTACCGCGAGAAGAAGCTCACCATGGACGCGGCGCTGAAGGACAGCGCTGAAGGCGGCGCCGAATCCGGAAGAACTGCGCATGGCGATGAGCGGGATGGATGGATCGTGTGAGTCGAATGGCGCCCCAACCCACTATGGGCAGGCGGATCGCTGTTTGGCGAATCCGCTGGTCGCTATTTGACCCAGGCCCGACGACTGTTTCCATTATTGATCGTATCATTCCCATCGACCGCGGTGGCGTTGTCTACCGTCCCGTCGCCGGCTCGGGTGTAGATGCCATCTGGTCCAGCCACGGTGAATTCGCCGGTCTCGCCCGCATTTTCAGCGTCGGGATTGCGGGTGCCCCCGATAAGCGTCTCGACGGCCGCTGTTGCGAGCCCGAGGGTGTCTCCAGCACCAGACACTCCGACGAGGACACGGATGCTGGTATCCGCGCCGATTGAGACGACTTTGCTTTTGTGCCAATTCCTGCGATCGGCAAAAATGATGCGGTTGGCGGTCGCGTCCACCTTTGCAGCCCAATCGTAGGCCCAGGCGATCTCGCCCGTCCCCGCGACACGCGATGACCAGGAACTGCCGGCAAAGCCAGCGTTGGTCGACAGGAGCGGCACACCGTTCGGCCCAGGCACCATCTGGCCCTTGGCCTTGAATATCTGGTTCGGCAACTGTGTCGCTGCTGCCAGGGTCTCGAGGCTGGCATAGGCGACGATCTTGGCATTCGCGGGAGAAACCGCAGCACTGAGGGTAACCCCACCATGCGCAAGCGGCCACGCGCTCTCGTTATCGCCCTGATAGGCGACCATGGCAGAAACAATGCCCCGTTGGGCGGATCCATCGGCCGACTGGTTGGCCTTATTTTTCACCAACGTCACCGCCGGGACGAGCATCGCCGCCAGCACCGCGATGATCGCGATGACGATAAGCAATTCGATGAGGGTGAAGCCCCTACGCATGGCCATGGTACCTACCCCAATGTTTCTACTTACCATCCAAAACGGACTGTGCGCTCATTATAGCGACAAGCAAACGGCCCCTGGGAGCACCAGGGGCCGTATCCTAGGACCCTGGCCTACGCCAGGGTCCTGGAAACAAGGGACTTATCGCAGTTGGCTACTTGACCCAGGCACGGCGATTATCAAGTAGCGTGCTGCCATTGTTATTGCCGGCAGTTGCGGCGGCACCACCGTCACCAACTGAGGTGTAGATGCCATCCGCCGTGGTAGGGTCGGTCGCGCCGTCAGTATTGCAGCCGACTGAATCCTGGTTAACCGTCAGGCCTGAGCCATGGGTCGCGGCGGGGAGTGCGGCAGCCATGTTCGCCGTCTCGCCCACCCCAACGACCGCATTCAGCAATCGCAGGCTGGAGTCGACCGCCACTGCGACGACCTTCTTCTTGTGCCAATTATTGCGATCCGCCATAATGATGCGATAGGATGCCACCTCTCCGGGAACGCACCAATCGTAGGCCCAAGCGATGTGGCCGTTACCGTTGCTGGCAGCAGACCAACCACTCGCCAGATCGATCGGGGCCTTGGGAACCTTAGGAGCGCCAGGCGTGCCGCCGACACCCGTTTCGGTCTGACCCTTGGCCTTGAAAATCGCGTTGGGCAACTGAGTGACCGCTGCGCAGACTTCCATGCTGTTGTATGCCGTCCGTTGAGCATCTGCGAATGCCTGAGGCGCAGCAGGGGTCAAGGCCAAGGCTGCGGTTCCATATGCGAGCGGCAATGAGCCATCATAATCACCCTGATAGGCGACCATCGCCGTGACGATTTGTTTCTGATTATTTCCGTTGGCGGTCTGATTGGCCTTGTTCTTGACCAGGGTCACTGCGGGCAGCAGCAAGCCGGCGAGAATGGCGATGATCGAAATGACGACGAGCAACTCGATCAGGGTGAAGCCCTGCTGAGCGCGGGTTCGGGAACTCGACATACATGCCTCCGATTGGGTAGGCGGTGGATATGACAACGGCCACGGGATGGATAGGGCCGGACTCCACCAACGTAGGGAATGGGGGGCTCGATCGCAACGTGGCGGAGAACGCCCGCGGGCCCACGCGGTGGGGCTGTGTCACTGGCTGGGCGCTGGAGAGATCTGGTTCTATTCAACGGTTGCAAATAGTGGGTGGCGCGTTTTTGGGTGCGTGACTTCGCCCCGCGTGGCAGGAGGACTGCGCGATCGGACCTGCACCGCTGTTCAGGTGGGGCCCTGGCCCACCTGAACGGGCTTGAGGGTCGGGAACAGGATCACATCGCGGATGCTGGTCGAGCCGCTCAAAAGCATGACCAGGCGGTCGATGCCGATCCCCTGGCCGCCGCAGGCAGGCAGGCCATGGTCGAGGGCGGTGCAGTAATCCTCGTCGATGGTGCCGGCGACGATCCCGGCCTCGTCATCCTCGGCGGCTGCGGCTTCGGCGAGCTGCTCGCGGAAGCGCGCGCGCTGCAACTCGGGATCGTTCAGCTCGGTGTAGGCGTTGCCAACCTCCATGCGCGCGATGAAGGCCTCGAAGCGCAGCGTCTTGGCGGGGTCCTCGGGGTGCGCTTTGCAGAGCGGGGTGAGCCAGGTCGGTTGCTCGGTGATGAAGGTCGGCTCGATCAGGTGCGGCTCGACGATGGCTTCCCACACCGCGTTGGCGAGGCGGTCATAGGTCGGGTAGTTGTCGAGGTGGATGCCCAGGTCGCGCGCCTTGGTGCGAACCGCGGCCTCGTCGTCGTAGGCGATGCCGCCCAGCTCGCGCATCGCCTGGTGGTAGGTGAAGCGGCGCCACGGCTTGCCGAGGTCGATGGTGAGATCGCCGAAGCGGATGGTGCGCGTGCCCAGCACGTGGTCGCAGAGGTGGCGGAACAGCTCCTCGGTGAGGTCCATCATCGCGCGATGGTCGGCATAGGCCTGGTACCATTCGATCATGGTGAACTCGGGATTGTGCCGCAGCGAGATGCCTTCGTTGCGGAAGTTGCGCCCGATCTCGAAGACGCGCTCCATGCCGCCGACCAGCAGGCGCTTGAGGTACAATTCAGGCGCGATGCGCAGGTAGAGGTCGAGGTCGAGGGCGTTGTGGTGGGTGACGAACGGGCGCGCCGCGGCGCCGCCGGGCAGCGTCTGCAGGATCGGCGTCTCGACCTCGAGAAAGTCGCGGTCGGTGAAGAAGCGCCGGACCGCGGACACCAGCCGGCTGCGCAGCGTGTAGGTATGCAGGCTGCTGTCCGACATGAGCAGGTCGAGGTAGCGCTGCCGCGCGCGGGTCTCGGGCGACAGTTCGCCCGACGACGCGCCGGCCTGGTGCGGCGGCGGCAGCATCGCCTTGCCGAGCACGGTCAGCTGGTCGACGAAGACGCTGATCTCGCCGCGCTTGGAGCGCCCGACCGGTCCGGCGACGCCGATCCAGTCGGCGAGGTCGATCTGGTCGAGAAGCTGCCACTGCTCGCCGAGCACTTTGAAGTCGCAGAACAGCTGGATGCCGCGCGCCTTCTTGCGTTCGGCCCCCTCCAACTCGCTCTCGCCCGCCAACTGCTGCTGGTGGTAGAGATCGGCGCGCGAGCGGTCGAAGAGCGTGGCGAAGAGCAGCTTGCCGGTATTGCGCAGGTTGCCCACGCGACCGGCGAGGACGACCCGCTCGCCCTTGGCCTGGTCGAGGCCCTCGACGAAGGCGGGGCACAGCGCGCGCGCCTGGGCCACCGAGTGGGTGGGTACAAACGTCTGGCCGAAGGGATCGACGCCAAGCTCGCGCAGCTTCGCCGCCTTGGCCAAGCGCGCGGCTCGGTACTGGTCAGCGGACTCGGTCGGATGCACGGGCTGCTCGGTCATGGCCACCTCCCCATTCGGCGAGGCGGGATGGTAGGAGCAGCCGGGTGGGCGGCCAGTCGGATCGTTGGAATGGATCTGGATCAGGTTGCGGCAGGCTGACGCCTGCGCGGTTTCATGCCGATTGCAAATCGGCGATCCCAGGCGCCTTCTGCGCGTCCAAGCGCGCCCTGGCGCGCCCAGTGTTGACCATGAATGCCACGAGGGGGGAGTGCAGGCGCGTTGCGCCGGAACGAAGCGGGGGGACCGTGAGGTCCCCCCGTACAAACAGGGCCCCGACGTGCGCAGCACGGAGAGGCCGCCGCAGGCGGCCAGCCCCGGCGTCGGCCGGGGCTGGGGCCCGATCTCCAGCCATCGATCTCAGAGCGACTTCTCGATCTCGTCGAACAGGATCACATCGGCCGAAACCATCACCAACGTCTTGAGCTCGGTCTCGGAGCGGCCATTGCGGCTGAACAGACGACCGAGGAACGGGATGTGGCTGAGGAACGGCACGCCTGAGTGGGCCCGCCGGCTGTCGCCGTTGGTCATACCGGCGATCATCAGCGACCCGCCATCGGGGATGGTCACTGACGTGCGCACAGACTGGTAGCGCAGTTGGGGGATGAGCAGCGGATTCACGCCAGCGACGCCAGCGTTCGAGGTCTGGACGACCTGGCCGCCGGGGAAGCTGCCGTCGACGACCGGCGGGCCGAAGCGACGCCACTGCGCCACCTGCGCGTTGGTCGGGCGCAGGGTCATCGTGATGTACTTCTTGTCGGCCGAGGCGACCGCCTGGACGTCGAGAACGGTGCCGTACGACAGGATCGAGATGATCGGATCGTACTGGCCCTGGACCACGTCGTAGTCGGCGATGTACGACTGCTGGTTCATGTGGACGAGGTGGGCCTGCTGGCCGTTGAACAACGTCACGTCGGGTTCGAAAGTGACGTTGCCGCGCCGATCCTTCTCGACCGCCTGCAGCACCGCCGAGGCGTAGAGGCCATTAAGCAGGTGGAACTGTTCGGTCTGCAGCAATAGGCCCTCGGTGGGCCCCGGTCGGGAGAGGGTGCTGGACGAGGTATAGTCCTGGAGCTCGTTGGTGAGCACGCCGGCGGCGGTGACACTGCCGTTCTGGTTGAAAGCGCCTAGGTTGGTCCCCGGAACGACGCCCGGCGGAGTGCCGTTGGCCAGATTGTAGTTGTTCCAGTTGACGCCGATTTCCTCGAGCAGGCTGTTCTCGACGGTCAGGAATTTGACCTTGACGTGGATCTGGGTGCCGCGCTGGTTGCGCAGCTGGCGGATCAGTTCGTCGACCTGCTTGTGCACGTCGGCGCTTTGGGTGATGACCATAGAGCCCTGGTAATCGCCGATCGACGCGCCGCTGTCGGCCGCCCACGTGGTCGGCGCGACCACGCGCTGGATGATATCGGTGAACGTCGCCACCTCGGGCGGCGCTGTGTCGGCGATCGGCGCCAGCAGGCGCGATCCGGTGCCGCCCGGCTCGGGAATGTCGAGGTCCGGACCGGGGAACTGGGTCATGCCCTGGAGCAGGTCGCGGATGTCGTACAGCTTCATGTACACATCGCCGCGCAAACCCTGGGTATTGGAGACGTAGATGGCCTGGTCGCGCATCGCGTAGTTGAGCGCGGTCAGGCGCATGACGTAATCAAGCACGTAGCGCAGCTTCATCGCCTCGACGCGCAGGGTCACCGGCGAGACGGTGCCGCCAGCAATCACGGCCGGGTCGATCACGAAGTTGACGTTGGTGATCTTCTGCAGGAAGGCGATCACGTCGACCAGGTCGGTATCCTGGAAGTCGAGGGTGATCTCCTGGTCGAGCTGGGTTGCGATCTGCTGGCGCCAGGGTTCGTTCTCGGCCTGGGACAGGCCATGCTTGGGCGCGGTGCGGCGCGCATCGATCTCGTGCCAGTCGTGCGAGTAGGTCAGCAGTTCGAGCTGGGGCAGCATCGCCGTGCGGATCTGCTCGGACACCAGCTTGTGCTCTTCGTCCCAGCGGTCGGCGGTGACCTGGCGCAGATAGACATGGCGCTCGCGGCGGCACTTGGTCAGCAGATCGTGGGCACGATCCTCAGCGCGATTGACCTTGAGAATCTGTTCGCAGAGCAGGATGGCGTCATCGTAGTCGCGACGCTCGCGCGCCTTCAACGCACGCCCGTACATGGCATCGATGCGGTCGCGTTCGATCTTGAGCGACGCGTCGCGCAGATCGCGCTGGCGCCCCTCGGCGGTCTGGTTGCGCTGAGTTGCTTCCTGCAGCTCGGCGCGGGCCCGGCGCTGGCGGGTTTCGGAGATGAGCCCCTCAAGGCGGCGCTGCTCCGGCTCTTTGCGCTCATCGGCGTAGGGCAGGCTTTCGAGCCGGATGTGGGCGAGCTGGAAGGACCGCTCGGCCTCGTGGAAATCGCCGGATTCGAGCGACTTCCGCCCGTGCTCGAGCCGCTCCTGGGCCTCGGCCCACAGTTGCTGCTGCTCGACCGCGTGCTGGTCAGAGAGCTGATTGATGTAGACGCTGCGCGCATCGCGGCTCTGGCCAGAGAGCGCCTGCGCGGTAGCCAGGGCGTCGCGATAGTCCTTCGTGCCCGGCATGTAGTCGACGGCGCTGGTCAGGTGGCGCACCGCGTCATCGAGCCGGTTGTCCTGAATCGCCTTCTGGCCCATCTGGAAGTGGTAGTCGCCGGCGACTTCGCGCCCCTGGCGATGCACATCGGCATCCTGCGCGTACTGGCGCAGCGCGGCCTCGGCACCGACGGCCGGCGCGGCAGCGACGGCTGGTGCCGGGGTCGGCCCGCCGCCCTCGGCCGCATGGCCGGTCGACAGGCCGCCAGCCAGCCCGCAGAGGGCGATCAGCGCCGCGCTGAGGGGGATCCGACGGTCAGGCGACCGTTGGGCCGGGTTGGTGCTCATGGTCACAGGTGCTCCTCTGCTTCCTGGTAATTGATGATATCGACGGTGGCCAGCAGGTAGAGTCTGCTGCGCTGCGAATAGCGCCCGCGCGTGCCGAACAACCGTCCGAGATAGGGAATGTGGCCGAGAAATGGGACCTTGGCGCTCGACGATTCGTCGGTGTACGCCCCGAAGCCACCGACCAGCAACGTGCCGCGATCAGGGATCACCACCGTGGTGCTGACTTCGCGCATCAGGATGTTTGGCAACTCGATCGGGTAGGCGAAGAATCCGATCACACCGCCACCGTTATTGTCGCCCGAGGAGACGATGCGCGGGGCGCTGATCAGCTCGGTGAAGAACTGCACGTCGGCGAGAACCGGACGGAATTCCATGGTGACGAACTTCCGATCGGCGCTGATGTAGGGCTTGATATCGAGGCTGGCGCCGATGGTGAGCACCTCGATCACCGGGTCGAGATTGCTGCTCACGACCTCGTAGTCGGCGATGTAGGCGTACTGGGTGCCGAAGAAGGCATTGCTGCGCACGCCATTGAGCGTGGTCAGCTCGGGGCTGGCCAGAACCCGCGAATCGGTCTTGCGCTCGACCGCGCTGAAAACGGCCGACAGTTGCACGCGATCGAGGAACAATCCACTCAGATTCAGGCCGCTGCCCGCGGTCGCGGGCTGGACCTGGATGCTGGTCGATGGCAGCACATTGGCGACCGTGCCGACGCTATCAGACTGCTGGGTGCCATGGCGCGCACCATTCGGCGGCAGGGCTGGCGAACCGATACGCAGCAGATTGGTGGCAGTGCCCCAGTTGACGCCGATCTCTTCGAGGTAGGTGTCGGTGAGCGTGAGCCATTTGGCGGCGACGTGCACCGCCAGATTGCGGGCGTTGCCCTGCTCGCGGATGAACTCGGCGAGCAAGCGGTGCACCCGCTTGGGAGCGGTGACGTAGAGGATGTTGCCACGGATATCGATACCGTTGCCAGGTTCGGCCCAGATGGCTGGGCTGATCGCAGTCTTGATGGTGTCGACCATGTCTTCGGGCGAGACCTGGGCGCCAGTCGCGTCGGTGGCCTGTTCGAAGATGTTGGCCCCGCCCTGCCCGCCGGAACCCTGGTTGAATCCGATGGTATATCCCGGCTGATCGTAAGGCGCACGCACGAGGTGCGAGAGATCGTAGACGGCGAGGGCGGCCTCCTCCTGCTGCTGGCCACCGAAGTACACGGCGCCCTTGGCGACCACCCAGCTGGTGTCGGCCAGCCGGGCCAACCAATTCAGCGTGTAATCGAGACGGATGTCGGCGGCGCGCAGGGTGACGAGCTTGCCACCGTTGGCGTAGACCGCCGGGTCAACCACCAGGTTGAAACCGGCCTGCTTGGCGACGAAGCCAAGCGCCTCCTCGATGGCGAGGTTCTCGAAATCGACGGTGATGCGTCCGGCGAGACGGTCGAGGATCTGTTCCTGCCACGGTTCGTAGGCGACGGTCTCCTGCCCAATATCGATCCGCGCCTCATGGCGTTGCAACCACCCGGGCGGATAGATGGGCAGCCCGTCGTATCCGCTCGGGATGAGCGAATCGTGCAGCCGTTCCATCACCTGCTGGCGCAGCTCGTGCTGCTGGTCATCGAATTGGCGGCGGCGCAGGCCGTGGGCGAGGTCGAGCAGTTCGCTGTACAGCGTCTCGGCGCGCGGTTCGCCGGGGTAATCACGAACCAGGCGCCGGCACTGGGCGAGGGCGAGGTCGACATGGCCACGGCGTCGGGTGGCTTCAATGCGGTCGACCTGCTCAGCGAAGCTGCCGCGGCGCACGCGCTCGGCCTGCGCGGTGGCGGCCTCGGCACCGGCGCGGGCCGCGTCGCGCGCGCGCGCGGCGGAGACGCCCTCCTGGTCGACGTCGCGCACGGTGAGGTCGTCGAGCAGCGTCTGCACCCGGGCCAGGTCCTGATCGGCGCTGCCGCGATGCGCGAGCGGCGTCAGCCGTTCACGCGCCAGCGCGAGCGCCTCGCGACCGGCGGCGACCCGACCAGCGCGAGCGAGCAGTTCGGCGCGCTCGATCGCCGCGCTCGCCTCGACCAGGGCAAGTTGCTCGCGCACCGCGGTGGGAACCGGTCCCGCCGTTGCCGCGGCGGGTTGCCCGGCAAGCACGGCCTCGACCTCGCGCAGGCCGTCACGGGCTGGAACGAAGGCCGGATCGGCGGCGATCGCGGCAAGATAGTGCGCGCGGGCCGCCTCTAGGCGATGATCACGCATCGCCGCGGTGGCCTCGGCGGTGAGCGCCTGGGCGCGCACCGCGGCGTTACCGGCGTCCTCGGCCGCGCTCGCGGTCAACGCCACCAGAACCGCCAACGCCGGTGCCAACGCGCGTAGCCGGCCAGCGGCACGAGGGGCCGGGCGCAACATGCGATCGAAACGGGTGGCGGGAAAGGTCATAGGGCGTTCGCGCAGGATCAGTGCAGGGCCTCGCGCTCGCCGAGATCCAGGATCTCGGCATTGAGCAGGAAGAAGATCCGGCGGTTCTCGTCGTAAAGGCCATTGCGGCTGAACAGACGACCGAGGAACGGGATGTGACTGAGGAAGGGGATGCCGCTGTGGGTGCGCTCGCGGATGGTGCGGGTGAAGCCGCCGATCAGCAGCGAGCCCTTGTCGGGGAGCATCACCGTCGAGCGCAGGGTGCGTACCTGGACGTTGGGCAGCTCGATCGGGAATTCAAAGAAGTTGGTGAAAACCACGCCGCCGGTGGTGCCGCCCACGGTGACGACGCGGGGTGCCAGGATGGTTTCGACGAAGACGCCGACCAGGGTCACCGAACTCGGCCGGATCTCCATGGTGATATATTTGCGGTCGGAGCTGACCACCGGCCGCACGTCGATGATGTCGCCGAAGGTCAGCACCTCGATGGTCGGATCGAGGTTACCGCTCACGACCTCGTAGTCCGCGATATACGCGTACTGGTTCATGAAGGTGGCGTGCGCGCGCTGGTTGTTGAAGCAGGTGATCGACGGGTGCTGGAGGATCTGGGCGTCGGACTCCTCCTCGGCGGCGGCGAAGATCAGGTTGACCTGGTCGATGTTGAGGAAGCTGCCGATGTTATAAGAGGCGTCGACCATCAGGCCGTGGTCGTAGGCGCCGGAGGCGCCGAAGGCGCCGGTGGGCGCCCCTTCCGACTGGTTGGGGGGCATCGCTTGGTTGAGAGAGCCGCGCTGGTCGGACTGCTGGGTGCGATGGCGAAAGCCGGCGCCGTTGCCGGCGGCGTCGATCAAGCCGGCCGGCGTATCGTGGTACTCGAAGCCGATCTCCTCGAAGAACCCCTTACGTACATCGAGCACACGGACGCTGACGTTGACCTGCAGCTTCGACTGGTTGCGCTGCTCGTTGAGCAGGGTGACAATGAGGTCGTGCACCTCGGGCGTCTGGTTGACGAACAGGGTGCGGTCGCGGTTCTCGATCGCGACGCCGTCGCGATCCCACTGGTCGGGAGCGACGTTGGTCCTGATGAACTCGACCAGTTCGGCCGGATCGGTCGACGTGTCACCCTCGACTTCGGCGCCCTGGAAGATATTGAAGCCGGCACCGGCACCGCTGCCACCTGAATTGTAGGCGAGTTCACGGCCAGGCAGGTCGCGTACCGGCGAGACCAGGTCGGCGATATCGTACATGCGCAGCTGGACCGATCCCGCGATGGGTTCGGCCGAGACAAAGATGGCTTGGTTCTGGATCGCCATGTGCAGCTTGGCCATCTCCAGCACCCACTTCATCGCCTCCCTGAAGCGCATGTCGCGGGCCTTGAAGGTGATGGTGCCGGCGCCATTGGCGAACACCTCGGGGGCGACGATGATGTTCAGACCGGTGACCTGGCGGAAGAAGCCGATCACGTCCTCGAAGGCGGCGTCCTCGAACTCGAACGAGATGACCTGGTCCATGCGGTTGCGGATGTCGCCGACCCAAGCCTCTTCATTGTTGGTGCCGAGCTGGGGTGGCTGGCGCAGCGCGCGACGCTGCCAGTCCTCGGGATAGACCAGCAGTTCGGACTGCGGGATGAGCGCCTTGTGGATCTCTTCGTGGACGCGGGTGATGCCCTCGAGGCGCGCCTCGCGGTAGCTAGCGTCGAACTGCTGGTGTCCCTTGCGGCGCGACGACAGGTAGAGCTCGCGGGCATCTTCACGGCGAAGGTCGAGCTCGTACGCATTCCAGGCGTCGACCTCGGCTCGCTTGAAATCCTTGCGCTCGAAGGCGACTCGCGCCCGGCGGAGCATCTCGTCGACCTTGGCGCGCAGCGCTTCTTCCTCGACCGACCGTTTCTCTTTGGCGATGTCCTGGGCGCGGTCGCGATCCTGGCGGCTGCGATCGAGCTGCTGCTTGCGATCCTTCGCGCGGGCCTGGATCTTCTTGGTCGCGATCTGCTCGGGCAGGTCGCCCCAGTCGAACTGGTAGGGGAAGGTGCGCAGCGCGATGTCGACGCTGTCATAGGCGAGCTCGGCGTCGGCGTACTCGCCGGCCGCCATCTTCTTGTCGCCGTCTTCGAGCTTCGCCGCCATGCGCACGGCGGTCTCCTGCGTCTTCACGTCCTGGATATCGGCGAGCCAGGTGGTGGCCTGCCGCAGGCGGTTGTCGCGCAGGGCGAGAAGGCCGAGGATGTCCTCGCGCAGAGCGGTGGCCTCGCGGTGGGGCGGGTAGCGCCGCAGAGCTTCCTCGATCTGTTCGCGCGCCTCGACGAAGCGCGCGGCCTGATAGTGGGCTCGCGCGGCGATGTAGAGCGCTTCCGCGGCGATGGCGTCTGGTGACGTGGCCTGATTGGCCTTGGCGTCGTCCCAGAACTTCTGCTGGTCGGAGGTCAGGCCGGCTCCGCCCGGTGCCGGCTGCGGCTTGGTCTCGACGGCACCGAGTGCAACCGAGGCGAGCAGCGGGACGATGGCGATGAGGACGGACTTCGACATGGGATTGAGTTCCTGGCGTGCGGCGAGGGCTGGGCATCCGCTCCGGTCGCGAACCGGGGGCGGCGCTCTAGGTACCGATCAGGCGACGGGTTGCAGGGCGAAACGGGGGCGGAGCATGAAGTGCGTGAAGGCTAGTGTTAGGGCTGCCAAGGAAACCCCTTGGGGCCACCTCAGTTGGGAGCGTGTCTCTCACGCTGCC
>Ga0163147_10003477_pt1 | contig 20972 bp, 22 predicted proteins | sample OliLakLV19MP6G1_FD_148597 | JGI IMG/M metagenome (GOLD analysis project Ga0163147, IMG submission 148597) | Freshwater microbial mat bacterial communities from Lake Vanda, McMurdo Dry Valleys, Antarctica- Oligotrophic Lake LV.19.MP6.G1 | ecosystem: Environmental > Aquatic > Freshwater > Lake >...
TCGATTGACTCATTAAAATTATGAATGAATGCTGCTCCTTCATAATCTGAATTATCAAAGGAAACAACTTCGCTTGCACCCATATATCTTAACAAACTCTCTGAATATGGAGCTCCATCAATAATAATTTTTGCAACATCGGCTTCATTATAACTGATTCCAAATTCATCGAAGATTCTAGATATCCCCTTCTGGTCTGTATGAAGAAATTGCCTTCCTAACATCCCAGTGGATTTCATACAAAATTTTTTGTAGTGAATATAACTGATCAATCTTACACCATTATAGTCTAGCCCCATTAAACGCCTCCCCTTATTAAATTTTTGTAATCTTTAACTCGTAAATTCACATAACCTAAAAATTGATCAATCTGAGCAGACTTTTTGAGAATCAATTCCCAAGTGCCGTCACTGGATCCTGCATCTGTCATAACGATCTCATCGGGAAGCAGCGACTGAGCAGACATCGACTCGAAAAAAGCTTTAACGCCCTCACGATCATTATATACGGTGGTGACGAGGGAAATCATTTTCGTAATGATAGATTATAGATGACTATATTCTCTCCGGAAAGCGACATCTCATATTCAGGAATGAATTTGAGTGCATTAAAAAAAAGCCTTACTGCAACCGGGCTTCAACCAATCATGGAGTTCAATAACAATCACCCTTACCCGATTAATCCAATCCTTGATATTTTCGTCATGAAAGAGATCATACTCGGCTCCCTCAATATCAATTTTAATCATATCCACAAAGTCCCAGCCCTTTTCACTCATGCTATCCTGTATGGTATAAGCTCGGACAATGTCGGGAATCTCATGAGAACCTCGTTCTACCTCCGAAACCTGAAACCCAATGCTGCCCGCCTCATCTTTATTTGAAATATGAAGATCGACCGAACGTGGCCATAGGGCTCCCTTGAGGATTTGCACGCCGGGGTATTGTTTTGTATTCTCTTTAGCCAACTTAAAATTTTCCGATTCAGGCTCAAGAGCGACGACCTCTTCACATCCCAGACGTGAACAGAAAAACGCAACACTCAAACCAATATTTGCCCCGGCATCAATCACCCTCCTCGGTTTAAATTTCTCAAGTCCCCCATAAGACAAAGCAATAAAAATCTGATCGAATGCGATCCAGTCAGAATAGTTCGGTCTGAGATTTAATGCTTTGTACCACTGAGTCTCTGACAACCTCACTTCCCTTTTAAGGAATAAGAGGAAAAACATAGTTTGATCGCATTGATCATGCCAATACGTGGATTTTTACAAAACTTTAGAAACTGTATCATATATTTGAAATGATTCTCCTCATAATCCCGTATATTTTCGCCATTAAAATGAAAAAGGATTTCGGCAGCATCCACTTTGGAGCAAGCATAGAGGCATTCCTGTAAAGAACCTTTTTTGCCCTTCCTTGATGATGTAGAGTGACGAGTTTGAGCACTGACTGATTATCTTTCATGATAACAAACGGAGTCTTTCCCTCCCAGGCAATTTTTTTGAAGCCGTCTTGATCAGCCTCACACTCGCGAGTGTCTTCGAGGGAACCGTCAAAAGGGGAAAACATAAAAACATCTTTATAACTTAAGATATTTTGTGAAAATTCCTGATGAAACCAATAAAACATCGTCATATCAGAAACTCCCCCAGCCCCGGCACTTGATTGTATGTCTTTTGCCCAAGTCACCAATTTCCCTTCTTTGTCGGGATTCCTATAGATATCCATAATAAACTGGCAAAACCGATCAAGAATGGTCCAATCCAGTATAAAATTAATATGGGCTGAATATCCAGTGAAGGTCATCCCGTATCCCTGAAATTTATCCACAAAACCATCCAAAGGTTCACATACGAGATTATCAGTATCGAGATAAATAGCCTGTTTAATCCCTGTATCCTTCATAAAATCACGAAGGATAAACCATCTCTGAATACAAAATAGTTCAAACTTCGCTCCGAGTGTACTGTAATGCTTGTATACCGTCTCAAAGGCAATGGCTGATTGATTATAGTCATTGATTCTAGCCGTGTGGGCACCACAGAGCCTCGCAATTCCACAACCGTATAAATCACCTAAATAATAAACATTACCGCTGCAAAAGTGAGTACCATTTCGAATCGCTAAGGGGACATACCAGGAATATCCTTTGTGAATATAAACATAATCCATACTACGTACGCAGCCTTATAAAAGTAGAACTTAAGGAATGAAATAATTTCAACCCCAATATCCCCCGAGCCTTTAAGGCTATCCTATAAAATCCACCCCGTTTGCGGCATTCATTTAACCATAGAGTTGCCAACTTCAGAGATTCTACTTCGATTTTTTTCATGCCGGATTTACTCGCCGATAAATATAAGTCTGAATATCTCCGCATCAGGTATTCACATTGGCCGGCACTTAATGTAGACTTTTGGGCTCTTATAAATTCCACATTATTCTCTATGATGGATTTCATAGCAGGAAACCAAATATTCACTTTTTCAAAGACATTTCTATTTTCTACGAGTCCCATCCTGTAAATCGCCCCACATGAATCAGCGTAGGTGACCCGTGCGCCCGTCAAAACACGAAACCAAAAGGCGGTATCCTCGCTTGGAAGTCTGTCTAGCTCCTCTACCCAATGGTAAGGTGCATCTAACAAATCTTTTTTAATAATAGCCGCGTGAACTGCCCAAGGGGCATTAGCAATCGAATAATCGGTTAAAATAAAATTATTTTCTCCATATCCCGCCGGTCTTCTGATTGGAGCCAAAGCAAAATCACTCCCATCCGTCCATTCTTTCCAACCACCGGCAATCACATTAGATTGTGGATTTTGGCATGCCACCTCCAGAAGATTTCCCAGATGATTTTCATCAATCAAATCATCCGCATCAAGAAACAGCACCCATTCCCCCGTCGCATGGGAGAGTCCGAAATTCCTCGCAGCTCCCGGACCTTTTTTATCGGGGAGATTCAGCGATTTGAAGTTGCCCCGCGTCTCCAAACTTAATCCTGCCAACTTTCGACTCACAACTTCCTGCCCCCCATCAGTAGATCCATTATCGACGATGATCCATTCCCAGTCGCGATGAGTCTGCGCCAGTACCGAATCAATCGTCTCGGTAATGTAAGGCGCTTTATTGTAAAGCGGGGTGATGAGGGAGATTTTCATTTCTAGGATATTGAAGATAGAAGATTGAATATGGTCTGAAGTTAGACAATCGTCTCGTATTTTTTGTAGGGCCACCGGCCCGGTTTCCTATGGCTGGACAGAGCAATTTGTCCAGACAAACGACTTGGGGATCATACTCGGTCCTCGTGTACTACAGGCGGGCATTCCGCCGCAGTTTTTGACAAATACCGAAGGCTTTAGAGGTCTGAGGTTCCTTCGTGTGGGACGCCCCTTGGAGGATGCACTCAGGGGACGCCTGCGGTCCCCGATCCGAGGGTAAGTGAGGGCTCGCTTGCCCTATATGATTTACTCGATGATAAGAGGCAAGATATCACTTCTACTTTCTTTTCGGTCTAGAGGAATCTCGCCCCTCTATTTACCCGCAAATCACGCTAAGGAGATATCTAAATAACCTGTGTAAATCCGTATATCTAGCAACTACCGTAAGGACTCTTACATTTCGCCCATTATTTTATCAAAATATCTTTTTCATCTTAAATCTATATGTTTCTTCCATTGCCACTTCAAACTTTTTTTTGATTTGATCTGGATTGAACTCCCCGTTTTTTAGTCGTCGGATGATCTCGATAGATTTTGTTATCCGATTTTGATCGGAAAGGAAACTTTTAATCTCTCCCACGAAAAGATCAGCATCTGGTTCTGTAAAACATAAATCCAAACCTTGTTTTCTAGCAAATTGCGCAATAGTCGAGTATTCAGGAGCCCAAATTGCAATGGGTTTTTCAAATTGAAGATATTGAATAAACTTAGAAGGAAAACTTGTTTCCATTCTAATACAGTCTTTCTCCCTGAATGACATGAGCACTATCAGAATATCAGCTTTTAGACATTCTCTACTCATTTCATCACTATCGAGTAATCCCAGATACCTAATAGTCGGATTCCTAACAAGAATTTCATTTAAGTTCCAGTCAGGATTACTTCCAGCAATATAAAAAGAAAACCCTGCGTCCCTCTGGATTACCCTACAAATATCGCGGATATATCCACCATAGATATCGGAAATATTACCTCCATAAAATAATCGCCGATCATTTCCGGATTTTTGATAATCTAAAGTCAACTCTATCTCTTCACTGCATAAGGGATAAAGCAATTCGATATTTTTGCTATTCCCTAGATAGGAAATAATTCCTTCCGACACACAGAGAGCTTTACTAGATTTCTTTGATAATTTGATAAATTTATTTCTAATTAGCCTTCTACAAAACGAACTCAGTGGAATCATCTCGGGCCACGCATCATGAAAAAACGATACAAGTGGAATATTTTTTCGAGAGGATGTAAGACTTGCAATCCATTGCAACTTTCCCGCAGCTACTGTCAATATTATATCGGGTTTAAAACTATTGATTTTACCAAAAAAACTCCGCATATCATAAGGGTAGAAATAGATATTACCCAAAAAATGCATCAATAGAGAAAAGCGAGTTCTTTCAAGTCTTGTCCACCATTTCCATTGAGGCAGATGGTAATGTGGGAACTCTATCCCCTCACATTCCTTGTCGGTTATCACCAAAATTTCGGCATTAGCGATACTTTTTAAATGCCGATAAAGAATTACTTCCCCTCCCATTGTGGAAATCGGAGGCACAGATGAAATGACAGCAATTCTCATCCTGGAGTCTTTCATTGGTTGAATAGCTCCCGATAGAGAAGCGAATAATTTTCGGCATTTTTTTCTCTCGAAAATTTATCAAGTGTCATCTGACGGGAATTTATCCCCATTTCTTTATATTTAAGAGGATTATGGAGAAAATCATCCAATCCCTGCTTTAGTCCGTCAACAGATACTTTATCAGCTGAAAAGCCCGTGAAACCATGCATGACCATATCGGGAATCCCTCCACGGTCAAAACCAAGAACCGGTGTACCACATGCCATCGCCTCAAGGCAGGTGAGTCCAAATGCCTCTTGCAGTGATGGAATAACAAAGAGGTCGGCGGCACTATATAAGAGAGCCATTAACCGGTCATCCTCGACAAATCCAAAGTGTTTGACCCCATGACTCATGCAGCTCATATCTAATACCCTCCCAAATGAGATAAACTGGACGGGATATTGCCCCGGGAGAGCCTTAATCGCCTCAAAAAGGAGTTTAAATCCCTTCCTTGGATCTGAAATATTCTCACTAGCAAAAAGGATAACTGGAATAGCCTCATTAATGCCCAGTAACTTGCGTACAGCTAATTTATCATGGGGGCTGAATATATCTTGATTAATCCCATAATGAATAGTTCTAATATTAAAGTCCCTGAGCAATTTGCTTTTCCGTCCCTCAGACTCTATCCATGTGCTGTCTGCAACAAAATAAGTATTCTCTTTTTTTCTCTTATTCAAAGCAGCATGCTTGGATTTCCAAACACTGTGGCTTAAATCGTTTTCCTGGGGTGATTTCATTAAGGGACATAAACCACATTCATTCTCAAAGCCCCTACAATCCCATGCATAATTACAACCACCTGTAAAAAAACTCATTTCATGTAAAGTAATGACGACAGGTTTTCCCCTTGGAATCATTTCAAGTAACCCGTGAATCGAAAGAAACCCCTCGCAATAATGGATATTAATTACATCAGCATGGGCAATTTGCTCCTGAATATCAGAGGTAGAAAGATCGGATTCATCCATGATAAATTCCGACTGTCTATCTTTTCTTAATTTCCGTTTTTTGAGCGATTCATCATATTTTCTTTTTAACACCCGCTTTATCCGGGGAAAAGTTTTCTGATTTGGAAGAACCTTTGTAATGGATAAATCGATAGAACCTTTAAAACGGACTAACATTCGTGAATCCACCCCCAACTCTATGAGGCCTTGGTGCTGCCAGTAAGCTCCCCGTGCCGCACCGCCAGCAGTATCAAACGAACTTAGATGCAGGACTTTCATGATTTTATCCCTGCAGCATCACTGATGGCTCTTACAAAAACCTCCTGAACTATTTCTGGAGATAGTAAGTCATCATAAATCCTACCGGCATTTGCGATTACTTCTTTTTGTCGTTCTGGGGAGTTCATAAAAGAAATCACCTTTTGAATCAGAATAGTAGGATCATTATCATGGACTAATAATCCACAATCATTTTCATGAATAAACTGGCACACAGAGGAGTCTGAAGGCCCCCATGCCACAATAGGCCTACCTGATTGCAAATAATCTACTGTCTTACAGGGAAATGATGTTTTTCTCACAATTTCTTTTTGCTCTCCCCCCATTACCACTAAGAATACATCATATTTTTTTAATTCTAAAAGTAATTCATCATTCCTAATAAAATCTTTTAATATACCATTCGTGCGTGCCTGGTCTTGCACTTCTCGTGGCCAGTCACAATTTCCCGTAAATATTGTCAGCGTAATCGCATTCTGATTATACAATTTATTAATAAGACTCATCAACTTTTTCCCATAAGCAGCGCAGGTATTTCCGGTATAAATCATCCTCCAGACTTTTTTAGCCTCTGGACTATGTGACAACTGTTCAGGAGATTTGATTTCCCCAGGGATCGGATAGAGTATCCGACAATCAGGATGCGGCCCGAGCTCTACTTTCATTCCCTTACATACGGGTAAAGATACACGACTTTGTTGATGAATTAATCTCACCCTTTTATCGAGATGCCATCTTGCAAATGCGGGCTGGCACGAAAATTCAGGCCACCAATCATGAAAAATCGTTACCAAGGGAATCTGAAACTTTTTCGAGACTTTATAAGCGAGCCAAAATAAGGGGCCATGCGCCACGGTAAGGATTATATCTGGCTTAAAATTCTTAATTATATTATTCAGACTTTTTGTGATGACCAGCGATTGTAATAACCATTCAATATTCAAAAAAGCAGGATACAGAAAGGTACGATCTACTTTTATTTTTACCCATGAAAAGATTTTATAATAAAATGAACTCTCACCATCCTTTGCAAAATCAATATCCCCGTATTCAAGCAGATCAAAGTCAGATCGTTCCTTTAAGTGCCTATACATCAATAAAAACCCACTGTAAGTAGATTCAGTCTTGATTGAAGATAAATAGAGAAGTTTTAATTTATCAGGCATCTTTAAATCATAAGTCCCGTGGTCACTACTTCCAGAATAGACACCACTTCTCTTTACCGGCTGAGAATTTTTTTTATTCCACCCCTCAAGCACCTATAGACTTTATAAAACGGTGACTGCCAGCCGATCCCTCGTTCCCAGAGCCAATGCTGAAATTCCCGCGCTTGTTTCTTCGCTTCTGGATCATTTGTAGTGAGTGGAAAAATCTCTCTTTTGTAATAGGTGTAAGACTCCTGAAAGGCACTCCAGTTTTCCCCCTCTGGATTAAAACAATCTTCGCCATAAATCTCTGCTGCGTAACTCCACCCTTTTTCTTTTGTCTGTAGCTCTAAAGCAAGCTGCGCATGGGCCTTAGCCAAAAGCTGTGCTGGAGTAATACCCGGATACGAGGCTTTCACTGCTTTCATGTAAGAAGATAAAGGAACTCGGAATAGAAAAGGATTATGAACTGCGCGATAAAAAGCATAACCGTCACTCCCTGAATACGTCAAAGCCCTCATCAGACCTCCAAAGTCAAAGGTGCATATCCCCAGCTCTACTGCTAACTCATAACAAACGATTTTTGCCCCACCACCCATTGATAGGAAGAGTGTGTCGATTTTGTGTTCTAGGATGAATTTCTTTAAATCCGCTTTTATCACATCCAGATGAGTCTTATGTCGTCGTGTTTCTCCCAGGAAATAAACCTCGGCATTCTCAGGCCAAAAACCTTTAAATGCTTCATGATATTCTCGATCCTTATAAAGTTCTGCCAAAATCCCCGCTTCACCCCCGGCGAGTAACACACGGTGCCCTTTTATATATCCGCTGAATTCATATTCGAGCCAGTCAAAAAATATCTGGGAGGTCTGTGGGGATGAATTTCTCAATGCCTCCTGATGACGATTTAATTTCAATTTTGGCAAATGCTCTATATTTACTTTCCAACCATCATGAAAATCTAAAAACGAGCAGTTTTCGTAAGCGTGAATTAAACGGGGATAATGACTCACATCAAGTCCGGGATGTCCATAGACAATATTCGAAGAAACCGTCTTTTTCTCATCAAACCATTCGACATTATATTTATTCTCGTTTTGGCAAGTCACCATAAATATCAATTCAAGATCACCCAGCCGTAAAAATGAAAAGGGACGTTTAGTTTTCATTAATTCGGTCAAACGGGACGCCTCTAACTTCCTCTCACTGGTGAATTGAATTGGTTTAGAGTGGTTGAATTGTTTCATGAAAATGCTTGTGGTAAATTTTAAATATTATATTTCACTTATATCATGAACAAGAGAATCTCAGATGGAGAAGTATCAGTTCTGTGCGTATCCTAGTGCGGGCAGCTATCATTTTTTTACTGATTATGCTCTGGAGAATAAAGAGATTTAATGACATACATATACCTTTTAAACCTCCAATAGATCTTACATTTAATGTATAGTTTTAAATACAAATAAAACTTATTTAAATTTCTAAATTTATTTTTATCTATTTCCAGAAACAGTCTCCAAGACGTACACTCATAGTATTCAATAACAGTCCGCGATCTTTCTCCGAAATATTTCCTCATAGCACTTGCTGTTTTATACTCGAATAATTCTCTCTCTATCTTTTTGAGTGAAGAATAAATCCCAGCTGAATGTTTTCTGTATACAGCACTTTTAAAATTTAAACATGCACCTTTCCCTTTCAATAATAGTATACCCCATAAAAAGTTATCCTTAAAGTATGGTAATCGTAATGCTCCCAAATCAAGGTTCTCTCTCCTGAAAACAACAGTTAAAGTCATAATCACATAAGGACTCATAAAATTATCTAATGTAACTTCTATAAGAGGGCGCTTATCTTCAAATAATTTTATAAATATCTCATTCTCTTCAGAACTGGATTTCCTCTCATCTAGCTCATCATATCTGGTAGCACAGAGAGAAAATTCATGCTTACTCTCCAAAAAATCCACCTGTTTCTGAAGTTTGTAAGGGTCGGTCCAGTAGTCGTCGCCGTCGCATAGAGCAATATATTTTCCGCGAGCTTTACAAAGGCAAAAATCAATTGTCGGATTCATACCTTTAGACATTAAATTTTCTTTTTGTATTACGGGTATTATATTCGCATATTTACTTGAATATTTTAATAATATATCAGATGTGCCATCAGTTGATGCATCGTCATGTACTATGATTTCAATTGGAAAAGAAACTTTTTGCTTTATAAAACCTTCTAAAGCATATTCGATGTACTTAACTTGATTATAAGTTGAACAGCAAATACTGAGTAATGGCTTTTCCATATTAAATAATCAATGCTCTACGAGCTCAGCAAAACCAAATCCTTTTCTACCAAAATCATTACCACAATAAAAAATATATATTTTACCATTAATTTCACAGATATGGGGATAACAAACCATTTCAGAGTCCCATCCGCTCGAGGATACATCAAAGTTCAATATTTTATCATCTCTGTGCCAAGTATGCATGTTTTCAGACCAAGCATATCCAAGTCGATACCCTCTATCTTTATTTCTGAAATTTACAGAGTGTCTATAACTGAATACCATATGCCATTTATTACCAATTTTAATTACAGATGGTGAAGCCTGAGCTTCATCCGAAATAACTGAATTGATAATTGGACGAGCCTCCCTTGTCCAATTTATAGCATCATATGATGTTGCATGCATGATTTGATAAACAGACTCCGGTTTAGAATCTGTATCTATCCACTTAATACCTGATGTATACCATAAATGATATATATCACCTTCTTTGATTATTGAAGAACAACCAGCTTGCAAGAAAGGTTCAAAAGGTGTGGAGCCAATGATTGGCCCCATCCCAAAGCGTTTAAATGTATCTCCTCCATCATCACTGATGCCCAGTCCAATAGACCAATTATAGGGAACAGAGATCATTCTAGTCCATCCACAATAGTATAAATAAAACTTATCACCTACTGGAAAAACCGATCCTGTCATGACACCAAACTCATCGAAATCTCCTTTTTTACCAAGATTTAGAACTGGTTTATCTGATACTTTGATCACTTTAAAGAAGTCATTGTAATCAATATCTATAAATCCACCATAACTGGTGCTAATCCCCTTTTCATCTCTTTTTGCTCTGCAATTAAAATAAACTCTAATACAATTTTCTTTTCTTACAATATACGGATTTTGTGCCTGTTCTTGCATCCAATCATGTAATTCTAACTCTGTAGGATCAAAAATTTTTCCATGTTTTTTCCATCTAAACATAAATATTAATCTTTCAATATTTTTTCTGCTTCACATTTAATAAGCTTATCAATCCACTGATGCATCGATACACCTAGTTTCGCCCTAGCACGTTGGGCAAGATCTTTAGCCTCTGGTGAAACTCCTTCCAATTGCCCAGTAAACCGGGTCCTTAATGTACCACCCCGCGGACCTGGTATCTCATAATCGAAATTTGCTCGTGGTTCTCCTTCGCCCACAATGAATGACATGACAAAACCTGCCCCTTCCAATATCCACTCAAGAGAAACATTACGTGCAGCAATGGGGATATCCTCCAACCGAATGATATTAAGGTAATGAGTATTGTGATTCGCTAGGATTTTTCCAAAGGACGTGTTTCTTAACCATGGAGCCAAACTTAGTCCGCCAAAAACAATACGCCCGCCAGACTTACAAACGCGAGTCATTTCCATCAGCGCGTCTCTATTTTCCGCATAGGTATTCATTCCAACGCCCCCGAAGCTGTATACCCCGTCAAAGGTGCCGGCATCATAAGGAAGCCTGCATGCATTTCCACGGTGAAATTCGACGTTTTTATTCTTAGAAATAAATTTTCCTCTACAAACCGCAAGCATGTCTGGAGAGATATCCTGAATATGCAGTACTCCATTCTCTGCAAGCCTATTATGAATCAGCACCGAATCCCTTCCTGTTCCAGCATTCACCTCAAGTATCTTGTGATTATCTTGAATAAATAATTTATCAATGATGGAATTTCTCACATCCCGTTCATTTTGATAGAAAGTCTCAAAAGATAAATGCTGGTATTTGTCATATTCCAACGCCTTTTCCTTAAACAACGTGAGAGCATAATCATTCTTCTCCTTGTCTATAATAACTGTAAAATCTACAAGTCCGTCAGAAATCTCATACTTCCTACCAGCACGATTGACAAGAACACCCTTGACAATATCATCTCCAGAAACCTCGGCACTCTCAATAAGATGGACTTGACCCCCATCAACAGGGCAACGGAACATTTCAACAGATTGTTTCTTCATAAAATTTTATATATGATTTGAGATTTTATTTAACGTCTTACTTATCAAAAGTACTGTTATCTTGTTCAACTTACGCAATATTTAGTGTCAGGACTTACAAACAAAAAGGAGTCCAGATACCCTCAAGCCATAAAAATCCTCATCAAAGTGGCCCACAGAAATATCCTTGAAGAAAGGAGAGAGCAATTTAATTAATTCATCTTTGGTATCACAAATTTGCAATGTCACTCCATTTCGAATACCGAATGGGTCATTTGTGATCAATGCCTCCCTCCTATCATTAATAACGGCATCGCGAATAACCGTATTTTTTGAGTCAGGTATGTTTCCAATAAAATATCCATCCTTTGCTATAACTCGTCTAATCTCTCGAAGATTATCTTCAAAATGTGTACCTTCCTCCAAATAATAACAGGCACCACATGAAAGAATGTAATCGAAAAATCCATCATGAAATGGAATTTTATTGTTTTTACATACAGCAAATGACACCTCAGGAAACCACAACTTGAGTCCTTCAACAATCTCATCTCCAATTTCACTCCCGTAAACTGAGAAACCCAGATTTTTCAGCAATTGTAGATTTCTCCCGTCGCCACAGGATAAATCAAAAATTTTCCGTCCCTTATATCTGTTCTTATCAAGCTTCATTTCGGGATATGTCCCACCAGCCAATGTCCTTACAACCCACTCCGTAGGATACACATGTCTCGTGACATTTTTACCATATTGGGCTGACCAGCTTACTTGTGGAGAATTCATATTTATCCTTTAGTGTTATATTGAATTTCTACTCATTCTACTCTGCTTTCTGCATGTAAATACTGAAGGCCATGCTAAAAGTAGTCTTTTATCTCAATGGTATACTTATAATGTATTAATATTTATATTTTAGTTAAAATATTCATACCAGCACATGTTATACCAGCGTTGATTTTTGTAGAAAGCATCTTTTTCGTTGCCGTACATCTGAAATCCTAGGCGTTGAGCGACAATTCCGGATGCGGGATTATCAGGGACATGTCCCAAAACTATTTTATGAAAGGATAAATGTTTAAACGCAAAGTCGAGAACTAGCTTAGATGCTTCTGTTGCAAACCCCATCCCCTGAAAATCAATACCGACCCAGTATGACAGCTCAGCCCTGTTAATTGTCCACGTCCTATGTTTTCTGCGTACATCGATTAATGAGATTAAGCCGATCAGTGTTGTTCCCTTAAAAACCATCCAGTGATATCCCTTGTCGTTTTTTTGCCCCTCTATCAGTGCTCCAATCAACCCTTTTGCCATTTCAAGTGTACTATGGGGTTCCCATGCAAGATAAGTTGTAATTCTTGCATCAGAAGTATGTTTAAAGAGGCCGTCTGCATCATCTAATGTCGGTGGTCGAAGCAATAAACGATCTGATCTGAGTGTGAAGGAATCCTGATTTAATAAATGAATATCCACACTCATAAAACAAGACCTCCATTAACCGGAATGACGACACCATTCAGAAAATCATTATCGATGATGAATGAGACAGCTTTGACAACCTCATCAATCGATCCTGTACGTCGGAGAGGTGTTTTTTCAATCCATTGGGCTAACATTTTTTCCTCAAGGGCATTTGCCGTCCCTGCTGTATCCATAAATCCCGGGGCGATCGCGACAGAGCGTATTCCAAAAGCCCCGAGTTCTTTTGCCCAGACTTTTGTCATGGCCTCCACAGCAGCCTTTGATGCTGAATAGGCAGTTTGTCCGGCATTACCCTGAGCGGCTATCGAGCTAATATTGATAATCACTCCTTTGCAGCGCTTAGCAATCATCCGATCCACACAAGCCCTCGACATATAAAAAACACCGCTTTGATTTATTGAAATCACATCATCCCACACCCCGAGAGGGTGTTTGCGGTCTTCTCTATTCAAAAAATTTACAAGAGGAGCATTTTTCATTATACCGGCATTATTCACTAAAACATCTACTCCCTCTAGCTTTGAAAATATCATTTCCACAGACTTCTCGACCTCCACCGGGTTTGAAACATTACAAGGGAAACTCTGTATCGTCGGGTCATTTTGAACCAAGCTTTCCAAAGCGGAAACATTCAAATCCAAAGCAGCTACCCTAGCTCCCAGGGAAGATAAGCGGAGGGCCATCTGTCTCCCGAAACCGGAACCGGCACCTGTGATAATAACCCTGCTGCCTTCAATTTTCATATTATTGAGTATATTTTAAAACAGTTTTCCTGATTGCATCAAATGAAATCATGTCCGCAATGTCATCCCCTGAGAGCTGGATAGAAAATTTATCTTCAATAGCCACAATGAGAGTCATATGCGATAGGGAATCCCAAGTAGCAACATCTGCCATCCCGAGATCCTTCAGTGCCTCATCAGGAGTAACTTTTAATATTCCAACTAATATATCATTAACTTTATCCATAATATTCACTCCTGAGGCTACACCCTGAAACAAGTGGACATCCGGGTGAATTGCTCTGCATTCAGCCGGTGTGGTTCTGTATTCGGAGCAATGAGTACTGTCCCGTCAGGAATGTTTTTACATACAACTATTCCCGCCCCGAGCATGCATCGCTCACCAATCAGCACCTCATTTCCTACCGTGGCCCCCAGACCGAGGAATGACCCTGCCCCTAGCCGGGTAATCCCTCCTACCAGACATCCTCCCGTTAACCAACAATCATCTTGAATATCCGCATGATGACCGATCATCGCTCCACCCCAGACAAAAACATTATTCCCCAGAGTAACACAGGGTTGGATCACCGCATAATCCATCACGATACTATTTTCTCCCATGGTATAATTGCCTTTTGCCTCGCCACTCCGGTAACTAGCGAGGGAGTATCCCATCATCCTTAATTCCTTAACCTTGTCAGAACGCAGGCGATTCATCGCCTGATATCCCACAGCCACAAAAGCGGAAAATCCAGTCGGACTATACCGGTCTTTCATCATCGAGAATGGTACTAATGGTTTTCCACAGTATTCCGACACCTTGACAAAAGCATCATCACAGACAAAGGCCTCAATAGTATATTCACTATCTCTCTCAAAATAATAAGATACCGCTTGCGCGATTTTTCCGGCGCCGAAAATGATGAGTTTTTTCTTCATAATGAATACTCTTCTTGGAGCTTTAACCTATCAATTTTCCCATTTTGGTTCTTTGGTAGGTGCTCATAAAGCTTTATCTCATTTGGCATCATATAGGCAGGCAGTAGTTTCGCCAGATCGCTGAGAATACTTTTATCATCATGGCTGCGCAAGCGTAAACACGCAATAATCCTTCCATTATCATCATCCCCTTTGAGGTAAATTACCGCATTTTCTTCGACATAACTGAGAGAACTGAGGGCATTTTCTATTTCTTCTAATTCAATCCGATAGCCCATCCGTTTAATTTGATTATCCCGCCTCCCACAAAAGTAAAGGAGATTTTCGGCAGCTCCGTACCTTACCAGATCACCACTCCGGTAAATAATATCCCGATGACTCTCATTGATCGGATTCTGGATAAATACTTCCCTCGTCTTCTCTGGATTATTAAAATACCCAAATCCCACATTAGGACCTGAAATACAAAGTTCACCCGTCTGTCCAGCTCCAACCGGTTTAAGATATTCATCAATTATCAGAAAATCAAAATTTGGGGCGATCGGGCCAAGCGGCAACAGATCATCACTCTGGATATCTTTTTCAGTGACTGTATAGGATGAGCATATACATGTACATTCAGTCGGACCATATACATTGATAAATTTCACACGGTTTTTCCAGTAATTCCACAGATTGCGCAATTGGTTCTTTGGAAACCCTTCTCCCCCGAATGTTACAATCCTAAGGTCTGCTAAATCAGACTCCTTCAAAGCCCTTAGTTTTAATACAAAGACCAGCATCGAGGGGACGCTAAACCAAACAGTGGGTCCGACCTTATTCAGGGCATCTAACATTCTACGCGGATTTTTTGTCAAATCCTCCGTGACAGGAACTAATGAAGCCCCGGTAAAAAGTGATGCATAAAAATCAAAAACGGAGTTATCAAAATGCATGGGATTAATATTGGTAAAGATATCCCCCTGTTTTGTTTCATAAGTAATTCTTGTCCAATCAATGAAATTGAGAATATTTGCATGGGTAATCACCACACCTTTAGGAAATCCGGTGGACCCCGAAGTAAACATTAAATAAGCGGGAGTACCTCCATTCACTTGGATATTAATTTCAGGTAATGAGGTATCACACAGACTCACCTGTTCGATAAATACATCTGTATTAATCACAAATACTTTAGCTGAGTCAAATCCCGTCTCATCGATCCGAGGTAGAAACTTTTTGTCTGAAAAAAATAAAACGGGTTTACAAAGGGATATCATCCTCCTGAGTCTTTCAGTTGGACTATTGTAATCGAGATTTGTATATGTCGCCCCTATTTTCAGGCAGGCCAACATCACTGCATAAGATTGAGATGTTTTAATATTAAAAATGGCAACCACATCCCCATGTTTTATCCCCATTTTAATCATCCAATGGGCGATCTTCCCTGATAAATGATTTAATTCCGAATATGTCGTATTGGAACCGTCAAGGAAACGAATGGCAATAGAATCCCCTGATTCCTCCGTCAAAGCTTCAAACTTTTGGCCAAGATTATAGAGATACTGATTCATGCTGATATAAGAGTGAATTCATTTAGGTATGCTGAAATTTTATCAGGCGGATTAAACATTAAAATGTCAATGATAGACAAACAGGGAACAAATGGTTCTGCTCCCTGTTTATAAATGAGGGGGTTTGACTCCAGAAAATGTAATCTGATATTATTCTCGGCAAATAGTGCAGGATCATAAATCTCCCGACCACCGATAGGATTAATATATTCGTTAGCCCCCTCTTTCTTGCATATCTCTAAAATCTTATAGGCGCCTTTAAAATCTAATGTCGCATACGGAGTCGAGGAGGGAATAATCTCTGTTTGAATATACAAATATTTACAAACCATCTGCAAACTACTTCTAATGAATCGGGAGAGATTCTTTTCATCTAACATGATGATTTCCTCTAGTAGTGGATAGACATCCTGGAACATCAGAGCTCTCGAGTAAGACATCTTAAGCGTATTTAAGAGTTTTGTTCGCCAAGCCATATCTTCAGACAAATTAATTTCATTTATTAATTTATTTTGTGAAGCCTTATCCAAGGACATTGTGAACATATAATCTTTATTATTCACCAGGATACGATTCCTATTAATCCAACCTCGATTGATATAATTCACATCATCAAATAGGACAAACTTATCAACAGCATGTATTAACTGAAAATAGCCGATATATGGAAACAGATAAGGCTGCATGATCCCAAGTTTCATCAAAGACCTTTTACACTCACTTGTTCGTAAATAATTTTACAGATTGAGACGACTTCTTCTTGTTGAAGACCAACATAAAGAGGCAAACAGAGGACTCTTTTTGAGATATCCTCTGAAACGGGAAGCGTATTTGCTTTTACATACGGTAATTTATTTAATGCCGGGAAAAAATAGCGGCGAGGAAATATCTCGGCTTCATTGAGTTTTTTTACACTTGAGAGCAATAAATCTTCATTTGGAAAAATCACAGGATAATAGGCATAATTGTAGTCCGTACCTTTAGGAACCATTGGTCTACGCAAATTGCATTGGGAAAGTTCTTCGTTATAAAATACAGATACATTTTTGCGTTCAGCGATAATTCCATCCATTTCTGGCAGGAGACAAAGCCCCATCGCGGCATGAAATTCAGAGTTTTTCCCATTAATCCCTAAACCCCAAAAGTCTTCATTGCCTTTATGTCCGAAATTATGCATGTAAAAGAGTTTATCGTATAGTCCCTGATCTTGGGTCACGATTCCTCCACCTTCGACAGTATGGAAAAGTTTTGTCGCGTGAAAACTTAATGTTGATATATCCCCATAATTCAGAAGGGATCTTCCATTATATCGGACTCCGAAGCTGTGGGCCGCGTCATAGATCACCTTTAGTCCATGCTTTTGCGCAATGGCTTCAATCCTCTCCACGTCACAGGGAATCCCATAAACATGCGTCGCGAGAATGGCGGAGGTTCTTTCTGTGATGGCCTCCTCGATCTTTTCAGGGTCGAGGCACAATGACAGCGGGTCGATATCTACAAAAACCGGTGAGCACCCCTCCCATACGATAGAGGAGGTCGTCGCTACATAGGAGAAAGGAGTCGTAATAATCTCCCCTTTCAAACCGAGAGCTTTTATCGCGATCTGTAGGGCGATCGTGCCATTGGAGACAAAAAGCAGATGAGGTAATCCTAAATATGCGCACAGTTTTTTCTCCAGTTCACAGGCCAGCCGCCCCCGATTGGTCAACCATCCCGATTCCCAGAGAGACTCTAACCGCTTCATATAGTCTTTTATAGGCGGCATGTATGATTTTGTTACGTTAATCATTTTTAAAGGCGAAATGCTAAGTTCAAAATTCGGAAGAGGGAAGGAAACATACGTACTTCTAAATTTCTTTCTTGATCTTAAATTTTGTATTTTTGCCAATGCTGATCAGAATGGCTTTTAATTCTCTTTCTTCATTTAATAATCTCTCAAGATCGTCGGAGTCTGATATTTCCGACTCATAGATGGGCTCCAGCCAATATTCCGTTTCAGACGCTTCTTTGCTCGCCACAGCGATTTTGTGGATAAAATCGTTTTTTTGACTCCGTCCGGGATACCTCATGGAAATTTGCTCCAATGGATGTCGCAAACCTAAAAGTTGTCTTGCCAATACCTGTCCAACAGTTCCTTTCATACTCGTCACTACCACAATCACATTGAGAGAAATCTTTTTTTCTATCTTCTAAATCTTTTTGCATTCCAAATTTCCACTCACTCTTTTGCCACCTTGATTAAATAATCCCCATAACCGCTTTTTTTGTAGTTACCTGCCAGTTTAATGAGTTGTTTGGGTGTAATGAACCCCCTGTAGAGGGCCACCTCTTCAATACAGCCGATCTTGCGGGCTTGGCGCTCTTCGACACTCCGGACAAATGTCGATGCATCATTCAGTGAGGCAAAGGTACCAGTATCGAGCCATGCGATCCCTCGGTTAAACACACCCACCTGGAGTTTATTCTTTTTAAGATAGAAACGATTCACATCAGTGATCTCATATTCCCCCCGAGCCGATGGTTTGATTGATTTGGCGACCCCGATCACAGAGTTATCATAAAAATATAATCCGGGAACTGCATAATTAGATTTTGGATTTTCCGGTTTTTCTTCGAGAGAAATAGCTTTGTTATTCTTATTAAAACTGACTACCCCGTATTGCCTCGCATCCTTGACCTCGGCAGCAAAAATCACGGCACCGTCCGGATCCGTATTCTCCACTAGTAGGCGTCCAAATCCTGAACCATAAAATATATTATCACCTAAGATCAATGCGACCTTATCATTCCCGATAAAAGTCTCACCAATGACAAATGCTTGAGCCAAACCATTTGGGATTTCTTGCAAAGCATATTCAAAACGACATCCTAGCTCCTTCCCGTCCCCTAACAGACTTTTAAAATGAGGTAAATCCTGCGGCGTAGATATAATGAGGATTTCCCGTATCCCGGCCAACATGAGAACCGAAAGTGGATAATAGATCATCGGCTTATCATAAACAGGCAAGAGCTGTTTACTGATCACCTTTGTCAAAGGGTGAAGCCGTGTACCTGATCCACCTGCAAGAATAATTCCTTTCATAAATACCTCATAATCTATTCGATATCAAATATCACTCTATTACTTTTGCAAAACAAACTGTCTCTTCTGTATGAATCGTAGAATGAGACAGGAAAATCTTATAGCCCATGTCTAAATCAAGAATCCAATTTGGAATATTCACAAAATCATCCATGCTATGATAGATCGCGATAGCGAGCTTCGGCTTAAAACGTCTAATCGTTTTAATGGCTCCTTCAAGAGCCATGGGTTCTGCACCCTCTATATCCATCTTAATAAAATCAAGTTTTTGAATATTTTTTTGATTTACAATATCATCAACACAAACCGTTTCCGTTTCACCCGTTTGTTCTGCAAAGGGGGACATTTCGATACGACTCCCCGGGCCGAAATCCTTATAAAATATCTTTGTCCCTGACCTATTTGAAACAGGGTTTTCGATCAGTTCTATCCTACTTTCCAGATAGGGATTCAATCCTGTATTCATTTTAAAGAGTTTAAGGTTATCAGGTATGAACTCGAATGAATAAATCTTTCCATTCGGCCCCGTTTTATTTGCAAAATAAAGGGCTGTATCCCCCCAACATCCGCCGACATCAAAAACCACATCGCCTTCTTCAACATGGACTAATGGCTCGTTCTTTAGTTTATAAGCATATTGTTCTAGAATAAAATCACTGGCAACACCTCCAGGACTAAAAAAGAATTTACAATCAATTCCCAACGGATTTAAATCCATCTTATTCAGAATAAAATGCAGAAAATGCGGATCATAGGTTTCGCCGGATACCTTGAGCGTTTCAGCTAAAGATAGTGCATTCCAATACTCATCATTATTCCTCTCCAGACGAACCTTCTGATAGCCCATTAGCCGATATGCAAGCAGGCTAACGAGCAACTCGCGGTCGGTTCCACTAAGATTCTTCCATATCCTCTCCAATCTTTCCATAAACGGTGTATAAACATCCACCTGTCTCATCATGCGTGCATGTCTCTGACGGGACGAAAGACCAATGATGTCTTTTACAGCTATCTTAAGTATGTCAAGCAAAGATGCTCGTTGTTTAGATTCAGGAGCCCATGAGCCAAATCGTAATGCGTCATAATTTTCCACACCAAAATCATTAGTATCACACGAGAGAAAAAAATTCTCCATACTATATTTAAGGCCAGTCGTCATATTTTTTCCCTTCTCCATTGATAATCCATTGGTCGAATAAGTCCCGGAAATCTCCCCAACCATCCGGACTCCCTCTTTGGTTCGACTCCCTCAAGTGTTAAAATATCTTGAATATCGTGAACCACCTTATCACCATTTTCCACCAGCATTACACTTAAACTATAACTAATATCATTGAGCGTGTTTGATGGTACTGTACACTGGTATTTATATTCAGTTTCCTCTACTGCCTGAGCCTTAGAGCAAGTTGCAAAGATGACCACCCCATCCATAGTAGAAAAGAAAAGATTCACATTTATGAGTGTATCCTTCCTGTCACTCGATACGACGATTTCGACAACCAGATCTTTATCAATGTCGAACTTTCCATAATCACTATTTTCAATATTTATGCTGCGGATAGTATATCCACCTGATTCCTTATGCAACACCACCGACGAAACTCTATTTGAATCTGAAGCCTCCGTATATGCCTGAATAACATGAGCGATGGGACCTTGCTCAACAGATTGTCCTGAGACTAAGAGCAATCCAGAACTACATAATGACTTT
>Ga0163147_10003479_pt1 | contig 20959 bp, 19 predicted proteins | sample OliLakLV19MP6G1_FD_148597 | JGI IMG/M metagenome (GOLD analysis project Ga0163147, IMG submission 148597) | Freshwater microbial mat bacterial communities from Lake Vanda, McMurdo Dry Valleys, Antarctica- Oligotrophic Lake LV.19.MP6.G1 | ecosystem: Environmental > Aquatic > Freshwater > Lake >...
CTCCAACAGACATTAGTTGATACCGGGAGTGACAACAACGCCGTTGTCGTACGCAAGTCTGCAAATACTGAGATTGTCTCTATTTTGCCCCGGGATATGGCTGATATTGTAAAATCTGATCCGGGGATTGCCCGAACCGAAGACGGCACGCCCAAATTCGCCGGTGAGATCCTTGTGCTCATCAATCTGATAAAACGGTCAAACAACGAGCCGAGCAATGTACCGGTGCGCGGAGTGAGTGACATCTCGATAGCGATTCGGCCGAATGTGAAAGTAGTCGAAGGACGTATGTGGCAGCCGGGGACATCAGAAATTATCGCCGGAGCAAAAGTCTCGAAGAATTTCAAAGGGTGCGGCATCGGTGAAAAAGTCCGTTTTGGCCAACGTGAGTGGACAGTAGTTGGAATCTTTGAAGCCGGGGGTTCGGGTTTTGAATCAGAGTTGTGGGGAGACGACGATCAGCTCATGTCCGCTTTCGAGCGGCCGGTGTTTTCATCGTTCACCCTGCAATTAGCACAAGGCGAAACTATCGATGAGCTGAAGAAACGGCTTGAGGCAGACAGAAGACTCACAGTCGATGTGATGAGCGAAGTTGATTATTACAAAAAGCAATCCAAAAGCTTTACCGATTTCATCAATATCCTCGGCATGGTTATTTCAATCGTCTTTTCTCTGGGTGCAATTGTTGGGGCGATGATTACCATGTACGCCTCAGTGGCAAATCGCACAGTTGAAATCGGCACACTTCGCGCCCTTGGATTTAGCCAAGGTTCGGTCCTGTTCGCCTTCTTAATAGAGTCATTATCTATTGCCACCATAGGCGGTTTAATCGGAATTGCGTTGGCTAGTTTTCTCCAATGGATGGAAGTGTCGACGACTAACTTTGATACATTCGCAGAGATAGCCTTCCCATTTGAAATGTCGGCTCAAATAGCCGTAAACGCGCTCATTTTTTCTGTGGTAATGGGAATTGTCGGTGGCTTCCTTCCTGCGGTCAGCGCGTCGAGACTTCGCATCATAAACGCCCTGCGCGCAAAATAAGCACGTCGGGAACTTGTATTATACGTCGTGTGTTGATACTTTTCAAGCCTGCCTTGTTATTTCAGATTTGTGACAGCGTAGTAGAGTTGCAGGTCTTATTTTGGGATGGGGAAAGGGTCGTTTGAATGCGAGGCGAGTATTTTAGAAGGAAAACTCTTGGAAGATTGTCGAATAATTCTTATTTCGGTATGCTAACAAATAACACCACCCGGCATCGGGCCGAACCATGAGCCGCGTATGAACGGCCATACTATTGCGAGAAAGTTTTGAATTTGATAAGTCGAAGATCGGATAACCGGGCGCAATCATCACATTTTGCGATGTTTGGTATTTTTTTGATGTCAGCGCTTCTTTCCTTTACTGGATGCGGGGAGGATCAATCCGCCGAAGGCGGACCGGGTGGAGGCGGCGGTGGATTCCCGCCAATACCTGTTGAAATGGCGGCTGTGAGCCAGGAAACAGTGACTGATCGTTTTGAAGCTGTCGGTACTGTCGAAGCAAACGATGCCGTCACAATTGTATCACAGATCGACGCCTTGGTGAGGGAACTTCCCTTTCGCGAAGGGCAAGCAATCGCCAAAGGAGCAGTCATCGCACAGCTTGATGACGCCCAGCTCCGAGCCGAAGAAGCCCGCGCAAATGCTGTTTTGACTCAGCGGCAAAATGCATTTGATCGTATTCAAAAGCTTGTTGAGCAGCAGCTAAGCGCCCAGCAGGAACACGACGATGCCACCGCTGCGCTCAGTGTTGCAAAAGCGGATGTTGCGCTTATTCGCGCCCGCCTTGATAAGACACGCATTACCGCCCCGTTCTCAGGTGTCGTGGGCGCTCGTCAGGTCAGCCCCGGCGCGTTTATACGATCAGGAGATCCAATTACTGATTTGGCGCAACTTGATGAACTTCGAATTGTCTTCTCGGCGCCGGAACGTTACTACCCCCTATTGAATCGAGGGGCACAGGTCACAATCTCGACTTCTGCCTTTCCTGATTACGAACTCACCGGAACTATCGACATTATTGATCCAGTTGTCGACCAGTCAACGCGAAGCACAAGTATCGTCGCCCGTGTCAAAAATACAGACAGAAAATTTCGTCCCGGTATGTCGGCCAATGTGGCCGCAGTTCTCAATACTCGTGAAAACGCCCTTGTCATTCCAGATCAGGCTGTTTTTGTAGAGGGCGACCAGTCATGGGTGTTTGTAGTCGGCCCCGATAGCTCGGTTGCACGAACGCCGATTACTACCGGCTCGCGCCAGCGAGGTTCTGTCGAAGTCACATCGGGGCTCGAAAGTGGTATGAATATAGTCAGCGCGGGACATCAGAAGCTCTTTTCAGGGGCGAAGGTGATGCCTTTGCCTACCGGCGCGCCAAATGATTCGCAAACTCCAGCGGCGGCAGGTGGGCACTGAAGTTAAGCGAGATTTCGATCAATCGGCCTGTATTAGCCATAGTGATGAGTCTGGTTATTCTCCTTTTTGGGATAATTTCATTTACACGTCTGCCAGTAAGAGAGTATCCCGATATCGACCCGCCGGTGGTGACCATCACGACCTTCTATCGCGGAGCCAGCCCGAGCGTTGTCGAGACCGAAATCACAGATATTCTTGAAGAGCAACTCTCGACTGTTGAAGGTGTGAAAACGCTCACCTCCTCGAGCCTGGAGCAAGGCTCGGTTATAACCATTGAGTTTGAGCTTGGACGAAATGTCGACGAGGCTTCAAACGATGTCCGTGACCGGGTGTCGCGCATACGCGGCCAGTTACCGCGAGAGGCCGAAGATCCCGTTATCGAAAAAGTTGACGCCAACGCCCAACCGATAGTCTGGCTTGCACTTTCAAGTACCAGACACACAAGTCTTGAATTGACAGAGGTCGCGGACCTCATTTTAAAAGAGCGTATTCAGCGTTTTACTGGTGTCGGCTCAGTTTTTCTGGGAGGCGAGCGCCGCTACGCGATGCGCGTCTGGCTTGATCCGCAGAGGATGGCATCGCGCAATCTCACCACCGCCGATGTCGAACGGGCCATCGCCCGTGAAAATGCCGAAATACCAAGCGGGCGTGTCGAAGGAGCAGGGCGTGAATTCTCCGTTCGCACTCGAGGTGATTTAGTTACCGCCGAAGAATTTGGCGCGCTTATTGTCGCTCAGAGAGGGGATGAACCGGTTCGCCTCAGAGACATTGCCGATGTTATGGTCGGCGCTGAAGACGAGCGGACTGAAGTGCGATACGACGGTCTGCCTTCGGTCGGACTGGGAGTCATCAAGCAATCCCGGGCAAGCACGCTCGATGTGGCCGATGTTGTCATTAACGCTTTGCCTGATTTGCGCAAGCTACTTCCTGATGGAATGACAATCAGCGTTGCATATAATTCCGCAACTTTTATCAACGAATCGATAAATGAAGTGACCGACACGCTCTTTCTCGCCCTGATTTTGGTGGTTTTGGTCATTTTGGTCTTTCTCAAAAGTTTCCGCGCGACGATCATTCCAACAATCGCTATCCCGACATCGATAATCGGCGCATTCGCGGCCTCGTATTTTCTCGGCTACACGATCAATATCCCTGACCCTGCTTGCGCTTGTACTGGCCATCGGATTGGTTGTCGATGACGCTATTGTTGTCTTGGAAAATATTTATCGCCACATGCAGATGGGAAAACCTCGAATGCAAGCGGCAATGGATGGCGCGAAGGAGATTGGTTTCGCGGTGGTTTCCACAACAATCACACTTGTGGCAGTCTTCGTTCCGCTTGCCTTTCTTGAAGGGAATGTCGGGCGGCTGTTCAACGAATTTGGCGCGTCGGTGGCAGTGGCTGTTCTTATTTCTGGCTTTGTTGCGCTGACACTGACGCCGATGATGAGTTCAAGAATTCTCAAACCGTTGCATGGGGCTAGCACCGGACGCACTTCTAAAGCCTTTGACTCAGCCTTTGCCAAGCTCGATAGCACCTATGGACGAGTTGTTGATGGCGCGCTTCGTCACCGCGCTCTCGTTATAGCAGGCGCGGCTGGACTCGTTGCCATCAGCGCGTATTTATTTATTAAGCTTCCCAGCGAACTGGTACCGACCGAAGACAGAGGTCACGCTTTCGGCATTGTCATCGCGCCGGAAGGTTCGACGCTCGAATACACCGACCGCTACATGCGTCAAATAGAAGCAGTTGTGATGCGTTTACCGGAAGTTGAAGGTGTGTTCACAGCAACAGGGCTCGCCTTCGCCGGGCCGGGGCGTGTCACCAATGGTTTTGTATTTATTGCCCTCAAACCACGCGACGAGCGGGGAAAATCACAGCAACAGATTGTGGGTGAATTATTCCCCCAACTCTTCTCGATTCCGGGCGTATTTGCATTCGTCATCAATCCGCCAAGCCTCGGCGGTGATTTCAGCAATCCTGTTTCCTATGTACTTCAGGCTCAGACGTATGATGAACTTCAGGTCGCTGTCAACACCATGTCCGCCAAGGCATCCCAACTTGGTTATCTCATAAATCTCGACACAGACCTGAAGCTAAATAAGCCGCAACTTGATATAACCATTGATCGTGAGCGCGCGGCAGGACTTGGTGTATCGGTGACCGATATCGGCACAACCCTCGAATCATTCCTCGGTGGGCGCGTTGTGACTACTTTCAAACGGGGCGCCAAACAGTATGATGTCATTGCGCAAACGAGACCAATAGACCGTTCGACACCGGATGCAATCGACGAAATCTATGTTCGCGGAAGAGGCGGGATGGTCCAGCTTGCAAGCGTTGTCAATGTTCGCGAAACGGTCGCGCCAAAGGAACTGAATCACTTCAATCGCGTTCGTTCGGCGACTATTTCTGCTGGCCTTGCTCCGGGAGTCACGCTCGGACAGGCCCTTGATGACCTTGATCGTATTGCACAGGAGGAATTGTCAAGCGATGTTAAGACCGCCCTCTCCGGCCAATCTCGGGAGTTTCGCGAGTCTTCGAGCGCGCTGTATTATATGTTTCTCCTGGCCGTCATTTTTATTTTCCTTGTGCTGGCCGCTCAGTTTGAAAGCTTTGTACATCCGATGACAATTTTGCTATCAGTCCCCCTTGCCATTTTTGGTGCGCTGCTTTCACTTTTTCTTTTCGGCCAGAGCCTGAATATCTATTCTCAGATAGGGCTTATCATGCTTATCGGGTTAGTGACCAAGAACTCAATCCTGATTGTCGAGTATGCCAATCAGCTTCGGGAAAGAGGACACGATATCGTCTCTGCCGTCGCTGAGGCTTCGCGGATTCGTTTGCGTCCAATCCTGATGACATCGTTTGCGACTATTTTCGGCGTCCTGCCGATTGCGATAGGTCTCGGCGCAGGGGCGGAAGCCCGACGTCCTTTGGGTATTGCCGTCGTGGGCGGGATGGTCTTCTCTACTTTCCTCACGCTTGTCCTTGTACCCGTAGTCTACTCCCTCCTTGCTCGGTTCACAAAGGGACACCGCGTTGTTATGTCCGAGGATACCAAAGAACCTGTCCCTGTTAAAATGGAGCATTGAAATTACCGAGTCTTTGATCTAAGTTGTCAAAAATATTCCAAACCAGCCGCAAAAACGGGTGGTTTTTTGTTTACTCTCGGTCCCTAAACAGGCGTGCAGTCACCTTGAGCCGTTGTACACGATCCTTTTTTGATAAGTTCTAATGCTTCTAAATCCTAAGATTGAACTGTGGTTTTATACATGCATCGTATCAGAATGCTCGAATGTGAAGATATGCCATAGAATCAAATGATTCGGAAATATTATAGGCGTTATGCCGTATAAAGATGTGTTAATTGCAGATGCTGGTACGACAGCCTTGAGCCTGTTGGTTAGGGCGCTATTATGGATCTTGTAGAATCTATACGAAGATTAGATAAACACTCTAAACTCAGTTGTTAGCTGTAAAGGAGTCGAATATGCTTGGCACTCTCATCACTATTTTGTTAGTCGTCGCAATTGTCGTCGTTTTAGTGCGCGTCATTCGCGGCGGTCGGCCGGTTTAGCGGTACTTGAAGTCGGCGCGGCAAAAGACGCGCTCTACAGGAGGATTCTATGAATACGAAAAAACGTGCGGGGATAGTTCTCATAATTGTGGGAGCTCTTTTGCTGGCATTTCAGGGTGTCTTGTTTTCTGACAACGAAACAATCGCTGATGTCCCGGGTGGCAGTATAGCTGTCGAAGAAGATCGGACCTCGCTCCCAGCCATCTTTGGAGGCTTGGCGCTCGTTGGCGGTATTATCATGCTTCTGGTTGGCTCACGCACAGATGATAATACACCGGTCCGTGTTCGACGCGATGACAACATTCGAACAGCCTAATATTCGAATTTCAGCAATCGTGGAGCGTTACTCAAACCGTTCCACGACTGTTTCTTTTATCACTACTCAATAACTTGATAATCAGCTAAGAATGGTAGGGCGATTCGGCAATTCATTGCTGTCGCCTTCCAGTCGTGGAAAATGCAGCGCAAGGTCCTTGCCGACTTCATCGATTGCCTTGATCATGCCTTCGCTGTGCTTATGATCGCTCAATCCCTTGACAATGAAAGAATGAATCTCGTCCCATCGCTGTTGTGTAATTTTCTCCGCGATGCGCTTGTCGGCGATAACAGCCGCTTGTGATTCGGCCAGCGAAATAAATAGCAGCACACCCGTCTTGCCGCGAGTGGGTGTGAGTTGAGAGAATAAAAGAAGACCGCGGTTCCATACCAGTTTTCGCTTTTCTTCTCGGCGGCCAAACAGAAGCGGAAAAAGCAGATACCCCGCAACAAAACCTAAAATGGCACCGAGAGCCCCCTGTGCAAAATTGTAAGATATCCCCCAATTGTTTTCTTGGGTGATAAATAGAGCAAGCCACAATCCTGCCAGCGCAAAGGCGGCTGAAACAGAAAGCCTATACATTGTCCAGTTGCGGGAATAAGGCGCAATCTGGACCGCGATCTCCCCTTCTGTTTTTTGTTCAGCGCGGTTAACCGCTTGCTCAATTGCCGCAAGGTCAAATTCGGAAAAATATTTCTCAACGAGCCTTTTCATATATAATCCCCAGTAGTTTCAACCTACCAGCCTCCGCTCGCGCCGCCACCGCCTGAAGAGCCGCCACCAAAGCTAAAGCCACCCCCACCGCCTCTCGAGCCGCCACCAAAGCCTCCCAGCATTCCACCACCTAATCCTCCGATAAAGGGCCCGCCGAATGATCCAAAACGCCTGCCGCCAGGACCCAATCGGTTTCGTCTCATTCTTGAACGAAGAATAAAGAATAAGGCAAATAGTGAGAAGAGAATTGCTGGGGATAAACCCCTTGATTTCTTCTTTCTGGCCTCTTCCGGAATCACGTACTCGCCGCCGATAGCCGTAATTACTCCTTCAATTACCGACAGTATCCCCGAGGGATAATCACCTGAACGAAAATGCTCGGCCATGAGTGAACTGCGGCCAACCAGCCGACCAGATTCGAGGTCGGTTAGTTCCCCTTCAAGTCCATAGCCAATTTCAAGACGCGCTTTGTGGTCATCGACCGCTATCAGGAGAAGCACGCCGTCGTCTTCCTTGCCCCTACCGATTCCCCATTTCTTGTAAACATTGGCCGCAAAATCCTCAAGGCCCTCATTGTCAAGGCTCTTAATTGTAAGTATCCCGAGTTGGTGAGAAGATTGGCTGCGATACTGTTCAATGAGTGCGCTTAGCTCTTCTTCGACCTGACTGTCCAGAATGTCTGCGAGATCGGTTACCGGTCCCCGATAGGATGGCACTTCGAGGGCGGCTGCTGTCTTCCACATCGCAAAACAGCACACAGCCAAAAGTGTGAATTTAAAATATCGCCGCAAGTTTTTCATCTATCTATTTATCTATTTCTTATTCGGATCAAAAGCATCCCGAACGCTTGGAGCGGTTTGGGCCTCCGAAGTCGCCGCAAAGTAATCACGCTGATATGGGAATCCAAAGATGGCTCCGGCGATGAGTGCTCGTATCCCCGTTTGACGATAGGTGTTGTAATCGCGAACGATTTCATTGTAGGTTCTTCGCTCCTGCACAATTCTATTTTCGGTTCCTTCGAGCTGAACAAGCAAATCAGAATACAATTGCTCACCCTTTATCTCAGGGTATCTCTCAGAAACCACATTGATGAACGAGTTTAATTGTCGTGAGAGTAGCGTCGAGATTGAATCGAGCAATTGCGGGTTCTGGGTCAGCAGCGCCGAATCACCCGAGGCTTTTAAGTCAATGACGCGCTGGCGCATGGCAATGACTTCGGTGAGTGTCTCTTGTTGGCGCATCATAAAATTATCGACCGATGCCACCAAATTCGGCACAAGATCAAATCGTCGTTGATAGACATTCTGCACTTGGCTCCATTTTTCATCAACCGCCTGCGATCGGCTGACAAGAGCAGAACGTCCTCCCCAAATCATAACAGCCGCCAATACAAGCAATCCAACGATTACCAACAGGACGATTCCTGATTTCTTCATTATCATTTCCTTTCATACACATATCTTTTCCACTCGGTTTTGAGCCACTCTTGATTTACTCATAAACAGAATGGCGCATTGCCTACTCAAGGGGTGAAGATACATTGACAGCAAATGAGGGTCAAATGGATAATGCAGGTCAATCTTTTGAGTCGGTGTGAACCAAACCGGTGTGGCATCGCTCACGATAGAGCTGACCGATGACCGCGCCGAGAATAAAAACAATCCCGGTATAATATATCCAGGTCACAATAATAAGCGCAACCACATACGGACCGTACATGTCTTCAAGTGAGAGCGCATTCTGGATATAAAATCCGAATGCCTTTTGCGCAATGACAAGAAGCGCCGCCGCCGCAAGGGCGCTTACCGCAATGGCTTTCTTTTCGAGTCGCTTATAGGGAAGAAGAAAATATAAAAGAAAGAAAGCGGCAAAAAGTGTCACGACCGAGCTAACAATCATAACAAGTTGGTCAACGATCTTGAATTCCGTATAGTTCCCGGTATTTAACCAAGCAGCTTTATCAATTACTGAGTTCAGGAGAGGCAGAAGGGTGATTGAGAGTAGAATCAGCAGAAGGAAGTAAAACATGAGTTTGAAGTCGCGGAGTTTGCTCAAAATGATTGATTCTGTAGACCGAATATGATGAATGGCGTTGAGGATAGTCCTCATGCTGGAGAAGAGTGTTGTGGCGGCAAACAAGAGTGATACAAGGCCAACCAGGCCCAGCGTCTTTTTATCTTCGCCGTATGCTTGTGCACGACCTATGAGTAATTCTTTTGTCGCTTCGGCATATTTCGGATAGGGAATTGCTTGATCAATCATAGCGCTTAAGTCCCCTTCAATTGCGGCTTGCTCGACGACCATGCCCAACACCGCATAAGCGCACAACACCATAGGGACAATGGTAACAAATAATGAAAAGGCAAGCCCGCTTGAGAGAAGAAAGATTGGATGTTCATCAAACTTGTGATAAAGGCCTCCCAAGTAATGAGAAGCAAAATCTTTGACATTCACTACCAGTTTAGGAAAGAAGCCCGCCACCTTTGAGGCAGGCGACCGGGAGATTGAAGAAGCAGCGGCCGGGCCAGAAAGTGCTTTGTGGTGTAATTCACCTTCCCCGAACACTTTTCCACTCTGTGATTTCATATTTCCCCTGTATGCTCCTCTTCTCTCTTTATACGATGGAATAGAAGAGAACAGGGAATCTTAATTCTTTAGAATTAGTTGCTTAAATTGGCGGTGTCGGTTTTGGCATTGGAAAGATCATCGTGGCCTAAGAGCATTCCCCAAGGCTGTAATGACTCACTTCTATCAAAAATAACTTTTAGAATAGCTACGATAGGCAGGGCGAGAAAGAGGCCTGGAAGTCCCCAAATGAGACCACCAATCAATACGCCCATGATCGAGGCCAAGGCGTTCAAGCTTACTTTCGAACCGACAATTCTGGGCATTATTATATTGCCGTCGACAAATTGTATGACTACAAATATCCCTATTACCGCCAGCGCGTACCACGAAGATTCCTTGGTTATGAGAGCCACGAGCGCAGGGAGTACACTGCCTATTAGCACGCCTATATATGGAATAAGATTGATTATGGCTATTATTATTCCCAGCAGAACGGCATAGTCGATACCAAGCAGTAGCAATGTCACAATTGAAATAACAGCGATAACTGCCGTTTCTATTAGCAATCCGACCAGATAATTCTGTATGACGCCTCGAGTATCACCAATTACCGTTCGCACATCTTTGCTGTCAGTTCTGCTTGTTCCCGCAATTATTTGAACAATAGACTCGACAATAAGCGGCTTGTAGAGAAGCAAAAGAAAGACATAGAGAGGCACTAAAGTGATTATGACTAATATATCGGTTATGACGAGAAATGTCTGCCCAACAAGCGATGCGCTGCCTTCGAGAGCAGTAGAAGCGCGCTCTCTAATCCACGCTATCTGTTTTTCGGTCTGAATGCCGAATTTTTGCTCCACTGTCAACTGCGTCTCATCAATAAACTCTGAGAATTGTGTTTGAAATCTGGGGAAGTCTTCTGTAACCCTTGCTACCAGAAAAATGATAAAAATCAACACTCCCGCGACAACGGCTATGGCAATGAGCAGCGTCATCGATATGGATAAAGTCTCTGGCACCTTTTTTTTATCGAGAAATCTCTTAATTGGATAGAGCAGTGCAGCGAGCAGGACGGCAAAGGTAAATGGAATAAGAATGCTTTTGCTTATATAGAGAATGAAAAAGATTCCAATAATTCCAAGCACAGTAATAAAAGTCCGGGTGGATCGTTGAATGCGGACGTCTGTTACCATGTCTGAATGCTCCCCTTCTTCCTGGTCGTTCTATTTCCTAATAATTTTATTTCGGACGTATAGGCTGTAACACAATGACCGGCTGTCCGGTCTTCCTCGCAGCCTTCTCAATCTGCTCATTTGCCTCTTTATGGTCTTCGTGGTCTGCAGTTGGAGCCGTATGTTTCTGGATTGCTGTAGGCTCATAATTGAGTTTAATAAACATGGGAAAGTGGTCTGATCCTAATTTCGCAAGACGTTCAATCTCCACAAGCTTGAAATGATCCGAATGAAAGACATGGTCGAGCGGCCAGCGGAAGAAAGGTATGTTGGCGCTGAACGTATTAAAAAAGCCGCGTCCTATTCGCGGATCAAGCAGACCGCTTATTTTTTGAAAGAGAGCCGTCGAATGAGACCATGCGACATCATTGAGATCTCCGGCGACAATTATTGGCAAACGTGAGGATTTTACGGATTTAGCGACAATCAGCAATTCGGCGTCCCGCTCAGTGGACGTATCGTTTTCCGTGGGACTTGGGGGCTTAGGATGCAGACAATGCAATTCAATGTGCTCCCCTGAAGACAACCTGACAATCGAATGGATCGAGGGGACATTTTTTTCGATTAGAAACTCCACGGTCGGATTGATTAGTTCTAAGCGCGACTGTAAGAACATGCCATAGAAGTTGTCCAGTAAATGCGATACTGAATAGGGATAAGATTCATCCAGAAACTTTAGCCTCTCCTGCCACCATTGGTTGGTTTCGAGTGTTAGAACAAGATCGGGATTTTTCTCCTGAATAATTGACAGCAATTGCTCAGTATTGCGATTGTTCATCAGCACGTTGGCGACAAGCAGACTGATTGTGGAGAGTCCCGGTGAAATGACGCACTTTTGAACCTGCACCTTCGACAGGAGGGTATATGGATACATGGACATGCTTTGAAAGAAGACGGTCAATCCAAGGCCGGCGATAAATAAGTTTTCAAGAAGTGAAAAATTATCGAAGTGCCACAAATAGACCACGAGGCAGGCAAGGGTAATAAGAGCTATTTGGCCGCGAGGAAAGTCAAAGACTCGTATCCACCATGCATTGGTCCGAACCGTTGGAAGGATTGTTGCTACAATCATGAGGATTCCCACGATTAACAATGCTATTTTCATGCCCATTTTCCTCAACCTTCTCGAAGACAGAACGAGTTATTTACAACCCAAAAGAGTTCTGCTTCTGTTTTTTAGCAGGATACGTATCCAAAAATCCAGAAGAGGATGACAAATATGAGGATAGTTGACAAGCATCCACCGCCGAGCTTCTTAGCTCCGTATCCGGCCAGCAAGGCGCGAAATATTCCCCTCATAGTCCGTTCCCCCCTCCTGTCATTGTCAATCACGCAAAGGAAAGCGAATTACTCTTCACAAATCTTTAAAGTAATGGGATTGAATTCAACGATAAAATGCGAATCATCACGCGTAGTACCACAAATATCGTCGCCTTCGGTCTGTCCCATGGCCCTGATTACGCAAAGATCAAAGCTCTTGCTGTCATAGTCATTATCTTCATCATTATATTTCCACTCTTCCGTTTGAGAACCTTCAATTCGGTCAATCTTCCATCCTGATGGAGCAGTAAAGCCGAGGTATAATTCCTGTGAGGTTTGTGCCTTTGAATTATCTTCGCTATCCTCCTGAATTTCCATAGAAATTACCGCCCAGAGCTCTTTACCGGAATTCCTGAGAACCAGCTCAATCAATATCTTGACCTCGGGGCCACTCCCTCCTCCGGTGATTGGACTACCATCATTGCCTACTGCAAGACTGCAGTCACCTTGCACCAATACTGGCCAAAATGGACCGTGCACTCCAACTGTGTGCCCGATGTTCTGACATTGTGGTACAGGAGCTGTGATCGTTATGTATCCAGACTCCGTCTTAGTATCCGAACCGCATGAGCCGTTTACTGTGAGTTTGACGGTGTATGTGCCTTCTGCAGTATAGGTATAACTCGGATTGGCCCCGGTTGAAGTTCCGCCATCACCGAATTCCCAGGAGAATGTGTCATAAAGTCCTGTGGATGTATTTGTAAAACTGACTGTTAAGCCTGGCATGCCTGAACGTGGATTTCCTGTAAAATTGGCAATGGGGGACGCACAACTAACAGTAATATAATTGTTCTTAACTTCTGTGTCGGATCCGCCCGACCCCAGCACACTGAGGGAAACATTATAGGAACCATTCGATGTATATTGGTGAGACGGATTTCTTTGAGTCGAGGTAACCCCGTCTCCAAAACTCCATTCTCGAGATGAAATTGATCCTGTTGACTGGTCACTAAAACTAACACTTAACGGACTATTACCTGACCTGGGACCTGCGCTGAAAGCCGCTCGAGGCGCCGGTGAGGCGACGGCAATATACCCGCTCTTGGTTGTCGTGTCTGAACCATCGGGGCCCAGTACCAGTAACGAGACATCGTAAACCCCAGCCGACGTGTACTGGTGGCTGGGGTTTGTTGATGTCGATACCCCCCCATCTCCAAAAGACCAGACATTCGCGCTGATATCGCCAGTTGAGCTGTTTGTGAATTGAACAGTCAAAGGGGGTGCGCCGGAAAGCGGGCTCCCGAGGAATTCAGACGTGGGCCGGACATTTTTTACTTCGATAAAGTTGGTGCGTACCAGTTCGTCCGACCCACCGGGCCCGGTGACTTTCAGCTTTACTGTATATTTCCCTTTTTGATTGTACGTATATGACGGGTTCTTGCTTGACGAGGTCGCCCCGTTGCCAAAGCTCCAGCGATACGTTGAAATCGTCCCTGATGACGTGCTCGTGAACTGTACCTTGAGTGGCTTGGGTCCGGAGGTAGGCGTGGCCGAAAAATTTGCCACAGGGACATTGGTTGTAGCAGAGATATAGTCTGTTCTGATAGATGTATCTGCTCCCGTCGCTCCCACAACAATCAATCGAACTGTGAAGCGCCCGTTGCTCGAATATGTGTGACTTGGTGTTTGAGCATCAGATGTCCCGCCGTCGCCGAAAGACCATTGATACGATGTTATACTGCCTGTGGATTGATTTGCAAATTGAACCGCGAGGGGACTGTTTCCCGATGTTGGCGATGCCGTAAATTCAGCATTGAGAGGCGCGGGACCAGTTGTCGCTGTGATGAAATTTGTCTTTGTGAGGGTGTCTGTTCCAGCCGAGTCACGACAGACCAGCGTCACACTGTAGCTTCCCTCTCGTGCGTACACATGTGACGGATTATTCTCAATTGATGTCGCGCCGTCGCCAAACGACCACGAGCGTGAAATAATATCCCCCTGAGTTTGGTTTGTAAAGGTGACATTAAGAGGTATATTCCCGGTTGTGGGATTTGCCGAGAAGGCGGGGCCAGTAACTACTCCCGGGTTAGGTGGCGGATCATTGAGATTGATATCGCGGCAACCTGTCGTCGTACAGGAGACTGCGACGGAAACCAATAGAATCGCAGTGTACGCTCCATAGAGTGACTTGCATTCTCTTCTCCACATTGCAGCTGTCTCCTTGTCTTAAGAGTTACGAAACGATTGTATCCTAGCCTCTTTCCCTCCTTATTTTTACAGCAGACAGGCAGTTATGTACCGATTTGCAGAAGAGAATACATCTAAGGATAAAAATGGCTCATCCCTGGGCTTGTTAAATAGGTCCATTTTAGATGCTCGACTACTGGTCTCTGGTCACCCTTGCGCTAATTCCGGTAGTCGCTCATGAAACAGATAACTTGAGCAACAAAGAGTATTTCGGTCCTGTTCATGGTTATGCAGCAGAACCGAAATATTCAACTAATGTAAATCGTAAACCAACCTAAAGGTTAAAGCATGGGATAAACTGCCCATACAAGTATCGAGCCGCGAGTTTAGCGTGAAGTCGGTCGCTTTACACTCTCACATGCCCCTTTGGCTTCAGGATTTATATAGCTTTCGGCAATGGATGAGAGCTTTTCGTCGGCCGCATGTTCCTCTCTGAGGGTTTCATCAAAAAGGGTAACGACCTTGGTGAGGCCCAGAGTTTCTGCGAACGTGCGAAGCGAACCGTAGGTGGCAATCTCATAATGTTCGACTTTTTGAGCTGCGCAAATAATACCGGCATCAATTACTTCCGGAGTGCCGTCCATATTCATAATTTCGGTTGCTTCTTCAACCAATCCTTCCATTGCCGGACATCTTTTCCCTTGGGCGGATATGCCCAATTCTTTAAAAACGCTCTCCAGCCGGATAACCTGATTTTCAGTCTCTGTAAGATGGTTTTCCAAAGCTTGTCGAAGTTCTTTGGACTCTGTCTTCTTCATCATCTTGGGGAGTGCCTTGGTCAACAGTTTTTCCGCGTAGAATATGTCTCTTGTTTGATCAACAAGAAGATCATGCAATGTTTCAAGCTTAGACATAATTTCAATTCCTTTCAATTGTTTTGATATACAGCACAATCCACGTATTAGGGTTGTGCTGGGTCATATGTATAAACGGGCGAGAAGCCCTGATAAAAAATCTGGATTTATTTAACTTTTGCGCACAGTGTAAACTGTATGTTTCTTGCCAACGATGGCACGATACAGCAACAAAAGAAGAACCGCGCCGATAAAGCCAGCTGATTGATCATCAGGATATAAACCGAGTATTTGGCCGAAAAATGTTGCCATTACCGCGCCAGCGACACCAAGCAGTGTGGTCATGATAAAGCCACCAGGGTCTTTACCAGGCATAAGGAGCTTGGCTACCAAGCCAATGACAATTGTTGTAATAATCGACATATTCTCCATCTCACTTTCAGTTATTGTTTAACGCCGAAGCCGCATTAGAGCGTAACTCCCGAGCCCCTCGGATGGGGATTATATTCGACATGGGTCCGTTTTGTCGACGGTTCGCATTTATAGGCTTTGAGCAGCCGCCCTTGCGATGTCACTATGCGCTCTTCAGGTTGTGATTTTAAATCCCAAAACATATTGTTTCCCCTTTCACGCTCGATTATCACGCTTCGATTATTCTACTCCTGGTATTGATTAGAACAATCGACCATCAATCTTTCATGATAAATCTACCTTACATCCCCTCTCAGCGAAATCGGCCAAAGTGACCAAAATAGGAGTAGTCCCCTGGGTTAGTTTTTCCCTAACCCAAGGGATACTGCTTCTCTACTGTTCCTGATCCATAGAGGACTGGGTTACCGGTGCGTCCGGGTCGACAGTCTGGCTCAAAGTGAACTCTCTAAAGCGGAGCTTTTGCATGTATTCATCTTTTTGTCCAGACTTTGCTGCGTTCGCTTTTTCGGTATAGGCTTGACGGGCTTCATCAACCGACATATTTCCGGTGATGATGTCGTGAGCCAAGTTAAGGGCCAGAAAGTTATTCTCTTCCTTGTCGCACCGGGCTGTCATTGTTCCTTTGGTTCTTTCAACAATAAGACTGCCGTCGAATTCTGCCAAGTCGTCGTACATTTCAGTCGGTACTTTGTACGCTACTTCTTGAGCAAGCATATCGGTGTGTGGGAAAGGGAACCGGTGAGAAATTTCTTCTTTGTCCACCTTGATTCCGACCCAGGGGCCTTTATCTTCCCAAATCAAACAGTTCGCGCCAACAACCTGAGGCTGTCCATACTTCTGAATCATTTCGGTTGCTGCATTGCGAGATGCTTCAGGCCAGTCGGTAATAACACGCTCAGCTCTCAGTTCAGACTTCATTGCGCCGTTATCAGACATGGTGTTATCATCGTCTGGGGCGTCATCATTTTTCCCCATTGAATAGGTTATAGCCGCGGTGACGAGAATGCCTAGGCAAAGGGCAACTATCAATTGTGGGTTGAATTTGTTTTTTGTCATACTTTTTTCCTTTCAAAGTATTAATGACGGTTGTCGAGTTTTCCGCATGCCATGCCAAAACGAATATGTAACTTTTTCGTGTGACTGACACGGCACTGCTATCTCCAAGAAAAAGATAGCTGCTCATCTTTCTTATAGCATTTAGACCATAAAGTTGAGGCTCACCCAAAATGCTGAAAAGAGTATTAGCACCTCTGAGCGCCAAAAGTGATTAATTATTTGAGAGGATATATTATTAGCATTCCAGCCGAGAACTGGTGTGTATTATATGTTAACGAATCAAGGGAAACGAACTAATTATATATTTGAGGTTTTTGACACATTAAACATAGAGAAGGAACGCTGGTGATCGAACAAGCAGATATTCTCGATGCCGAGATGCATCTTCATTCAGGTATTCGCAAAACTCCTTTTCTCGATTCGCGTTACTTCAGCCAAGTAACAGGCGCGGATGTGTGGCTGCTAAACGAAGCCGCCCAAAGAACCGGCTCGTACAAAATCCGCGGGGCTTGGAATGCCATGAGGAAACTGTCGCCCACAGAGTTAGGGCGCGGCGTGATTACTGCTTCAGCTGGCAACCACGCTCAAGGAGTGGCGTTGGCTGCAAAATGGATTGGCTGTAAGGCTACTATTGTTATGCCCTTAACAACACCGCTGGTCAAAGTCGACCAAACCCGATCGTATAACAGTCCAGCCATTCTCCTTTACGGGGAGAATTATGACGAAGCCGCGGAGCATGCCGCCCAACTTCAGCGGAAAACTGGCGCGACCTATATCCATCCTTTCGACAATGACGATGTTATTGCCGGTCAGGGTACAGTCGGGCTGCATATTCTCAGACACCATTCTGATGTAGAAACAATTATTGTTCCCGTAGGCGGTGGCGGGCTTATCTCAGGAATTTGCGTTGCGATAAAAGCGGTTAATCGGAAGATATCTATTATAGGAGTGAACGCCTCAGGCGCAGCCTCAGCGGCGAGGTCATTCAGGGAACAGTCACGAATCCGGCTTGATAACGTAAATACAATTGCCGATGGCATCCGTGTCCAGCAAATAGGGGAACGGACATTTGATATAATATCAAAGTATGTTGACGATGTTTTAGAGGTTTCCGATGACCAAATATGCGAGGCTCTACTTTTACTCGAAGAAAAGCCCAAGCTGATTATCGAACCTGCCGGAGCGACGGGCGTGGCGGCGCTGCTTGCCAGTGCGGAACGATTTGCGCGAAAAAAGACAATGGTTGTTCTCACAGGGGCAAATGTGGATTTCTCGGTGATGCAAAAGCTTATGGCACACGCTATGCGTCTGTCTGGGAGATTGACTACAATTGAAGTTCAACTGGCTGATAATATGTCGTCACTGGCGGGATTAACAAAAATCCTCGCTGACGCACAGGGAATAATCATCAGTATTGATCTCAGGCGCAATAAGGTTGGTATGCCTCTCGAAAGAATGGTCTGCATGTTAGACCTGCAGGCAAGATCGAGTGGGCATATGCAAGAGATCCTCGACGCGATGAGAAATGGTGATATGACATTCTTCATCGTCTAAAAGTAGCGAATTTTTATTTCTTATGTATTGTTGTATTGCCGCTTAAATGGTATACTGATGTGTATTTATGACTGACGAAACTTTTGAAGCCTCCGCTTATCAATCTATTTTTGTTAAGCTATTCAGTAATCGCTACCGGGCGATGCAGCTTCTCCTTGCCTGCTTTTTGATTACTTCGACTGCTGCAAGAGTTATTCTCGTTATTGCGAACTTTTCGCAATTGAGTGATTCTTGGCTTTTATTGTTTCCGGCTCTGGGGATTGGCTTTTGCTTTGATTTAATCGCTGGACTTTGGTTGCTACTTCCTTTTAGCTTTTTCCTACTTGCGGCGCCAGACCGTTGGTTTAGCAGAAGAGCTGTCCTTTGGACTTGCCAATTACTGCTCTTTGTCTTCATTTTTAGCCTACTCTACCTCGGCGCAGCAGAATACTTTTTCTTTGATGAGTTCAGCGCGCGTTTCAACACAGTGGCGGTCGACTATCTTATCTATCCCCATGAAATATTTGTTAACATGTGGGAAACTTTGCCCCTTGCAAAAATCTTAGCCGCTACCTTTCTCATTGCCGGCTCGGCATTTGTGATGTTACGCAAAAGATTCCTTAGTCTGCTCATTCTTAATACTTCGATGCGGGTGCGGTTTCTTTTTTTCGGGGCGCATTTCCTACTCCTTACAATTGTATGCTTCGGATGGGACATTCGATACGCCCGCATAAGCGACAATCGGGTAATAAATGAACTCGCATTAAACGGCCTGTATTCGTTCGGGTCAGCAGCGAGAACCAAGGAGCTCGATTATGATCAGTTTTACGCCCGGCTACCCGATTCAACCGAGGCATTTTCCAGACTAAGAAGAATCCTGTCGGCTGATGGAAGCAGATTCATTGATTCTGCTGATCAATTATCGATTGACAGACTAATTGTAACCGGCAAGCCGCCGCGTCCCTTAAATGTGGTTATTATTTTGGAGGAGAGCTTTGGTTCCAAATTTATTAAATCGCTCGATTCCACAGGCCCCGGAGTTGCCACTGAGTTTGAGAAACTTGCCGATAACGGCCTTCTTTTTACTCATATCTATGCAACCGGCAATCGTACCGTGAGAGGCATCGAAGCTATCCTCGCAAGCTTTCCGCCGCTTCCGGGCGAATCGATCGTGCGAAGGCCGGGCGGGCGTAATGTTTTCACAATTTCTGCTCTGTTGAAGTCATTTGGTTACTCCACTGCGTTTATATATGGAGGCCTGGCCTATTTTGATAATATGGGAGATTTTACTTCGTCGAACGGATTCGAGCAGGTTTTAGACCGAACCAACTTCACCAAAAAGACTTTTACTACCATTTGGGGAGTGTGCGATGAAGACCTTTTTGACAATTCACTGATTATCCTTGACAGCCTTCACAGGGAGAACAAGCCTTTCTTTTCGTTATTATTGACAGTCTCAAATCATTCCCCCTATACATTTCCAGACGGCCGAATTCCCACCAATCCAAAAGAGCATACTCGGGAGAACGCTGTGAGGTATGCCGACTATTCACTTTCCAAATTTCTGCATGATGCTGAATCTCACCAATTTTTTGACAGTACAATATTTATTGTCGTAGCAGATCATGGCGCGCGTATCTATGGCTCCCAAGAAATACCGATGGATTCCTACGAGATACCCCTGCTTTTTTACGCGCCAAAGATCATCAAGGCTGGTCAACGAAATAATACCCTTGGTTCACAGATGGATGTGGCTCCTACAATAATGGCGCTCCTACAATTCCAATATATGAGTCAATTTTTCGGCCATGATCTCCTTTCCGCCCCAAAATCTGCTGAGCGCGCTCTGATGAATCATAACCGAGACATTGCTCTTTATTCGAAAGGTAAGCTTGCTGTTCTTGGTCTAAAACAAAGGACAGAATTGTGGAAACATGACTCCGCAAGCGGAGATTTTTCACCGCTCCCGATTTCCGAAGACTCTTCATTTGTGCTTGATGCCGTCGCTTATTTTCAAGGAGCCTATTATTTATTTTCTCATCGTAAACTTCACCCACCGGATCAAAGCCCGCAATTATAATTGCGGCGCGCAAATTCCCGAGGAAATTAGATTGTTCTTGTGACTTCCGCAATCAGTTCGTAATTTATTGATTAATGACTTCGAAGCGAACCAAATCCAAGCCAATGTCCAATCGATCTTCGATTCTTTTTATCATCGGTTCGCTACTTCTTGCAATCGCTATCATTGCATCGGCATTGCTTGCGACAAAGTATATCTGGGCTGTGCATTTAGTTGGTTGCGGCGAAGGCGCGGGTTGTGATTGGATACTGAAAAGCCAATGGAGCAAAATCGCCGGTCTGCCGGTCGCATTTCTCGGACTTGCATACTTTAGCGGATTGCTGATTCTCTGGCTTGGTTCCAACCGGACAGGTGTCTTTTCCGCTATGTCCGTAATCGGGCGTGTCGGTGTCCTCGCCTCAGTCTTTTTCTTAATGGTAATGCTCATTGAAGGACATTTTTGCATTTGGTGCGGAATTGCGCACTTCGCCAATATGCTCTGGTGGTCTGTTCTTGAATTCCGCGTAAGAAAAGAGAAAAGGTTGGCTTCGTCGACTTTACGGACTCTTGCGCCAGCGGTAGCAGTATTTATTTAGTCCTTACCGCCACGAAGCTTATGCAGGGACGAGAAGCTAACATGGCGCAGAATGAAGCCCAGCGGAAAGCTGTTGAGTCAATTGCTAAAATCGGCGCCCCGAAACAGCCGATCGATTCTGC
>Ga0163147_10003480_pt1 | contig 20951 bp, 17 predicted proteins | sample OliLakLV19MP6G1_FD_148597 | JGI IMG/M metagenome (GOLD analysis project Ga0163147, IMG submission 148597) | Freshwater microbial mat bacterial communities from Lake Vanda, McMurdo Dry Valleys, Antarctica- Oligotrophic Lake LV.19.MP6.G1 | ecosystem: Environmental > Aquatic > Freshwater > Lake >...
GCCAAAGATAGAATAGCCTAGTTTCAGTTCATTACGAAAGATCACATCGCCGATGCCAAGCTCATCCTCTTTGCCTGCCTCTTTGAACAGCCGCCACTGCTCGCCAAGGGTTGGTAGCGAATAGCCGCCAAAGATTGTATTGCATGAATCGTGTTTTGGGTCACAGCCAAGTTGCAGTACCCGGTTGCCATCAAAGGTCAGGCGCGAGGTCAGGTTGGATGTGAAGAAGCTCTTGCCCATTCCGCCCTTGCCATAGATTGCGAGCATACGTGGTGCCATAGGATCCCCCAGTATGAGTCATTACCATTCCAACACGAGTTTCAGGCATTCTGGATCTTCGAGAGCCACCCGATAGCCCTCTTCAAACTGTTGCACCGGCAACCGATGGGTCAGTAGGCCGGCAACATCCAGGGTTCCATCCGCGATCATATCGCGACAGCGCACAAGATCACCGGGTGCCCATTCGCGAGCGGTGAGCAAACGGGCCTGTTTGAGAAACAGCGGCATATATGGCAGACGTAGTTCATCATAATATCCAAGTAACAGGATCGTCCCGCCATCGGCCAATAACGGCAACGCCTCGGCCAATGCCGTCATCGAGCCAGTTGCCTCAATAATCGCCGCAACCGGCCCGCCAAGTTGTTCACGCAGCCCACCAGCGTGGACATCAACAAGCAAATCAGCAGCAGCGCGTTCCAGGCGGCTCGGTACTTTATCGGCAACCGCGACCCAGGCTCCACGGCTACGGGCAACCCGTGCCGCAATCTGGCCAACCGGACCCTGGCCCAACACCAGTACTCGATCATTATGCCCAGATGCTAACAGATCAATTCCATGCAGAGCCGTCGCCGCCAATGCCAGCAACACCCCATGCCGTGGCTCGATCTGATCGAGTGTCACCACCCGATGATGATCAACAATCAACTGGCGTGCCTGGCCACCCCAGGCCGGATTAACATCGGTGTAGCAGCGTGCCCCGCCAACATATACCCAACGCCCCTCCAGTTCTGGCGGAACCTGTGCGCCAAGGCCAACAACCCTGCCGACCGTTTCGTAGCCAGGGACGACGGGAAAGCTCAACATGGGGTGCGGCATACGCCCAGCAAGTAACATACGCTCGGTTCCAGCCGAAATCGATGTATAGGCCGTCTGAATGATCACATCATCTGGCCCTGGATCGGCCAACGCAACCATACGTAGCTCAACGCGGCCTGGTTCGGAGATAACAATTGCGTCGGTATGCATTGTCGCCTCTTCAGCTTCGACATGGATCTGTAGGGGCGGTTCGCGAACCGCCCCTACAGATTCGGGAATGTTAGCGCACAGTTTGCAGCATGCGCCGCTCGCGGCCTGCCCGAATGCCCTTGACAATAAACTGTGCGCAGTTGATCAAATAGGTGCAATAGGCCACCAGCATTACGGTCATCACCGCTTCACGCGACCAATGCAGCGCAACTGCCAAAAAATACAGGTTATGGCTCACGATTGCGACAGCATTGCCAATATCTTCCCAGAAGAATTCTTTCGCCAAAAAGTAATGGCCAAAAATCTCCTTCTCCCAGATCATGCCGGTAATCGTGATCGCCCACAACAGCGTAATCTTGATCAGCACACTGGCATTCGCAATCGCATAGCCCTCGCCGGTTGTCAGATAGCGAATCACCAATCCAAAGCTGGCCAGAAACGCTAGAAATTGGATCGGCGCTAAAATCGCCTGAACTTTCGTCCAGATGCTGCTGTTTCGGCGAACCATCTGTTCTGGAGTATATATAGCCATGGTCTATCCACTATGCCTACACTATTTCGGGATGAGTTTGAACCAATCCCGAGTTGCCATTGGAGCTATGTTGAGTGTAAATGGTATCTGTATTATAATGCATATTGCCGCAAGCTAAAGCTACACATATGCTACACGAAACCTTTACATTTCCGAATATCGGGGGATGCAATGTCATTTGCGAATGGAACATTCCTTTTTATCACCAACAGTTTCCACACACCAGTCGGATTGTCGAGCGTTGCTGCATTGGCAACTCATCTTGGCAATGAACTCCAGATCTATCTGAAGATGCCGCCACGAACAGAGGCGATCATTTTCAAGAAGCGAATTGAAATTCTCCAGGAATCGCTGCCCGAAGATCTTGGCCCAATACCGATTACTGGTGTTCATTCGAAGGAATTTGCCCCGACACTCAATGAGCTTGCCAAACAGGGAGGCGCATTACTCGCCCTTGTCCCAACGCGCCGTGGTAATCCGATTCGAGCCTTTAGCAATAACGATTATGAACGGCTGTTGATTGAAGGCTCGCTGCCTGTGTTGGCGCTCCCACGCGATGGGAAACTCGGCCTGATCAAGAAGGTGTTATTCCCTGCCGATCTTTCGCCGCGCTCAGAAGCAGCTCTTCAGCAGACAATCGACCTGTGCAAACGGCTCGATGCCGAGCTGCATCTCCTGCATATCTATGGCACCGATGGATTACTTCCATCGGAACGAGATATGCAGAAGCGCCGGGCCGCTACCAGCCCCCGCGAACTGTTTGAGCTTGATCAGAACCAACTCAAAGAACTCGCCGCTCGTGCAACCGATCAGGGTATTACGACCGTTATCGCCACTGCTGAAGGGCGCGCCCACACCGCGATCCTCAACTATATCCGCACCCAACAGATCAACCTCGCCATTATGGCCTCCCACGGGCCGCGCAATTCAGAAGATATTCTGCTTGGCACCACCACCGCTCGTGTCATTCTGCACAGTAATGTGCCAGTGATTGGCGTGCCTGCGTAGGCGAAAACCAAGTATTCAGGAGTCAGGAGTCAGAATTCTCAGCCAAGAACCATGGTAGGGGCGAACCTCGTGTTCGCCCAAATACGTGCCACCAACCGAAGCGCAGCGTATTACCCGAGCGCAACAGGCGGCCCAGGGGCGAACCTCGTGTTCGCCCAAATACGTGCCACCAACCCAAATCGATCACAGCCGTGGCATAACCAACAAACATTCGCATACCACAGCATCCATTACAGAGCGGGTACCTCTCGCCTGGCCGGGGGGTGTTGGGATGGCGGCCCACCCCCGACCGCCTGCCGTGCGCAACGGCATCTACTCCGCTAAAAATGCCCCAAGCACATCGGCAAACTCATCGGCCTTCTCCACCATCGGGATATGGCCACACTCCTCTATCCAGTACACCTTGCAGCCAGGAATCGTGCTGGTTGTGAAATCCACGTTTGCGGGCGGCATGACCTGATCCTGACGCGCCACCATAAGCAGAGTCGGGCAGGTAAGGTGTGCGGCTGCCTCAACGATTGCTGGGCTATTGGCCGAGCGCGCCGAGGCCAGCGCGGTGTCATAGTCCATCTGCAAATAATCGAGGAAGCCATCGCGCAATAGGGTATCTTCATTCGGCACCCGATAGAAGAAACGGCTCGCAAACTGGCGGGTAAGCAATGGCAGATCGGCTAACTCAGTTGGCCGGAAACGCATAAACAGCCCGGTTACTTCCGTCACCCAACTGAACAGCAAGCGCTCGGAATCATTGCGAAACAAACTCAGCCCAACTAATGCCAGCCGCTCAACCAGTTCTGGGCGCTTGGCCGCGAGCAAGATCGCGATCCCTGCACCCATTGAGTGCCCAACCAGCCGAACGCGGCCCAGATCGAGATGCGCCAGCAGTGCTTCCATCGCGGCAACCTGATCAAACATATTGCGCCCGCGCGTCACCGGTATGGAACGGCCAACACCAGGAAGATCGGGAACGATGAATTGGTAGCGATCACGTAGGCGCGTGATGGTTGGTTGCCAGTAGCGCCCCGATCCACCCCACCCATGGACGAGCAACACTGGCACACCATCGCCACCATCTTCTGGCGTATAGATATCGACTATCAGTGGATCACCGGCAAGCCGCATATCGAGTGTTTCATTCACCTGGCTACAACCGTTCCGCACCAGGCCATTTTGCCTGTTTTGCTTCGCGCTTCCGATGCGAACTGAGGCTCCAATCCCAGAGATTCAGCGGCAATGGCACCACCAGCAACCAGATCTCTAATAACCCAAGCATTGCCATACATGCCAGGAAACTGAAGCCAACCGCATCAACAGCCCGTGTGGCCGTGGCCGCCTGCTGGCAGAGGAAGATCATCAGCGCGGTTGCTGCTGTCACCGAGAATGGGAAGAATCGGTTCATTGGCCGATAGCTAAAATAGCTGGCCAGAAACTTCATATGTTCTGGCAGGAATTCCTCATTGAGGTTACGCACACCAAAGAACACATTCAGCTTGGCACTTTGATGCAACCCCCACAGCACCAGATAGGTGTACAACCCGATCGGGTTGGCCGAACCCCAGGTGATATACAGAATCACCAATGCACCAGCGAGTGATGCCAATTCGTGATACAGGCAGGCAGCAAGGGCATAGCGAAAACGCTGCCAGTTCGAAACGCCAGCCGGGCATGGCGTGTGGCGTGGCCCGGTGATGATGCCCATGTAGAAGCTGGCAATTTGCCAGCCCCAGATCATCAGCCCACATGTGAAGGCTAGGTATGCTCCCGAAACACTGGCATCATTGCGTGAAGCGACCAATCCGATCAGCGATAGAAACAGCAGCAGCGACAGAAACGAAAAGCTTGGGCTAAACGTATAGCGCGGCAGGCCGTCTAAATAAACAATAATGCCAGTACTGAACCACCAGATAAACAGGGAGTACAGTACCGGCAGTAGGTAGAGCTGCATTGCATACTCATTCGTTCAGGGCACGATGATCATCCGCCCGCTATTGGTATGGGCCGTGAGCTACGCATTGGAAGATAGTGCTTGACCTGCGAAACAAGGATGTCGCCGGTCATGCGCATCTGCGCCAACCATGGCACAGGAGCCATGTTCTTGTGCATATAGGATTCGAAGGTCAGTTCCTGCACATCATTATTGCGGCACATATCGGTGAAGACTTCCATCTGCCGTTCGTTACCATAGCCCCACTTCTGAAGCCACTGCAAGAAGACATACATGCTGCGATACTTACTCCACCATTGCTTCTGATAGCGCATCAGATTTTTGATGGTTGGTGCGCGCAGGCTCTCGGCCAGAACTTCGGCGGCCATTGTGGCACTCTTCATGGCCCAGTAGATCCCCTCGCCAGATGTCCCAACCACCAGACCAGCAGCATCGCCAATCAGCATTGCTCGATCAAAGGCCATCTGCGGGCGCGGGTGCATTGGCAGCGCATGCGCCTCCTGCAGAATGATCTCGCCACCAACCAGATCGGCAGCAATCCGCTGCTTCAGATTGGCGAGCAGTTGCTTGGCATTCTTGGTTTGGCCATGGCCAGCGCCAATTCCAACAGCAACATGATCCTTCTTGGGGAAGGCCCAGGCATACAGATCGGGACTCACCTCGCTGCCAAGATACAGATCGGCGGTATCTTCCCAACGGGCCATCTTCTCTGGTGGCAGGCGGAAACGCTCCTGGATGGCAACACAGCGCGGCAGATTTGGCAAACCAAGCGCCTTGGCGGTTGGCGAATATGCTCCATCGGCACCGATCACCGCAGCAACACGGATCGTCTTGATCTGGCCCTTTTCGCGGTATGTCACCGCAACACCAGTGCCATCCACCTTGAGTTCGCGTAGCTCACCCTCGATCAACTGAGCGCCACTATCGACGGCCCGTTGGCGAATATAGCCATCAAACTCTTCGCGGCAGCACATCGCAATATAGTTCTCATCGCTGCGGCCTTTTGTACCAACCACATCGATCGACACCTGCCGATGCGTCGGTGAGTGAATCAGGGCGTGGTGTACCTTGCGCGAGATCAGGCTCTGGGGCAGATCAAACTCCTTAAACGCCACCGGCGGCACTGCTCCACCACACGGCTTGACGCGCGCCAGATCGCGTTCGAGCAGTATCACGGGCACTCCGGCCTTCCGTAGTGTGTGTGCAGCTGTTGAGCCACCCACCGATGCCCCAACTACCAAAACCTCATCCATGGTGAACCTCCCTAGTCCAGTATTCAGGAGTCAGAAGTCAGTATTCAGAATATCGCTGACCTGCAAAGAACTCAGCACATCTTCTGGATTCTGACTCCTGATCACTACCTTACCGCAATTGCCGCGACAAGCATCCCAAGAACAAACAAGCCCGAAGCACCAGCACTAAATGTAATTGCCCCTGCAATTGGATCACGAATGAAGCGAAACTGAAGTGGTGCCTGGAGCATGAGCAGAATTGCCACAAGAAAGGCTGCCCATGGCCGATGATAGGCGGCGAGTGTCATCATCAGAAACAGCTGTGCAACCGACATGGTAATCACGACCATTGTTGCTGCCATGGATGGGCCGTATAGTGCTGGAATGGTATTGATTCCAACCTTGCGGTCGCCCTCAATACTCTTGAAATCATTGATCGTCATGATCCCATGCGTACCAAACGAGAACAACCCAGCCAATGCCAGGCTAATGATCGAAAGCTCCGCGAAACTGGCGTGGCCGGCCAACCAGGGCAAGCCCTCATAGGAGATCGCCACGAATGCATTGCCGATCCAGCCATTGCGCTTGGCGCGTACCGGATTGGCGCTATACCCGACCGCCAGCACCATACCAATTGCCGTCAACAGTGTGACCATCTCGCCAAGAATGAGTGCAATGCCAAGTGCTAAAGCAACCAGGATCGCAATCGTGACGAACACCTGACGTGTTGAGACCATGCCAGATGGAATCAACCGTTGCGGTTCATTGATCGCATCAACTTCGCGATCACAATAATCATTGATCACCTGCGAGAGCCCACACACAATTGGGCCTGCCAGAATCATGCCAAGGAAGATCCGCGCAACATCACCAAGTGTCCAATGGGCCTGCCCACTGGCAATACTGCCACACAGAAATGCCCAAGCCGGCGCAAACCAGGTTACTGGCTTCATGAGGGTAATTGAGCGCATGAGCAGCGGTGGACGCACCATGGTTCGCCGCTGAGATGTAACAGTCATACCGCGTTCCTGTCGGCTACATCAGGCAATCAGCTGATCGGCGGGTACATCTTGCAAGCCAGCCCACGGGGAACGAGCAGCGCCATCAGCGATCTGCCGACCAAGGCGCATAGCCCCAATCAACACCAGCGCCAACACCAACAACCCAAGTGATGTGGCATACACCACAACATACCCAAGAGCCACATTGCCCGTCACCTGTTCGGCGATATCGCGTGCCAAGCCGCCACCAATTGCCCCGAATCCCTGGGCAAGCGCCTGCATGACGCCCCACAGGCCCATAAACAACCCGGCATGGTTTCGATCAGCAAGTGTCATGACAATCGCAACACTGCCAACAATGAACAACCCTCGGCCCATGCCGATCAAGGCAACGCCCATCCGAAACATGGTGACATTCGCTTCATTACTGGCGAGGCTGATTACCAGGAAACCAAGCGCACCAACCGCGCAACCAATCAGAATTGGTAATGCTGGCTTCCCGCCCTGCCAGAGTAAAATCCCAGCGATAACAATCGCCGCGATCATGGCCACGCCCCACAATGCTGTCAGTTGTGTGGTCGCCGAAACGCTCATGTTCAGTACCTGGCCGCCATATGGCTCAAGCAACACATCGTGTGTTGCGAAAGCCAATGTTGCGATGAACAGAATACCAAACAGTGTTCGCAGGGTACGCTGAGCCCATAGTGTTCGTAGTGATTGGCCAAGCGACATACGCACGGTTGCGATCTCATGAACCGTGATCAGCGTGCCATCGGGGCGCATCTTCTCGCGCCCAAACAGCGCAAGAAATGTCATGGCAATAAAGAGTACAGCCGATCCCTGCATCACTCGGATCAGCATGTTATGGCTATACACAATCAGTAACTGGCCAACAATCAGGGAACTCACAACGGTGCCAAGCACCAGCATCATCCATAGCGTTGCAAGTACTTTTCCCCGTTCTTGTGGTGGCGTAATATCGCTCACCAATGCCAGATACGTTGTCTCGACAATATTCACGCCAATGCCATAGACCAAAAAGATCAGGGTGCAAATAATCATGCCCTGCCAGAAGGGTAGTGATGTAGAACCAAGAACAATCAGTGAGAAGGGCGCTGTCGAAAGGCCACCATAGGTCAACATCGCACCAAGGACAATATAGGGGGTACGCCAGCGGCCCTGCGCACGGTTCTGATCAGAACGAAACCCAATCAGTGCCCGCACTGGCGAGACAAAATAATGGATTGCGATCAGAAACCCAACCGACACAGCCGGAATATGCAGTTCATCGATCAGCACACGATTGAGCGTGCCAACCAATGGCGCAAGAGAAATACCCATGCCAAATTGGAATAATCCAAGCCGGAGAACCTGGAGCCAGAATGCAACCTGCTCATGATGAGCCAACCAGCGGCGCAGTGCCATTGCAGGCTTACGCAGGAGCCGCAAGGGATTAGCCCGCATTTGTTCTCCGGTTTCCATAGCGGTCTCCTTCGCAGCATGCCGCACACAGCGGGAAGCTAGGGACAGATGTGATAACCTCGCCCGGCCTCTCTTGGCGAAAGACCGAGCGAGTGAAGATCGGTGTTTACATTAGGGTGCCGGTGCCGATGATGTCGTTGAGATAGTTGGTGGAACCTGGCCAGCTAATGCTCCTGCCGGTGGGACGCGTGCGCCCTGATGGCACATCCAGCAAGAAGGCACCTTCGCGGCCATAATACCACCAGCAGGGCTGCCGCCCGGAGCAACATAGGTCTCATTGATATACTTGGACATCTTGAGCATTGTGAGTGCATGAGTCTTCTGCTCAATTTCGTTGCTCGGGAAGTGCCGCGAATTGTGGCAGAATGTACAACCTTGGCCAAGGCTAACATTCATATGGTACATGGCAAACTGGTTTTGTTGAACCGCATCCAAGCCCACATCAGTACGCCCTGTAACGACAAACCCGCCAGGGAAGTTTCGCTCCAGTGGCAACTTATAGTTGAGTGGCAGCGTGTTCTGAATCCTGACCGGATAGGTTTCGAATTGCGGCTTGCCATTATGGCATGTCGCACACGTCACCTGATAGCCGCCAACCGAAGCAGGCAGGGTCGAGATAAAGTTGCGGTTCAGATCACCAGACATCAACAACATCGCACGAGCTTTCACCTTCATTGGGTTCTCGTCCGAGGCAAAGTTGTTAATATTATGGCAGTACTGGCAGCCCACCTTGAGGCCACCCGAAACCTGTGAAACCATGTACCCATAGATCTGTGCCGTCGACCAGCCTTTGAGCACCTGAACATTCTGCGGCTGCTTATACTGCGCCTCATAGGTCTGATAGGCCTTCTGCGCAGCAGCCCAATCGGTAGACTGTTGGTATGGGCCAGATGGATCGTAGGCTTTGTATATCGATGACTGTGGTGGGGCCGGAGCTTTTGCCTTGACCCGGTCCCAGATCCAGCCGACCATAAAGATACTGCCCAATGCAAGTGCGCCAGCCACAAGCAGGCTCACTACTGTCGCAGCAGATCTTGGATCGACTGAGTTCGGTGACATAAATGTCGGCCGCTGGCTCATGTTGGAAGATCCTCTCTAGCGCTCCGTTAGCCGCAGCTGCGGGTACGCCGCAGCCGCACGCGTCATCGCCTAGCGGAACACAAACTGCGACCAGTCGGTACCAGTCATCGGGGCAACGATATGCACCGTCTCCGCCCAGACATACCAGTCCTTGATAACCGTCCCGCTCAACAGCAGGCCGATTGCGCCCGTAATTCCACAGAGCGCCGCAAACCACCAGGCCCACAAATGGATGTTATATGAATTCGCATTGAAGCCCATCACCCAGCGCCAGAACAGCTGGGCACGGTGCGTGCCAGGCCCCTCGGCCATCATCTCATCGATCTCCCGCTCGGAACCATAGCTTGCCGTCGCAACAATGGTTGCACCATGCATTGCTAACAGCAGAGTTGAACCCAGGAGGAAGAAGATCGACATCATATGGAAGGGATTGTAGTAAAAATTACCATACTGGATACTGACAAAATTGGTCCAGTCCAGGATTGCTCGTAGCCCATGACCCGGTGCCTGCGACCAGCTATGCATCAGGATTGGCCGGATCAGATAGAGCACGAAGTACAGCCCTAATGCCCCAGCAAAGCCCCAGGCCAATTGTGTACCAAGGCCTGTTGCCCGAGCACGAGTGTAGATCCGCATCCACCACGCCACAACCGAAACATGCAGGAAGAAGGTTGCAAACAGCCAAGCGCCACCCTCATGCCAGGGCGCAAAGCCCAACCCATACTTGTATGCTGGGGGATAGACTGTCAGGCTCGCAAAATCGCGCATGAACACGATTGGATTCCAGCCAGCCAGATAGATATACTCGCTCAGAATAACAAAGACGGTCACACCCATGGTCACAATGGAGATAAGCCCCCACGTGCCCAGGTAGAGTGGCCCGACCCGGCCATTGCCAAACAGCTGATCCATAAAGCGAACATAAATCGGCTTGCCGATTGAACCCTCAAGGCCCTGATCAGTTCGCTCAGCATCGCTAATATCAACTGGTGGTTGCCGATCTCGCTGGCTAAACACCAATCCGAAACCAAACAGCACGACACTCACACCAAACCCACTCCAGAACGGCAGTTTGTTCCAGAAGCCCCAGAAGGCATTCCAATCCTTGACAAGCGTTCCAGAGAGGAAGATGCAGATATTGGCAAACATCACTGATGCTGCGCCAGCCCAGAATGCCAGCCGATGAATGCCGATTTCGCCAATCGAGTACCCGACAATATTCCGCCAGAAGACATCGACATTATGTTCCGTAATCGGCCGCCGAGCAGCACTCAGAATGGCTGAGCCGTGCATCGCCAAGAATAATGTTGATCCAAACAGCAGCGAAACACCAATTGCATGGAATGGATTGTAGAAGAAATTGTAGTACTGGTAGCCAATGTTCGATACCCAATCAAGGTGATGGGTAATGCCAAGCGGGAAGCCGTTCCCCCAAGCACCCATTGCGATTGGGCGAAGCCATTGCAATGTAATCCAGGACATCACGACCGCACCATAGGCGATCGGAATCTCAATACCCATTTTCAGCTTGAGGCTAATGTCAACCTGGCGTAGCAACCAACCAATAAAGGCCAATGTGGCAGAAAACATGGTCAACTGCCAGAACAACCCTTGATCTGGTGATGGAGCTAATGCCAAACCCACGCTCATAGGTGGTGGATCAAGCCGAACTGCGAGTAAATTTCCTGTCTTCTCGACAATCAGTGCCTGGGCAAAGTAAAAAGTCACACCGAGAACAATGCCAATGATCGAGAGAAGACCGAAAAAGCCAACATAGAAACGCCCGAACCAAAAATCGAGTGGATCGAACCCGAAGATCCGAGCCGCTAGCGTGCCACCTGGCTGCTTATAGTATTCTTCGACAATCGCGAAGGGGATTGGTTCGGCAGCTTGACCACCGATTGTGCGCACAGTGTCACTTGCCGAGCGCAATTCCCCGTCGGGTTGTAAGAGTAACTCGCGTGACAAACTCGCCATCACGAACTCTCGCTTTCTAGGGTACAGGTACGGTCAACCGCTGACCGAACCCCCTGTCGTCCAGGCGGGGGCCGTCAAGCCTTACCGTTCAAATCAAAACGGTGGCGGAAGGCTAGCATAACTAGCCTCCGCCTGACCGCTGGGCGAACACCTACGACGTGAACCAGTTGTATTGCGGTGAACTCAGCAGTACGAAATGGATCAACAATGCCATCACAATGCCGAGCAGCGTATACAGAACTAGGTTCGTCCGGAAATCAAATGGTCGGTTCATGTGTAAGCTTCCTCCTGAAGCGATTAGGGCAGCCATGGCCTCCAAATGTAGACCAGCAAATGGGCGACAACAGCAATCGCCAGGAACCCGTAGGTTGTCTTCACGACAATGTCATGGGCCAACCATTCCTCATTGGTGAACAGGGTTCGCCATTTGTCGGGAACCAGATCACTAACGCTTCGATCCGTCATATGCATTCACCCCCTTTCAAGAACCCCTATCGCGACACTGTATCGATCCCGATGCTGAACCAACCGCACGATCAGTCAGTCCTGATCTTTGATCGGTCAGTCCATACACGGTTTACCAATAGTGTCAAGCGTTATTAGTAGGGTTGACCGTATTATAGACCCTCAAACCAAGGAATGTCAAACAAAACAACTTACACATATCCTATACAAGCGCTATACACAAAGTACACATATTCACGAGTTTTTTAGGGCCTATATATTATTATCAGTGCATATACTGTGCAAACAATCGTAACCTCGACAATCCATTCACAACATCTCAGTCAATCCCTCTACAGGCTTTGCACAACATCGGACAAATGTTGCAAAGAGTTGACATATTAGGCGATGATGCTAGAATACGCTTGCTCGTGTTCTTGGCACAAGAAGTTTTTTCTCTAGAATTTCAGCGAAATTCGGTTACAATCATGTAGTCGGTGCAATTACTGTGCAGTTGCCCTGCTACAAAATCGTAACGAAACCTGAAATTCGCTACCCTATGTGGGGTGGCTGGTTCACGCTCCTCCGACGTATCCCTAATATTGCGCCGTCGCAAGGAAAAGGATAGCCGCATGGTTGAGCAATTGTCGCACCTGCTCAGTCTCTCGGACACACCACGCTACAATATCAAGGCGGTTGTCCAGCAGACCCACGTCAACATTTCGACACTACGTGCCTGGGAGCAACGCTACGGAATTCCAACGCCCAACCGTTCCGATCATGGACATCGGCTGTATTCGCAGCGCGACATTGCCATTATCAAGTGGCTGAAACAGTGTACCGACGATGGTCTCGCCATTAGCCAGGCCGTCACGATGCTGCGCGAGAGCAAGATCCTCGACACAACGCCAACCAGTGTGAGCCTTCCGACCATTCCACAGCATGTTGGCAATGGATGGCCGGAGATTCGCGCCAAATTGCTTGATGCGCTGTTGAGTGTGAACATGCGTCAGGCCCATCTGTTGGTCAATACGGCAGCGACGATGTTTCCAGCCGAGACAGTAATCCTCGAACTATTTGAGCCGATCCTTGTTATGGTTGGTGAGAAATGGATGCGCGGCCAGATCTGTATTGCCGAGGAGCATCTGATCTCTAGTTTCATCCGCCAACGACTCCTGGCCCTCAGCCAATTGTTTGCCCCATTCTCGCATGGCCCACGGCTTGTGTGCAGTTGTGTGCCCAACGAACACCACGAAATTGGCATTCTTATGTTTGCCATGCTGATGGAACAACGCGGGTGGGAGATCATCTACCTTGGTCAGAATCTGGGTACAGATGGGCTTGACGATCTGCTTGTGCGCCTGACGCCGGCAATATTGTGCGTTGGTGTCACTCTGGCCGAGAATGTGAGTGGTGTCTTTGAGGTTGCACGTGTCACCGAACGGTTTAATCGCCAGAATCTGGCATTGGCCTATAGCGGGCGCGTGTTTGCCGAACACCCGGAACTCCAGCGCCGCGTACCTGGTGTGTACCTTGGAACCGATCTGCACGAAGCGATTGCCCGTGTCGATGCGATTGGTGAGGAAATTGATCGTGAGCGTTGGCTGAGTATTGCCTCAACAAACCATGCGCCACATAGTATGTTCCCGCCACCATTCTAAGAACGCCTGAACCCAATGGGAGGAACGGTGCTATGCTTCCATTTGAGACCTGGTTAGCCGAACGAGGTAGTCCGGTCGCTATCGCAATCAATGCGCAGTACGATTCGATTTGTGAGCGTGTCGCATTGCGAATGGCGACTGCCTTCCCCAATTTATGTTTTGACCCATTGCGGATGGATGCAGCCTCATTCCAGAAGCAGGTCTTTCGCGAGACGCCACGGCGGCTGCATCGCCTGATACAGGTGGTATTACTCTGCCAAAGCACTGCGGTTATTGAACGTGAGTATCGCTGGGGTTGGAAGATTCTCTCACGCTTCAATGTGGAACGTCGGCACATGACGGCCCATGCCCGCTGGTATTTTGAAGAAGTCCTTCTGAGCGTCCCGCTGATCGATGAGGACCAAGTGCAGCTGACCGAACTACGCGATCATGTCATTCGCATGATCGATAGCACAACCGTCACAACACAACAATTTGCCGATCAAGCGCGCCGCCGCCAGATGATCAATGGCAATGGGTTCAACCATTCGTCGCAGAAGTAGATTCGTCGGGTGTATGCGATACGCCCCTACACCGGGCCAATACCCTCGGCTGCTCGCTCAATCAACTCCAGAAGTTCCTTGCGTGAGAGATCGCGCCCGCGCTCACGCCACCAGCCATAATACCAGCGCAAATTATTGCGGAACGCCTCTTCCACCTGAGCTTCATTAAGCTCCGGGAATTTCTGGCGCAGTAATTGCAGCGCTGGCTCGCGCTCATCGGGTGGCAGATCGGGAGTGCTGGCAAGAATACGCTCCGCCCGTAGCAGAAACAATTCCCGCTCAATTGTTGGAAACTCATCATCGATCTGGCGGATATTACCCAGATAACAAATCATGCGCTGGCGTGGCGTGTTGCGCTCATCCCGATAGCTCTCAACGAGGTAGGCATCGTGGAAGACAACATTCGCCGTACTCGCGTTTTTGTGCTTGCGTACAACCCAACGGATGTACATACTATTCCTTTAAGTATTCAGAAGTCAGCATTCAGAAGTCAGAATATGCTACGGGCCAAGTCGGCGGAATAACTCCTGACTCCTGACTCCTACCGCCCCACTTCAAGTGTCCCTTCCAGCCGATCTTCCAGATCGCTATAGATTTCCTGAAGCTGAAGCACTGTTAACTCATCCGCATCCCATAGGCCGCGGCCATGTGCCTCCAGCAGCCGTGCGACGGCATTACAGGCGGCTCGTGGGTTGGCCGCTTCTAATCGCTTGCGCATTGTCTCATCAAGAACGAAGGTTTCGGCCATGCCCTGATAGACCCAGCCATCAATCTTACCGGTTGTGGCGCTCCAGCCTAACAGATAACTAAAGCGATTGCCGATCTCGGCTGCTCCAGAGAACCCGTGCGAGAGCATGGCTTCATACCAACGTGGGTTCAGCAACTTGGCACGTGCCTCGATGTGCAGAAGTTCCGTTGCACCACTAACCCGAACACTGCCTGTATAGGTTTCGGCATAGCTCAATGGTACATCACCACCACTGGCCTGGCGAGCGGCAAGCTGGATGGCACCACTATGGCCATAGTAGTGTTGCATATCGGTCAGGCCATACTCAACGCTATCGATGGCCTGGAATACATGTCCAACCGTACCAAGTAAACTGCGTAACACTTCGGGCGCTGGCGCACCGGCTCGCCCGCCACCATAGGTATGCGAACCGCGCTTCACAAAGGTCTCGGCTAATTCATGATCCTGATCCCAGGCACTCTCTTCCACCAGGGCATCAACACCAGTGCCATATTTGCCAGGAGCCTGTGTGAAGATTCTGGCAGTGGCTTGTTCCCAGCTATGGCCTTGTTCAACCATGTCCAATACATGGGCACGCAGGAAGTTCTGCTCGACTGGCTCCTCGGCCTCCGCCGCCCGTCGGAACAGGTCATCAAGCAGATCCAAACTGAGCTGAAATGTATCACGGAAGATGCTACTGATGTCCAGCAACACATCAATCCGTGGGCGGCCAAGTTCGGCAAGTGGAATAAGTGCGTAGCGCCAGATCTTGCCCTGCCCATCACGTTCTGGCCGTGCGCCAACCATCGCCAGCACCGCAGCAATACTCTCACCCTCGGTCTTGATTGTGTCAAGCGCCCACAATGGCATCGCCACCGTTTCGGGGTAGCGTTGTGTTGCACTCGCAGCGTGCGCGATCAGCAGTTGTTCGGCCATCTGCCAGCCACGGCTGGTTGCGCCATCGCTTGGCAAGCGCCATGGATCAATGCTATGAATATTACGCCCGCTTGGCAATGCGCTGGCCCCGGCACGCACCGGATCGGCACCAGGGGCTGGCAACAGGTAGCCACCACCTAGTGCATGCATGAGTGAGTCCAGTTCTACACCAGTTGCACTCAACCCACGCAGCATGGCTTTGCCATGGGTAATGAGGGGTTGTGTTGCCGGGTGAATTGCAAATGCTGCAAGTGTTCGTTCGATCTGTGGAGCCATATGGCTCTCTTGGGCAAACTGATGATTGCCAAGCACATATTTCTGCACAAACGCAGCCCGTGCGGCAGCTATATCTGCTGCTGCAATACCCTCTGCGGCTAGCATACGCGCCAATCCTGGTGTACCATCGTGGGGCACATCGAGTGCTGCCTCGATCAAGGCGACTGCCCGTTGTGGAGCCGGTGGCGTGCCAAAGGTATGCAGGCCATCCTGGATCAATCGTTGTTCAAGATCGCTCAGATAGGCGGCAACCCTGGTGCAATACACATCCTCGGATTCGTGTTCATATGCTGGCAGATCCGGCAATCGTGATCCGAGAATCGAGAACCAGGAATCTTCCGCTGGAATACTGTTATTGTCCATTGATCGATTGGCGCTTGTACGTTCCAGGTGCTGCTCTCGTTCTGCCAGCATCGCCCGTAGCTGTGCCAATTGCTTGTACAACCCGGCCCGCGCATAGGGCGGCACAATATGGCTGACAATCGCCGCATAGCCGCGTCGCTTGGCAATCGAGGCCTCGGATGGGTTGTTGAGCGGGTAGAGGTACAGATGTGGCAGTTCACCAAGCAATAGATCCGGCCAGCACTCGCCGGTTAGGCCCAATTGCAGGCCCGGCATCCATTCGGCGGTGCCGTGCATACCAACATGCACGATCACATCGGCATGCCAGGATTGGCTCAACCAGCGGTAGAAGCCAACAAACTGATGGTGCGGCGTGAAATCGCGATCAAACAGCAGGCGCATTGGATCACCAGGTGCGCCCATACTCGGCTGAACGCCAACAAATACATTGCCAAGATCCATACCATCGATCCGAATCGCATCGCGGCCCTGTGGCGCAATATCTCCTGGCGGCGTGCCCCAGTAGCGATCAATGCGTTCTGCGTGTGCTGCTGGCACAATCCGGCGATATTCGTGAATTGGCAGTGCAGCACCATGCCATGCATCTGTTCCTGGTTCGCCAAGCCCAATCATCTGATGAGCAAGATCCTCTGGTGTCGCCGGAATCGTCCCAATCCGGTAGCCTTCCTGCTGCATCCGGCCCAATATGGCATGCAGCGAGGCTGGTACGTCCATCAATGCTGCGGTTCCGAGGCGGCCAAGGCCAGGTGGGAAGTTATACAGCACAAATGCAACCCGCCGTTCTGCTGTTGGCGTTCGGCGCAGATGCACCCAGCCAGCCGCTTGGCGAGCCGCACGCGCCAGCCGATCCGGCATTGCTACAATTTCCTGCCCACGAATGGCACCCAGCGCAACTGGCGCAATCGCTCCATCCATCTCGGGCAGATCATACATGATCACCGCCTGCATTGGTGCAACGCCAGTGGCCTTCCAGTTCTGCTCATCCTGCATCTGCAGTGGCTGGACGATCATGTATGGCACATCCAGGCCAGCCAATAGCTCTGCCGATTGTTCGCGATAATGGCCTGGTTTGGTTGAGCCTGCTGGCCCTCCAACCAATGGGAAGCCCATCGAGTTGATCAATAGATCAATTGGCCGCCCGAATTTGGAACCAGCATTCACAAGCCATTCGCGGACGGCCACGTGCATCTCGATCCCACTGACGAATAATGGCAGGACGGCCAGGCCAGCATCTTCGAGTGCTGTAATCAGATCGGCATGATAGCGCTGACGCTGAACAACATGCTTGCGGAAAGCGATCAGGGCTACGAGTGGGCGGTGGCGTGGTGCCTGATCACCGCGCTTGGCCTTCTGGCTAGTATCCTGTTTGGCGAGATGCTGATCATACCATTTCAAATAACTCTTTGGTTCATCAAAGAAGTGTTCGGCCTGTGGATGGAAGCAACCCATCGTCGGAATTGGCCGAACCGGCGCAATATCAAGTTTCCGGCCCAGGCAATCGCGCAATATTAATCGGATCATCTGCGTGATATTGGCAACATCTGGTTGGTTCCAATAGATATTGACCGTCAGCCAGGTACGGAAATCCTTTAGCTTGGCTGGCATGAGTGGCAGCAGCCTGGTGGCAGCGCGAGTCAGTTTTGTGTAGGCATACAGGGTATCCTCATCACGCCCACGGGTGATCATATTCAGAATAGCCTGCATGGGCTTCGGCATTGAACCGCGCCCACCACCCGTTACTCGGTAATCGCCAACTCGCGTGAGGGCCATAACCTCTGGCATACTCTCGAAGGCAAAGATCGCTTTCGCAGGCGAGGCATTCACATGTTCCGCAAGCCAATCGGCCAGGCCGCGCATGTTGATCAGCGTGATAAACACGACATCGGCCTGTTCAATTGCCGCAACGAGTGCCGGATCATGGCGTTCCACATGGCCATCGTGAAATCGCAGAATCCGCACATCGGGAGCTGCATCACGAATGTGCTGCTCAATCTCGCTCCATACATAGGCATTGAAGCGTTCCATACCAAGGATGAATGTGAGTGTTGTCATGGCAATTCCAGTGCTATCAGGATTTGCAGATCGTGGTATACTCGTGTGTAGGGTTCTTTGTGCTGCAGGAGGTTCCAATGCACAACAGTGTGGTCATGCTGGTCCTGCTCGCCGTCGTGTTGGCTCCATTCCTTGGTATTCTCTACTCGGTGGGAACTGCTTATCTGAATGCGCCGCCTCCACCAGCCGATGTTAACAAGCACTAGTCTCATGTAGGGCGGTTCACGAACGGGCGGTTCACGAACGGGCGGTTCACGAACCGCCCCTACACCACCCCCCCTATATCGCAATCACGCTTTTCGCACCACATTAAGCACAAAACGGCGCTCGAACTCCTGCTCGGCTTCCAGATCGGGCCAGTTGGCTTCGGCAAGGGTGCGCACACGTGCCAGTGATGCCGCCAGCAATTCATCATCAAGCGGCCAGGTTTCCTGATGAACACGCGATGCCATGCGTTGTAGCAGGAGTGCTGGGCTGGTGCGATTATACCAGGAAGCGGCAATAACATCTGGCTCAATTGTTCCGCCAAGTTTGGCAAGGAACTGGCCATACTGGGCACCAGCACCGGGCGGTTTCATCGTTGGGCGCATATCGATCACCGCCTGGCGTAGTTCGCCACGCATGCGCCGCACACACGAATCTGGATCAAGCCAATCGTTCCCCAGAATGACAACGCCACCAGGCCGCAGGACGCGCATCGTCTCGCTCAGTGCTGCCCGCCAATCCGCAATATGGTGCAGAACATGCACAACCATCACGGCATCGACTGATACATCCTGCAATGGTAACGCCAACATGCTGGCGTGAACAAGTTGCTCAATGCCCTTCTCATGCGCCTTACGCATCATCTCGGCAGAAATATCCAGCCCGATCACACGGCAGCCCGCATCAATAATCGGGCGGGCGATTCGTCCTGTTCCAACGCCGAGTTCCAGAACGAGCGCACCACGGCTTGTGAGCTGTGCAATCGAAGCGCCGATCTGTGCAGAAACCTCTGGCGCATGCAGGTTGTAATCATCATAGGCATAGGCGATTCGATCAAAGGAGAGTGGTGTTCGCAGTGGTGCAAGGGCAGTCATAGAGGCCTCAATTAAACCGAACAACAAATGCTTATATACGTCGAGGGGGCTGCGGCAGCGCAGCCCCATAGGCTTTGCGTAAGCCCTGCTACGCAGTAGCGGTCACTTCCATTGTGCGAGTGAGATCATCACGGCTCAGGCCACGGAACTGCGCAATGCTTACGGTGCTGAGTAGGGCCAATCCAACAACCATCAGGATTGTTTCAAAGCCAAAGATCATGGTATAGCCAAGCTGTGCGCTCAACAGATTTGTCTCGATCAGGGCGCTCTTCAAACCACCACTCAAGATCGATGAGAGGCCATTGCCGAATGCCTGAGCCGTGCCCCACAACCCCATATACAGGCCAGTCGCCCCTTCGACAGTCATCTCCATCATCATGGAGAGCGCGCCAATATTAAACAAACCAGTGAAGAAGCCCATCACCAGCAGCGATGGTGTCAGCAGCGCTTGTTGGCCGATCAGCGCGCATAGTGTGAGCAGGCCCAGGCCCACAGCAGTACCTGCACTGCCAATCATCGCAATTGTCTTTTTCTTGATTGTGATGATGCTACTGAGCACGCCCATCGCCAACATGCCGAACAGGACGCCGCCGCCCCATACCTGGGTAAACGAGGTCGTGTCCTTCAGCGACATATTGAAGACTTCGCCGCCGAATACTTCCAGGATCGAATCCTGTAGGAAGATACCCAGAATCGAGCATGTTACGAAGAAGAAGAAGGTTCGTACCTGCGTATTTTCACGCAGCAATGTAACTGCTGTCTTGAGCGCATTGCCAGGTGGAACCGCCGTGTTCGCCTTGGCAACCGCCGTTCTCAGTTCCTCGCCCTTGAGCCGCCGCTCCATCCCCACCAGGCCCAATAGCGTCGAACCCATCACCACAAATGGCGTCAGGTTGTAGAGCGATTGCATTGCAGCAGGGGTATATTCTGGCATGAGTACCTTGAACACAACCGCCGACATGATCGCACTCAGGATGGTGAATGTCCATACAACCGAAATAACCGCACCACGATTTCGCTCGGTTGTACTTTCGGCAATCAATGAATGATGTGCATCGCCCATGGTAGCCAGTGCAACGCCAAATACCAACATCAGCGCCAGGCCCATCACCGGGGCAATTGGCGAACCAGCACCCATGCCCTGTGCAATGGCTGGCAGGAACGGAAACACAACACACGCAATCAACGCCCCGAACACAACATATGGCGTTCGGCGATACCCGAAAATCGGGTTGCGATCCGCAATACGCCCAAAAACAACCTGAAATGGCGACAGAAAGTTGTGCATGCCGATCATCACGGTGACAAGCACTGCCGCAACACCAAGCTCGAAGATCGTAATACGATTGAAGTTACTGCTCAACAAGGC
>Ga0163147_10003485_pt1 | contig 20943 bp, 16 predicted proteins | sample OliLakLV19MP6G1_FD_148597 | JGI IMG/M metagenome (GOLD analysis project Ga0163147, IMG submission 148597) | Freshwater microbial mat bacterial communities from Lake Vanda, McMurdo Dry Valleys, Antarctica- Oligotrophic Lake LV.19.MP6.G1 | ecosystem: Environmental > Aquatic > Freshwater > Lake >...
TGTGCGCTGTTGAGGCGTATTCGGTTCAAGAATGCTAGCCAGCTTGGTGTTGCGATCGCACTTATTATCCCAATCAGCGCAATGATTACTAGCATCTCGACCAGCGTATATCCACGATTGAACCTGGAATACTGGTATTGCATTTTCTAAATAAAATAGATGCACCTGATGATATTTTCTCATTCGGGTGGGCGATCGCGCAAGCTTGTCGGAGGCACTTTCATATCAAATCCGTCTGCGTCGGAATTGTTCGTTTTTCCCCTCTGCCCCTCTCTCCTTCCCCCCTCCCCGTGGGACGGGGAGGGGCAGGGGGTGGGGTTGCCCCTCTGCGGCCATAATGATTCAGACACAACCGGAAACGATATCAATTCCTCTGGCCATCAAGATAGTTGTGGGGTAGACACAGCTACAACTCTGTATTTTCATTGCTTATGTGCTTATTTATACTAAGTTTTTTTGCTAATGATTGCGGCAAGGCGATCGCAACTCCGTCTACTTCATCATTATGGGTTGCATTCGTTATCGTTACCTGCACTCATCGCTCCCAGTAAGGTCTGAACTGTCACACACCGCTTTGTACCGCTTCTCACTCCCGGCGAACCCGGAGAGAGCCGAGTGCCAAAGGTGATTTTGCCTGTTTGTGGAGGAGTAGATTCAACCAGCAAGCCTTTACGTTGAAACTGCACTCTATAGGTGTTTGCGCCTCCCGATGTCAAATTGGTATTTGCAGTATCAATGGCAATCAGGTCTGAACTTTCATCAGTCAGATTGTTCCAAGGACCTGACGCCAGACAAGTGGGAGTATTATCTGGAGCGGGTTGCAAAGACCATGTGACTCTAGTTCCGTCGTCCCTAAAGCAAGCTTGCCAAAGTCTTTTCTCTCTTTTGGCGTTTGCTTGGGCTTGCCGTAGCACAGTCAACGTTTGAGACTGAGCAGAGTTTACCCGTTGTCTGGTTAACCATCCTAACCAACTGGGGGCAGCGATCGCAGCTAAAATACCAATGATGGCTATAACGACCAGCATTTCTATTAGAGTGAAACCGGCGATCGCTTTCTTTAATTTAAGCTTCATGTATGTCTCCTATTTACAGCCGCATACTTCCCAGTGATTGCCAAAACGACTAATTAGGTTTTTTATCAATAACGCCACGAGCAACCGCTTGGGTTTTAACAGCTATAAGCGGTGCTACCTTAACCCCTGCTTTGCCTGTCGGGTTGCCTCTGAGGAAGAGGATTATATTTTGGTTTGTCGGGCTAGGACTCCCACCCGCTACCCCTGTAGCAGTTGCACTGCTCACACAAGCCACAAAGCTGGGGTTGTCGAAGCCACTAGAGTTCCCTTGGGGAGGAATAGGGGGCTGGGTTGGGTTAGTACATTGCAGACGAGTATCCGCAGGTGCGATTAGATTATCTACACGACGGGTACCTGGAGCGCCTGTGGGATAATCCAAAAAATCGACTAAAACTGGTCGGTTGTTTGCATCGTCGGCTGGTCTGGCAGGCGCACCCCCAGGGTTGCCATTGGCGTCGAGAGCAACAGGCCATGTCTCAAAACTAACATTATTTACTAAAGGCTCTACATATCCAGGAGACATGGTCGCTAGGTTTGGGGGGCTGTTGTCGAAAGTCGTTTCTGGATACATACGTAACTGATACCGCATAATCCTGGATATACCCTTCCATTTCAATCGATCGGCAGGCTGGTTTACTGTCTGTAGGTAAGCTACCAAAGTGAATGTACGGCGTCTGACCTGAAGCTGGCTACAATCAACAGTTGGTGACTGTCCGCAATTGAGGACTGGCTGATCTCGCCTATCGGGTAAGGGTAAGGGTAATTCCTCTGGTTTCCAGAAAACCAGAATCGGCTCCATACCAGCAGGAAACTGTGGCAGATAATTTTTTAAGCTTGGTACATTCCTATTTGAGCCTCTAGATGCATTGAGCTGGTTATTGTCGTAGACGTAAGCTGCCTCTCTCAAATCGTTAACCATATAATCGAGAGCCATTTGCATCTCTCGTTGGGTTTCAGCGCGAGCATATTCTCGCCGATCGGTCTGCAACAAATCCACTACCATACCTGTCAGCGCTATGACGATGAAAGTGGAAATAACAATACTTACCAAAAGTTCCAATATGGTAAAACCGGCAGTTTTGCGTTTTCCAAACCGAAGGCGCTTGCGCTTTAGCAGAAATTGAAAGAATTTTATGTCCATTATTTTATTGCCTCCTTAAATGCTGTCTTCTTCGACTTCTTTAAGTCCTCAGTGCTGAAATTTTTTAGGATATGAATAAAGCAGCTAATTTTTTTCTGCCCTCGGCTTACAGAAGAAGCGTTAGGGTGAAGTTCCCACCCCTTGCCTTGCAAAGAGAGGGGTGGGGAGTAACTTTTACTGACATCCAGATCTATTACGATCGCCTAAAAAGGTCTGTAAATTGCACAGAGAATTGCGATCGTCACTGTGAGTAACGGTGGTGTACATAACTGCTAAAGGTCGGCGTTTTTGAGCGCCAAGTGCCGTAGTGAGTTGCAAGGAAGCGCTACGCTTAGGCGGATTTTCCAGAAGCCCATAATTTTGCGTTATCACCGCCGCATAAACTCTCACACCCATGTCAAAAGCCACTGTTTTACCGTTGCTGTCTGGAACACCCGTATTGCGGTAAGTTTGCACCACAAAGTCTTTAGTTCCATCACCGTTGACATCCACTAAAAGACCTGTTGTGGCAGACATTGAGTTGCGATCTAGAGTGGTTCCCGATGGTGCAGACTGCTGCTGGACGATGGTAGATCCTACAGGGGGTAAATCTGTATCCCTATACTCTTGCTGTTCTGCTATGCTTCTTACCCTGTCTATTTCGCCCTGAGCCAGCTGGATAGCTTGCTCTGCTCTGCGGTTTTGGATTTGGGTAGCTACTGCCAGAAAAATTGGCGGAGTTAAGATTGAAATTACTACACTCACCACCGTGATGGCCATCAAGCATTCCAACAAGCTAATTCCCTGCTGTGAGGAATGTGGTTTGGAAAGCCTTAGTAATGCTAGGGCAAGGGTACTGGTGTTTGTTTTTTGAATCGACTGAGTTTTTAGTGATAACATTGTGACCTCCGCAGTTAGTTGCACTCTGTTCGAGATGCTGGATCTTGACCATTAAGTCTGTTAACGGCAAGGCGTAACTTGCAAATGTAGAAGTCATCTGCTCTTAAATCTTTGTAGAACTCGCTGCGAGAGGAAGGTTGCGATCCCAAACGCTGTGCTACTGGTGCAGCCGGTGCATATTGTAGTCCCACATCGTAACCCCAACGCCGTAACGGCGCACTGTAGTATTTAGGGTAGCCACCGTTGGCAGTCGTGCCCGGTTCCCAAGCATTTTGTCTGAAGGGGCCGGTTGCGTAGGTGCTGAAGTTTAGCTGTAGGAAAGCCCCGGAAATAAACTGATTAACGTTGAGCCAATTTTCTATGTACCTGGGGAAGTTTTGGATACCACCATAAGATAGCCCCTGTCCAGACGGCGTAATACCGCTGATGATCATGGCGTTGACCCTGGTTGGCGTAGCTGTGTTGATCACCGGAGTAACTAAGATCGCATAGTCTGTGTCTAAGGGTCGAAAACTTGTTTCCTCAGTTGGGTTAGTGCAGATAGCACCAGGGGCAGGGGCGGTGGCGCAGAATAACGGTTTACCGTTGCGGGATACCTTTATAGGTGGATTCGGGTTACTTGTTGTGCCATCCTCCCGAACCCAAGTATTATTAGCACGACCACTACTAGGGCCATTCATGGCACGGAAAGAATGCGTAGCAGGCGTACCCGAATTTGTGATGCCCTCTGCTATATTGCCTTCTGTGAAATTATTGGAAAGGATAGTAACTGCATCCCCCAGAATTTCAGATGGTCGCCAACGGTCAGTAGCAGGTCGAGCAAAATTAGCATTCAAGGTTGTTCGGTTGTAGAAAGTACCCTCCCAGTTGGCAGGATCTAGTGTTTGTGTAAATTCCTCCAGATTGTTGGTATTTCCATCTGTGCTGTGCAAATTGAAATCACCCTGAATGTAAACCGGGTTATCGGAAATGAAGCTCAAACCCTTATTACCAGAACGGCTGATATCTTTACCATTGAATAATCGGAAACCATGAGGACGACGGTCTGGGTCGGCGTAGTAATCTACTGGTTTGGGTGAGATTCCCGCAGCAGTCAAGGCGGGGTCTTGAAGTGCTGTTCCGTTAGAGTGATTAGCCTTCGTTTGGCAGCCGGAGGTTATTATCTGTGTATTTGTGCTGCAACTACCTGCACCTGCACCCGGTCTAGCGATCGCATCTTCCCGCACGGCATCTTCCCGGAAGGCGTAGACAATGCCACTTGTCGGTAACCAGGTATCGCCGTTTATGGAATTGCTTCTGAGCAGATTTAGATCTACATCCAATGTCCGCACCGTCATCATTTCCCGGCCATTGTAGAAAGCTGTGTCTAGCAGGGAAACGTACTCGTAATCTGTAGGATTATTGCCAGTTTTAACTATTCTGGTTCTGCTTGTCCTACCCGTTCCATCTGTTGTGTGCGGTAGCCTCCAATTGCCCACAGGTGTTGGAGCTAGTTGAATATCTGAAGGGTTCAGGGGGGCAAAATTTTCGCCTATGACAGAAATATCAGCTGCATTTGTCTGTTGGATGTATGGTTCGTTGTTATTAACAGTGCCATCGACACTGTTGCGACCGTGAGCTGCTGTGGGGAAAAGGTAATAAAGCGAGGGGAACTTAGGCTGACCGGAGGAACAGAGGCTTACTGCTAAACGAATAAATTGCTGTTCTTGAGCAGCAGTCCATGATGGGGGGTTGCCTAGACCAAAATAGTTGCTTGCAGTAACATCGCAGCTTAAAGCCAGATTTTTTTTCGTTGTAGCGGTATCAGCCGTAGCAGCTGCATCATAAGTTACGCCACCGAATGTGTACGCTGTAGAAGTCGGCGTAGCAGCAGACGAGAGCAAACGCACTTGGTATTGATATTTAGCGTATGTGGGATTGGGTGAAGTTGGTATTGGAGCAAAACCAAACTCACGGTCTCGTCTAATTTGCTCCGACAAAGAAAAGTTGCGTGCCTTTTCTCGATCTGTCGCATTGGGCGAGATTGCCACAATATAGTTCTCAGCTGTTGAATTAGCAGACAGGATAGCTGACTGCAATGTAGATGCCCAAGTAGTGAAATCTGCACTTGTAGGAATCCTTGCTGGCGTTTGGATATCCACCATATTTTGGGCCAGTATACCCATCGTGCAGGCAGCAGTGTACTTGTAGGTGTTATCTGCAATGCTATTATTGCCAAACTCCATTGCTCGCCGCAGGTTGGAGAAATTACCCCACATAGTTAAAAATGGATTCGGGTGAACGCGTCCTGCTTCTTGCAGGGGAGGAAATGCACCATCTATCTCCCCTGCAAAACTGCCTAAGTTTCTCAGAGCAGTATCCCAATTCCCACCCAAGCCTGTCGGTGGCGGGGCGTATTCCCAGCCGTTGGTGCCTTTACCAGTGAAGAAATTGGTATTCAGCAGTTGAACATTTGTGGTGCTAAAGTCTTTACTTAGGTCAATACTCACTTGCGTTCCCGGATGAGATGTCGTCGCTAGGCAGGCAATAGGGACGTTCCCTCCACCATTTGGGTTTGCGACGTGGTAAACGGCAGTTGCTTGTACTGCGGCGAGATTGTCTCTCAGAGTGCGTCGCTGCCGGTCTCCGTGAAGCATTAGCTGATCGGATGGATAAAGCGGGTCGTTCTTATAGGTATTGGCACCTGTTTGATTCCACTCCCAACCGTATGGATTGCCCAATTCCAACCGCTCTCCGACAATCACGCGCAAACCTGCTAGCGAAGCTCGCCGTTCCCAGTAACCATCCCAACCCAATGTTCTGAACTCTGTGTCAAGCGGATCTACAGTGTTGTTAGTAAGCAGTTGCTGGTCACCTGCTTGGATGTTCTGTCCATTTCTTTTTGAACCTGAATCCAGAACAACTTCGTTGTTGCTACCGTATGCGGGTTTAGGGCCATATCGATCGTCTGCCCGGTAAGTATCATCTATGAAAGGAGGAGTTTCAGTTTTCCTGACAATCCGCTCTGTGGTATAAAAATAGCCTATCTGTCCAGCTGCGGCGTCTGTTCTATCAAAGCTCGTATCGTTTAATGATGCTGATGTATTGGTAGGGTCTGAGCCTCGCGATTGCGAGGTAGAGGTGGTAAACAAAACTACTGGATCGAGAGCAATACTACTTGGCGTACCACTGCTTACTGAGTCTTTAGCTTGATCGAGTGTAGTCTGACCCGGATCAGTATTCTGGGAATTGTCAGGTTTCATGACGTGCAAAAATGATCTGCCATTCAAGGCATCGCCCTCCATTTGACCTGCGACAATTTGACCCATAAAGCGTGGGTTTAGAGCAGTTGGTGTAGTTTGATTAACCCTGATTTCAGAAGCGTCTCTTCTGTAAAAACAAGATTTAGGCGCACTGATTAAATAGCTTGTGAAGTTGGCCCCGTTCCCGATCATCAGGTTGCCTGCGGTGTACATGGCTCCATTCCACTGCAAGCTCGCACCTGGAAAAATTTCTAAGTCATAGCGGAACCAAGCCCCCCATTTATTGCCTCGATCTATCTGTCTATCCTGCTGAAATTCCAGTGTGGCAACGGTTCTGCTAGTTCCTGCTTTGTTAGAAATGACGATCGCATCGACCTGAAAAGTCTTCCGTAGGGTGGCGCTGCCTTGAGCAAACCAATCATTTTCATTTGTCGCCCTTACCGCCACCGCTCCACCTGCTGGGGGTGCCGCGAGTCCGGCACATACGGGGTCGGTAGTAATTCTCAAATTTATTGGGCCATTACGGACAACCAGGGCGTTAGCTTTGTCCCGATTCGTGCTGTGTTCTAGGGTTACGGTTACATCTCCGACAATTTCTTCTCTTTTCAAAGTTATGGAGTAGACAACAGTTTCTGGGTTTCCATCTCCATCGACATCAATTGGATAAGACCAGGCTGGATCGGTTTTGCCATCACCATTAATATCCCCCAACTCTGTCTCACGGTTAAGGTTATAGGGATTGGTAGTAAGCGGGGTAGTCAATGCTGGACTGCTGTACTCACTCGGCCTGTTGGTGAGCATAGAAAGCAGCATTTCATCGGAAGGCGGGCCGCTGGGAAACCGCTTATCTTTTCGGAACAAATACTCCAACTTCGCCTTAGCCCGTTCAATTGCTGGCGTAGCAGCATTGTAAATAACCTGCTCCTCACGCGCACCCATCACTTGATCGGTCCTGCTTCCCGTCCGGAATAGAAGTGCAGCCACCACCAAAGCCACAACCAATAGCAGCATCACAACTGTTGGTAACACAAATCCGGCTCTTGCAGCGGTACGCCGCCTGCGGCCTATGTTGAGCAAGTTACGCACCAACCAACGGCTAAGTTTCCGGCTAGTAGTTCTCGATAGTTGCCAAAATTGTTTGAATATGGTGTAGATGAATTTTTTAATGGCCTTGGTTTGCTTGCGGTTTAACATGGCTGCTTTCCTGAATTGAGAGTGTCTGGCTTCTAGCAGGGTTAAAAATATGAAGTTCGATTTGACTGCTTTGGTTTAATCGGCTAAGTGAATTTCGAGAAGTTCACATAAAATTCATAAACTTTTGGCTTACCTCTGTGGTAGCATCTCAAGATGTGCGTTTCAACCGAAAAAATACCATCCCAGCGGACATAAGCCAAATTTAAAAGTTTTCTGTAATTTTACGGGTACACGGGAGTTACCCTGTATTGGTGAATAAGGCATAAATTTTGTCTTTTGCGGTAAATATGGGTTAGGCATAAGAGCTACTACACCTTGCTTTCCATACATTTCGGTAATCCGTAAAAAAAATTTAAACATCTGGGGTGTACAAGGGTATAGGCTTATGTTACCCAGTAGCTTCAGTAAACCTATCACTCCCAAGAAACAAAAGGCAAAGACAGAGGGCGGTGGGCGGTGGTGTGGTGGAATAGGCAAGACCAACCAGAGTTGTAGGTTGGGTTGAGGAACGAAACCCAACTTGTTAGTCTCAGATGGTTGGGTTTCGCTTCACAAGGACCAAACCTACAAATTGATTAACTTAAAGTAGAGCCTGCTAGTTGTAGGTTGGGTTGAGGAACGAAACCCAACTTGTTAGTCTCAGATAGTTGGGTTTCGCTTCACAAGGACCAAACCTACAAATTGATTAACTTAGAACAGCGCGATCGCCCTTGACAAAATTGCTATAGTATGTTAATAGCATTAGGTGCGTCACTGCTTAAGCCGTAACGCACCATAAGAAAGCTTGGAGCAAGAAATCGATTAAAACTTATTCAGGTTAAGCCCAGCTTCTTTAGCCATAGCTGCCAAACCCTTTTGATCTAAGGTTTTGATTGCCTTTGTGGAAAGGCGTAGCTTCACCCAGCGTTTGCCTTCGGCCCACCAAACTCGCTTCCACTGTAAGTTGACTTCTTGCAGCTTTTTGGTGCGTCTGTGAGAGTGGGAAATAGCGTAGGCGTTATTCGCCTTCTTACCAGTCAGTTGACATACACGGGACATAAGTATCTCCAGGTTTCAGCAATTTTAGGTGCAACCTTCTATTGTAGGGAATTAGTCAGTGGTCAGTGGTCAGTGGTCAGTGGTCAGTGGTCAGTGGTCAGTGGTCAGTGGTCAGTGGTCAGTTGTCAGTTGTCAGTTGTCAGTGGTCAGTGGTCAGTGGTCAGTTGTCAGTTGTCAGTTGTCAGTGGTCAGTTGTCAGTGGTCAGTGGTCAGTTGTCAGTTGTCAGTTGTCAGTTGTGATTTTCTGCCCCACTCTCCCACTCTCCCACTCTCCCACTCTCCCACTCCCCTTTCAATTAGCGGTGCGTTCGGTGAGACGAGTTAGCACTTGGTTCGATCGGGCCACAAAAGCTTTCATCCCCTCAGCATCTAATGCTTTGTGAGCCATCAACGCCAAATCGTAGACGTGATGACAAATCAGGTTGGCTAGTTCACCGCTGGGAGATGTCCCTTCAGCTTGGAGGATACTGCCCTGACTCAGACTAACAAGATTTTGGATCAAGGGGTGAGTGGTGTTCACCACCAAAGTATGTTCTTCTGGGAATTGAACGGCTTGCTGCTGCAACAAAGCGGTCATCTCTCGCATACGCCGCATAAATTCTGGCAGCAAAACCATTGCTGGTGGCGTTCCTTGAGGGTCGTCTGACTTCAGCGCTTCAGTGCGGATCGTAAGTTTGGGTTTGTTAAGGGATTTCTCGAACAGTTCTTTGATCAGTTCGCTGCGGGTTTTGTTGGTTTTGGGGTCAACGATTTCGGCAGCTTTGTCTTGTTCGACCAGGTTTTGATCTAGTTCGGAGTCCACGCGAGAGAACTGGACATCTTTATATTCCCGCTCTAGAAAAGAGATGAAATGGGAGTCGATGAAGGAGTCCATAAACAGGACTTCTAGACCCTGCCTTTTGTGTAGTTCTACGTAGGTAGCTTGTGCCACTTCATCGGTGGAGTAGAAAACTCGGTTTTCGTGACGCTTTTGGTTGCGTTCCAGGTATTCCTTCAGAGTGGTATATTCCGATTTTGGATTTTGGATTTTGGATTTTGGATTTTCTTGTTCATCAGCGGATGGAGTCACATTTTGCCAAGCATCCCCCTCTTGAGTTTGCACTTGTACCTTAGCTTGTGGCTCCTCTGCTCCCTTGCTTTCCTGCTCTCCTGCTTGGAAAGTGGTGCGATAAATGATGATGTCTTCGAGTTGCTTTTTGAACTTCTCGTCGTTCATTGAGCCGAATTTGACGAAGGTGCCGAGGTCTTGCCAGCAGCGGATATATTCGGAACGGTTATCGCGATATAGTTCGTTGAGGCGATCGCCCACCTTCTTGGCAACGAAGTCTGCTATTTTGCGGACGGTGCGATCCATCTGGAGGGCGCTGCGAGAGACGTTCAGGGGAATATCTGGACTATCGATCACACCACGCATCGGTAAAAGAAATTTGGGAATAATTTCTTCGCAGTGGTCGCTGACAAACACCTGATTGCAGAACAGCTTGATGTTACCCTGGGTTACGTCTACTTCCGGTTTTAGCTTGGGAAAATAGAGAATCCCGTTGAGGAGGAAGGGATAGTCGGTGTTTAAGTGTACCCACAGCAGCGGTTCTTCCTGGAAGGGATACAGGTAGCGGTAGAACTCTAAATAATCCTCTTTGTTGAGGTTCCTGGGAGATTCTCGCCACAGTGCCTTTTGCTTATTTATCTGTTCGCCGTCCAGTTCGATCGGCACTGGCATAAAATCGCAGTAGGTCTTCACCAGCTGCCGGATGCGGGAAGGTTCCAGATATTCTAGTTCTTCTTCCTGTAGGGTGAGGGTGATAGTGGTGCCGCGATCGGTGCGCGATGAGTCTTCCAACACAAAGGTTGGCGAACCGTCGCACGACCAGTGAACTGCCTGCGACCCTTCTTTGTAAGACAGGGTATCGATTTCGACTTTCTGGGCCACCATAAAGGAGGAGTAGAAGCCCAAGCCGAAGTGACCTATAATGGGTTGGTCGCCATCGCTTTTATATTTCTGGATAAATTCTTCAGCACTGGAGAAGGCGACTTGGTTGATGTATTTCTTCACCTCCTCTGCCGTCATGCCGATACCGTTATCGCTGATGGAGAGTGTCTTGTTATCCTTGTCGATCGAAATGTTAATTTCAGGGCCATCGAGGCCGCCGCTAAATTCCCCTGCGTGGGACACCATTTTGAGTTTTTGGATGGCATCCACAGCGTTGGAAACCAGTTCTCGCAAGAATATCTCGTGGTCGGAGTAGAGCGACTTTTTGATGATGGGGAAAATATTCTCGGTATGAATACTTATGGTGCCTTGTTCCAGCATGGTCATAGTTTGAGTTCAGGTTGTTTATACTATATCCAGAATAGATTTTTGCGCGATCGCCGTCGATTTTGAGTCGGGTATTGCCCCCAGACGCGATTCGGATTTCCCTACTTTCTAAAGCCAGGGCGTCTGAATCTTATGTAACTTAATTTAACATTTCTCCCGTGCTATTTAACTCATACGCTTTCATTTTCGGTTTTTTGCCGATTACCCTGCTCGTTTTCTTTGGGTTAACAAAATTGCGTTTAATCAGAGCATCTGCGGTCTGGTTATTCATTGCTTCACTCGCTTTTTATGGCTACTGGAACGTGGCTTATGTGCCTCTGCTGCTGATCTCGATGGTGTTTAACTATCAAATGGGCAGGCAGCTTTACTTGAAAAAGGGAAACAGCAAAAAAGCTCGCATATTGATTTGGGTTGGTGTAGGTTTAAATTTGCTATTTTTGGGTTATTACAAATACGCCAACTTTTTTATAACTTCCCTCAACCATCTGTTTAACGCTCAGTTACTCGCACCGAATGTCACACTGCCATTAGCAATTTCGTTTTTCACATTTACGCAAAGTGCTTACTTAGTAGACGCTTATCGCCAGGAGACTAAAAACTATAATTTTCTCACCTACGGTTTGTTTGTTTTGTTCTTTCCCCATCTAATTGCTGGGCCAATTGTACGCCACAACGATCTTGTGCCGCAGTTTGAGCAATTACGTAATTTTGTTTTTTCCCATAAGAACATGGCGATGGGATTAACCCTGTTTACGCTGGGTTTGGCGAAAAAAGTGCTAATAGCAGACAACCTATCGCAGTGGGTAGCGCCGATATTTGCTCATGCTAACGATTGTACCTTTATTGAAGCATGGGTGGGGGCTCTGAGTTATACCTTTCAACTATATTTTGATTTTTCTGGCTATTCAGATATGGCGATCGGCTTAGGATGGATGATGAATATCGATCTGCCTATAAATTTCGATTCGCCCTATAAAGCTACTTCCATCATTGATTTCTGGCGACGGTGGCACATCACCCTGTCTAATTTTCTGCGCGATTATCTATATATTCCCCTGGGTGGCAGTCGGCGTGGGGAATTTCGTCGGTATACCAATTTAATGATTACCATGCTGCTAGGCGGACTGTGGCACGGTGCAGGCTGGACTTTCGTAGTGTGGGGGGGATGGCACGGACTGTTGCTATCGATCAACCACGGTTGGCGAAAATTGGGTATCCCGTTGCCAAAAATTCTGGGGTGGACAATCACGTTTGCTGCTGTTGTGTTCGGTTGGGTGTTGTTTCGGGCGCAAAGTATCCACGATGGTATAGAAATGGTGCAGGCGATGCTGGGTATCAAACGGTTTATGTTGCCGATTGGTTATAAAAGCTTGTTCGGTTGGTTAACGCCCTTTGGGGTACAGTTTAAGGGGTGGCAAGAATTTCCTTACTTACCGCCGCTGGGCGGACAAAAAAGTTTATTGGTACTGGGTGGACTGATACTAGGGGTGATTCTGTTGCCGAATACCCAGGACATTATGAAGTGGATAAAACCAACAGTATTCTGGGCGGTATTGGTGGGTAGCTTAGCCGTTTTTTGTTTGGTTTCTCTGAATCGAGTTTCTGAATTTCTTTATTTCCAGTTTTAATAAAAAAATGAAGTCTTACCGTCGATACAGTTTGATTCTACTGGCAGTTATCTTAGTTGAGTCTTTGTTATTTGCATTATTTAATCTAGTTGTCGATCCCTACGGAGTAATGAATAGTCCAATCATTTCTAAAGTAAATAGATTAAAGCCAGAAATTAACGATCATGTGATGCTCTATAAAGCGATCGCTGTTACCCGAATCAAACCAAAAGTCATTTTTCTGGGTTCATCCAGAACTGAGTTTGGATTAGATCCAAAGCATCCCGTCTTCGCCAATTCCCCATCTACTTACAATTTGGCATTGACCGGAGCAAATATGTATCCAGCAATGCGCTATTTACAACACGCGATCGCCAATCAGCCCAAATTACAACAAGTTGTCATAGGCATTGATTTGTTTATGTTCAGCAACTTGAGTGAAATACCCTCAGATTTTTCAGAAGCTAGACTAGGCAGAGAAACAATTGTTCCCCAAGATGCCCTAAATGTTTTATTTTCTCTTGATGCTTTTCAAGCGAGTAGAGATACAATAAATATCAATAAAAAGGATTCAAAATCTATCGGTTATTTTTACCCAGACGGCAGGCGGGATGAGCGATACTACGTTAAGCACGTTTATGAAAATAAACCTACATTACTAATTTTTAAAGAAGTTATAAATAAAATTCATTTTCGCGCCCCCGAAGAAGATAAAAACTACCAAGTGTCTAACTCACTATTAAGCAACTTTCAAACTATAGTTACTCTATGCAAACAACGAAATATAGATCTGAAAGTTCTTATTTCACCTTCCCATGTTACGGAATGGGAGGCGCTACGGGCGGGGGGGATTTGGCCGATTTTGGAACAATGGAAACGAGAACTTGTCAAAATTGCACCTGTATGGGATTTCTCTGGTTACAACAGCATCACCACAGAAGCGATTGGCAACGATATGAAAAATTACATAGATAATTCTCACTACCGCAAAGAAGTGGGAGATTTGGTACTCAACCGAATTTTACACTATAACGAAGAAAGCGTTCCCGCAGATTTCGGCGTGCTGCTTACACCAGAAAACATTGAATCCCACTTAGATAATATTCGTAGCGATCGCGAAATATGGGCTAAAAATAACCCGGTGGTGGTGGAATTTGTGCTGAATTTAAAACCATCATCCAAGTAGGGTGTGACTAACTCACCCTACTAATATGAGTTAAACCTTTTTTTTGTGGACTTCCAGGAATTTATCCCAAGTTCCCGCATACTTGCCTGGAGTAAAGGGAAAAGGCTTATCTGTCGTTCTACCTGTCAGTTTGGTTAATAAATCCCAATTAGGTTCTGCTACAACATTCCACTCATGGAGCTTGACCCCAATATTTTTAGCCATAGTAACACAGGCTTCGGTGTGTTTGTAGTAAGAATCTTCAAAGCAACTGCGATCGAATGTCAACCCGCCATAAAGATACTGCCTCACACTAAGCTCAAAATCATTTAAGCTATCAATGGGGCGTGTTTCATACCACAGTTGGCAATCATCAAGCCAACTTGGCAAATCTCTGACGGTCAAAATAAAAATTCCGTTTCGAGGCAATAAACCCTGCCTGAACCACATTCCAACCGGGGTATCTGTAGCTACGTCATACCTCCACACATTTTCAACAGATGTAGGATAATGTATCCAGCGGTAGCCAAGTAAGCTCATAGCTCTACCCGCCGTTTGGTTGCCAGTAACGGCCAGTCCTACATAATAATACTTTGCTGGGGGCAAATTAATAATTAACTTTTTTACAGCAGTTTTGATGTTCATTTTTGACTATCCAAAAACAAAGTAATTACAGAATTTCAAGCTTTTTATTAGTACAGTTTAAAGGTATCGGGAGTATCGCCTTCGCCCCAGTTGAGTAGGGGTTTTAAAACAGTGCTTTTGCGCTGGTTGTAGACGCTGACGTACCAGGTGCAGCGCTTGCAAACATCAGGAAAATCACCGCGATCGTGACTTTGAATAATCTCCTCAATAGCTTTGCCTTCCCAAACTTCCGAAAGGTTTGATTCCTTAAGATCTCCTACAATTAATTCCGCCTCCACATCGCGACAGGCGCAGGCGTTTACTTTGCCATTCACCAGCACAACTGGCTTCATATAAAGCATCTCACAAGCACCGCGCTTGTGGGGCATTAAACGCGGTGCCAGTCCAACCGCCTGCAAATCCTCAGCCTTTATCTTTCCCGCCCAAGAATCATAGGAATCAAGGTGTTCGATATTAAGAAGTCCCTCACGCTCCCAAACGCGAAACTTCTTCCAAACCTCTCCCCCACATTTTGACAGCGGACAACGCAGTGCTATTGTGAAACGAATCGGGGAACCAGTGGCGCGTTTCGCTTCAACGAACGCCTCAACATTGCGGCTGACGATATCAAAGCGATCGACACCCATAATAGCTTTGTAAGTTTCCCGGTCAAACCCGCCCCAAGAGACGTGAATCTTTAGCTTATCGCCGTAGACAAGAAGCTTTTCGCTCACTTGCGGCTTCATCAAAATTGCGTTGGTATAAAAGTAAAACCCTTCTATTTCTTGGCGTTTGTAAAGATCGTCTAACCTTGCGAAGAGATGAGGGTCAACAAATGGATCTCCTACAATTGGGGTCATGGACACATATTTCCCGCCCATCGCGACATACTCATCAATAATTCGGCGAAAGTCCTCCAAAGGCATGACCTCTTTTGGCCTTTCCATCTGGGGATAGGCGCAGAAAGTACATCTGGCATTGCAAGTATTTGTACCTTCAATGTGTAGTCCTCGTGGGAGTCCGCGCAACTTCTCCAACTGCTTCTGCAATGCCTGCCGTCGAAAGCGAAAGTTGTACTCAGTCGAGATAACGTCAAGCCAAAGATCCAAGCGACTTTGCCAAGCCTGGAGAATTAATTTGACTTGGCTTTTCAGGCGTTGGGGGACGACAGACTTGAGGTTGCTGAGCATAAAACTTACCTATAGCATCAGGACAAGGGGATGCAACCGAGCGATTTACGTTTATTATAATTGGTACGTCTAGTTCTGCCATTGTATTGCTATCTTCAATTTTCTTTGGTCTGCGTTTAATATACCAAGACTCATTAACACAAATTATATGCCGTTAGTATCCGTAATAATACCTATTTTTAATGGAAATAAAACAATTAGAGATACCATTGAATCTGTTATAAATCAAACCTTTACAGACTGGGAATTGATAGTAATCAATGATGGTTCGCAAGACGCAACATTAGATATCGTTTCAAGTATTAAAGAGACTCGTTTAAAGGTATTTTCTTACCCTAACGCTGGCGCTCCTGCGAGTCGTAACAGAGGCTTTTCTCATGCTGTAGGTGAATTTATTGCCTTTTTAGATGCGGACGATCGCTGGACACCGGACAAGCTAGAGGCTCAGTTGAAAGCTCTGCAAGAAAATCCCGACGCTGCCGTCGCATACAGTTGGAGCGATTTTGTGGATGAATCAGGTGAATTTTTACGGCTGGGTAGCCACAGCACTGTAACTGGCAATGTTTATGAAAAGCTTTTATTAATTGATTTTTTGGACAATGGTTCTAACCCTTTGATTGGTCGGCAAGCTTTTATGGAAGTTGGGGGTTTTGATGAATCACTCCCTGCTGGACAAGATTGGGATCTGTATTTGCGCTTAGCTGCACGGTATAATTTTGTAGTTGTGCCATTGCCACAAATCTTATATAGAGTGTCTGCAAATTCAATATCTTCTAATGCTATGCAGCTAGAATCAGGTTGCTTAAAAGCGATCGAACGTGCTTTTAGTGAAGCTCCTGAATCATTGCAGCATCTGAAGCGGTATAGCCTAGCTAACCTTTATAAGTACCTTACTTACAAGATACTCGCCGCACCTCCAGAACGGCACAAAGGGTTAGCAGCGGCACGATTTCTATGGCAGGCGATGGTTTGCGATCGCGATCGCCTGCCAGAGCAACGTATCCTTTTGAGGATATTATTAAAAATTGCTTTAGTCGCTCTCCTACCACCTCAACAAGCTCAGGCATTGATAAATAAATCCAATACCCTGCCAAAAATCCAGAATGTCTTACTTAGCTATATGCGAGTATAATTTTCCTAAAGTAAAGCGACTGCCATATATAACCGAGGTGATATGCCACTCATTTCTGTGATTATTCCGGTTTACAACGGTGAAGCGACCATTAAAGAGACGATCGCATCGGTTTTAAACCAAACTTTTAAAGACTTTGAATTAATAGTGATCGATGACGGTTCCACAGACTCAACACTAGATGTACTTTCCAGCATCCAAGATCCGCGACTTAAGGTGTTTTCTTACCCCAATGGCAATCAAGCCGTGAGTCGTAACCGAGGTTTATCTCGCGCTACTGGCGAATATATTTCCTTTATTGATGCAGACGATCTCTGGACGCCAGATAAGCTAGAAGCTCAATTAAAAGCACTGCAAGAAAATCCCCAAGCAGGTGTGGCTTATAGTTGGACTGACTTGATTGATGAAGCAGGTAATTTTATCCGTGGAGGTGCAAAAATATATTGGAAAGGTGAATCTCATGCGAGAATGTTGTTGAATGATTTTGTGGAAAGCGGTTCTAATCCTTTGATTCGCGCTGAAGCTTTCAAGGAAGTTGGTAAATTTGATGAGTCGCTTCCCCCTGCTGAAGATTGGGATATGTGGATTCGTCTGGCGGCTCGTTATCATTATATAGTTGTGCCATCAGTACAAGTTTTATATCGAATCCGTGCTAATTCTAGCTCTACTAATGTTCTTAGAATGGAACAAGTAAGCTTGCGAATTATTGAACGCCGTTATGCAGAAGCTCCTGAGTCGATCCAACACTTAAAGCGGTATAGTCTTGCGAACCGCTACAAATATCTAGTATTCAAAGCTCTAGAAGAACCTCCGGTACGACAAAGAGGTTTAACAGCAATTAAATTTCTTTGTCACGCTGTTAGATACGATGCTGTTTTGCTGCGGAGGCGAATCATCTGGAAAGTATTGTTGAGAATTGCGCTCATAGTTATTCTGCCGTCTCAATTAGCTCAGGTAGCGCTAAATAAATTTAAAAACCTTACCGAGATTTTAACTTTGGTTATCCTAATTCGAGTCGATCTCGTTTCTACTCAAACCTAAGCGACTCATATTAATTGTGTTAATATTTGCTTAAATGTTTGACCTGCAATAAACCAATTTAAGCGGGACTGATACTCGTTAAATGAGGATATAGCTAGCCGCTTGTATTCGCTATAATTAGTCATCAAAGAAGCAATATAAATAGCATATTCTGAGATGTTGGCATATAGGGAAAACGTTTTGCCGTTTAAATTATCTTTGATGACTGTTGGTATACCACCGATATTTGTTGCCAAGCAGGGAACTCCAAAAGAATTGGCCTCGCAAAATACATGACCGTAAGTTTCCGCTTGCGAAGGCAAAATTAAAAAATGAGATTTTGCTAATAATTTATTAATCGTTTCTGTACCTTCTTTAGTATATTTGTCGATAAATCCTAAAAATTTTACGTAGTTAGGGATAATTTCGTTAGGTATAGGAGGTTCGCACCCAATAACTGTCAATTCAGTAGGCAACCCTATGCTGTTTAGTTCTTTTGCTACTGCAAGTGCAATATCTCCTCCTTTTCTCTGCCATTGAGTACCAAAAAACAGCAACTTACACAGCTTAGAAGGTCTGGATTCTACTATATTTTGTATGTCGTTGATGGTGCGATCGCACTCTAGATTTGCTCCCCAAGGAACTACTTTAACTTTAGAAGGATTAATTCCATAGATATCAATAGCTGTTTGAGCAGCCCATTCGGATGAAAATATCACTAACTTACATCTATCGAATGCCGATTTCTCCAAATCGTAAATATTTCTTTTGGTTTCGCTGCAAAGATTGCTAAGATAAGAATATGAATCAATTAAAGCCGCTATGGTTGAGTCTGTCCACAAGACGATCGGTTGTTTGCATTCAAGATAAGAAATTGGCACCGCATTTTCTGGACAAAGCACTATATCTGTGTTTAGATTAGACAACAGTTGGGAAATTTGATCGGCATAATCTTTCAGCACTAATGGTTCTGCCCAGCGGTAGTAATCTTTTTTTAGTAAAGATCGATAAAAACTCCACTTCGCTCTAGTTATTAGCGCATAGTTCTTTTTGAAAGAGTTGATGTAGTCAAGTGAAATAGATTGATTTTGTAAATTTTCCGCGATGTAATAACCAGCCCCGCAAAGTCCTACTTGATGTTTAGGCCAAGTAGAACTGTTCAAAACATTATAAGTTGTTACATAAGCAAGTTTCACAAGTTATATCAACTCCCTCAATAGTTTTTTAACCGTTTGACCTGCAACAGACCAATTTAATCGTGTTTGATACTCATTAAATGATGATATAGCTAGCTTTTGATAGTCTGTATAATTATTCATCAAACAAGCAATGTAATTGCAGTAATCCGAAATATTAGCATCAATTGGAAAAGCCTTGCCATTCAAACCATCTTTAATAATACTGGGTATCCCACCGACATCTGTTGCTAAACAAGGAACTCCAAAAGAATTAGCCTCACAAAAAACGTGCCCGTAGCATTCTGCTCGTGAAGGTAAAATGAAAAAATGCGATTCTGCTAATAATTTATTTAGTTTTTCCTCACCTTCTTTCTTAGATTTATCGATAAAACCCAGAGATTTGACAAAGCTAGGTATTGGTTCACTCGTGACAGGTTGGCAACCCACTATAGTTAACTCCGTGTTTATCCCTGACCTATTTAATTCTTTGGCTACCTCAAGCGCTAGATTACCACCTTTCCTGAACCAATCAACGCCAATAAATAATAATTTACATAGGTTTTCAGGTCTGGCTTTGACTAAAATATTGATATCGTCGATAGTTCTCTCGCATTCAATATTGGCTCCAAAAGGAACTATTTTTATTTTATAGGGATCGATTTGGTATTTTTCAATCGCTGTTTTGGCAGTCCATTCAGATGAAAATATAAGCAAAGAACATTTATCTAAAGCGAGCTTGTCCATAGTAGTTAAGTGCTGCTTAGTTTCTCGACAGAGATTGCTAAAATCAGCATAATAATCTATTAAGCCTGCGTAAAGTGTATCTACCCATAAAACAATGGGATGTTTACAATTTAGGTATGCCAGAAAATTAATGTCTGGAGAAAATACAATATCTGACTTAAAATAAGATACGTTATTCTCAATTTGGTTGGCGTAATCTTTGTTGAAAATAGGATCGGCCCAAGCATGGTAAGTTTGCTTTAAAACCTGAGAATATAGACGTAATTTAAACTTTGGTAATGGCGCATTCTTTTTTGCTAAAGGCACTATGTACTGAATATTTGTCAACTTATCTTCAAGAGACTTAGCTATATAATAGCACCTTCCCCAGTGACCTAATTGGCTTTTTCGCCAGGTAGATTTATCTACTGTTTTTACATCAAATTCTGTAAGATAAGCTATATTCATAATTTTTGATAAATCTTAAGATAAGGACTATATAATTGGCCTATTTTTAACTGAAATTCACAAGCTTTGTCAATATCGCTTTGAATTACATTTTTATATCGCAGATAATAAATCAAAACTTTGATGCTATCCCGAAACGTATAGAACGGTATCAATAATGGTACTAGCGATCGCAGCCATCGATAAAACCGAGCCACGCGGGTAAGATGATTGGAAAGGCCATAGCCACGAGCGAGCTTGAGCAGATATGATTTTTCTAGCCGATGTGGAGGGATGTGATGCCAGACTTCCATTTTGGGATTGTGCCAGAGTTCCCATTTGCTATTTTGAATATAGAACATTACTTCTGCATCTTCACCGGCAGCCATTGTTTTCTCGTCTCTACCCTTAATTAATAGCTTTTCCGGTGGCGGAACGCATTCTTGCCACGCCTGTTTGCGGATTACCGATCCGGGTGCGGCAGGAATGCGGCGAGGTTTCGCTGAACGTTCATAGCAAAAAGCAACGGAACCACGGTTGTAAATAGTTAGATATCCCTTAATTTGGTCAAAATAAGGGGGTGCAGGTTCATCCAATTTGGCATGAATAATGCCGCCATAGGCTCCCACTTTATTGTGTTCTCTACCAAAGCGGTATGCTTCGGCTATCCAGTTTTCCGCCGGTAGGTTATCATCATCCAAAAATCCGATTAAATCGCTGCTTCCTGCTTCCTGCACCGCCCGACTGCGAGCATAGGATTGGCCTTGTCTGGGTTCAAATATATATCTCAACTGGCTATCTTGACGCCATTCTTTTTCATAGTGAAAAACCATCGCCCCTGTGTTGTCATTGCTGTTATTATCAACCACTAGCACTTCCCACTCAATACCCTCTGTGCCAACTTGCTTTTGCAGTTGGTCTAAAACTTCGGGTACACGCTCAGCACCGTTATATGTGCAAATAGCTACGGTAA
>Ga0163147_10003488_pt1 | contig 20922 bp, 9 predicted proteins | sample OliLakLV19MP6G1_FD_148597 | JGI IMG/M metagenome (GOLD analysis project Ga0163147, IMG submission 148597) | Freshwater microbial mat bacterial communities from Lake Vanda, McMurdo Dry Valleys, Antarctica- Oligotrophic Lake LV.19.MP6.G1 | ecosystem: Environmental > Aquatic > Freshwater > Lake >...
CCTTATAAATACTGCCCAAAATGCCGGCTGTCTCCGGATCATCGGGATTCTCTTTATAAACGGGTTCTAGATAGTCGCGTGCCGCCTCGGGTGCCCCTGATTTGGAAAGCGCTAGCGCATATAATTGTTTGCTTCGCAAATCACCAGAACCAGCAAGTGACTCCCCCTTCGATCGAGCTTCCAGAAAGCGACCGTGATTGATTAAATCCTCTATCGTATCTATTGAATCTGACAAGGCTAATTTATTTACTCTCTAAGGTTTTATGTTTTTCAACAAACTGATCATACATTTCCTTAAACTCTTCAGTTTTCGATACCTCTTCACGAAGTTTTGATTCTCTTTCATCTTGTTTAATAAGTTCAAAATAGGCTTGCGGCAATTCATCTGAATACATAGCGGGTGTTGCTCCAATTCTGGTAAGGCCCATATAGGCGGTAAAAAGAATAAACAAAGTCATTAGCACTAATGAATGATCTTTGAGCTGATTGATCATCTTAAATGGCGATACTTTTTCTCCTGCTACTATCAAATCTCTTTTAAGATAAGTGCCTAATAGGAAGATAATCAACAAAGCAAAGGCCAGCTCGCCTGTAGGTTCAGTAAGTCTGGGTACAAACGGCACAATAGTCATTGAAAACAAGTAAAGAATAATCGAGACGCGAAATGCAACCACCAATAAAGCCAGTATCTTATTTTGATTCCAATAGCTCTTCCATTGAATTAATACTTTGCGGAATTGAACGCCTATTAGCGCAAGGCCCGCCAGACCATAAATTGCTTCTACCCATTGAAAGTGAATGTAAAAGACTCTTAGTCCAAGAATTATGGCAAGCAAGGTGAGGCAAAGCAATTCGATTCGATTTAGATAATTCAGATTCTTATCGGAAGAAAAAGACGTAATAAATTGAATGCCAAATAAAATGGAAAAGGAAAAGGCTACGACTCCGAGAATAACATTCCCATAATCGTTCTGCGCCATAGAGGCAAACGTGCCCATGATGAGGAGCACAAAAAGCAAATAATAAAATGTTATAAATTTTCTCATTAAGCAGGCAAATAAAACACATAATTCCGATCCCAATCAAAGAAGTAATCCATTGCTTTCCACATATCATTAGATGCGCCTTGTTCTTTCTTTTTACAAGCCTCCAACAAAATCATAGAGCGGCACTCAAGATCTTGCGCTTCAGTTAATGTATTGGGTATGGAAGCCCTGGCCCTATAAAAATTACCCTCTCCAGTTACTCCTATTACCTGGCTTAAGATAATCCTGAATTTGAGGTACTCATCAGAGTTTCTTAACATTTCTAATGATAGCTTATTAATTCGTTCACTACCAATGCGTGAAAGCAAGCGCACACCACTGAACCGTGGATCTGTTTCTTCCAAGAGAATGGTGAAATCTATGTTTTTATATCTTGACAAGGCCGAGTCTAAATAGATAAAGGCACTTGGATCAGACCGACTCGTATAGACTTTTTCAGACATAGCCAGATAACCAAGCATCTTTTCTTCTTCCTTTGAAAATAATTCAACAAACTGAGTCGCTTCCTTTACTTTCCCGATATCGGATAAATGAACACAAAGTTGTTTCATCATATTTAGAAAAAAAGTTTTTTCTATGTATTCATATCGATCATAGGCACGGGTAATATTAGGTTGATCAATTTTCTTGTAAAATTTCAAACCCTCTATAGAATCACCTCGATCAAACGCGTTGTTTGCTAAAACAAGGAATAGTAAATTTCTATCGAATACTGTGCCTTCCGGATGTTGATCAACAAAAGATAGAATATCGGTTAACGTCTTGTCAGGCAATGGAAACTTATTTTCCAGAACATTAGGAGCTGGATAAGGTTTTATCTCGTAAACCTTTGCTATCCAAAAATGAATAGCTTGTAAATCATCACCTGACTTGTAAAGTGTACTAAGTAAATTATTCTTATTTAAATACTGATAGAAGTAATCGGAATGATAGGTTGAACTAAACCAACCATCTCGATAATCAGGATAGATATAAAGATCATGCATTTTAACATTCCGAGTGCGAACTCCATCCCAATAGTATGGTAAAGTAGAAGATACGGTGCCTTCTAAAAATTTAGTATCAATACTTGAGTAATATTCTAACGATTTCTTTAGCCAGGCATCCAACTTAGTTTCATCCACAGCCATCTTACGATCGAACCAATATTTATGCATAAACATAGCCTTACGTTTATACTGCATAGCGAGTTGAAATTTTTTGTCGTTAACATCTTTTATTTCATTTAATGCTTTCTCATAATCTTCACACATAGCATCAAAAACTGAACGATCTGCAAAATATAAGTTAGGATACAAGTTACCCCGATATGATCGGGCAGCTAACTTTTCAACATTTAAATAATATAAATCCGAAATATAGCCAGACCTGATAATTGCATTTCGGTAAACCGTGATTGCCGGGTTATCATCGGTTCGTGTACTTAACCAATTCAATAATTTTGGAGCTAGTTCTCTATGATCGTATTGATACAAATAACCCAGAAGGTTCTGATGATTATTAAATAACCGACCTAACTCAAAGTAAGCAAGTTGGTTTGTTTCAATGAGTTTATCAAAACACCACTCTATACTTTCGAAATCACCTAACACAGAATAGAGTGATACTATCGTATGGTAACCGCCATTGTAATCAATTGACTGACGACCATTAGGTTCTAGTGCACCCTTCGGATAATATGCGTTGAATGAATTCTCAGCCTCTGTTCCACTCAATGGTGAAATCGTATTTAACAATTCCAGAACATCTTCTTTAGCTGCCTTACCGGTTGTGAGCCACAGCTGCACAGCCATATTTAGTTCCGTGGGCATTGATGCCTGAACTAAATCTCTGTTTTTATAAAAAATCAAAACACGATCTCTGTTGAGTTTAGTTAGTTCGTTTAATAGTTCGAGCTTCTTAGGCTCGGGGTTGTAATATTGATCGCGAAATAAAAGAACATTAAACTTATTGGCTTGCGTTACCAAAAAATCCAACGTTGCATCGGATGGCGGTGAATTCAAACTTTTAACTATTAATTCCTTAAGTTGGCTATTCAATGTTAAATTTTGATTTTTATCGAAATACTGTAGAATCTTATACGATTCAATAGCAAGCCTTAAGCGATCTGTGAATGGAAGAGCTAATAAATTGGGTGCTAAAGAACCCGGAGCATAGCGCTCCTCAGTAATAAGATGAACGGCCTTGGTTTGATCATCAACCTCCTTACTAGTAATCAACTGCATAGACTCACTTCGCACCTGTTCGATTACCCGCTTGTTGGTCTTTTTTTCCGCATCGTACCAATAGAAACCACTGAGTACCAACATAATTATCATAGCGGCAATGGCTGCAATGCGCTGCGGACCATACTTCATAAAAGCGCGGGTAACTGCAACACTGCCGGCACTGCGCTTTAAAAATTCTGCTGTATCGGCAAGCACTTCATTTGCTCGTGCTTCCACTTGCTTCTCTTCAGGTTGTATTTCAGCATAGCGTTTAATCCAACCCGCATTGGGTTTGCATTGTGCATACCAATTTTCAAAATAAGTTAATGGACCAATAGGAAGAAGGTAATTACTGCTCTTGCCACTTTCCTTCCATCGATCAAGTTGTTTTCTGAAATCTAAATAGGTTGCGTAAAAGTAAAACTCTTGATTAGCCCACGTGTTTAATTTATCCCAGTTTCGGATCAAACTTTCGTGGGTAATATCCAGCACTGCATCCGGCAAAAGTTGATTCGTTGCTGAATCCTCAGCAAGAACAAAAGGACGAACAAATGAATTTCCATCCTCACGATAGATATTGATTACCTCCCCAACAGTAGTTGTAGAAAATTTTGGCGAATTAATAATTGCCGTGATCTCTCGCAACGTCATACGACTTCGCACGGCTCTGCTATTATCAATTTTTGTAAGACAGCTAAATGTTAAGGCTATTATTCGTTTCGCTTCCTGTTGAGTAATCGGTTTGTCAGGATGACGCTTATTATAAGCCGCCCAGGCATTTTCATAAAGTACACTGGCGTGGATTTCAATTACTTTTCCTAAACCGGTTTCTTTATAATATCCTTGATGATAATCGGGTAGCTGCGCAAACCACTTTTGAAATCTTGTTGCATCCTCATCAGGAAGTTCATCAGCGGGCATGCCACCCACCATGGCATAATGAATTAAATCCATTTCTTCCTGCCCTTGCGATGCAGCTCTCCAAATCTGACTTAATGCATGTTGTAAAATGGGCAACTGATCTACCCCTTCAGCAATATCATATACCAATCGCTCGATGAGTCGCTGAGAAATTCTGTTCCCACTAAGAATGGCGGGTTCTTCAATTACCTGTTTAAGATCTCTGCGCTTCAACCGTGGAACAAAAAATTGGGAAAATCCAATGTATTCCGGCAAGCCTCGAAAGGCAGAACATTGCCCTATGTAATCCGACCGCATAGTACACACCAGATAAATAGGCAAATTCTTTTTGATCGCGATGCGAGCGGTTTCAAGAATCAGGTTGACTACAATTTGTGAATCTTGAGAAGGAGTCTCTTTAAAAAAATTCTCCGGATTGGTAAAGAATTCTTCAAACTGATCGACAATGATCATTAGGTTAGCTGCCTTCCTCTTTTTATCTTTCTTCTCTTGGTCAGATAATTGTTTCCATCGATCATCGGTTTCATCGGTGTAGAATTCGGAATTAGTATAAATATCTACCAGCGATGAAAAACCACGTCTTAATTCTGTTTCAATAGTCTGTGCTTTACTATTAAATTTTTCAGCCAATGATCTAGCCATGTTTACCACAGGATTCCGTTCCGGGCGAAAATCGGCAACCACCCAATTGGTATATCTTGCTTTAAAAAATCCAGCCCGCGCATTAGGGATCAAGCCCGCATAGATCAAGGAAGACTTTCCTTCACCGGAAGCACCTGTCACCATTAAAAATTTATTTTGCTCCAGCAAGGCAGTAATCTGATCTACCTGAAGATCTCGGCCTTTGAAATAAAGACTCTCTTCTTCCGTAAATGACCGGAGACCTGTATACGGACAAATATTTACTACCTCAAATTCCTTCATCTATATAAATTATCCAATGTGCTAACACGGGGTTATAGTAGTCGTTAAAATGATTCCATGATTGATCCTGTTGCTTCTGCAATCCAGCTCCATACAATATCTCATTAAGGAAATTCGCTTGATCTGTGTCTGAACTATTTAGTGGTATATTTTGAATGGCTCCATAGAGCTCATTATTCATGGCATAGGCTCTACAAATCAAACTAACTGCAAAAAATTTAAATTGATTATTCTTAATAAGTTGTAATGCTTTGTCTGAATTCCTCATAGGTTCCTGCAACATTAAAGCATACGACAACATGGTGCGATGTGGTTGTCCGCCTCCTATTGCATCTGCTCTACTTAACTCAATTTCTGCAGAATCTAATAACCGTTGAATCACATTACCATTAAATTCGCTTCGCAGCAGTTCGCTGGCAGCAAAACTATATAGTGTAGATCGATTGACGGGTTTCTTAAATACATTCAATAATTCGTAGGCCTCATCAAAATGGTCTGTCCTTGCAAAACTCTTGATTGCATATCCAATTAACCTGAAAGAATTACTGTTAACATTATTTCCATATTCTTTGGAACGCAGCATATTAAAAATATTCTCATGATTTAACTTACTATAATAATAAAATGCACTATCCTGATTATCTTTCTTTTGCTCTTCAAAACCGAGATAGAGATAAAGCCAGTTAATATCAGTCGTTTCACTTTTTCGATTTGCAAAAACTGATTCCAGTTTCTTTAATACAGGGGTACGTGCGAAATCTGTAGCAAAACCTTGCGGCACCCATACCTTAGAATTATAGCTGAGCAACCATTGATTAAAAAATTGCAGCTCAGCGCCAGATGGATATAGAGAATCAAATAAATTGTTATTTAATATATATTTAATAAACACATCGGTTGAGTAGAAAAAGAAAAAACTACGCGGCTCTAAAGGGTGGAATGGAGTTTTTACATCTGGATAAATAAATAAATACTTTTTAGGCACTAAAATTTGATCAGACCCTGCATTGCCAACGACTTGGATATTTTCTTCTAGATATTCTTGACTAACTTTTTTATAATACTCAAAAGCTTTCTCAAAATACTGACTGGTAGAGAGTTCTGATTTTCCAGATTTTTCTTTGTTCAAGGATTTAGCAATTCCTTCATTCTTATAAGCAACAGCTATTTTAAAATTTCGATCATCTTCACTTAGACCTTTGACTAGCAGTACCTCACGGTATTTGGAATAAAAAAATGAGATCTGATTACGACCAATAAATTGTAGGTTAAGATTTGATTTAATTCCCATCCAGGGATATAAATCAAGATTTGTTACGATGTTATTCGAGTGTAATGTCCTGCCAAAAAATTGTTCATAGAAATATGGCTCTGCAATACGCTTTCGAAAACAATATCCTGCTACAAAATCGTCTAGTTGATCACGTTGATCATTACTGTAAAATACCGCTGCTATATTAGTAGCATTGTCTACCTGGGCTGCATAATCATTTGAGTAACTATTCTCGTTATAGCGAAGCAATGTATCCATACATTGTAGCACGCGCCCGCTATTACCCTGAGCTGCATACAGATATGCCAAAAATTGATAAAGTCCATTAAATTTATATCCATAATTCGCATGCCCACGAATTAGCAGCTTGTCCTTAGCAAAATTATTACTTGCCCATTCGGAAGTAGATCCTTCAAACGGTGATAATACATCTGTTAGATTTTTCAATTCCTCATTAGAAAATTGATGATGGTTTAAACCATTTTCCAACGCCAAGCTAAACTCCTGAACATTTGTGTAGTCCTTTGATTGTTTAGCTATAATGTGATTTACCCAGGCAGCAGAACGTGTTGCATTTTTCTTTTTGAGTTGGTTAATCTGATCATCCGGACTATGATAGTATGCAAACTCAAGCGTAACCCGAAGGTCATTTATCTCTTTTAATAATGATGAAAGTAATTGTTGATCTTCAGGAATACCATAAGAATCTAATAAGCTATCTGCCAATGAAAGGCTTTCCATTATTTCACGCCTTGGTTCTGTATCACCCTGAAACACTAATAAGGTTGCGACACCAACTGTTACATTAACTTTTTGCACGGGATCAGGTATTGTGTTAATCGCCTCAGTAATCGTTGTCTCTCCTAATTTAACCCCTTCAACAAGCAGTGATATCCGCTCAAGCAAGCCAGCCTTTGGACTTTTAATGAGTTGAAGTGTCTGTTCATGAATGGATTTCAATACAGTTGAATTTTGCCTATCGAAATATTTTTTAACACCAAATGAACTCAAGGTGAGAATGGCAATCAACCCGACCACAGCAGCAATCCGTTTAGGACCGTAGCGCATTATGGTTCTGGTAACAGCATGTTTACTCGCGCTCTGTTCTAAAAATTCACGTGAGTTGACAAGGATTTTATTTGCCCTTAGTAATTTATTCTTTTCGTCAATATCATCAGACAAATATCGGGCAATCCACCATGCATTTGGTTTCACCCGGTTATACCAATCCTCGAAGTAAGTTAATGGCCCAATAGAAAACAGGTACGCACTTGATTTATTACTCTTTACCCACCTGCTAAGTTGTTGACCGAAATCAAGGGAAACCGAATAGCTTTCAAACTCTTCTTTGGCCCACTCTTCCAGATATTCCCAATTTCGAATAAGACTCTCATGCGTAATATCAAGAACCTGCTCGGCCTCTAACACAACCGTTTCAGATTCTTCCGTTATAAATGGTCTGATGAATGTATTGCCTGCTTCTCTGAAAATTTGAAGAACACCACCAACTATTTTTTCATCAATCCCCGGCTGACCAAAAATGTTGGTAATCTCCTTAAGGGTCATTCTATTTCTTACAGCCCGACTTTGATCAATCTTTGTAAGACAAACAAATACCGATTTAACAATTGCCTTTGCATCAGCATCCGAAAGTTCTTTGCCGGTTGTATTTCTATAATGCTCGCCAGCCGACTCATACAATTTGTTGGCATGAGTATCCAGAACATTTTGAAGATTTGGTTTTTGATAGAACGGTTTAATTTTTTCCTGCAATGCATTAAACCATGAAGAAAATTTTTCAACTTGTTCCTCAGGCAACTCAGATGACTGCATACCCCCTACCATGGCATAATGAATCAAATCCATTTCTGCTTTGCCTTGATCGGCAGCATGCCATATTTGATTTAGCGCATGTTGCAAAATCGGAAGTTGATCTACGCCCTCAGCTACATCGTGTATCAAACGTTCTGTTAATCGTCTTGAGATTTGATTTCCACTTAATGTAGCAGGCTCTTCAATTACTTGCTGAAGTTGCGAACGATTAAGTCGTGGAACAAAAAATTGCGAAAAGCCAATATATTCAGGCAAGGAACGAAAGGCTGCGCACTGACCAATATAATCCGAACGCATCGTAAACACAATATAAATCGGGAGATCTTCTTCTAACGCAATTCGCGCTGTTTCCAGTAAAACATTGAGCACCAAATTTGAATCCCGCGAAGGAACACCATGATGGTAGTTCTCAGGGTTTGTAAAAAACTCTTCAAACTGATCTACTATAATTATCAGGTTGGCAGCACTTCTTTTCTGCACAGCTTTGTCAGCATCACTAGCTTGCTGCCAAGCGTTAGCGCTTACATCAATAAAACATTTTGAATTTTTGTAAAGATCAGCCAAAGCGGAAAATCCGTGTTGCAATTCAGACTCAACGGTGGCCGCATTGGCAATATTAAGTTGCTTTGCTAATGAAGTACATAAATTTTTAAACGGAGTGCGCTCAGGACGGAAATCCGCCACACTCCATTGTGTATATTTTGATTTTAGAAATCCAGCACGAGCATTGGGCACAATACCTGCATACACCAGTGAGGACTTGCCATCACCCGATGCTCCGGTTAGCATTAAAAATTTATTGCGCTGAAGCTGTTCGGTTGCATGATCGATATGCTCTTCTCTTCCTTTAAAATAGAGAGATTCCTCTTCGGTAAAAGAGCGTAAACCCGTGTAAGGACATATTTGATAATCTTCAAACATGTTACTTAAGGTCAACAATGCTTGTATACACTTTTTTAACCTCGGCCGGTATAACTTCCTTAGGTACGATTATTGAAACCACCTTCGGTGCCTTAAAGTTGCGGGCAAGATTTGTGCGTGGATCATCATCACCTATCAAAAACAAAGGTGTTGGTGAAGAGGCTCCGCCTACTTCCTTCCAGATTTGTTTAATGAAGGGTAAAGCCCAATCTGCTGCGTACTTAAAATACACAACCGCAAGCTTACTTTTAGGAATCTGTTGTGATGAAATACCACGATACTGCTCTTCGCCATCGGGCATGATGTTCATAATCTCGACCGGATACTCCAGACTTAGCTGATCTGTAATAATCTTTGCTTCTTGCTCGTCTTGTTGATTAAAAATAAAGAAGATGTCGGTATCTTTTGAATCATATACAGCAACGTCCTTCTTCATCATAATCACGCGAATATCATCCACCAACTGCATGGGGCCGGCACTGTTGCTAAACATCATATTGCGTGTAATGTTGTTGCGGATGTATTTAATAAAGTTTTGCTGCGCAGGTTTTACAGATTGGCTTCCTTCCGGGTATAACCATACAAATGAGTGAAACTCGGAATCAGCCGAATCGATTTTCTTTTTTGATTCAATGAATTGGTATTCCGGAAACGACATCTCATCATCCGATTCAAATCGTCTTCCAAATTCTCCACTCAACATGTGTAACGAGCAGGCGCATCGACTCATCTCTTCTTTTACCTTAGTTTTAAAGGCTTCATCATCGGCAGGACAATCAATAGACGGCAGTACATTGAAACCTGCTTTTTGCAAAATGATTGCCATCTCCTCGCGCTGCTCTTTAATATCACTAGAAGTCCAGGCCAGGTAGACGTTTGGTCTTTGTCTATCGATGACTTGCACTTTGATGGCCGATGGAAGTGACGTTGAAAAGGTAGTGGGTATTATTTGTCGGGCTGTTAAATTATGAGGCGCTACCATAGGTGCCTCGCCCCGTTCAACTACTCTAATTCCCTGAACTATTTCCTTAATCGCATTTGCTAATTTGTTTATTTGATTCCTGTAAAGCACTTTCCCGCTTGAGGTCATGTCGTCATCTACTGGGCGCAATGGACGGTTAACTCCAGAATCGCGATAAATAAAATCAATAGAACGCAAAGACCCCGACAATTCCTTTTCAAGCAACTTCACATCCTCTACGTCAATATCATGAATTCTCACAGGCAAAATACGCGAAGCAACATTGCCATTCAAAAGCTTCACGTTTCGTGATAAAGTATCATTCTCCGATTCATTTTTAAAAACTATGAACTCTTGCGCCCACGCAAATGACTTTTCATCGCAGTAGGTTTGAGATACAATAGGAACAAATATTAACGACTTGATTTTATGTTGAATAGACTGGTCTACATGATAAGTGTCTTGCAGCCCTTCGCGGGGATTTTTGTCGAAGAAAATAGTGAGTTTGTCCTTTAAGGTGGCGTCCAATTCCTGATTGAGTTTTTCAACAAACTCCGTTACCCACCCATCGTATTTGTTATCGTTGTGCCTGTAGCTAATGAATATATCATATTCGTAGCCAGGTAAGATTGAAGCCATAGAAACCAGTTAAGACAATTGATAAAAAATTCTCGTGAGTTTATAGATAATTGCTCAAAAATCCTATCCATTTATGGAATAAGAGTGCTTTTACCAAAATGAAGGTTAACTTACCCACATAGGATAGCAACCAGATTTGAATGACACCTTATAAGACTACCTTTGCCAACCCAAATCAAAATTTCACCGTGAATAACGAAGACATATTAAAAAATCTTTCAATTGCTGCATTTAATGAAATGCAATTGGAAACGTTCAACAAAGCTGCCGCATCCCATAACCTTATGTTGCTGGCACCCACTGGCTCGGGAAAGACCCTTGCATTTTTGGTTCCCCTTGTTAATATGCTGAGAGCGGATGTTGCTGGCGTACAGGCATTAATCGTTGCTCCATCGCGCGAACTTTCGCTACAAATTGAACAGGTTTTCAAAGCCATGAAGACCAGTTTTAAAGTAACGTGTTGTTACGGTGGGCATTCCATGAGGGTTGAACAAAATAGTTTGAGCGAAACTCCGGCTGTTGTTATTGGAACTCCTGGAAGATTGGCAGATCATATTTTGAAAAAATCGTTTGAGTCGCATAACATAAAGATTGTTGTACTAGACGAGTTTGATAAATCATTACAACTTGGCTTTCATGAAGAATTGCGACAGATATTTAATGCCTTAACAGGTAAGCAAAAACACCTTTTAACATCCGCTACTAAACTTGATGTTTGGCCTAAATTTTTACCCTTTAAAAATCCTGAAACGCTTAACTACTTAAAAGATCAAGAAGACTCTAAGTTGAAATTAAGTCTTGTCAACACAAAAAGTACTGATAAGGTTGAAACCCTGATGCGCCTGGTTGCCGGATTTAATCAGGAAGTTTGTCTTGTGTTTTGTAACCATCGCGAAGCCGTTGATCGGATAAACTCGGTTCTATCTCATCACAAGATCGATAGCGGAACTTTGCATGGAGCCATGGAACAAATAGATCGGGAAAAGAATCTTATAAAATTTAGAGGCGGAGCTCACAATATTCTTATTGCTACCGATCTCGCCTCGCGCGGGTTAGACATTCCAGAAATCAAACATGTAGTTCATTATCAACTACCCCCGCAGCAAGAATCATTTATTCATCGCAATGGACGCACCGCGCGCATGCATGCCGAAGGTCAGGCTTATTTAATTTTAGCCAGTGACGAAGCTTTGCCAGTCTACATTGACAAGACGGTTCCTGAACTAAAAGTTAGTAGTAAACTTCATTTGCCACCCCCACCCCACTTTGTATGCTTATATATTAGTGCCGGCAAAAAAAACAAAATCAGTAAAGGCGATATTGTAGGACTACTCACAAAAAAAGGTGGTTTGCAAAATGATGAAATCGGGTTGATAACCATCCTCGACTTTGCTTCCTATGTTTCAATCAAAAGATCACTCGCTACTAAGACACTTGCAAATATTAAAACTGAAAAACTCAAAAACACCAAAGTGAAAATTGAGATTGCCAGTTAGTCATTAAATTCAAAGAAAGCGGAATAGGGCTTGGATTAATTCCTAATTTTAATGCCTTCAATTCACATTGATTTGCTAACTACTTACCAAAACTTGCCGCTTTGCACTCGGATAACATCTTTATTCCATATCGCTTTATAAATACCAATTTACCATAATTTGGTAAAATGTCAAGATTGATTAACTTTGAAATGAATGATTGTTCAGTTTGATAATAAATATCTGGAAGACATTTATCAAGGATTTAAACCTAAGGCAAAACCAAAATTTAATGACGTTACAATAAAGCGTTTTATTAAAACTGTGAAGTTGTTGAGATACATCGAAAATACTTCGAAGCTAAGCCAGCATGTTGGACTTAATTTCGAATCGCTAAAAGGAGCTTGCAAAGGAAAGCTATCAGTGCGGGTAGATCAGCGGTGCCGGGTCATCCTCCGCAACGAAAAGAGTAAAGTGTTTATTGAAGAAATTTTAGTAATTGAAGACCTGACTGATCATTATAAGAACATTATTTAACTATGAATTATAAAATACTTGGAAAGAAAGGAAATGAAATTTCGTCTAAGGTTGTCCTACACCCGGGCGATGTGTTGGAAATAGAATTGTCGGCACGTGGGTTGAAAAAAATTAACGTAGCAGAGCAACTTGGAATTAAACCGGGCCATTTGAGCGAATTGCTTCGCCATAAAAGACACATTAGTGCAGAAATGGCCTTAAAACTTGAACAGTTGCTGGGTATTGATGCAGAGTTTTGGCTTCGTGTGCAGTCTGGTTTTGATCTGGAGCAAGCTCGAAAAGTATTTAGAAATCCTTTAAAGCAAAGAGGAAGCCGAACCGTAGCGTGATTCTAATTGAGTCTTAGTATTCCATTCATCTACTATTTAATAATGAACTCCATCCTTTCCCGATTCGAACACCTGCCTTCGCGTAGGCAAGCAGGCAATGATTTAATATCTTAGCAAAATGTCAATTCACCCAGACTACCAATACGATATCTTCATCTCTTATCGGCACAATGATAATCGCACCGGGTGGGTAAGCGAGTTTGTTAAAAGCTTACGCGAAGAAATTGCAGCTACTATTAAGGAACCTATTTCTGTTTACTTTGATAGCAATTCTTATGATGGCCTACTTGAAACTCACCATGTCGATAAAACACTGGAACTTAAGTTAAACAGTCTGGTCTTCATACCCATAATTTCCCAAACTTATTGCGACACTAAAAGCTTCGCGTGGAAGCAAGAGTTTTGTATTTTCAATAGACAATCGCAAGCCGATCAGTTTGGCCGTGATGTAACGCTGAGCAACGGCAATGTGGCCAGCCGCATTCTACCTATTAAAATTCATACTATAGACGGTGAAGATTTATCCACCCTTGAAACAGAAATTGGCGGAGTATTAAGAGCCATTGAGTTTATCTATAAAGAGCCGGGCGTTAACCGACCTCTAATTGTTTCTGACAATAAAAATGATAATCAACACAAAACAGATTATCGCAATCAAGTAAATAAACTGGCCAATGCGATAAAGGAAATTGTTTATAGTATCACTAAACCTGTATCGGCAAATGCCAATACACCTACTTCAACAATTCGGCCTGATATTATAGAATCGCGCCCATCAATTGCCGTATTGCCGTTCACCAATATGAGCCAGGCCGATCAGGAATATTTTGCCGATGGCATTACTGAAAATATTATTAGTGAACTAGCTGCCAATAAGAGTCTGAAAATAATTTCGCGCACTTCCGTGATGCGCTATAAGAAAACAACAAAATCGGCACCGGAGATTGCTACCGAATTGGATGTGAAATATATTCTGGAAGGTGGCGTGCAAGTGCATGGCAAAAAGGTTCGGATTAATGTGCAGCTAGTGGATGCCGAGAAAGACGACCTCACCTGGTCGAAAGTTTTTGTTGAAGCCATCGATGATATTTTTGAAATCCAAAGTAATGTAGCCGAAGTAGTTGCTAAAGAGTTACAGGCATCGATTGGAAACAATAAGACTGAGCTGGCAGAGGTACCTACTAAAAATTTAGAAGCCTACAATCTATTTTTGAAAGGTCGCCATGCATTCAATCAATGGGGAGTAGAAGGGTATCGCATCGCCACCGAGTTCTATCAAAAAGCACTCGAACTAGATCCTGAGTTTAAGCAAGCTTATTCTGGCTTAGCAAGTTCTTTCTCTGCGCGTATGTCGTGGAATGGAGATCTTTCACCACAAGCTGCTCAACCCTTCATCGAAAAATTTTTAGCAGAAGTCTGGAAACGTGGACCTTCTGAAAACGATTATCATACGCGAGCCTTCGTTGACTTTTTCATCAATAAAGATTTTCCGGTTGCCGAAAGTTCATTGGTAAAAGCAATAGAACTAAGCCCGAACAATGCAAGTGCCATGTACACGTATAGCTACTTGTTGAATATGATGGGTCGCTTTGATGAAGCACAGCAATGGGTAAAAAAGGCTAAGACAATCGATCCGCTCACCGTTGCCTATTTCAATTTTCAAATTCTTTGTTTGTATTTCAACGGTCGGTATGAGGAAGCCTTACAAACAACTCGAGAAGCCTTGCAATTGTATCCATCAGTCTTGCGTCTTTATGATTTCGTGGCGCGAATTCAATTGACTGCACAAAATTGGAGCGGAGCTAATGAAGCAATACAAACAGGATTTCGATTATCGAAACTCAGACCTCCGAGCATGGTAGCCTATCAGGCAATTGCATTTAACGGTTTGGGGTTGGCCGAAAAGTGCAAGGAATTATTGAATGAGTTAATTCAACGAAGCGAAGAAAAAGAAAAGGGTGTAAATATTTACTTAGTATATGTTTATCATGCACTTGGTGAAAATAAAACTGCGCTTGAGTGGGCAAGCAACGCGAGAAAAACAAATGACGTTGATCTTATCTGGGTTGGCGTAGATCCATTATTGGAAGGCATTCGGGACGCAATTATAGAAGGCGCTAAACATAGAGATACTGACTATTACGCTGCAGAAAAACATGTGAGCGAAATGCTGGAAAGCGAGATGCCCAATCTCCCCTATCACAACATTGATCACGTTAAGGATGTTCTTGCTGCTTCCTTAGTAATTGCCGAACAAGAGCAGGTAACACCCGATGAGTTAAAAATAATTCGGTTAGCGGTGCTCCTTCATGATATAGGATTTATCCGATCGGTTAAAGATTCTTCAGTAACCCATGAAGTTCATGGGGTTGCCATGGCTAAAGAAATGCTACCGGGTTTTGATTTCGCTGAGGAACAGATCAAAGTAATAGAAAACATAATCATGGCCACTCGGCTACCTCAATCACCAGCCACGAAGCTTGAAAAAATAGTATGTGATGCCGATCTGGATTATCTGGGGCGCGAAGATTTTTACACAACCGGGCAGAAATTATTTAAAGAATTATTAGAACAGGGAGTGGTTGAGACTGAGCGAGAGTGGAATCTGGTACAGCGAACTTTTCTTCAATCGCACCACTATCACACGCAGTATAGTCAGTCAACGCGGGAGCCACGCAAGCAAGAAAGATTAAAAGAGATTATGGCCAACTTGAAAAATAAAGGCTAAGTCTCCATCATTACGTATTAGAATCCCTAGCTTATGAAACTCGGTAAAAAAAAGGAAGCGGAAATTCTAAAAGTATATAAATCCTACTGGGATAGCTACCTGACAGGTAATGTTAAAAGTATGGCTGCGCTGCTCGATGCCAATTATACCCAGGTGGATAGCGCTGATGCTGAAGTATTTTATACCAGGCAGAAGGCACTCAAATTTTTGAAAGACACCATTGATCAGATTGCCGGAAAGGGAAAAATAAAAAACCAGAAAATCAAACTTGAAGTTCTTAGCGATGGTGTTTTAGTTCATGATCTGTTTGATCTATATATGCTGACAGAAGGTGATTGGATTTTCTACTCAAACTTTCGAGCCTCTACCTTGATGAAAGAGATTCGGGGAAAATGGAAATTCATTCATCAACATTCTTCCGTTCCCGACATTCGCACTGGCGAGGGTGAAAATGTTGCTACCGAAAAAGTTGCTGCTGAAAATCTGCAGTTGAAAGATGCTATTAAAAGGCGCACCATTGAACTTGAAGAAAAAAATAGAGAACTAGAAATTGAAGCGGCACTTGAAAGAGTCCGCGCTCGTTCGTTGGCCATGCATAAAAGCTATGAACTCAAAGAGGTTATTCAGGTTGTATATGATCAATTCGTTCAATTAAAAATCGCTGTTGAACATACTGGCTTTATAATCGATTATAAAACAAGAGATGATATGCACATCTGGCTCGCTGATCAGCACAAGGTTCCGGCCCAGATTACCATCCCCTATTTTGATTCTCCCCATTGGAATAGTTTTAACGAAGCCAAAACAAAAGCAAAGAATTTCTTTACCAATCAGCTAAACTTTAAAGAGAAAAATAAATTTTACCGAAGTCTCTTTAAGTTAATTCCCGGAGTGTCGGAAGAAATAATCAAATATTATTTGAGTTGCCCCGGTCTTGCTATATCCACTGTGTTATTGGATAACGTTGGCCTATACATCGAGAATTTTTCTGGAACTCCCTATACTCATGAAGAGAATAATACACTCATCCGTTTTGGAAAAGTATTTGAGCAGACCTATACCCGCTTCCTCGATCTGCAAAAAGCAGAAGCACAGGCAAGAGAAGCACAGATAGAAGCCGCCTTGGAAAGAGTGCGCTCACGAACAATGGCCATGCATACCTCAGAGGAAATGAAAGACCTGGTTTCGCTGGTGATCAAACAATTAATTGGACTAGGGTTTAAATTAGACCTTGCTAATTTCAATTATCACGGGTCTCCAAAAGAGTGGCTGCTCTGGATGGCTACACCGGATTTTACCTATCCGGAATTGTTGAGAATTCCTGCAATCCGTCACCCCTTATTTAACAGGCCACTTGAAGCCTACAAGCAGGGACAAGATTTTATGTCTGATATTTTGACCGCAGAAGAATTCAAATCCGCCTATGCGCACTTCTACCAATCCTCAAAACTTGACCAATGGGATGACCCCCAACGAAAAAATTATGTTGCTAAAGGAATAGGGATGGCAAGATCAGTGGTGTTTATGAAAAGCATAACCCTCACCATCAGCAATTATCAGGCGATTCCTTATTCTGATGAGCAGAACCAAATTTTAAAGCGATTTGCAAATGCCTTCGAGCAAGCCTATATCCGCTTTCTTGATATCCAAAAAGCCGAAGCACAGGCAAGAGAATCACAAATAGAATTGGGATTGGAAAGAGTGAGAGCAAGGGCAATGGGCATGCAGAACTCAAATGAGTTAGCCGAATTGGTAGATACTGTTTTTAAAGAATTGACAAAACTTGATTTCGCCCTTTCCTGGTGTATGATCAATATCATTGATGAACCTTCTTTGTCAAATACAGTTTGGGGAGCCAACCCGGAAATAGGTAAGGCTCCTGAATCTTACTACATGCTATTTGAAGATTATCGTTTTCATCATGAAATGATGCGAGAGTGGAAGGCAAGAAATCCAAAATGGGTGTTCGTATTGAAAGAAACAGAGAAGGAAATTTATGATGAATACCTGTTTAACCAAACTGAATTCCGAAGAGTACCGGAGGCTGTTCAAAACCAAATGCGGAGTACAAAACAATATGTTGGTTCATTTACATTCAGCAATTTCGGTGGCTTACAAACAATAAGCGAAGAAGTACTGTCTGACAGTAGTCTGGAAATATTAAATCGGTTCGGAAAAGTATTCGATCTCACCTACACCCGTTTTAATGATCTGCAAAAAGCAGAAGCACAGGCAAGAGAAGCTGAAATTCAATTAGCCCTCGAAAGAGTGAGAGCAAGAACCATGGCCATGCACAATAGTCAAGATGTAAGCGCTACAGCGATTACCTTATTTGATGAAGTGTTAAAGTTAGGGCTTGATAATTCTATTCGATGTGGAATAGGAATTCTTGAAGGCACTGACCTTATGGAAACATGGTCTGTAAATTCTCTTTCAAATGGTGAGGTTGATTTAAGGATGGGAATGTTAGATATGTCGATACATCCCTTGTTGGTGAAAATTAAAAATTCATGGAAAAGGGGCAATGCTAATTACACAGATCAACTATCCGGTAAAGAAGTACTTGGATATTACACCGCACTCAACAATGACAAAGGGTATCCATTTAATGCAGACCTAAATTTAATACCAGAAAAAGAATTCCATAACAGTTTCGCCTTTCGTGAAGGTATCATTTTTGCTTTTTCAACAAACCCGATGTCAGAAGAAGCGACTAAGGTGTTTGAAAGATTTGCGCATGTTTTCGGACAAACCTATAGAAGATATCTTGATCTTAAGAAAGCAGAAGCACAGGCAATAGAAGCCCAGATTGAAGCCTCGCTCGAACGAGTGCGCGGCAAAGCCATGGCCATGCACAGTTCAGAAGACCTTGCAGCTACCATTGGCGTGTTCTATCACGAACTTGAAACGCTGAGTATTACACCGAGAAGATGTGGCGTAGGGCTGATAGACAAGGAAAACCGCACCGCAGAACTTTCTACTATGAACACCAAGGTAGGAGGTGGAACCATTGAACTCACCGGAATAATGAAATTGTTTGGCCACCCGGTGTTGAAAGGGATTTATGACAACTGGATTTTGCAAAAAGAGTATCATCCTGTTTTGCGAGGCAATGAAATCAAAGAGTATTATCAGGTAACTCAGCCACAAGTTGCATTTCCGGAATATTCCAATGATGCAGCGCATTATGGTTATTTCTTTTTTTTCTCCGAAGGTGGCGTGTATGCCTGGACAGAAAAAGAATTGAAAGAGGATGAGCTAAAAACCTACCGAAGATTCACCTCTGTACTCAGCCTTACTTACAAGCGTTACAAAGACTTGAAAGATGCCGAAGCTCGGGAGAAAGATGCCATTCGTCAAGCGTCCTTAGATAGAGTTCGTGCAGAGATTGCCAGCATGCGCACGGTAAAAGATTTAGAAAGAATCACACCCTTAATATGGAGAGAGCTAACCAGATTGGACATTCCATTCGTTCGCTGTGGCGTGTTTATTATTGACGATGACCAGCAACAGATTCATACATTTCTTTCCACACCAGACGGCAAGGCCATTGCCGCCTCGCATCAATCTTTTGAGGCTGCGACTAGCTTAAGCGAAGCGATTTCCGCCTGGCGCGATCATAAAATTTATGTTACCCGTTGGGTGGATAAAGATTTTCAGTTGCAGGCCGATGCGTTGATGCAACAAGGCGCTATTACCTCGCGCGAGCAATATTTAAGCACGCTTCCAAAAGAAGACATTTACCTGCACTTTCTTCCCTTTATGCAAGGGATGTTATATGTAGGCAATACAACCGCGTTGCATACCGATGATTTGAATTTAGTACACTCGGTGGCCGATGCATTCTCTACCGCTTACGCACGCTACGAAGATTTCAATAAACTGGAGCTAGCCAAGCAACAAGTAGATAAAACCCTAACCGATTTAAAGCAAACGCAAAAGCAGTTGATACAATCCGAGAAGATGGCATCGTTGGGAGAGCTTACGGCCGGCATAGCCCACGAAATTCAAAATCCACTAAACTTTGTAAATAATTTTTCGGAGGTAAGCAACGAGTTAATCAAAGAGATTCAAGACGAAAGACGTAAGACGCAAGACAAGCGCGATGAAAAACTGGAAGATGAATTACTAACGGATATTTCGAATAACCTTGAAAAAATAAATCATCATGGTAAGCGCGCAGCCGATATCGTGAAAGGAATGCTACAACATAGCCGCAGCAGCAGCGGTGTAAAAGAACCAACCGATATTAATGTTTTGTGTGATGAATACTTACGATTGAGTTATCATGGTTTAAGGGCAAAAGACAAATCGTTCAATGCCGAGATGAAAACTGATTTTGATACCTCGCTTCCAAAAGTCAACGTCATTCCCCAAGATGTTGGCCGAGTAGTTTTGAATTTATTGACCAATGCCTTTTATGCAGTCAATGAAAAATCAAAAATGAATCCCTCAGGTTATGAACCAACGGTAACAATAAGCACCATCCACTCCCTCTCCTCTGGAGAGGGCCGGGGTGAGGTTTTGATCCGCGTCACCGACAACGGCAATGGTATTCCCGAAAAAGTATTGGATAAAATCTTTCAACCATTTTTTACTACTAAACCCACCGGACAAGGAACGGGGTTGGGGTTGAGTTTGAGTTATGATATTGTGAAATCACATGGTGGGGAGTTGAAGGTGGAGACGAAGCCCGCCCGGCCCGGTACGGACGGGGAAGGTGAAGGGACAACATTTACTATTCAGTTACCATTACAATAGGAAAAAGCTTTTAAAAAGATGAAAAAAGAAATTACATCAAAGCTTCACAGCAGTTTTGAATTGGCTGTTCAGAAAACAGACGATGTGAAATTTTGGTTTGCAAGAGACCTTCTGGAACTGCTTGGTTACACCCAATGGAGAAATTTCTTACAGGTAATTGATAAAGCAAAAACTGCCTGTATAAATGCCAAACAAAATGCAGCCGACCATTTTGCTGACATCAGCAAAATGGTGGATGTGGGTTCAGGTGCAAAAAGAGAAATTGATGACGTGATTCTTACAAGGTATGCCTGTTACCTAGTTGCACAAAATGGAGACCCCCGCAAGGATGAGATTGCTTTTGCAATGAACTACTTTGCGGTTCAGA
>Ga0163147_10003496_pt1 | contig 20879 bp, 23 predicted proteins | sample OliLakLV19MP6G1_FD_148597 | JGI IMG/M metagenome (GOLD analysis project Ga0163147, IMG submission 148597) | Freshwater microbial mat bacterial communities from Lake Vanda, McMurdo Dry Valleys, Antarctica- Oligotrophic Lake LV.19.MP6.G1 | ecosystem: Environmental > Aquatic > Freshwater > Lake >...
TACAAAAAACTACAACTCAGTACAAGTCAGAACTACAACTCAGTACAAACAAGAATAACAAAGAGATTAACAAAGATAATAGGGAATTAAAAAGTAGTGCAAAAGAACGCATTAGAAAAGCTCGAGAAATTGGGAGTTGGTCATTACTAAAAGCTTAATAAAAGAAAAACCCCTAGTTTCCTAGAGGTCTTCTTTGCCATGAAAGATCAGATCTTAAACGTCTTTGAGACCATGATCGTAGCTTTTTGACTATTCAATCATACCATGAATAGTATATTTAAACAATTAGGCTTTACGGTGACTACACCCTACCATATCGTTCAGCTAGTTTGTGTATCGGGTCATACCGCTCAGGTGTAATATTCAGAACATGGCAAGCAACTATAGCTGTTAAGCCAAGTGCTAGCAGTTTGCCAGTATCATTTTCTATCAAGCGATCTGCGGCGCTGCTCATTGTTTCTTTAGCTAAGTAATCAAACAAAACGACCCCAACAGTAACAGCCACCCAACCTAATGTGCCTTGATGCTCGTTTAGCAATGGATGTCTACTGATCTCCATCTATTGCTTCCAACTGTTCTATGGCGTTAAGATCGATCAATATATCCAATAGCCAGTCGATGCGCCCCCATGATTCTCTACGTACAACATTGCCTGCCTGACTGTCGCAAGCAATCGCATGTTCAGCATTTAAGTGCTGATAAACTTCGTATCGTGTCATTACGTCGGCTTCAGTTTCCATCATCAACCCTTTCCACCATCCCACTTAATATGAATGGTATTTGTAACTCAAAGTTGCGAGCGATTCGACCAGCATTTACGCCCATGCCAATATCCCTAGTGGTTTCTGCGACATTATGAATGTAATCGTTAATGTCTAGAAAACGATCATATGTATTCGTAGCCTGATCTTGCTCGTATATGTGCATACGAATCAAATACATCAAGTTACCGACAGGCTTTGGCGCTAACGGTACCTGCGCGTGTAGGCTCTCTTTGCCGTCATTGTGAAACGTCTTTAATATAGGCACCACTAATCCACTCAGATTTACAAACTGACGTTCATTACATGAGTTCATTCTACACTGAGGGATTACGTGGTGTTTATCGACATGACTTTTAGCATATAGGTTACCCTCCATGTCGCGAAACATGAGGGCTTCCATGATTAAGCCTCTCTGATTTCGCGGAGTGCTATTGAGCCAAGTTGTAATTCTTCTTGATTATATACCTCTATTGCTTCACCGTCTTGCGGTTCAACAGGCGTTGGTTCTATGCTAGATAGCATATTCTCAGCACCATGTATCCTACGGTGTTCGCTAGGGTAGGCAATCTCTGCGTTAATGTGCCTGAATAGCCACATTACTTTACTTTAGTGTTAAACGCTGCCATTGCAGTAACCACGGCTACTTCAGCTGACCATAGCGCTAGTTCTAACTCGCCGATTATTTCTTTGGCGAATAAGTAAGCCACGACTGGCGTGCCTAGTGCTGTTAAAACATAGAGTGCTAGACGAACTCTTGGGGGTAAATTAACTTGCATATTATCTCCTGACAATAAATATTACGAGTGCTATTATTCCTACAATGACGAGTACAGTTGTTAAACTACTCATTTTATTCCTTTCACAAAATTAGTTACTTTAGTTACAAAGGTTGCGACCTTGCCTTTTTCTTCGATGGTGCGCTTGCGGTAATGTAGCGCTCTTTTATACCAGTGTTTTGCTGATTTTCCTTTATACATATCGTTCTCTTTCTTTAATATTTGCCCTCGCTTAACGGTAATATTGCTTAAATGAAAGTATGAATACACTTGACCGCTGCCGTTTTCAAGCCTGACATATTTGCCAATCATACTGTTGTTGCCAGTCTCTATGACTTTGACTGGTGCTTTAAGTGTAAAGCCAGTGTTTAGAGGGTTGACTACTTTGCCACCAGATACTTTTTGTATATGCAGATGTGGTCCAGTAGATTTACCTGTGCTGCCTGCTAGGCCGATCGTTGCTCCATTAACAATGACAGGCGTTCCTGTTGGCATTGCACGATCTGCGCCGAGGTGTGGACGGCTAGGACTATATGGGTTAGTAGTAGCACCGTACTTAAATGTGATGGGATAATCTTTAGCTTGCTTCATACTTTAATTATACACCCTATGACAAAGCTAATGCTAATAAATGTACCTTGACTATAACTCATATCACTCCTTATTTTGAATAATTTGATGCTCAACAGTTTGTTCTCGAACTTCTTGAGTCGTTGAGTTTTTAGCTAATACTTTGGCAGTCGTGGCGGCTGTTTGCGTGATCTCAGTTGAGATTTTTGTAAGCTTCTGGATAACTTCATTGTGGAACTCATTATCTCTACCATTGCGTTGGCGTAGATATTCATCTGCTGACCTTGTAGCTTGTGTGTTTAGTTCCGTTGCAGTAACTAACCTATCCATTACAGGCATGAACGCTGTAAATAAATACTTAATTATCCAGATTAAAGCCCCAACAACCGTGGCTAGTATACCCACGATTGATATTATTATAGCTGAATCTATCATGCTACTGGTTCCGCCCATATTTTTGCTTGCGGCTCTTTCGGTGGGCGAGTAGATAGCTCAACATTAGCTATATTTTTTCGTGTAATCTCATAGCCGTTTTTTTCTAAAAACTCAAGCCTATCAGGGTAATTAATGTGCAGCTTTACCGGATGTTCCATTTCGTCAAACTCTGCCTCAGTAAGCTCTTTATCAGCTTTCATGGTAGGCACTACATAACCTTTTTCTCTTTCCCACACCTCTAATTTTTTTGTATCAGACATCTTTTGACTCCTTTAAGTTGTAGCTATTAACCAACCGCTAAAGTATGTTTCTGCAGTGCCGTTTGTAATCGCTGCCGCTGCCACATCATACCTAACATAAAAGTCTATTGTATCACCAGCCACAAGGGTTGCTGTATCGGCAAAGACAGGGCGCGAAAAGCCAGTCATCGAGTATTGAGACCCTTGAGAATAGACCACACCGTTTTTATTCATCTGAGTAATTGCTAGACCTCCTGAAGTACCTGTACCTGAACGCGCAGCACCACAAAAAGCATATATCCCATTAACCGGCACTGTGTACCTATAGTTTGTAACAGCATCCCAATTATTATTTGTATCATAGCTCTCGGCATTAAATGTAATTTTTGTAAAAACCCCATTCACATGGTTACAAACTTGGTTCAGATAAACCCTAAATGCGTATGGGTTGGTCCACTTAGCTGGCTCAACTGCTCCATCCTTTAAAGTCCCGTCTTGATCTAAAGATGTTAGGAGTGTGTCGATAAGGCGATTGTGATTGTAGCTTGATACTAAAATGTATACACGTGTCGTTGATCCAGCGGAATAGTTTCTGTTTGCGTCACCACCTGCATAAACCATGTTTGTGATTTGGGTTGCGCCCGCTACGACACCTCGGAAAATGTTATAAGTTCCTGTGACACGAACGTACTCACCGTTTACTAATTCAACCTCATCAATAGCGAATACTACGCCAGTATCTGTCGGCCAGTTAGAAGTCGAACCTACGTTAATTGATGTACCGGCGATTGTATACCCCGGTGCAGACAAAGTAGTCGCTGTGCTTAATCCTACTTTCATAAATCCGTCTGTGTTTAATGCTGGCATTTTATGCTCCTGTTTTTAGTGTTAATTGATCTAGTGCTTGACCTCTGGTATTTACGGCACTCAGTAAATAATCAGTACCTATTGAATTTGAGGTAACTTCCCAATCAAGTTGAGCAAGAAGTCCTCTCGGTTTAATTCTCAACACGGCAACACTAGAACCAAAAGTATTTACTTCGCCCGGATCTTCGTCGTATTGGTGTTGGTCGTATTGCCAAATGTCATAGCCTGTTGGTGTGGTTGTTACGCTAAACGAATCACTACCAACTGTTTGTTCAACAGCTCGTCGAGAAAGTCCAGTTGCGTTTACTTGAATAGCGCCTTTCGGGAATAAAAACTTGTAGTATTGGCTTTGAATGACACCGAGGTTTAAACCATCTTCGTCCCAAACAAGAGACTCAAAGGCAAGACGGCTTGTAAAAGCTACGTCATTATCTTGGTGAAACTGTGCACCAGCTCTTGTAAATTCTAGTATTACATTATTTACTAATACACAATGATGGGTGAATCCGGCGTTATCTTCATACAGCCACATATCTTTTACTGCCATCGGCCAGCGAAGTACCCAGAGATTTCGTCTTGCTAAATCCATATACCAGATTTCATTGTTCTCAGTTGTTCCAACGGGTAGTGCAAAGTAAAGACGATCACGGTAAGCAAGTCCAACAGCTTTATGAAGGCTATCAAGATTCAAGCGTAATAGATCCGGTTCAATAACTTGAGAGATAGTATTAGTCGTTAGAATGTTAACGATATTCTGTGAAGTACCAGTTGACTTAAATTCTGTACCAGTAGGATAGTACAATGAATCACCCTCTTTAATAGTGGCACGAGGTGAATATGTGCCAGATTGTCCGTTGGCTTCGTATACGTTTGGATAGACGATAATCTGATCCCCTACTGTGAGAGAGTCAAAACTTACGTGATATAGCTTTCCTCTACCGGCTGCACCACGAGCGGAAACAGTAATAACTGGATCGCCCTTACCATTACGGAAACCGTCAACATAGTTAAGTTGAGTATCACCCGCTATGTCAATACCTACATAACCACCACCATTATAGGGTGAGAAATCGCCAGTTCCAGGAGCTGAGTAATAAAGATAGTTGTCGGCTGTAATACCGAATATTTGAGAGTTTTTAGTATCTGTGTACATCCATGTGAATACCGCGCCTTGAGTAGAGTTGCCGTCTGGCGCAAGTTTAAAGGTGTTTACCGCTAATGTACCGTAATCTACAAATGTATTTGTGGTGTTGCCAGACACGGTATAAAGCTCGAAACAGTTGCCCGCTTCGTCACCGTAATACACCGTATAGCTTGTTGCGTTGGTGACTGCCGACCATGTAACAGTTATAAAATCAGTGTTTTCTACCCAACTTTCACGAACTTTACCAGAGGTAACAGTTCCAGCGGTTGAGGCGATTGATTCACCTACTTCATTATTGGCAGATATACGGTAGAAATGAGGAAATGTTGCACCAGCCATACCTGTTTTAACGGGTGTAGGAGCGCCAGGAGTAGCCAGCGAAGTATAAGTATGGATAGTATCAGCCGCAAGATTAACATAAGACAAGTTATCAACTCCGTTATAAACGTATAATCTTCCTTTACTCTGTACGCCCATCATCCACGCTTCATCATCGTAACTACCGCCAATAGTACTAATTGCGCCACCATCTGTCTGTTTATAGATTTTACCAGTACCAGCGTCATCCATTGCCCAGTAAATACTACGCATACTGTTATAGCGCACCATAGCACGTCCAATGACTGTTCGAGAAGGCTGTACACCGTATTTAACTGTAGGTGGTCGTGGTCGCGGGATAGAATCCTGCACGATCTCCATATTTGTCATATCAGAGAGTGACGTAAGAGGTCGACGAGAGTTGTCGATTGTAGAGATGTAAGCTTTATCCCACTTGTTCTGGTGGATGTTAATCTCTTTACGTGCTTTGCGTTTATTTCGCTGGCCACTAACTTGATAAGCCATAATTAACGTCTCGTTGGTGAGTTAATTCGATGGCCCGTGTAAGGAATTCGTCGCGGATTACTAAACGTACCAGCACGGTTCTGAGCAACCATAGCTCTGTATAGCGCATTAGCTTTTTCGTTTAAGCCTGAAGATTTGTCTTCATACACAAGGTCGTTAAATGCAATCTCTGAAGCCACACTCATGACACCCCAGTTTGGGTCAGGGAATGGCAATAAGTCAGTTGCAGCAGTTAAGTCGTTAGGAAGGTAATAACCTGGTACTGATAGTGTTCCACCAACTAGATTATTGGTTGCTGCAATGGTATCTATAAATGTAATAACTTTAGGATTAAGTCCAGTGATGTAAACCGCGCCGTTAAAATCGTTACGTTCTTGTGGTTTTAAAAAGCTTTGATAATGAATGTCGCTAGTAGTTGTAACAATAGCCTGATCGCTTGGTGCTAGGAATGATCGGTGTAAATTATAAGATTGCACACCTGTAGCAATAATAGTTGCATGTGTAAAGGTTAAAGCAGAAGCAGTGGTGCTAAATGCTACGGTTACGGTTAAAGAGGTGTTGCTTGAAATAGTTGCAATAGTACGAACAGTCTCGCCGCTTACCACAATAGTATCGCCAACACGGTAATCGCTAAAGTAAGTGCTTGTACCTGTTAAGGTTGTAGTTCCAGCAGTAGCAACAGTACCAGGCTCATTCGGAGAAGTCGCTGAAAAGGATTCTTGCCACTTTGTACGGGTATCACGGTAAAGCTCATCCTTTTTAGAATTAAGCACTGATAGCCACTGTACGGCTTCTTCATCACCAAAGGTAGGGGCTAAATCGTCTGTGCCTCGGAGGGCATAAGAAGTTTTAATTAAAAAACTGGCAACGTCCATCGTATATCCTTAATCGGGTTCGACGATGCGGTTAGCCGTTTATACACACTATTATACATCAAAACCTTAAGCTTTTCTAGGTTTCTTTATTACTGCATCTTCTACAAGTTGGCGCAAACTCTTACTACTAGATTGCATCGAGCCAACATTTCCGAAACCGTATTGTTTAAAGTCATCGAGAGAACGACCATCTGAACGACTGCCTGATCCACCACCACGCGCATATCCACCCTTGCCAGAGCCTTTTGCAGAATACTTGTTATCGGACTCTTCTCGTTTAATTTTAGGTAAGCCAAGTTTCTTACGTTCTCTATCAGTCCATTTGTTTTGTTTATCCCATTGTCCAGTGATTTGTTCCCATATAGCAGGGTTGTTTCGTATAAAGCTACTACGTTCACCCGTGCCAGAAGGTAGTTTAAAGTAGTGATCCATGTGTTTTCGTACATCAGCTTTAGTTTCTGGGTAGGGGTTAGTGTCTTTAATATCAGCAAAACCACGTGCTTCGGTGTACTTACCTTTAGACTTGTAGTATTTATCTTGTTTGTTTCGGAAGTCCTGATACCAGGGCTTATCATATAGAGTGTTAAATCCCTCATCTTTAGAGCCAGGAAGTTTAAGTTTCTTAGCTAAGATAATATCACGTCTAGCTTTGTTTAAGTTAAACACGGGGTCAACAGGTCGTTTGTCGTACTTATTCTGCATTCTAGCGTATTTTTCTTCGGCTTTAAATAGTGCAGGATTTTGTAACAATTCTCCAGCATTTTTATACTTATACCAGGGGTCTTCAGTAAACTCTTTCATCAGACCTGATCTAGTCTGGTTGCTCTTATGCCGAGTTTCAAAGGATTTGCGAGTTGTATCATCAAGAGTTGCTTTGAACTTATCGACTTCACCAAAGAAGCCAAACATCTTATCAGTCTTACGTTTTTCTTTTGATTCTTCAGCGCCGAACTTTTGAGCACGAACACCTAGTAAACGCCATGCTGCTTGACCAACAGACTTCTTGCTCCCAGAGGTGTTGAACCCTGTTCTACCGAGGAAGTCTACATTTTTCTGAGAAGGGTCGTATTTAGATCCATCGGCAGCTTGTTCGTTGCGTTTATTCTGGTTAACCGCTGAGAGGATGTCACCAACTTCATTAACTGGATATGGTGCGTAACTTCTAACACCATATTGTAGACGATTTCTCCATTTGTCTTTTTCAGAGAGTTTATCGTCTGGGAATAATTCTTTACCTTTGCGAACACCGTCAGGGTCAGATACTGATTTACCGCGCCAATCTACATCACCAACAGCGCTGATTACAGGGCCAATAAGAGGATCTGTAGCAGCCTTCTTGACAATCTCTTCCTTGCTAAGGTTGCTCGGTATATTAACCGGTGCAAGACGAGACAGGTTATCGGCAAGGCTATTACCGTCAATATCTTGTCTCATATAGAGAGGGGTAAAACGAGCAGCATCAACAGCGCCATAAGGAGTTTGGAACTCAGTAGATACGTTAGTGAATGGTATCTTAGGCGCTCCAGCACGATCTTCACGTGTTTTCTTGTCTTCAACGGTTTCGCCTGAAAGACTACTTAAACCATTACCCAGTGCAGCTATACCAGCAATCATTGCACCTAGTCGAAGAGGATGATCAATAGCAGCGTTCTTTAGAATACTAGTATAAAGATCGCCCTGGAAACGTACAAAAGCGTTACCAAAGATCGGCATCTTTGCAGCCATATCGTAACCATGTCCAACACGTGAGTAATCTTGGAAACCCTTGCGTGTTTTAGCTATCGCTTCGTTGACCGAAAGACCACGGTTAACGTGTGACTTTAATGCCGCAAGTTTAGCAATATCATCGGCTTGACCATATCTCAGTGAAAGTTTGCCATCAATCTCACGTGGAGCATCTTTTGTTTTGTCCCATAATCCACTAGTGTTTCTATCGAGATCCTGAAAAAACGCCTTGTCTTTGTCGAATATGTTTTTATCAGTACGGACAATATCATTACCAATTAAGCCTTGTCGTTGAGCAGCTAGTGCAAGAGGGTCATCGTTTTTCAATGCTTTACTAGCCCAGAACTTGTTATTCTGGTAAGTGGCAGGGTTGATTCCGTTTAAGTATGCAAAGAAGTAGCTTGTCGTAACGTTACCAGCCCTGACAACAGGGTTATATATAGTAAGCATCTTTTTACGCATTCTACGTAGAGGGTTGCCGTCATACAGATCCAAGAGGTTATTCATAGCATTCATGCCCTCGCCCATTGCGCGGAAACCTTCTATGTTCTCGAATACGTCTTGGCGTACATATTTACCGGACCAGTTAGCCATACGGTTTTGAGGTGTGACCTTTACAAAACCACCCTTAGGTGTCGCTGATACATAGCCCTTGCCCTCGGCTGTCATCATGTAAGTTAGTAACGCTTCGTTCTGGCGTACTTGCCTAGCACGTATAACAGCTAACTTGACAGGATCACGGATAAGTTTTTGCCTAAGTGCATCGTTCATTTCAACACGGCTCTTGTACATGCCAAGGTGAAGCCCTCGCTTATCAGGCATTTCAAGTAAGTCGGCTACGTCTTCTGAAGAGGCTATATCACGGTATAGACGTGCAATATATCGTCCACCCCTGTTAGATTCCCATTTCTTTTTACTAATAAAGCCTGTTCGGTATGAGGTATCGTTAATAGCATCACCAAGATCGCGAAGCATGTTTACGGCTTGTTTCTCGTTGTCGGAAAGATCAGCAAACTTTACGGCTGCCCCAGATCCTTCTGGGTCGAGGACTGCATGTACGCGAGCGCGAGAAGTTTCATCACCTAATAAATCATAGGCTTGTTTACCTACTTTAAGAAGTGACGAATCAGCATAAGAATTATCACCTGCATATTTTTGTGCAGCTTTGATCATATCCGGGTCTTGACCAGCGTTCTTGTTGATGTACTGTACAACGCGGTTTATCCTGCGAGCAACTCTACCGCCACGAGATAGTTTTTCTAAGCCCTTAGCAAGTTTGTCGTGTGCAATTCGAGTAACGTTTAAGCTTCTTACTTTTTCTCGTGCAGCCTGTACTTTACCGAGTGTTTCATATTTAGGACTAGAGACATCCAAAGCCGCATCATCGAGTTCTTCAATATTTAGATATTTGTTGACCACTGAATCAATAGTGTTTTTAGGCTTCTCTTGAATTTCCTTAACACCGTAGTCGGCTTGATCTTGCATGTCTTTCAAGAGGTTCTTTTTACGGCTATTCTTAACTTTATCCATAGCTTTAGTAGTGCCAGATAGATCAATACCTTTTTCAATTTCACCTAGATCCTGCGCGGCTTTTTCAGGAGTCACGCCGAACGTTTCTGCATATTCTTTTGCCTGTAAAGATGGTTCGCTTTGAATCGTGCGAGCCAATCCAGCCTTATCATTCTTGATACGAACTGTGTCAACCCTACCAGCACGAGGTTTTGTTTCTTTAAGAATGAAGCCTTTGGGTTTATTGTTTTTAGTAGGCTTTAAATTAGCCTGTTCTAAATCAGCTTCGAACGGAGACTTTGGTACAGAGGGTTGAGAGGTTGGGGTGAGGTCTTTCTTACCACCTGGAAGCCCGACGTAGCCACCCTGGTTTTTATCAATCGAGGTAGGATTGCGCTTTAGATTATCTTCTGCCATGAGATCCTGTAACGCCTGTTGTCTTTGACCATTTTTGTAGAATCTAGGCTGTATACCTTCAGAATTGAGCTGTTTGACTATTGCTTCCCTTTGTGCCTTTGGTAATCCCTCTGGTATTAAAGCGTTCTCAAATTCGCTTAACTTAACTGCTCTGCTTGTAGTAGGCTGTTTTACGTTGGCTTCATCAAGCGGAGTTGCGCTAACTAGTTTAGTAGTAGGCTGTTTACCAAAACCTTCCTGAGTTAGGCGTTGATCGAATACATTGGCTAGTTTCTTAGGATCGCTTGGCATGTCTAAACCATACCGTTCAGCTATATGTGAAGCGTCTAACTCTAAGTTGAAAGCTGTATTAGAATCTGGTTTATAAGTGCCTCGTTGCATGTCTATAAAATCAGACATTATATTTTTATCTTCAGGGTGTATCTTCTTCGGAGTCCGACCTACTTGAACGAAACCATCTTGATTAAGCGGCTTAAGGCCTAGAGAATTAGTAGGCTGTTTTATGTTAACTTCATCAAGCGGAGTTGCGTTAACTAGTCCAGTAGTAACCTTTTTACCTGAACGAGTGATACGACCTATAGCTGGGCCTATATTAGCCATAAGACCACCAGTAGCAGCCGACATAAAAGTTTGCTCTGGGCTAAAGTGATCTCTAGTAATTTGTTGCTCTAATACGTCTTGAGCACCACCCTCTATAGCACCAGCAGTAAAACGCATACCGGTTCGTGCAGCAGCGTTCGGCGCTTTACTTAATAAGTTAGCAGTAAGACCTGCGCCTTTAGTGAGTGGCATAATTTCAAGTCCTGCCTGTCCAGCAGTTGCTAGTGTTCGCTTGGTAATATCTTTAGCGCCAAGAGTGTTAAACTGTTCAGGGTTGTCAAAGATTGTACCTTGTCCAAGTGCGCCGCTATCTGCTTGGTAGGCTTTTTGCTTAAAGCGTTGGTTGGCTTCGTTAATAGCTTTATAGGCTTTATTATTACCAGTAGCCTGTGCGCCGTACATTAAAGCGGTATCAGCGGTTTCACGTAATGCTGCTTTAAAAGTATTATCCATACGAGCAGTACCACCCGCAAGTGCAGCACCTATGTTTTGATAAGGACGCTTATTACCTTGTGCAATTTGTTGATCTCTGTATGATTGGTTAAGTTTAGGAGCTTCCGGCTTTGCTAATATTTTATAAGATGTTTGATTATTAGCCAGCGCATCTCTTCTAGATTTTTCGTTAGTTCGAGAAACTTCTTCTAGTCCCCTCCGACGTTCTTGCAAAGCTTCTTGATTACGTTTCCAGTAGTCTTGAGGAGTGTTTGCATCAAGAACATCTCTACCTCGATTTATAACTGCACCCAAACCACTACCATAGCTAGGCATAGGACCTTTAGGATTGTTGTTGTTTGCAGCAGGGCGTGTTTGAGCCGGTGAAGGCGCTTGTCGTTGCGCTCTCACCGTCTTTGCTGTTTTACCCTTATCAAACGGGTTGATTTGGGCAGTGGCTTCTTCAAACCAGTTGCGGAGACTAAAGCCCATTTAGTTTCCTAAAATCCTAGAAATTTACGTGGATTGTCATCATAAAACGGTCCTTGGTGTTGTGGCATGTTCTCCAATTGCCAACTTGGAAGTTGCCCCTGTTGAACCATACGATTACCCTCTATAGCACCAGCACCAAAACGCATACCGGTACGATTTGTCATGCGATTGTCTACTGTTTCTTGTTGTGGTGCAACTACGGTACTAGCTATACGGCTCAGTGGTCTTTGCATCTGTTGAACCATACGATTTGTCATGCGATTGTCTACTGTTTCTTGTTGTGGTGCAACTGCGGTACTAGCTATTTGTGGTGCAACTGCGGTACCAGTTATACGGCTCAGTGGTCTTTGCATCTGCTGTAGTCTTTGCAACTGCTGTGGTCTTTGCGGTTGCGGGTTGTTAAATGTCTTGCCCCCATCAAACATGTTCATTTGGTCAAATAATTGTCGTAAAAAGCCCATTAGTATAGTTCCTCTTCTTCGTTAGTACGTGGTCTGTACGGTGCGTAAGGGTCTTCAGTTCCTGCTGTTTCGTTAGATTGTATAGCTGCACGATCCACCATGTAGTCGCGTAAATTCACCTGTTGAGGTTTAACCGCGTCCACCTTGAACGGGTTACGGTATTTGTCGTAAAGACTGTCGATACTTTGTCGGCGACCATCAGCACGGTTAGTGTATTTAGACATAGCTGATTTAGCTTCTGAATAACCACCACCACGTGTAAGTGCTTTTTGTCGAGCGATCTCGGCTAATGATTGATCTACTCCACGGCGTTCATCTTGAATACCTTGTTTGAGTTTCATTTCACCACTACGTTTTTGTCGGGTTAAATCTTCAAGTAATGACGCGAAGTCTTTTGTAGCACGTTTCTCACCAAGTTCTAAGCCTCGGAAGTTAGCACCGTAGTCTTCTAGCACATCAGTTCGGTTTCCCGATGCTTCACGGGCAACAGCTCCGGGAGCTGTAGTCTGATAAGCAGAAGAGTCTGAACCAGATGCCATGCCTAAGCGTCGGCGTAAACTTTCAGCTAATGTACGAGCACTAGTGTTGACTTTGTCTAAAGCACCATCTTTGCCACGGATAGTGTCTTCACGCTGTATACCGTAGTTTTCTAATGCACGAGTACGCCCTTGATTAGCGCCATCCTTCTGTTGATTATAGCTATCTGTTAAACCTTCAAGGCCACGGCGAAGGGTTTGGTTAATATAGCCGTATTCATCACCATATTGACTAGCCTGATCATCTAACCAACGTAGTTGGTCTGCATCTACTGCTGAAGCGCTATTTGTGCCATCGCCAGCATTGTAGCTGTTTTGTGTAGATTTATTAGATTTATTAGATTTATTAGATTTATTGTTAGATGGTTGTGTAGTTGTGCTTGTATCTTTCCCGTCATATGGAGAACGAACTCCAGGGTCTGGAAGTTCACTGATCTGCATTTGCCCTGGTCTGTTGCTGTTTGTGATTTTATCAAAAATATCGTAATCTCTACCCGTTGCTATTTGTTTAAAAGCATTAACTGGGCTAAACCCGCCCGGTAATCTCATACTCATGTGTTTCCCCTTAATCGTCAATTTTTGTATTTAAAATAAAGACAGATAATAAAATTGATATTTACTATCCATTTATTCTACAATGAGGTTAAAATGGGAGGCCATAATAGGGTTTCTCTGCACCGCGTTCCATAGTAGGGTATACGTTGTTACCTCTTATTATACCACAAAGAATGTTACGTTTCTATCTTCTCGGCCACTCTAGGTGATGTATGCGTAGGCAAACCCAGCAGTCGAAGCTGTTAAAGCGGTAGCGGTTGCGCCAACAGTGAACGGAGTTGTTTGGGCAGTATTAGAAGTACCTATAAGTATCGGAGCTATGTTTCCTGGCTGGCTAGAAGCGTTAACTACACCACCCAGAGTTGGAACTGTACTGGCGTTGACCATTATGCCGATGTAGTAAAATCCGTCTGTCGGCACTACATAAGGCGTGGTCAGGTTCAGGGATTTAACGCTAGAGCTACCCCAAGCGGTACTCGTATCATCATTGGTAACTGCTAGACAAACCCTGTTAGAGTCGAACAATCCGAACCACTGGTTAGTGCCGGTAACCAATGCGGTAGTTCGACTCAAGAAGTTTATCGTGGTCGCCGTTGTACCAGCTCTGAGTGAAACAGCCTGCAGTAAAAGAGTGCCAGAGGTAAGCAGTGCGATGTTGCTAATAGTAAACGTGCCTCTTGGTACTGTTTGAGTTATAGCACCTGCTGGCGCTAAGTCCATCATGCTAGGTTGTGCTGTTTGCATCTGTAGCCAGCCTGTGTTGCCTGTGCCAGTTCGCTTAACATATATTCGCCCATTAGTAGTGTCTTGACAGGTGGCGCCGACTGGTGCGCTTACAACGCCCTCTGGTGTACCAGCATTGCGCCTTAACAGATTAGTAGTTAGGTTTGAGTATGAGCTAGATGTAGCGCCGTATAAAGTTAGCTCGTTAGCGGCACTACGAGAGAGGACAGTATCGTGAGACGAAGCCCCACCAGCTCCAAACCCTATAGATATACCTGCGTTCCAACCAAGCGAGGCCGAAGCCTGGCTATTTGCAATCAATAGCTGACCACTTGCGTCTGCCGAGTTATTATAGACTGCGAAGAGTGGCGCCGTTCCATAAGTGATAGCTACAATCGAGCCTGATGCACCCTGGTCTAGGAATAGCGGGGGAGCTATCTGATACCAAGATGTTCCGTCACAAGTTAAAGTCAGGTTTGTGCCAGCTATAGTAGCCAAAGTGCTTTTCATGGACAGGCCTGCTCCAGTAGACATCTGCAATGCGCCAGTAAATCGTAGTTGGACAGTTCGTCCATGATCTAACGGAGAAATTGTCATAGCTGTAATATTTGTCGTGCCTGTTATCTGGAATGTTTTGCCATAAGCAGGTAGCGTCAATGTTGCTGCCGAAGCTACAGTTGTAGCTGAACGTCCTACCACTTTAAGCGTTGCGTCAGGTGCTAGGTTGTCAGGGTCTATAAAGAAAGTATTCTGCCAGTTACTCATGACGTATGCACCAGAAGTAGGATTGCCGTCTACTCGGTTGCCTTTTAGGTATAGTTTAGTGATGAATCCTGCCCAAGTAGCACCGTCCGCCGCGGAGTCAATACCATGAGTTCTTGGGCTTATTATCCAGTTATTAAGTAGAACTAAATCGTTGCTGTTGTTTATGAATATACCCTTATCACATTTATCAAGGCGGTTTCCAGAGACAAATGTTCGGTCTGAGCCATTGTATATACTTATACCAACACTGGCGCCATCAACTCTACAGTTTATTATTGAGCAGTCCGGACCGCGTATCTGAAAGCCCATCCCTGAGCCAGCTATCAAAGCACCAGTCCTGATGCTTGCTTCTGGTGTAGGGTTCTGGTTCGTAACAGTACAGTTTAAGAATGTAAAGTGGGTAGCGCCTGGGTGCATATCGTAAGGCGCAGCTGAACAATCCCTGGCTATACAGTTTGAAACAACCACAAACTGAGGACCAACAGTATCTATTGGTTGAGTAGTCGTTACTAAGTGCCTACCTTGATACATAGTACATTGGTCAATAAGGACGTGGCTTGTTCCAGTCCTAAGTAAAATCAAGTAAGGAGTGACGCCAGCATCATCGTTTGTGTTCATGAAGTCTATATTTAATAGCTTGGCGTTTATACATGTCTGCAAGGTAAAGCCGCTAGAGTCATAGTCTATAGTTCTACAGTTTTTAATAACTATATTTTGCATCGCTACTAAATAAGCAATCGAGCCACCGTTGAGTTGGCAGCTTGGCGTAGGGTTTACAAAATCAATATCTCTTATGAAAACACCATCACCCATGCGTTGAGGGTTGACACTTGTTCCAGTTGTATAGCTATTTGCTAGCATACCCCTAAAAGTTAGCTGTGTTGCGCTATCAACAGACTGCACGCAAGCCATTTCACCAACTATAGAGGCTTGTGAGCGGGTGGTATTTCCATAAATAAGTTGGGTTGAGTCAGCTATATAAACCCACATTCCGACTGAGCAGTTGGCTGTAGTGCCTACTGTAATCTGAGTAACACCAGCAGCCGATGGAGCGCTCATTGTGGTGATTGTCGGCCCTTGTCCGTTTAAGAATATAAGGTTAGTAGCGCCATCGTCATAGAAGCGAAGTATTTTTGTTTGACCTTTTCCATCACCCCTGATACTAAAGCCTGGTGGATATGGTGTAGTCTCGTTAAGGATTCCACCAGTAACCGCATAAGTTCCGCTTGGTATGTACATTGTCGTTTGAACTGCCCTAGCTGCTATAAGGGCATTTGTAAACGCTGTAGTGTTATCAGTACCGTATGAGGCAGGACGGCTTGCCACATCGACACCTGAGCTGTTAGGTAGTGCCAAAGTAACTGTAGTTCCGTTTACATAAGTTGCAATTGTAGTACGCAAATTTACTTTAGACGCGCCAGCTAATCCGACGATGACAGCCTTACCAACATCAGCCGATGTGAAACTTGCGGTAGGTGAAGTCAACGTAGTAGAGGCACTAACCATGCTTGCATCTGTTAGCAATATAGCATCGTCGACTGCGCCATAATTCCTAACATCTATCTCTTTTCCCTTAAACTTCCAAGACACGCCTGTGGGTGTAGTTGAGTCAGCAACTATTATTTGTCCGTCAGAACCTACACTAAGTCGATCTGGCAAGCTTGCGCCTGTAGCAACGTATATATCACCTTTTGTCGTTAGCGTAGATTTCATGGTCGCGCCGGCAGCATTTGAAGCGCTACCACCAGAACTTATAACTTTAGTCGCGGCTAGTTGAGGTAATCCCGTGAGTGGGTTGATTCCTATGCTCATGCTTTTTTACCACCTATAAGGTTGTCAGAATTATCATAGGTGTAGTTAATACGCGCAACCTTTTTGCCTTTATTGTAATAAATTATGGCTTCTACTCTAGGGTCTTCATCATCAGTATCAAAATCATCATAGACAAGTTTAAACTGATCAAACTTCTCACAAATTAGAGTATTTGTCTGTTCGGTTTTAATACTGTCTGGTACTTTGTTGTTCTTGACGGCTTTAGTAACTTCCTCTAAACCTTTCTTAATAGGTGATAAGTCGGTCTTCTCCACATTGACTACAGGTGCAGGAACATTAACTACTGGTGATTTCACTTCTACTTTAGGTGCTTCTACGTGTAACTTCTGGCCTTTGATAGCTTTTAGCACATCCGACATTGGGCCTTTTAACTCATCAAGATTAGAGACTTTAACTGTATCCCGTTGTTGTAAAAACTTTGGAATCTGCTTAAGGTCGTTAACTGGTATTGTTTCTAGCTGTTTTTGTAAAGTGTCTAAGCCTGATCGTAGTACATGTAGGTCATTCTTATTTGTTTTAAACTCATCCTCATGGCTTTCAAGTGCTTTGAATATCTGGCCGATGGCTTGTGCTTTAGTTGTGTCACCTTCAAGTGCTTGTACCATAGATTGAAAAGCATCGAAGATAACCTTTTGATTAAAAGTGTTTGATTGCTGTTGTTCACTACGATGTTTGTTTTCCATCTCGCTGCGTGAACGTTCTTGATTAGCTGATTTAATTCGTTCTATTATATCGCTCATGTTGTTACTCCATATCTTGATGTCCAGTTCTTAAATTTTCCCCAGTTTGCATGGACGGTTATATCTCCTGAGTAAATGCCAACAAAAGCTAAGTTAAACGTTGCTGAAGCAGCATTACCACCAGTACCACCAATTGTTATACCGGGTAAGGATAGAGTGCCTAATGTGCCTGTTTTTGTAAGATCATCTTGTAACAAGATACTGTTTGCACCTTGAAACACCCCACCGAATATGTGGGCGTTACCATCAGTAGCAGGAGTTACCATACTTATAGCAGTAGCGGAGTTATATATCTGTGTTGAGCTAGGAGCTGTTCCTTGCTTACGTAGTAATATTATTGACGCATCGTCAGCGCCTATAAGGACGTCTGTGGACGTATCAGGACTTACCCAATTACCAACCACTATTATTGTGTAAGGAACGGCCAGCGTACCAAAAGTAGCGTTAGCGCAAACCATACAATCAGTTGAATACTCTAGTGCCGGCCGACTATTTAGTGCAGCAACACTTGCTCTATAGGTTGGTCGACTAGCCGGAGTTCCTTGTGTTGCATGGCGTATGTTGCCTGAGTTGTCATCCCACTGAGCCGTTGTCGTAGCATCCACGAATGGCGTAGTTTGAGTACCCTCCGCATAGTAAGAGGCGTACCACGTAATATCTGTTAGTGGGTCAAAGGGAGCGGATACTACACCCTTACCAGCGCCAGTCGATAATAAACTCATGTTAGTTCTTATATAGAACGTTAATTACGATTTCATTTACGCCTGGAGCGCCAGTGTCACTATCTGCAACTCCGGTGGTAGCAGCTACAGTGATTGCCGTATCAAATACGATCCCTCCCTGAAACTCTACGTTTGCGGCCTGATCACCCTCTAGTGGGATTGTCAGAATAGGTGTGGTTGTACCAACAGTTACGTTTGTATTAGTAGCATTGTAAAACTTTATATAGCGAGTTGATGCAGCAAGGTTACTAATAAACCAGCCGTGTACACTACCAGCAGTTGCGCTGATTTGTTCTTCCGATTCGTCGAGATCTAGTGAACGAAATATCTTGTATGCAAATGTTGCGAGCATTGTGTTTCCTTTCTTTAATTTATGGTGGTGGTCTATTCTGCCGTTACAGTCATGCCTATTGGCCCTGCAATCAGTGGCGTTAGACCACTTAGTTTATTGTTAAGTTGCTGCGAAGATTCCGCTTTGTGCAGTCATCAACCAGTTAGTACTGTCAGCTATGAGAGTGATTGTGTCACCTACAACTGCTGTACCTTGAGTGTTGGTTAATGTAGTACCTGAGATAGCTGTACCTGTCGCACTAGTCTTAGCTTTGATAGTTCCACCTGTGACAGTGAATCCAGCCGTGGTGCTTGCTACTACAAAGGTGTAAGTCAAACCAGCGACGTTAGTTGGTAGTGTCCATGAAGGAGTACCACTAGTCGAACGGTTAATGTTTACGCTACCTGAGTTAGCCGCAGTTAGTACAACTGTTGCGCCTACTAAAGCGTTCTGTGTTACAACACGAGATGTTCCACCTGTAGTGGTCAACGTACCTGAAACGGTAGTTGCACCACTAAATGTGTTTGTTCCACTAAATGTGTTGTTTCCGATAAGGGTGTTGTCCCCTTGTCTTATGAATTTTGGCATGTTATTTTACTTTCCTTGTTATTTGAGAGAGCCTATGTTGTCGCAGAGTTCTGGTCATTGACTACTCTGTCGTGACGGTATAGGCGGATTTCAATTGTTAATGTTTAGGCTTCTGTTGAAGTTACACCACGTATTGCTGAAACTACCCAGGCTGTTGAGTTACCACCGACTAGGGTGACATAACTTCCGATTGGCTGATTAGTGAATACGAGGTCTTTGTTGTCTACGCCCGCTAGGTCTACACCCTTGATGCCGTCAGCGGCAGCAGGGCTTATGGTTAGAACTTGTGGGTTAGCACCGACTCTTAGAGTCAGTGTTTCACCAGCTGCTACTGCGTGTAGGGTTACTACACAAGTTGCGCCAGTAAAGTTTATAACCTTACCACTGTCGTTTAGGTCTGTTGTTAGTGTTGCTGCACTGATGTCTTCTTTGGTTTGGTAACCGAAGTCACCAATGTTTACACCTGCTGTGTCAATTGCCATTGTTATTTACCTTTCTTGACTACATTAGATTGCACTGGTTCAGCGCTCTCTAATTTAGCCTTTTGATATTGTTGTTCTTCAAGCTGCTCATTAAAGCGTCGAGTCTGAATGCGAACTGCATCATCCTCCACTTCCTGAAGGTGTTTAGATTTCTGTGGTACTGGAGGCATGATTGTCCTTACTTATTTAGTTTACTTACTTATAGTACCTTAGTTCTGCTGCCTTTCGAGCCTCTATAGCTTTACTCAAGTCTTTGTAGTAGCCGAGGTGCAGCCTGGTCTTCTCTATAACAATGTCTACTTTGTATTTCTTGTTACGAGTGGCCCAGCATACTCCACGCACACCAGTCTTATTCGTTGAAGGAGTACGGCGGTTATTGGCTTGTTGGGTTCTAGTAGCCCATCGACAATTGTCTGGAGAGTATTCTCCGTCGTTGTCTTTACGGTCTAGCGTCCACCCTTTCGGGCGTCTACCCATATCTTCTATGAAGTTGTGAAAACCAGTTTCACCGAGCCAACGGTCACAAACCCTTATGCCTCTTGCACCCCAATCGGGGTAGTTGTCGCACGTTGGGTTGTAACAACGTTGTTTCATATTCTGATAGGTCTGCCATAACACGTGCTTAGTACGTCCATCTCTGTTTACAAGAGCAATGTTAGGGTCTCCATGCTTTGCCTTACGTTGGTAATGCATTGCACAGTAATCCTTGGCATAGTATTTCTTCTGGCAGTTATCGACGGTGCATGCTATCATATATGTATATGATAGCAATTACGTCACAAATTGTAAAGGTACTACCTCAATTAACTCGTTTTATGGATAGCCAATGAGAAGATCTTGTTCAGGTCAAAGAAAGCATCGTAGCGTATCCTGTATTCAATTAAGTAACCGCTTACGCCTGGTGGGTTTTTGTGAACTTGATAGTCTTTTAGCTTTTCTGGTGCACATAGAGCGCTAGGGTGCGTGATAATTAAATCAGTTGCACTTGGCATACGACCACTAGGAACAACAACGATTTTACAACCGTCAACCATTCCAAGGTCTCCACTGTCTAATTTGCCCTGGCCTTTATCACTATCTAATACGAATCCACCCTGTTTAAGGAGATTGTAGTAAGAAGCGGTCATCAATGCAACTCGTCCGTCTTCAGGAGCTTCGTTGTTTGTTGAGTCAGCTTGCAAAGTTAAGAAGTTAGTGTAAGCGTTTGCGGCAGTAGTAGCGCCAGCTGTAACAATGTTGTTACGAGCTGTGATTGTGCCGTAGTTTCCACCGTTAGTCAAAGCACCAGCAGTTGCTAGTGTTGCTAGTCGGAATGTGTCAACTTCCATTATCTTCGGTATAAGTCGTTAGCCTATACCCGTTCTCTTTTGAACTGCTAACAGTTGTCCTGCTAGATGAGACCATATCTTCATCTGCTTTATGCAGAGTCATCCACTTCCACTCACTTGAGTGTAC
>Ga0163147_10003497_pt1 | contig 20872 bp, 15 predicted proteins | sample OliLakLV19MP6G1_FD_148597 | JGI IMG/M metagenome (GOLD analysis project Ga0163147, IMG submission 148597) | Freshwater microbial mat bacterial communities from Lake Vanda, McMurdo Dry Valleys, Antarctica- Oligotrophic Lake LV.19.MP6.G1 | ecosystem: Environmental > Aquatic > Freshwater > Lake >...
TTCTTCTTGTCGGTGCCATTGAGCGCGTTGACGGCGATGGAAATCTCGCCAATGTATCGCTCGAAGACATCGCGGCGCTCGCTCTCGCGGCGCATCTTGGCCCGCTTGCGCAGGTATGTGCCCAGTTTGCGTCCGCACTCCATCAGCGCGAGTTTCATCTCCTTGCGGATTTCGTCGTAGTCCGCGATCGCTTCCTTGCTCTCGCTGGTGAAGGGGACCCAGACGCTGGCCATGTGAATCATGATGACCAGCGGCCCGACGGGAATACCTCCTCGCGGCTGCTGGAGGTCGTAGTTGCGCCAGTTGGTTTCCGTAACGGCCTTGAAGGAACTGCACGCGCTCTGCTGGAAGAGCAGGGGGACGCGATTGGCAAAGCGAATCACGCGGGCCGTCTCGTCGCCTGGAAGTTCTCCGCCAAACGCGATGGCCGTTTCGATCAGGAAGGGCCTGCCCCGATAGACCGCTGCCTCGCGGCTGCTGGCGGCGTAGAACTCGGCGCGTACGCCCTTGAACATACCCTTAAGGAGTTGCTGCACGCCGATGGGCGCGAGGCAGTCGGTGGGCGGGGGCGCGAGTTTGGCCTCTTGAAACTCCTTGTAGAGTTTCTCGACCTGTGGGGATTCAACATCCTCAACCCTGGTGCGAGAAGATAGCCCGATTGACTTGCAAAAGTCGCTCGCTGTGGAACCAGTGACGCGACAGAACTTCTCCTGCAAGAAGGCATAGAGCGTGCCGTGCTTACCGACTTCCTGATAGTCCTTGAGCATCTGGAGGAGTGTGCCCAGTTCCACGCCGCGCGGATGGGGCTGGATTTCCTTGGTCTCCGGGGGCAGGATATCGACGCCTCGCGGGAAGATCACCAGCGGTCCCAGGTCTTCCGTGATGGCGGAGGCACTGGGCACAGGGGGCTTTGTAATGGCACCAGCACTTGCTACCCCGCCATCTTTGCCAATGACTGAGACCTGCGGCCCGATGCTTTTCTTGAGCATCGGGGTATCTTCTTCTTCCTCCGTGACGCGTGTGGGGCGGACCAGCGTGAATCGTGCGTGTGGATTCGCGATTGCGGTGAGTTCGAGGAACTCATCGATGCTGCCTCGCCCGCGTTGGTACTTGCCCTCCAGTTCGATTGAGACGCTGGTGCCGGTGGGATAGACGCTTGGGCTGAGTAGTTCGCCCTTGTCGGCAAGTTCTCGCACGGCGGGACCCAGTTCGCGCAGACGGCGCAGCGGGAAGTCGTCGGTTTCCTCATCAACCGTCACCTCGGCGCGGTTGGTCTTGGTGTTCATCGCCAGTTCGATATGGTGGGCCTGCTTGTGCGCGTGCGGGCGGGTCTGGATCATCATGGGCTTGCCCGTGGTGATGAGGCCATACATGCCCGCGGCGGAAATGCCGATGCCCTGCTGCCCGCGCGACATCTTGAGGCGATGGAACTTGCTGCCAAAGAGCAATCGCCCGAAGACGTTCTCGACCTGCTTGCGCACGATGCCCGGGCCATTGTCGACGACGCTGATGCGATAGCGGCTGGTCTTGGCGCTCGACGGGCGATCGGGCTGGAGGTCTTCGATCACGACCGTGATGTCGGGCAGGATGCTCGCCTCTTCGCAGGCGTCCAGGCTATTGTCCACCGCCTCCTTGACCGTCGTCAGCAGCGCCTTGCGCGGGTTGTCAAAGCCCAGCAAGTGCCGGTTCTTTGCGAAGAATTCTGACACGGAGATATCCCGCTGCTTGGTCGCCATCGTCTCGGCGGTCACCCGTGGCAATGCAGCGTCAACTTTCTTGCTCTTCATAGTCTTTGGCTCTTCCGTGATCTGCTCGACGAGCGTGGCATGGTCTCTTCTGTTGTGCGTCATAGTCGCCCTCCATGGCGGACTTGCGTGGGAAGGGGGAAAAACTTCCCCCAAACTGCTCCTGGAAATCTCGCGAGTTTACGCCTGTATCCCCAATCAGATATCCTCCTACTGCGTGCCACACCATCGCAGCCCATCATCCCTCAACGCTCCGGCTACCCGTCTGACGGGTGTCGAGGCTCACTTTCGCGCGGGTCGACATGGCGATGCGGTGCCAACGCTGTTGGCCCTGGTGAGAGACTTTCCCGCCGATCCCCGCGTTCTGAACATGCTCGCCAACGCGCTGTATGTTTCTGGCAAGATTGAGCAGGCGACGTATTACGCTCGGCGTGCGGTCGAGCATGCTCCCGACAATCCGAGCGTGCATGTCACGCTCGGGCACACGCTATTTGCCGGGCGAGAATTCGACGAGGCTGCGATCCGTTATGCGCTGGCATGGAAACTTGGCCTGCGGGAGCCGCCCGTCGCGCATGCCCATCTGGCCTGCCTTCGCGATTCGCGCCGGTGGGTTGAGGGTGCGGACATTGGCAGGACATATCTGACCGATGCCGCTATCCAGCACCATCCGCTCGTAGCCATGATCGCTGCGGAATGCCTGACCGCGCTGGGGCGTGTCGAAGATGCGTTGCACGTGCTGGAAACCAGCATCGCGCTCGCCAAAGGCGCGCGGGCAGGCACGATTGCGCCCATCGATCTTCGAGACATGCTGGTTGCTCGCGCAAGCGGACTCAACTATGTCGAGGAGAGCGATGTTGCCAAGATCGACGAGGCACACGCTGCGGTCGCGGAGGTGCTCTCGCGAGGAGTGACTGCTTCGCAGCATGCTTGGGCGTCCAAGCCTCGCACGGCTGCTCGTGCGGACGCGCCGCTGCGCGTGGGATTGATTTCGGGCGATCTTCGCCAGCACTCCTGCTCGTGGTTTGTTCGTCCCTTGCTTCTCGCTCTGGATCGTCAGCGCATCCAGATTCATTGCTATGCCACGCTCGTTGTGAGCGACGAGGTGACCCGCGAACTTCGGGCGCTGCTTCCGGATGCTGCGTGGCACGATGTGTCCGGTCGGGCCTGGACCCATCAGCGCATCGCACAGCAGGTCTCCAGCGATGCAATCGACATTCTGATCGATTGCTCGGGCTTCACATCCCATCAGCGACTCCGTGCGTTCGCGTATCACCCCGCCCCGCTGCAACTCTCTTGGCTTGGGTATCCGCATGACACGGGCATGCCCGCCATTGCGGCTCGAATCACGGATATCCACGCCGATCCCGTGCGCAGCGCTCGCACGCTGCACATCTCGGACACTGATTCGCAATCTCGTTTCCTGTGCTATCACCCGCCCGACGGCGCGGGAACACCGGCGGCGCGTACAGCACGCTCGAACGACAGTCCCTTCACGTTCTGTTGCTTTGGCAGTCTGCAGAAGTTCTCTCCCCCGCTGCTTCGTGCCTGGAGCACGATCCTTGCCCGCGCGCCACAGGCGCGTCTCGCGATCAAGAGTCGCGGCACCGACATGCCGCAGGTCCGCGATGACGTGCTCGCACGCTTGCGGGACTTTGGCATACCGATTGATCGTGTCGAGCTGTTGGCACACACACCCGATACCAACTCGCACCTCGCGTGCTATCGCCAATGCGATCTACACCTGGACACTTTTCCATATGCGGGCACCACGACAACCTGCGAATCGCTCTTCATGGGCGTGCCGATGCTGACGCGCGCTGGCACGCTGCACGCGGGACGCGTGGGTGTCAGCCTGCTGACAAGCGTGGGCCTTGATGCCCTGATCGCTCCAGACATCGAGGCATATATCGATCTCGCGGTCGGCTTCGCGAACGATCCCGCCTCGCTTGATCCTCACAGCCACAACCTTCGAGATCGGCTCCACGCCTCGCCCCTCTGCGACGCGCCGCGATTCGCTAGCGCGATGGCAGGGTTGCTGGAGTCGGCCTTGGCCATACGCATGCAAGAGGGCTGATACTCAGCAGTAACTTCTTACTTTGCGCCTCCCGCGGCCCACATTCGCCTACCAGACAGTCAGGATGCTCGCTGGGATTGCCTAGCGATCACTCCGGCAACTTCTCCAACTCTTGCTGCACGCGCTCGCACAATCGCGCGATCGTCTCGGGGCCAAAGTCAAAGCGCAAACCCGCAGCGCTGAACAATTCGGGCAGCGGCTTGCCTCCACCAAGGCTCAATGCCTTCATGTAATAGTCAATTGCCGTCTTCTCGCCCTGCTCCAGGCTGATGAGCCATAACTGCAACGCGCCTAACTGCGCAATTCCATATTCGATGTAGTAGAACGGCACGCTGAACAGGTGCAACTGTCTCTGCCAGAGATTGGCCCGCACGTCTTCCAATCCTTCCCAACTGATGGCATTGCCAAAGCGCTGATCGAGTACTACCCACATGGCCTCTCGCTCCTGGCGGGTGTGCCCGGGATTGGAATAGACCCAGTGCTGGAACGCGTCGATGGTCGCGATCCAGGGCAGGAGCATGACGCTCCGCTTGATCTGCTCCCTGCATGCACGCTGGAAGTCCTCGCTGCCAGGCTGGTAGAACGCGCCCGATGCAGCCCAGTGCTTCATGCTGAGCAACTCCATGCTCATGCTCGCGACCTCGGCAAACTCGATGGGACTATGGCGATACTCCACCAGCGGCTCCTGCCTCGACAGCATGCTGTGGAAAGCATGGCCAGCCTCGTGGACCATCGTCTCCACATCCTTGTGAAGTCCCGCCGCGTTCATGAAGATAAAAGGCTGGCGCGAGCGATCGCGCATGTACTGATACCCGCCCGGGGCCTTGCCCTTGCGACTGTCCAGGTCGAGGCACGCACCCTGCATCGCGCCGCGCGCCTCGCTGCCATCCCCCATGGACGCGAGCATCTCTGCAAGGCGCTGGTCCAGGCTCCGCATCGTGGCCACGCTCTTGCGCATCAACTCCGCGCCGTTGCTGAAGGGGTGCAGTGGCCCGCGCCCCTTGGGATCCACGCTCAGGTCCCACGGTCGCAGGGCTTGCATGCCCGATTTCATGTCTCCACCTAGGCCAAGTTGGGCCGCACGCCTGCGATCCAGTGAACGAACCAGCGGCACAACTTCGTGCTCAACGCCCGCGTGAAACTCGAAGCAGTGGCGCGGCGTGTAGTCGAACCGATGCTTGGCCTTGAAGGTGTATCCGACGTAATCCGTAAACCCGGCGTTGCGCGCGACCTGCTGACGCAGCGATGTCATCTGGTCGTAAATATCATTGAACGCGCTGGCTTCCTTGAGGCGCCGATCCGCGACTGCCCGCCATGCGCTCTCCCGAACCGCTCGATCGGGCAGTTCCTGATAGCGCGCCATCTGGGGCAAGGTACGTTCCTGCCCGTCAAAGAAGACTGACAACGAACCCGCCACCTGCTCGAACTTCTGCGTCAGCAGGGCCAATTGCGTCTCAATCGGTACATTCTCGTCGCGGTAGAGTTCAACCTCCGCGTGCGTCGCGCGCTCCAGCACCATGTATCGCTCGGCCGGCAGCGGGTGCTGCAGGACCAACTGCACGAACCTCTTGTCCAACTCGAAGTTCAAGGGCTTGAGCCTTGGCTCGACATGCTCCACGAAGGCCGAGTAGGCCTGCGCCGCTTCCTTGTCCTCGGTGTTGCATGTCGTGGTGATGTACAGATTGGCCCGCGCCTCGCTGCACGCCGCCGTCAACTCGCTGCGATCAATCAGCCACTGCTCCAGTTCCCGCGCCGACGGCACGGGCCGGTTCATCAGATCAACCAGAAGCGGCTCGATCCCGTCGAACTTCGTGGCATCAAGATGGGCGGGAACAAACGTCGATTGCTGCCATTGAGTGTTCATCGTCATGCGGGTAGATGGTACCGACGCGCAGGACCGCGCGACCATGCCTTCCCAGCAAACTCAAGAGACCAAACTCTGGTCCGCGATAGACCGCATCAGCCCGCTCAGGGAATCTTCCGCATCACGCTCACCGCAGCGTAGAGCCCCGCGATCTGCTCGCGCGGGTAGACGCTGGGTGCATACCGGCTGTTGAGGGGCTGGAGGCGAATGACTTCCGCGCCTTGGGCATCCTTCTCGAAAAAAACCCGCTTGAACGTGCTTGTCTGGTCCGGCTCGATCCGCGCGAAGCAGTCCTGACCGCTTGCCAGTGCTCGCGCAGGACTGAAAATCACGATGTCTCCCTCGACATACAGCGGTTCCATCGAGTCCCCCACCACTCGTGCGGCGAACGCATCGGCATCATGTACATCAGGGCATCGCACGTACTCATCCGCGACGCGGGCGGGGTATCCCATGTCGGTAAACTCGGTCGGGTAGCCCGCGGCCACGCTGTTGATGAGCGGGACCTCCATAGGCAATGCCAGTGGGATGATGTCTCCGCGTGCTTTCGCGTCCTGGGGCGTGATCTGATCCACCAGTCGTGCCAATTCACCCGAGGCATAGGCCGCGTCGAGTGGTTGCTTGATTTGTGAAGCAGCTGTCGTGTCGCCAGTCGTCATGCCGTCGGGACGTGATTGCAGCAAACGCACGAGCCGCTGTGCCGCAACCTGCTGCTTGCGCATCGCCTCTAGGTCTTTGCGCACCGACATGCCGCCCGCCTCGAGGCTCTTCTGCCAGCGAGCAGCCTTGACCAATCGACCTGCGGGCAGTCCTAACGCGAACTCAACGTTTGTAAGCGTCTCATCGCCAGGCAGGCTGCGTCGCTCGGTCTCGATGGCACTCAAGTAGCTCTTCGCACACCCCACACGATCGGCAACATCCTGCAACGACAGGCCCAGTCGCTCGCGGGCCGCTCGAATCAGGGCTCCGACGCGCGAATCACTCCATTCCTCGAACCAATCCACCATCCTGCACCTCCAGCGATCGACCCTATTCGTGCGCAAGTTCGCGAACATACCAAACATTGCCCTTGCAAATCATGTTCAGATAGTAGAACATATGCCATTCGTTCTCAAGTCTGTGAACGATTTTTGGATTCCACACTCGTTTGGGTTTGACCCAAAGGCAGGAGATGCAGATGAATTACTTGCAGCACGCTGGTCTTCCCATTGATCAACTTTTTCTCGACATGCGCCGGGGCATCACAGCCAACATCGCTGCGAAGGTACGGTCCGCAGCCCCGTATCTCGATGACCGGGATCGCGAGATCGTGCTCGCGGTGCTCGACCGGGGCCAGAGCGCGGCCGCTGTGGGGAGGCTGACCAATCGCCAAGCCCGCGAGGTGCGTCGCCACGTCAAGCGGGTCTATCGGCGCATCTCCGCGCCAGAGTTCCAGTTCGTGCTCGAACAGATTGATCGCCTGGGCGGCACGCGCCGCAAGGTCGCATCGGCGTGCTTTCTTCACGGCCTCTCGCTGCGACAGGCCGCCGCAAAACTGGGCGTCACGGTCCACATGGTGCGTCGCCATGTGATGGCGATTCGCAATCAGCACGAGTTGACTCGCCAGACAACCAGCACGCAGCGTGCGGCCTGATCGCCTTGGACACAACGTCGCAACCAACCACACTTGAACCTCGGGAGGAAAGCATGAACGATCTCGCAATCATCCGCATCGCGCGAATTCGGGGCATCGCGTCGCCTCGCCTGCTACGCACGCTCGCGGGCTTTGGCCTTGGCGTGCAGGAACGCACGCCACAATCGCAACCGCGATTCGATCAACCAGCCGTCACAGACATCGTGCGAACGATCACACGAGCGCGTCAAGGACAGATTGTGCTGCTGCAAGGCGAGAGCAGCTGCGGAAAGAGCACGCACCTTCGAGCGTTGCACTCCGCGCTGGTGAGTAAACGTATCGCGTGCAGGATGATCGATCTGGGCCGATGGACGCGCCGGAGCGAGCAGGCCCGCACGTTGATCGATCACATGCCAGGCCCGCATCAAGATGCGCTGCAGTTGCTCAGCGCGGTGGGCCTGGGTGATGCGCTGGTCATGGCGCAGGATCCCGACACGCTTTCAGAGGGGCAGAGCGCGAGGCTACGCATCGCGCGGGCGGTTGCAACGCTTCTGACGACCAAAGTAACTTCGCCGCGCGTGCTGCTCATCGACGAGTTTGCGAGCGTGCTGGACCGCACCAGCGCGCGGACCCTTTGCCTGACCATGGCCAAACTCGTGCGCCGCATACGGGACCAAACGCAAAAAAGGATGCAGCAACACATGCTTTCGCTCGTGCTTGCCACTGCCCACGATGATGTTGCTGCTTGGCTCGATGCCGACATCATCGTCCAATTCGCCGACACGTGGGAGCATGGTCAGCAGCCCATCGTGCATGTGCATCACCACCACACTTCACGCATCCAGAACTCGGGGAGGGCTGCATGATCCAGACCCATCTCTCCACGACACGCCCACCCGGTCCTGCGATCCTGAATATGAAGGTTCGTTGCCTGCCACTCTCGCAAGCGAGCGTGATCCTCGCACGATGTTCGCACATGCATTATCGTGCTGGCAGGCCAGCAACCTTCGCCCAGTTGCTTGGCGCGTTTGATGAGGCTCACAATCGCTGCGTGGGCGTGCTCTGCGTGAGCCACCCCACGCTCAACGCGCCGTGGCGGGCCCGGGCCTGGCCCGAACTCTTCGAGCATCTTCGCGATCTCACCTCGCTCGCAAGCACGGTCAATTTGTACGTCCGCACCATCGCTCGTGTGATCGTGCATCCTACCTACCGAGGCGTGGGTGTTGCGAGTCTGCTGGTGCGAACCTATCTCGATCACCCGCTGACGCCGCTCACTGAAGCGCTCGCGTCGATGGGACACGCCTCACCCCTCTTCAAGCGTTGCGGCATGCGCGAGGTGCCCTGCCCGCGATCGCGCCGCGATCGTCGACTGGCCATGGTGCTGCGCCAACGCGGGCTATCGCCCCTCGCGCTCATCAGCCTGGACGCAACAACCAAAGCACTGTTGAGCGAATGTGATCTCACCCAAGAAGTGCTGGTCTGGGCCAAGGCCAGCAAGAGCACGCGCGGACGAGTGCCACGAGCCAGAGACGCGGGCATGATCGCCCGTTTGCTCATGCTCGCATGTGCAGGATTGGTCGCAAGGCCGGTGGTGTTGGTCACGCCGTAACACAGGTACAAGGGGGATTGCATGGAAAATTCGAAAAAGAAACCAAAGCGTGTGCAGTTGGACCAGATGATCGTCGTCAACGAGCTATCGCCTGAACAGGCAGAGGGTGAAAGAGCATCGTGCAACCCCGACGCGAACACTGAGGGTTGCTTGGAACAACCGCCCCAAACTCCCGACGCGTTGCACGCATGGCTCGCGAAAGAAATAGGCATTCGCGTGCCACGCAGTCCGCTGATCGATGGGCACGCGGCACCGTTTGACTACCTGTCCTTTGCATTTTTCGGTGCTTCGCTCTCTGATACCCAGCAGAACCAGACCGATCGAACCAACGACTGCGTCGTCTGGGCCAATCGTGGCGGGGGCAAAACTTTTCTTGGCGCAGTCGCAACCATGCTCGATCTGGTCTTCAAGCCCGGCATCGAAGTCCGCATCCTGGGCGGCAGCATGGAACAATCACGCCGCATGCACGCCCATCTGCGTCGGCTCTTTGACCCGCGTCTGCATCCGCAACTCGCCATGCTCGTGCATGGCAAGATCACCGAGCAACGCCTGCGCCTCAAGAACGGCTCCGAGGTCGAACTGCTCGCGCAAAGCCATCAGTCGGTTCGCGGCACGCGCGTGCAGAAACTCCGCTGCGACGAGGTGGACCTCTTCCGGCGCGATGTCTGGGAAGCCGCGCAACTCACGACCCGCAGCAAGCAATGCGGATCGTTTCTGGTGCGGGGCGGCGTGGAGTGCCTGTCAACCATGCACGTCCCGCATGGCGTGATGCACGACCTGGTGCAGGGGGCGAGGGGCGGTGAACGAAAGTTATTTCGCTGGGGCGTGGTGGATGCACTGGAATCCTGCCCGCCATCTCGCGAGTGCGGGCCTTGCGTGCTCTTCAAGGAATGCGCTGGTAAGGCCAAACTGCGCACGCCCGAGGAGGCTGGGCACGTCACCATCGACGACGCGATCGCAATGAAGCGGCGCGTGGCGATGGCGACATGGGAGGCGGAGATGCTCTGCCTGAGGCCCAGACGCACCGACACGGTGCTGCCCGAGTTTGAGCCACGCAAGCATGTCGTCGCTGGCACCGCTCCGCCCCTCCGGAGCGAGAGCCCGACGTGGCTGGCCGGCATGGACTTTGGCTATCGCGCTCCCACCGTCGTGCTCTGGGCAGCACTCGACGAGCAGGGCGTGCTGTGGATCGTGGACGAGTATGTGGCCCGCGGCATGGTGCTCGAGGATCACATCAACATCATCGGCGCAGGGCTGGATGGAGCCTCGCGAGGCGACGAGCGCGCCACCCATGATGGTTCGCATCGCCCGTGGCCCGCGTGCGAGTGGATCGGCGTGGATCCTGCCGGTAACAACACCAACGACCACACTGGCATCTCGAGCGTCACCAGGATGCGTCAGGCGGGCCTCACCGTGAAAACCCGGCGCATGAGCGTGGTTGATGGACTTGCGCTGGTCCGAGCCAGGCTCGCGCCAGCAGACGGCAACGGCCCGCGCCTGTTCGTGCACGAGCGATGCCACAAACTGATCGAGAGCCTGGAGCGGTGTCACTATCCCGAAGACGACCCGGAAAGCGACAGCCCGGTCAAGCGTGACGGCTTCGACCATGCGGTGGACGCGCTGCGATACTTGATTCAAAATCTGGACAAGCCGCATCGCACGGGCGTGCGGGGGTATCTATGAATCGGGCCAATAGGACGAATAGGGCTCGCCGCTTACGGCGCGATCCGGGGCAGCACATATTCGATCAGTATCCAGAATCCAGCGCCCAGCGAGATCATGCCCAGGACGACTTGGATTGTCATGGCGATCACAGCCCGCCAGTATCGCTTCATGTCGTGGCAGCGCACGGCCTTGTACGCCATCGACATCAGGAACGCCATGGGGACGATCATGAAGTACCACGAGTCGTGGATGGTGATCGGATCCAGGAAAGGTCGCCATGATGCGGCGGTTGCGGAGATTGGCACAGGGGTTGTTTGAGTCGGCGCGACTTCAAAGCCCCGGCTGGGTTGGGCGAGGCCGCCGGGCGTGGCGTTTTGGGCAAGTGCCAGCGTGGAGCCGAGGATCAAAAAAAAGCAAAGCAGCAAAGATCGCCTTGCCCAAAGCATGATGTTCATGGGACGCATGGGACGCATCACGATGCGCCTCCCGCCGAGAGCGGAGGCACGGAAGCCGGTGCCTCCGCTTCGCGCCGGCGCGTGGGACGAATGCTCGGGAAGCCCGCGTCCAGTATGACGATCAGATTAATCATGCCCGCCAATGCGCACGCCAGCGTGCCAAGTTCGTTCATCCGCCCCACAGACTTGGTATTGGGCGGACGAAAGCCGAGCTTGACAGTGCCATCGGGATTACGACCCTCGGTGGGATACGCGCTGCGGAGTTGCCTGGTCCTGGGATCGATGACTTTGAGGTGGCGCTGGTGGTAGTAGTCGATACCGAAGGCCGCAGGACCAACCAAACCCTGGGCATAAAACCAGACGGCGTCTTCCTTGCGATCGATGACATCGATGCCACCCAGCAGCAGTCCTCCGCCAAAGAGGCCTAGCAGTGATGCCATGATATAGATGCCCCGCTGCCTCTCGCCTCGCACGAGGTGGCCCAGTCCAGGAAGGACGCATGCGGCGAAGAGCGCCGCGGGGTTGAAGCCTGTGGAGGGTTCGATGGGTTGAGGATTGGAGGACATCGGTTGAATGTGGAACGACCCGGCGGGTTGAACGGTTCGAGGCGCCTTGGAGAAACGGGACAGGTTTTCGGTGTGCCCACTGTATCGCCTTGATGCGAACCCAGTGCGCGACTCGAGCGAATGGAGCAGAGGCGTGTCAGAAGATTCGAGGCAGCGGGCTGGTCCCTCGGACTGGACACGCGGGCGGACATGCCTACATTGGCGGGCATTGGCCAGAACATCAGCAGTCGAGGCGAGTGCTAAGCAGTGTTCAACGGAATTTTCGCAAGGTTGTTTGGCAGTGGTGGGCGCGTTCGCCCAAGGACGGTGGCAGCAGATGGCACGCAAACTTTTCGAATCGATGGGACTCGCGGTCATGGATTCTTCCTCAAGTGCGCTCGTCGCAGAGCGCCCTGGCATCCTGCTGGCATCGCGCAGCGGCCAGGGCTACTCCGCGTCGACGAACGTCGGCGGCTTTGGCACGGACGTGCTGGGGTACGAGGGTGACGAGGATGATGACGATGATGAGGACTTTGACGAAGATGACGGCTTTGACGATGACGAGGAAGGTGCCGAAGAGGGCGCTGGAGTCGAAGAGGAAGACGACGACTTCCTCGACGATGAGGACGAAGACCTCGACGACGATGCCAGCACGGCCGATGGAGGGGATGACGAGGACGAAGAAGACCTCTGATCCCATTATCCATCTCGCACCGACCCCGCGAGAATGAACGATCTGGAGGATCAGGCTTCGCTGGCGCCTCGCCGGGAGGTTTGCCATGGGCCAGTCATCCACTCAGTCATCGAATCACAGCAAGTCTTCGTGCAAGTGCGCCGGCACCTGCGCCACACCGACACAATGCACGCGCGGCGCTTTGCCCTTTGATGATTGCGCAGGCGTGCCCAACACGCCGATCCACGCTCCCGCTCTGAATCTGCCTGCGGCTGATCCGGCGGACCCCTCAGCGGGCCCGCTTGAAACTCCCAATCGTCGTCGTCGCAGCGATGACCGGCGCGATGGTCAGGGTGCAACGTACTTTGATGCCCAGGGATTTGAGCGTCGGCGCGGGCCTGGCCGACGGCTTTCAGACTTTACCAAGGCAGCAGAAGAAGGGAACCTCACCAAGGAGCAGTTCCTCTTCATCATGGCGATCGAGACTTTCAAGCGGGCCAACCAGATGCAGTTTCCGGCGTGGACCGACGTGCTGGAGGTGGTGCGGCTGCTGGGGTATCGCAAAACCATGCCCAGTGAAATCAATATCAGCAGCGCCGAAGACTGGCAGGAGATCGGCGCAACGCCCAGTAACGTGCGCCCGCCGCGTTGGGCCGAGCATACTCAGCGGTTGAAGCAGCGTGGCGCAGCCTAGGGCAGTCGGGCATGAAACCCACGAGCACGGCTTGTGACCACGAACCAGAGACCTCATCAGGCACCCCAATGGGTGCCTTTTTCAATTGAATCAAATAATCTTCCTTTGATCACAACCAGAAGCCCCAATCGCCATTGCCATCGAACAAGCGTCCAGGAAGAGGGTCCGAGAAGGGATTGGTATCATCGTGTCAAACAGGCGCGAAGACTTCAGTTTGCGCTTGCAATCCCTGTTGGAGCGGTAGAATACATTTCGGTGGGTAGTTGGCCGCGCAGGAGCGGCACCGCGAAAGCGGAGGAGAGAGAAATGACTAGTCGACCATTGAACCGCTCCAGCGGCACGATTGATGGCATTGCATCTCATGGCATCGCATCGGTGCTTGCGATACTCGGTTTCGCAACGCTTGCTTCTGCACAGGTTTACGACGCGAATATTGTCGTGAACTCTGGGTTTGAGAACGGCCCAGCCTCGCCCAATGGCCAGACTGTGGTTCCGCCCACTGGTTGGACAAGCATCGGTTCTGCGACTGTTGTGCCGTACAGCATTGGTGGCCAGTTTCCAACAGCAAGCAGTCCCGGTTCACCGATCCGCGGCAATCAGTTTCTTGCTGGCGGACCGACCAGTTCACTGGGACAGGTCTTTCAACTTGTTGATCTGACTGCCTATGGGTCGGCAATTGATTCCGGGGGCGTTGCATTCCAGTTTGGCGCTTGGCTGGGCGGTTTCGGGGCTGAAGACGACATCGCCCGTGCAATCATCGTGTGGGCCGATGTGAATTCAAACAGTTTGCGGACAGACACGATTGTCGGGCCCAGCGCGGTCGTTCGCGGCGGTGTGACTGGCTTTGAGAACTACTTCACTTCTTCACGGGTACCAGTGGGTGTTCGCAAGGCGCTGATTACCGTCACGCTGTCTCGCATCATCCAGCCCTACAACAACGCGTACATCGACGATGTCTCCCTCGAACTGCGGCGCGTGTGTGACGAGATTGACTTCAACAATGACCTGTCGGTCTTTGACCCGGTCGACATCGATGCCTTCTTGAGCGTCTTCAGCGAGGGGCCTTGCGTGCCGGTCGAATCAGCGTGCAACGACATTGACTTCAATAACGACGGATCCGTGTTTGATCCGGCGGACATTGAGTCGTTCCTGAGTGTCTTCAGCGAAGGGCCTTGCCTACCGCAGTAAGTATTGGTACGCTCCTGCTGCTTCGAATCAGACTTGATCGTTGCTGGGGTTTGCAAACGCCAGACAGTCCGTTGCAAAATGCTAAACAACTGGTCGACATGGACTTACACAAAGGTCCCTGTCTGCCTGTATTTGGCTCTTTTTGCGCCGCTCCCGAATAAATTCGCTTGACGAATACAGGTAAATGCGGATGATACTGGCCGGGCAGTTTGAGTCCGATGGTTCTAGCGGTCGGCACGACTTTGTATGTCTTATAACCGTCTGATGTCATGTCGCGACCTCTGCCTGGCATGCCAGAGGTCGCGATGTTTGGTCGATTTGGGAGGCAATCAGTTGAGTAGGGTGGTCGTTTTGACAGTTGGTGACATGATTACGTGAAGCCAGCCCAAAGGCTTTGATCGATGCATCTGTTTGGTCCAAGTGTTTGGCTTGGGTTCTTGTGGTCAATACCACTTATTTCTGGATATCAAGGGCTCTTTGACCAGAGTTGGTGCGTAGGGGAGTCGGTGGTGGGGAATTGACGACTCGATAGACTTCAGGGCACAACTTCAGGCCACAACTTCAGGCAAGCAGTTGAAGGCAGAAAGATTGCATGATCCGTGGTTCGGGGTTGTTTCTCTCGGTTTTTCTGGTGGGTCTGGGGTCGCGTTTGGTATGGTCCGAAACCTCTTTGCGGGGCTGCAGGAGTGGCTATGAAGAATGCTCGATCAATCGTGATGATGCTCGCGTTGGGCGCTGGTGGTGTGGCAACGTTCGCAGCGGCATCTGCGCAAATTATGACCGGGGCTACAACCCAGACTGTGGCCCAGACTGTGGCCCAGCAAAGCCCGCAGACCCTCACGCAGCATGTGAACGAAGGCGAAGTGATGGGCTCCAACGGCATCCCGCAGACGGCGGACTTGAGAAGCCCGGAGTGGATCGCGGACGTGCTTGATCCCACGTTCGACGCGTCGTTCCAGGACACGCGCACGGATACGTACATCCAGCATGAAGTCGCGCGCGTGATTGCGGATGGTCGGTATGTGATGGTCATGGGCGATCCCAACACGCAATTCCCACGGGTTGCGATGTGCTTCGCGGAGGGGTATGAGCCCACGCAGCAGATCATCGATGCCGTGAATCAGGCAATCATGGGTGGTTTTGGCGAGCGGTTCCAGATCGGGGGCAGTTGGAACGGCACGTCCGCCAATGCGGTGCGCACGCTGTCGTGGAGTTTCATGCCCGACACGGTTTTCATTCCTGGCAACATCGGCGAACCAGATGCAAACAGTTCGCTGTTCGCAACCTTTGACGCGCAGTTCGCTAATAACGGCGGACGTGCAACATGGATCGCACAGTTCCAATCCGTATTCAATCGTTGGAGTGCGCTGACTGGACTCACGTATGAGCGTCGCACGGCCAGCGGTGTAGAGTGGGACGATGGGGCTGCCTGGAACAATGGGTCCAGCCCAACCCGGGGCGACATCCGCATTGGTGCACACCCGATCGATGGGCCCGGGGGCATTCTGGCCTACAACCAGTTCCCGGGCGGGGGCAGTGGCGGTGACATGGTGATCGACAGTCAGGACACATGGGACAGCACCGCGGGCACCTTCCGCTTCCTGCGCAACGTGATCGCGCACGAGCATGGGCACGGCATCGGCCTGGCGCATGTGTGCCCCCTGGGAACCAACGTCAACACCTACAAGTTGATGGAACCGTTCATCAGTACTTCGTATGACGGGCCCCAGCAGGACGATGTCCGCGGCGCACAGTTCAACTATGGCGATGCCAGCGAGCCCAACAATTCCTCAACCGCGTTCACCGATCTGGGCACGCTGGCGAGCGGCAGCACCACCAACCTGGGCACGGTGCCGGCGCCTGCGATCCCCAATTCGTCCACGCTCAGCATTGTGAGCCGGACATCGCCGATCTACACGGACTTTGACTACTTCCGCCAGACGCTGGATGCACCCCGACTGGTCACATTCACGGTCGGTGTGGTGGGAAATATGTATACCGCTGGAGCCCAAACCCAGACGTGCAACACCGGGACTTCGATCAACTCACTGAGCACGCATGACCTTCGCATGGTGGTTTACCGCTCCAACGGCACCACGGAACTGGCGAACATCAACGCTGCTGGGATTGCCTCGGGCGAGAGCGCGGCTTCGGTCCTGCTTCCCGCTGGCAACACGTTCTTTGTTGTGACCAACGCGACGGGTACATCTGGCACGCAGATGTACACGGCCTCGATTCAGGTGCTGAGCACGGGCATCGCTCCGATCGCGACCGACAGCCTGTTCACGGATCGGGTCCGCATCACATGGCCCACGATTGCCAACGCGGCGCAGTATCGCGTGCGGCGGTCCACGGTTGACAACTACCTCTCGTCGGGAACGCTGGACACGCTCGCGGCACCAGCGACACAGTTCAACGACACGACGGCGGTACCCGGCACGCAATACTACTACTGGCTGGACGTGAATCAGACCTACAACGCTCAGTTCATCACGACGACGGTCGGGGGCGAACTGGGCATGCGGGGCGTGGCTGCAAACGTGCCGCCCACGGCCAACGCGGGCAGCGATCAGACCGTGGCAGATACGGACAACAGCGGGAGCGAGTCGGTGACACTCAACGGGTCGCTGAGCAGCGACAGCGACGGAACGATCACCAACTACACCTGGCGGCGCAGCGGCAACGTGATTCTGACTGGCGTGACGGGGCAGGTTTCGCTGCCTTTGGGCACAAACACGATTGAATTGACCGTGACGGATGACGACCTCGCGACGGCGGTTGACACGGTGATTGTGACCGTCAACCAGCAGACCTGCGACAGCATCGACTTCAACAACGACGGCGCGACGTTTGATCCGCAGGATATCGATGCCTTCTTGTCGGTCTTCAGTGAAGGCGGATGCATTCCTGAAACCGCGACGTGCAACGACATCGACTTCAACAATGATGGCAGCCTGTTTGACCCGCTGGACATCGAGAGCTTCCTGAGCGTCTTTGGCGAGGGCCCATGCCTCTAACGGAAGTTGGGTGAGGTTGGGAGGACGTTGGCAGGTTGGTTCGAGTGATGGGCTTTATTCCGTCGCGACATGCTGAATGCATGTCGCGACGCTTTCGCAGGACGTGCATGCGGCTGGCGGCCTGGCAATACCCAAGTGCTACCAGGGCGCGTTACCTGGGCAAACGATTGGGTCTGCGATTAGATCGCGATTTGGGTATGGGGCGTGCCGCATTGAGTTGGGATCTTGAATTGAATCGCGTTGGAACGGCAGTAAGAACGACAGCAAGATTGATCACGGCTGAAGGAGTTGGATTCATGACGCTTCACAATCGGGGCTTGAGAATCGGTTCGATGGGCACGACTCGCTGCAGGGCCGTGGCGATCGTCGCGTTGCTGGCAGGAGGCACGGGGGTGATGAGCACCGCACGGGCAGAGGCAACTGCGGCTGCGGAACTGCAGTCGCCCGCTTGGATCGTGCCCGTGATCGACGAAAGGTTCGACGCGTCCTATCAGGACATGCGCACACAGAAGTTCGTGCATAGTGAACTCGCGCGGGTGATCGCGGATAACCGGTACATGCCTATGGGCACGCTGGGAACTCCCGACAGCACGGGCGCTCCGGCGTTCTGTTTCGCACCAGGAGCAACGCCCAGCCCGGAAGTGATGCAGTGGGTGAACACGGTGATGTTCGGGGGCTTCGGCGAGCGATTCTTCCTAGGGGGCAGCAGTTGGTCCGCCAATCCCAACACGCCCACGACGCTCAGTTGGAGCTTTGTTCCCGACGGACTGACGATCACTGTGCAGAACCAGCCGGTGGGGATCAGCAATCTGTTCGCGATCCTCGACGACCAGTTCTCTGACCAGGGCGGACGCGAGGTCTGGATCGCGCAGTTCCAATGGGCCTTTGATCGCTGGGCGACCCTGACTGGCGCGTCTTATACCCGGGCGAGCGCCAATGGCGTGCCCTGGGACGATGCGTCGGCGTGGGGCACGGCGGGCAACGACACCACTCGCGGCGATGTTCGCATCTGCGGCATTACCATCGATGGGCCTTCCGGGATTCTCGCGGTCAATCAGTTTCCAGACACCGGCAGTGACATGATCGTGGACACATCTGAACGGTGGGACGACAACAACCCACCAACGTTCCTGTTTCTGCGCAGCACGGTTGCGCACGAGCACGGGCACGGCCTGGGACTGGCTCACACCTGCCCGGCCGCGGGGCGATTCCTGATGGAGCCGTTTGCTACGAATGCGTTCGAGGGTCCGCAGGAGGACGACATCCGGGGTGCGCACTTCCTGTATGGCGATGCGTTTGAGCCCAACAACACAGTGACAACCGCGACCAACCTGGGCACGATCGCTCCGGGCGGAACGATCACGCTGGGGGCGCTGCCTGTGGATGGCGAGGCGGTGCCATTCGCGTCGTTGATCAGCCTTGTGGACCGTCAAGGTGTTGCGGACCTGGACTTCTATCGCTTCAACACCGATGCGCCGCTGCTGGCGAACATCGCATTGTCGCCAAGTGGCACGGCGTATGAAGCGATCGAACAGGGTGAGGGCGGCGGCTGCCCGCCCGCGCCCTATCCAATTGAGAACAGCCTTGCAACCTCTGACTTACGATTGCAGGTTCTGGCGAGCAACGGAACGACGGTGCTGCTGGATCGCGATCAGACTCCCGTCGGCAGCAACGAGGTCTACAGCGGCTTGCTGCTGGCACCGGGCACGTTCTTTGTTGCCCCGCGTACGGACAACGGCGCGTTTGACACGCAGATGTACAACCTCTCGGTCATCGGGCAGGTGCTCAACATGCGTTCTGTCGCCAGCGACGGCACGGTGGATGGGGGCGTCCAGATTGACTGGCCCTCGATTCCCAACGCACGCCAGTATCGCTTGCGTCGCAACACGGTCAACAACCTAGCCACGGCAACAACCACGCTGAGCCCGGGCAATCCGCTTGCGCTCACGTTCTTTGACACCACTGCTGTGCCGCTCCAGCAATATTTTTATTGGCTGGAGGTTCGGCAGTTTGATCCGCCCATGGGTCAGCAGCCGCGGTTTGTCGCGACGACGAATCCGACCGATGGCGAGCCGGGACTGCGCCCTGCCAACAACATGGCACCGGTCGCGAACGCGGGTCTAGATGTTCAGGTCACCGATACAGTCGCGGGCGGGTTTGGGTTTGAGGCGGTGACGCTTGATGGCACGCTGAGTACGGACTCGGATGGCACGATTACGGCGTATGCGTGGCGCCGCAACGGCCTGGTGATTCTTCAGCAGGCGACAGGGTCGGTTTTACTGCCCCTGGGGCTGAGCACGATTCAGTTGACAGTGACGGACAATGATTTTGCAACATCGACGGACACGGTGATCGTGCGGGTGAATCCGCGTACGTGCGATTCGATTGACTTCAACAACGATGGATCGTTCTTTGATCCGTTGGATGTGGATGCGTTCCTGAGCGTCTTCAGCGAGGGACCTTGTCTGCCGCTGGGGGCGACGTGCAACGACCTGGACTTCAATAACGATGGCGGCATCTTTGACCCCAGCGATGTGGATGCGTTCCTGAGTGTCTATAGCGAAGGGCCTTGCAACTAAATTTTTTCTTCACGTGTTCTGAGTCGCTGGTTGCTTGGGACGACTCATACATTGCTGGCATTGGGAGTGACGGAGCATGTTGATCTGATTCGGCGCAGGGCATGAAGGCCCTGCGCCGTGTTTGTTGGGGTGTTGAGGTCATGTGGTTGGAGTGCTGGTGCATGAAGTACCAGACCACTAGCGCTTGGTATTGGGGGCTCGGTACTGGCGGCTCGGTACTGGCGGCTCGGTACTGGGGGCTCGGCAAGTAGGGCTTGGCATTCTCGAAAGAGCATCCATCTGAAGATAGAGAGCGAGACAGTCATGGGCATCGGTTCAGAGCGCAGCGGTCGGAACATGCACGGGATGACGAGGTCGCGTGCAGGCGTGCTGGTGATTTACGCCGGGAGTGTCGGGCTTGCGGGGGGCGTGGCGGATGTCGCGAGTGCGCAGACACGAATCTCATGCTGGAATATTTCCAATTACTCCGGCACCAATCGCCAGGCGGATATTCGCAACGTGGTGTATGGAATAGTGCCCAGCGGGCCGCTGGCTGGGCAATCGATGAGCCCTGATGTCATTGCACTGCAGGAGATTCTTAGTTCGAGCGCGCTCAACGCGATGGTGGTGGCGCTGAATGGCGCTTCGGGCAGTCCGGGCGACTGGGCTGCGGCGCCGTTCGTGGATGGTCCTGATACGGAAAGCGCGCTGGTGTATCGCATGAGCCGCTACTCGCTGGTCGGAAACAAGACGTGGGTGATTTCGGCGGGGGCCGTCAATTCGCCGCCTCTGCCGGTACGCAACACGTATCGGTACGATCTCCAGCCGGTGGGGTATGCATCGCCAGCGTCGCGGATGTCAATCTACAGCGTGCATATGAAGGCGCAGGATAGCGGCAGCGACGACGACAATCAGCGCCTGACCGAGGCGCAGCGCATCCGAGACAACGCGGAGGGCCAGGACACCAACCCCGACAATGGCGAGTTTGACGGCATGCCGGCGGGGCATAACTTCATGGTGGCGGGCGATTACAACGGCCAGACGAACACCGAGTCGTTCTACGTCGAATACACCAACAGCCAGGCGAACAATAGCGGACGCTTTTTCGATCCCATCAACACGCCCGGCAGTTGGAACAACTCGAGCGCGTTCCGATTCGTGCATACACAGGAC
>Ga0163147_10003509_pt1 | contig 20829 bp, 10 predicted proteins | sample OliLakLV19MP6G1_FD_148597 | JGI IMG/M metagenome (GOLD analysis project Ga0163147, IMG submission 148597) | Freshwater microbial mat bacterial communities from Lake Vanda, McMurdo Dry Valleys, Antarctica- Oligotrophic Lake LV.19.MP6.G1 | ecosystem: Environmental > Aquatic > Freshwater > Lake >...
ATTGGCGATTCCGGGCGAGAAGACTCAACTCATGCTCGCCCGTAGCCCGGATTTATCTGGGTTGAATCTCAACGTGCCTCTAAAGGCGGCGTTGGCCGTTTTAGGTCAAGGGCGCGGCGGCGGCACGCCAGATTTTGTGCAAGGCGGCGGCGTCCCCGCCTCGTCCACCCAATGTGAGGCGGCGTTATCGGCGGCAAAATCCGCGTTGTAACTTCCGTAGAGACATGCTGCGTTAAGCACATCGTAGGGACACTTCGTGAAGCGCCCACGCCATAATCACAGCCGGATTTAATGCGGTTTCTCCGTTAACACATACCAATATCGCCCGCCATCGCGGATGAAATCGACCACGGCAAAACCAGCCCCAAACGCCTCGGTGAGCGTCTCGCGCAAGGCGGTCTGCCATGCCCGCGCTAGGTGCGGATTCTCACGCCCCAGCCGCAAAAACTGCGCCGGGATTTCGAGGCGGGCGGGCGAAACACCTATCAATGTCCTCCGCTTTAAGCCGTCGTCGGCATATTCCAAAAGTGTAACCGTCGGCATATCCGCGACGGGCGGTATCTCTCCGGCGGCGATTCGCGCTACACGCGGGTCATTGAGCGCCCAGACCGCCTCAAAACGGTCTGTCGGCAAGCCCGGATTGAGCGCGTCGTCATAAATCCCGTACATATTTTCGCTGATTTTATAGGCCGTCGCCCCCAATACACGCAGATTAAAATTGGCGTTGCCCGCTTGCATCGGGTCAAACGTCCAGCGGATTTGGTCATAGTCGTTTGTCAGCGCCCAATCCCGCTGGGCAACTTTAATCCCCGCCCCGATTCCGCGCCCGCGATAGTCTGGGATGACGCCCGCGACATGCGACCACAGCACCCATTTTCCTTCAGTACGGACGGGGAACGCCCATGACATGCCAATCATGGCATCCCCGTCATACGCGCACAGCGTGAGTCCGCCTTTCAGGGCGGTCACGCGCATGACATTGGTCGGTGAAGAAAATTGCGCCTCCCATCCCCAAATTACTGTTTCTAAGGCGCTTGCGGCCTCAAGGTCGGGATTTTCGGTCAAAATTCGGTACGTGATGGTTGAGTCGGACATAGGCGGTTCTGGCATATTTGGCCGATGAAAGGGTAAGCTGTAGACTTAAGATTGTAGCGGAACACACAAGGGGCTAACCAGTGGAACGCATCGCATTTATCGGGTTAGGGATTATGGGGCGCGGCATGGTGCATAACCTGCTCAAAGCCGGGTATCCCGTCACCGTTTGGAATCGCACCGCATCGCGGGCAGATGAATTTGTGGCGTTGGGCGCGATAGCCGCCGCAACCCCATCAGAAGCAGTCACCAACGCCGACATCGTGATGTCGTGCGTCAGCGACACGCCGGATGTCGAAGCCGTATTATTGGGCGAAAACGGCGCGATTCACGGGGCGCGGGCGGGCATGGTTTTCATAGACCTCAGCACCATCAGCCCAAAATCGACTCGCCAAATCGCCGCTAAATTACGCGAGTCCGGAATCGGTCTGTTAGATGCGCCGGTTAGCGGCGGCAGTGAGGGCGCACAGCGCGGGACTCTCAGCATCATGGTCGGCGGCGAAACCCCAGACTTTGACCGCGCCCTGCCAGTGTTTCGGGCCATCGGCAAAACCATCACGCACATGGGCGCGTGCGGCAGCGGCCAAGCGACCAAACTGGTCAACCAGATTCTATGCGTCGCCAATATGTTGGCGGCGGGTGAAGCGCTCTTGTTAGCCCAAGCATCCGGCCTCGACCTCGCTAAGACCCTCCAAGCGGTAGGCGGCGGCGCGGGCGGCAGTTGGATGTTGGTCAATCGCGGCTCACAAGTCATCCAGCGTGATTTTCGCCCCGGCTTCACCATCGACTTGCAACAAAAAGACCTGCGCCTCGTGCTAGAATCCGCCGATGAGTTGGGCTTGCCGCTCTCGCTGACCGCGACCATCCACGGATTTTATAACGTCCTCCAGCGGCAAGGACTCGGCGGTGAGGGCAACCACGCGCTGGTCAAGGCGCTAGAACAATTATCCGGCATCACCATCGGAGGCCAATAATCCCCATGCGCTCAATTACGATTCTCTCGGTTAACCTCTACCCGCTGCACCTCCCGTTTTTAGAGCCGTTCATCACCTCGTTTGGGGAAGAACCGTTTAAAGCGGGTGTGATTGTAGAAGTCACGACCTTAGACGGCATCCACGGTTGGGGCGAGTCCCCGGTAGAGGTCTACCCCGGCTACGGCGCGGAGACGGTTGTCACCGGCCTGCACATCCTAGAAGAATTTCTCGTCCCAAACCTCAGCGGCGTGATGATTAACCACCCCACCGAAGTCCCCGCCCTACTCGCCCATGTGCGCGGCAACGCTCACGCCAAATCCGGCCTAGAGGCCGCCATCTGGGACGCCTATGCCAAGACCAATCACTTGCGCCTCGCGGATTTGTTCGCGTTATCTCTGCCGCCCGGTCATGGCTCACGGAATAAGGCCGTGGTCGGCGTCAGCATCGGCATCATGCCGACCCTCGAAAAGACGCTGGAAATCGTCCGCAAGCGCGTGGCACAGGGCTACGCCCGCATCAAACTCAAGATTAAACCCGGCTGGGATATAGACCTCGCCCGCGCCGTCCGCGCCGAGTTCCCCGATATTATGTTGATGTTGGACGCCAACTCCGCCTATACTCTCGCCGATGCCGATCATCTTGCCCAATTGGATGAGTTCAATCTGTTAATGATTGAACAACCGCTCGGCCACGAGGATATTTACGATCACAGCCAATTGCAGCCGCGATTGAAAACCCCGATTTGTTTGGACGAAAGCATCAAGAATCTCAACGACCTCAAATTGGCGCTGCAAGTCGGCGCAATCGGCGTCCTGAATCTCAAGCCGGGGCGCGTCGGAGGCTTCACCGAAAGCCTGCGGATTTACCAACACTGCGCTGAAAACAACGTCCCGTTATGGATTGGCGGCATGTTGGAATCCGGAATCGGGCGGGCAGCCAACGTCGCGTTCGCCTCACTGCCCGCCGTCAGCCTGCCGTGTGACATCAGCGCGACAGACCGCTACTTTGCTGAGGACATCAGCGAACCGCCATTCGTCTTAAATTCTGACAGCACGCTCAACGTCCCAGATGGGGACGGAATCGGCGTACAAGTCATCGGCAGCCGAATCGCCGAGTCGGTTGACCGTTGGACGGACGCTAACAGTTTTTAACGGATAGCGGGCGCATTGGCCGAGACAGCCCGTATCGTCACCCCGCCGTCAGCGGTCAGGGTGACGACGTTGTACCCCAGCTGATTGACCTCAGACTTGGCAAATTCGCCTTGCCCGTGCCACGTCCGCGATTGATACCACGTACTGGGAGCAGAGGCGTAGACAATCCCATCCCGCGCCATCATCATCCGTTCATGAATATGGCCGAACAGCACACACTTCACCCGACTCCGCGCCTTGAGCAACGTCTGGTGAAGCGATTCGCCGTCTACCAGACGAATCGAATCCATCGCATCCGCCCCTAGTGCCAACGGGTGATGGTGCAGCGCCACAACCAACGGCTTATCGTTCTCAGCGGTACAAATCGCGTCTAGCCACGCCAATTGTTCCGGCTCGATAATCCCGTGATGCTGGTATGGGACAGATGTATCCAAACAGGCAATCTGCACGCCGTTGACCTCGAAAGCATAATACGGCATAGCGTGTTGCGGGTAGATTATCTCGCGTAGCCAAACCCGATGATCGTGATTCCCCGGTAAAACATGCAACGGCGGGGTCAATCCGGCGACCAATTTTTGCAGCGTGAGGTAATGCTCTTTCCGTAATGGGTCGTTGCCGAAATCGCCGGTATGCAGCACAAAATCCAGCGGGACGGGGTAAGCGTTGATGCTCTCAATCACCGCCGCCGTGGTCGAGCGCGATGTCCATGCCCGTTTGCCCTTGAATTGTGGATTCTCATGCAGATGCGTGTCGCTGATATGCGCGAACGTCAGAATCGCATGGCTCATGCCGGATTTACGCTGACGGCGCGGACGGTGGTCAGGCCGTCAGAGGTCAAAGTCACGATGTTATACCCCGGCAAGGCGACATCATCTATCACAAATGAGCCGGTCTGCCCCGGCCACGTCTTGAGTTGAAACCATGTACTCGGCGCAGTAGCGTACAGTACCCCATCGCGGATGAAGCTCAGGCGCTCGTGGACATGCCCGAACAAAACACATCTCAAACGGGCGCGGGCTTTTAGCAAGGTCTGATGCACAGTCACCCCGGTCTTGACCGTCATCGTGTCCATAGGTAGCGACCCCAAAGGGAACAGGTGATGGTGTAGCGCCACGACTAAAGGTTTATCGCTCGGCGCGGTGCAAATCTTCATCAACCACGCCAATTGCCTCTCGCTAATCTCGCCGTGCGGCTGATTTGGAACAGAGGTATCAAGGCAGGCCACTTCTACCCCTTTATGCTCAAAACTGTAATACGGCGTGTTGGAGTGCGGATAGAACACCTCGCGCAACCAATCGCGGTTATCATGGTTGCCGGGGATGACATGCAGCGGCGCACTGAGTTTTTTCAGCACCCCTTGCGCCTCTCGGTACTTCTCAATATCCGGTAAATCATCCCCGACATCGCCAGTATGCAGCACAAAATCAATCGGGAACACTTGCGCGTTGATGTGCTTAATCACCGCCTCGGCGCGTGCTAATGGGTTGGGCGTGGGCGGCAAAGATGGGTGTGGATTCGCGTATAGGTGTGTATCGCTGATATGAATAAAGGTCAAAAGCGGTTGGGGCATAAGTCACTCGCGTTCCGTTTCCATCATAAAACTCTGTCCACTGCTGACGAGGTGTATCGTCCCTTGCTGGCCGGTCTGATAGAGCGTGCGCCCGCCGAGCATCGCCAATATGTCGGTATTCGGCGGGGAGTCTACCCCAGCTGCCATCACTACACTGGATGGGTTCACCGTCACTAAAAATGTGCCATCCAACGAGCGTTCCTCAGCGTGATTCGGCAGCATCAACACATCTGATGTCATCTCCGGTGCAGATGCTAAGAACGCAGTTTGCCCTTCGCGATCAAGATTGCCCGGTAATAGCACGCGCAAATCGCCATACGTCACCCGCACAACCAGAGGATAAGTCGTCAGCGATTCGCCCAGCGTCGGGGAGTGTTCCGGCCAAAGTATGTCTATTGTAACACCATCACTGGTCTGGACGCTGTACCCGGCTGTGACATATTGAATTTTCGCGCCAGATTCGGTCAGCGTGGCTAACAGAGTTTGCCACGGGATTCCCAGATTCGGCTGCCCGTGAGTCAAGACTTCACTCGGTGGATAGCGCCGCCCGACCTCGCTCCACGCGCCGGTCTCGGCCTCATCCGGCGCAGATAAAATCAGCAAATCGAGATGGTCGGTATTGGCGGGCAAACGCTCGCCAATCAGACTGCTCAGGCGTACCGGCGAATCTCCCCCATCCAGCATAATCGTCGCGCCGTTTGGCGTGCGGATGAGGACGGCATTCCCGCCGCCAGCGTCCAAAAACCAGATATGCAATTTATCGTCCGGGCGAGCAGCTGCCACACCGAACAAAATCACGCTGACCAGCGCAAAAACCCCAGCCGCCGCCATAGCGATACGATAAAACGGACTTTTCATCACACGATGCCACCCTCTCCAATCCGAGTCGTTGAGCAGGACAACGCCCCCGACTGTCGCCCAATATATCAGGACAAGCCACGGCGGTATATAGGCTGAGACTTGCGTACCGGGGATTGAGGCCGCCCCGCGCACGATGACCTCTGTCCATGCAATCAGCGGCAGACATAACCACAGCACGGCCAAACCTACCGGCGCAGAGACAAGGATTAGGATCACGCCCGCCGCCCCGACCATTAACAGCAACGCTTGTGCGGGGACAATCAACAGATTAACGGGCAACGTCACCCATGAAATTTGACCAGAGAAATTGGTCAACAACGGCATCGTGAAAACCAGAATACATACCGTTGTCAAAAACAAGTCAACAGCGCCACGCAAGAATTGACCGAACCCATTGGGCGCTATCTCCGGCTCAAAGAAATCACGCCAACGGGTTTTTAACGGCGCGAGCAGAAAGGCCAGCCCACACGTAGCGGCCAAACTGAGTTGAAACCCTCTGTCCCATAGGATTTGCGGCTCATAGGCGGTTTGCATCAATACCGAAAAAGCGGCGGATAATGGCAAATAAAGCGTGTTGCCCGTTGCGTACCCAAATGCGGCCAATCCCGCCATCCATGCCGCTCTGACGGTTGACGGCTCGCCGCCGACCAACAGCGCATATCCCACGATGACGCCCCATGTCAGGATGAGTTTAGGCATCGCCCCTATCCGCCGGACATGCTTCAACACGACCATTACCGCGCCAGCGACCAACGTCATATTGTAGCCGCTGACGACCAAGACATGCCCCGCCCCGCTGCGATTGAACGCATCCATCGTCTGCGGCGCAATCCAACGGTCATCCCCCAACAACACGCCAACCAATAATCCGGCATACGGCTGAGGCAATCCACTTATGATGGTCTCGCCCAATTTGTGCCGAAAATCGTGGATGGCCGCCATCGGATGGGTGCTAGGTATTTTATTGACTACGCGAAGTTCTGAGGTACGGATGAGCAGGCTGCCGACTCCTCCGCGCCCCAGATAATCACGGTAATCAAAGGCATCAACGATGGGCGGCGTCACCAGTAAACCGGTCACACTGACAATATCGCCAAAGCGCACCGCCGACTCTCGCGGGACATGCACCAAAACCCGCCCGCTGGCCTCGCGCTCCAGCCCGCCGACGGTGATGCGCGTGGCTTGTATCGTGAGCAGGGTGCGCTTTTCGCGCACATCGGGCGGCGTCACGACTTGCCCATATACGGTCAACCCGCCTCGGTCATTCCACTCCGATAAGTCGCCCAATCGCGGGATGGTTTTCAGCCGCACAGCGCCAAAACTGAACGCGAAAAGCACAGCGAACATGAGTCGCCATGCTGGTATTTTGAGGGTGATTACACAACCCAATAACGAGATTAAGGCGGCAATCGCCCATGCAATAAGCGGGATGTCTGGTAGCGCGTCGGCCAGCCATATCCCATACACCCATCCCAAAACGACGAGGATAAGCCCCACCGCAACGTTTACCCGTCAATCAACATAACTAAACGGGCGATGATGTGTTCAGCCACCTCAGATTTCCCGATCAATGGCAGGTCTTGGCGCTGTCCGTCGCGTGAGAGCAACACGACGCGGTTGGTATCGACGGTAAACCCGGCGTCATCTGCCGAGATGTCATTAGCGACCATTAAATCAAGGTTTTTGCGTTCCAATTTTTTCTGGGCATTTTGCAACAAATCTTGGCTCTCAGCGGCAAACCCGACGGTGATACGCGGCCCGCGTTGAGGGTCGGCTGCTTTAGCGTGAGCCACCTCGGCCAAAATATCTGGGTTACGTGTCAATTCCAACGTCAGCCCATCGCTATCCTCTTGTTTTTTGATTTTATGCTGCGCGACCTGTTTAGCGCGAAAATCGGCTACCGCCGCCGCCATGATGAGCGCATCAGCATCCGCTGTATGCACCAAAACCGCCGCAAGCATCTCAGAGGCGTTGCCGACGGACAAAATCTCTACGCCAATCGGGACGGGTAGAGATACGGTAGTAATCAATGTGACATGAGCGCCCGCATCGGCCGCCGCTTGTGCGATGGCGTACCCTTGTTTGCCGCTACTGCGGTTGGTGATATAGCGCACCGGGTCGATTGGCTCTTGCGTGCCGCCCGCCGTGACAATCACCCGTCGTCCGGTCAGAGACCCACTGACGCGGGCAAAATATTGGCGGATTACGCCTATCAGGGTTGCAGTCTCCGGCAAACGCCCGACTCCCTCTAATCCAGAGGCGAATCGTCCGCGCTCCGGCGGGATGAGAGTCGCGCCGCGTTCTATCAAGGTTTTGAGGTTGGCTTGCACCGCCGGATGCTCATACATCACACCATCCATCGCTGGCGCAATCATCAGGGGGCAACGGGCAGCCAGTGCCGTGACGGTCAGCAAATCATCCGCGAAGCCGTGCGCGAGTTTGGCGAGTGTGTTGGCCGTGATGGGCGCAATCACCACGAGGTCAGCGCCCTCCCCTAACCCGACTTGCATGATATGGGTCGGTAAATAGCCGCTGACATCGGTTTTCCACAAATGAGTATAGACCGCCCGCCCCGTCATCGCTTGGAAGGTTAATGGCGTGACAAATTTTTGGGCGGCCTCAGTCATGACCACATCGACCAGCGCACCGGCCTGTGTCAATTTGCTGGCGAGGTCAACCGCCTTATAGACCGCAATACTGCCGGTCACGCCCAACACAATCCGCTTGTCTTTGAACAGCGCCGTTACCGACATTTTTTCTCTCAGACCTATAAAACACAAAAGGCTGGGTGAGCCTCTATGATAAGAGACCCACCCAGCCAGTTTAGCGCACCGTCGTGTTAGTTACCACCACGGAAGTTGCCGGGCAACGGTAGCGTTAACGTGCTACCGCCACGCACGACCACATCGCCTTGACGCAGCTTGAGTGAAACATCGTCCACCCATGCGCGTTTGTAGCTACCTTTGGTCAGGTTACGCACCTGCACGCGGATTTTAATGATGTCCGTCCGAGTCAGGGTGATGGTCGGAACGCTCACCTTATGGTAGGCGGCTTGCCCCGTAATCACCACATTTTTCGAGACGAACGTGTTATCGGCAAAGTAGATACGCAACTGCATCCGCATATTCGCGCCCGCCGAAGTGCTGAACCAACCGCTCAAGAGCAATTCATCGCCCACTTCGAACGAGACAGCGCTGAGGCTGGTGATCAGGTTCTGATTCAAGCGCGAGTCTTCAGTGGCGCTAGAACGGAACATGAACGCGCACAACCCTTGATGCGCGATAGCGAAGCGCGGCACAGGATCGTTGCATTTCACCTTCTCGCTCGTGCCTTTGACGATTTTCCACGGGTCAGGCTTAAAGGTAACAGGATCAGCTTCAAAGCCAGTGTTGGTCAACAGTTCCAGTGCTTCGGTCTCGAAGCTAAAGCTGACCGAGGACACCTGTGTCCCTGTGACGAAACCCGGGAAGCCAGCGATTGTCACGCTGATGGTATCGGCGTGGCGGAAACCCGGCGCAGCCGGCATGAACGTGATGACATTGCTGCCACCAGTCAGGCTGATTGACCCCGGAACGACAGCGCTGTCCGAGTCCGTGACGGTGAACGTCCCTACCGAAATCGGCTTACTGAACGTGATGACGATATCGCTCATCACCGACTGCTGAGTCGCGTCACTGGCCGGGACATGGCTGACCACAATCGGGTCGCGCCAGTTGACCACGGTATCAGCCACACTATCAGCCAAACTGCCTTCATCGGTCACGGTGAAGCTATGGTCATCGGCCGTCTCGCCGTCCGCCAGCGTCGCTTCGGTATTGGTTGTGCCACGGTTATAGGTGTAGGTCACATCTGCGGTTTCCAGCAGGGGCAAGCTGACCGTGTATTGATACGGCACGCCCGTCGGGGTCATGGCTTCAGTGCCGCTACCCGTCACTGTGCCGCCCGCCGCTGAGAAGTCATACACGAGGAAAATGCTAGACCCTGTTGGGGTGAAGGTCGGTACAGTCACCGTCCATGTCACCTGAATTGGGGCGGGTTCGGTTGTGAAGCTGAAGCTATGGCTCACCTGTTGTACCGCGCCATCGGTGGCGACAAAGCCGGTCACGGTCACGGTATACACCGAGTCATAGGCCAAGTCTGCGGCTGGGGTGAAGGTGTAGGTGAACGACCCCGGATTGTAGACGAACGCCCCCGCCACAGTCACATTAGAGGCATCCTTCACCGTGAAGCTCTGGCTAAAGTTCAGGTTCTTGGTAAACGTGACCGAAATCGGGTCATCCACCGGAACCAGTATATCGCCATCCTCAGGCACAGATGAGGCGACAAGCGGGTCTTCCCAGTTCAGGACGGTATCGTTAACGACAAGGCCGTTGCTCACCGTGATGGTGTGGGTGGCGAACGTCGCGTTATCCGCGCCGGTCTCACGGGTGGCCGTGCTACCGCGTGAGTAGAAGTAGGTGATGGTCGCCCCATCCCCCAGATTCACCGTCACCGTGCCGCCGGTCAGCGCCAAGAAATCGGGGTCGTTACTGCCGAGTTGAGCAGTGTTGCCCGCGATATACAGAGTCGCGCCAGCCGGGGTATAAGATGGGACGCTCACATTGAACGTAACCGGGACGAGCAGTTGAACAGTGGTGAAGCTAGACAGATCGCTGAAGTAACGATCACCGTCACCCGCCGCATCTACACCAGCGGCGATAGTGACATCGAAGGTTTCGTTATACGCCAAGTCAGCCGTAGGGTTAAACGTCAGGCTAAGTTCGTCGCCGCTGAGTGAGAAAGCGCCCGCAACTACAGCGTTTGCGCTGTCTTCAACCACGAAGGTTGATGCACCGCTGATGGTCTTGTTGAAGGTCGCGGTGATATTCGAGGCCACGGCCACATCTGTCGCGCCATTGGTCGGGGTCACGCTGACCAACAACACATCGCGCCAGTTGGCGACGGTCAACGGCAAAATAACCGGGCCGCCAGCAGCCGATGGGACGGTGTAGAAACGATTCGCGATGTCATCATAGCCGTTGGCGGCCTTCTCAGCCTTATCCCAAGACCCATCACGACGGAACTTGAATTCCAGCACATCGCCTTCATTGAAGGCGAGCGTCCCTTCCCACAGAGTCGCGGAAACCTGCGTCAGATTCGCGCCAGCGCCCCACTCGGTCAAGGGGTCGAAGGCTTCACCGTATGCACCACGGTTGCCGATGACTTGAACCGCGCTGCTGGTCTTGGTGAAAGCTGGGACAGTCACTTGGAAGGTTACATTCACCGTCGCCGCCGTCGTGTCCGCATCAACGATGTTCGAGTTTGTTGAATCGTTGAGCGAGCTATCGAACGCGACCACGTAATACTTGTAGGACGTATTCGCAGCTACCGAGCCATCTTCATAGCTGGTCGTCGCTGCGCTGACGGTGGTCAAGGGAGTGTAGCTCACCCCAGCGTTTGAACTGCGATAGATGCGATAGCCCTGAAGGGCGACATTATCCGTAGAAGCCGTCCAGCTTAGGCCAACACGACTGGCGAAATCGTAATCCAGTGTCAATGTGACAGCGGTAGGCGATGTGACATCGCCACTAGCGGTCACAGTCAAAGTGCAGAGCGCGTAGCCCGCCTGTGAAACTTCATCACAGACATTGCCGTTAGAGTCATAGGCATAGAACCATGTTGTTCCGCCGTTGCCGCTATAGCGATAGGTATAGCTGAATGTACCTGCCACGGGAGGCAGCAGAGATGCTTCAAATTCGTCGTTGTTGTTGACGGCAAACCCAGCATTCGGGACAGCATCTTCCCATGTCCAACTGGCATCAGACGAGGGGTTTGTCCCCAAGTCGCCGAAACCCAACTGTGCGGTCAAGCCATCTACTGGCGTAGACTGCGTGTCAGTCAAACCGCCGACGTAAATTTGACCATAGACCGTATCAGTGCGGTCAACCGCGCTCACGACATGCGTCATCGAAGTCGGGGACTGAACATTCCGATACGAGCCGGTCAGATCATAGCCCGCTGGGGTGCTGAACATCACGATATCAGTGAAGAAGCGCCCGCCATCACCCGCCGCCGCAATCGCGGCGATGGTCACTGTATAAGTCTCGCTAAAGCTCAATGATGCGCTCGGCGTGAAAGTCAGGCTGAGTTCATCGCCGCTACGAGCAAATGTACCACTAACAGCATTTGCACCGCTGTCCACCATCGAGAAGGTGGAAGCACTGCTGATGGTCTTATTGAATGTCGCGGTGAAGGTCGATGCGATGGGGACATCCGTCGCGCCGTTTGCGATGGATGTGCTAACAAGTAGCACGTCACGCCAGTTGACAACCGTCAATGGGACGGTGTACGGGCCAGAATCCGCAGCCGGAACAGTATAGCCACGGTTTCCGCCGCCGAGGATTTCGTCATAACCATTGGGGTCTTTTTCAACCTTATCCCAACTGGCGTCACGACGGAACTTGTAAGTCAGTACATCCCCTTCGTTAAGGGACAATGTGACTTGCCACAAGGTCGGCGACATCTGGGTCATATTCACACCAGACCCACCAAACCCAGTCAATACACTTGGTTCGCCGATCATTTGTACCGCGCTGCTCGTCTTGGTGAAAGCGGGGACAGTCACTTGGAAGGTGACATTGACCGGCGAGGCCACGGTCTCGGCATTGACGATGTTGGAGTCTGCCGATTCGTTGAACGAGCTGTCAAACGCCGTCACATAATACTGATACAGCGTGCTAATCGCCACCGAGGTGTCTTCGTAGATCAGGGTCGCAGCGCCAAGGGTAGCGATCAAGTCATAGGTCGTGCCGCCATCGTCACTCCGATAGATGCGATAACCCTGAACCGCCACATCATCCGTCGAGGCCGTCCAGCTCAAGCCAACGCGACTGGCATAGTCATACGCTTTGGTCAGGACAACCGCACTCGGCGCGGTGACATCGCTGCTGGCATTGACAGTCAACGTGCAGAGGACATACCCCGACTGCGTCGCTTCATCGCAGAATGGTGCATTAGGGAAATCGAAAGCATAGAACCATGTGCTGCCGCCGTCGCTACTATAGCGGTAGGTATAGCTGAATGTGCCGATGGCGGTGGGGAGCAACGAGGCTATGAATTCATCGTCATTGCCTGTGGCAGCCGGAACGTTGGGAGTAGCATTTTCCCACGTCCAACTGATGTGCGAAGACGGGTTCGTCCCCAAGTTGCCATAACCCAACTGCGCGGTGATACCCTCAACCGGAGTTGATTGGCTATCCGTCACGCCGGCCAAGTAGATTTTACCGTAAACGTCATCAGTGCGGTCAACCGCGCTCAAGACTTGCGTCAGAGTCGGCGGCCATTGGACGTTGCGGTATGAAGTGGTCAGGTCATATTGAGCCGTCGCCTCAACCTCATTCGAGGAGCCGCTGCTCACGCCGTCCGCGTCAATCGCCTCAACGGTGTAGTAGTAGGTCACGCCGGTCAAAGCAGTGGTATCAGTGTAGGTCGTGACATCAACCGCAGTGCTACCGAGCAATTGACGTGCGCCGCCGCCGGGGAAGCTGCTGCGGAAGACTTCATAGCTATGCAAACCACCGTCGGTCCAGTTCACGGTGATAGACGTTCCAGAAACGCCGCCCAAACTCAGGGTCGAGACTGGCGGGATGCTATATGCGCCACTGGTCATCACCAACAACACGCCGCTATCGGCTGCAACGCTTGGGACGGTCAGTTGACCGCTACTCGCACCGGCAACCGTGGTATAGGTTGCGCCGCTAATCGCGTCGGTGAACGTTTCGCCCACCGCAATGTCACGCCCCAAGTCAATCGTCATGCTGGCGGCAGACGCGCCACGGTTTATGAGGACGACTGCCGCGTCAGACCCATCAGGCATGTAGCGATAGAAGCCCAATTGCTTCGCGCCATCATCTACCAGCGAAAACTCAACTTCGCCTGTCCGCAAGGCGGGGTGTGCGTTACGCGCCGCGCCGAGGTCGCTGAAGAAGTCCAACAAACCAGTGCGGACGGTGTTGCCATCAGTCATGTGGGTGAAGTAAGGCGTGCCAGTCTCGTTACTCCACGGGAACGGAGCGCGGTTATACGGGTCGTCTTCCCACTTGCCGCCATGGAAATACGACGGGTTGACCAAACCGACTTCCGTCCCGTAGTAAATTTGCGGGGCGCCCGGCAGGCTGAACTGCATGAGCGAGTAGCCCATCAGGTTATCAATGGCTTCTTCGCCCGGTTGACCATCCTCATAGTGATTGGTGGCAGACGGATAAGCGGTGCCGTTGGATGGTGACGCCGGGATGGTCTCGTCAAGCAACCACAGCGCACGCTGGGTATCGTGGCTACCATTCAGGTTCATCAGCGCATAGAAGCTTTCCGGCGCATACCGTTCCTTAAGGTCGTTGTAGCGAGCCACAAACATCGACGGGCTGAATGGGACGATTTTCCCCGGCAGTGAACCGCCGTTGAAGTCGTTCTCGGCGTTCAACGCGGTATCGCGCCAAAAGCCGAACAACATTGCCGTCTGCTGATAGTTCATGTTGGCGTCCCACTCGCCGGGATTCGCCCCGGTGGGGGTATAGCCATCGGAGACGCCGCCACTCATCCACTGCGTGCCGATGCCCCAATATTCGCCGACGATATAGGCTTCAGGGTCAGCAGCCTTGACCTTATCGCGGAAGTTTTCCCAATAGTCATTCGAGCCGAAGGAGCCGCTGGGATCGACATCGTTAGCGACATCCAAGCGCCAACCGTCGATCTCGAAATCGGTGATCCAGTACGTGCCGATTTCAGCGTTTTTACCGGACGGATGAAGGATGCCTCCGTCCCAAATGGCGTCACGCGCCATCGAGCCGGGGACTTGGCTGCTGAGTTCCGGCAGACTGTCGAACCCAAACCAAGATGCGTAGAAACGCCCATCCGAGCAGGGTGCGGGCGGCGTGCCGGTCAAGGGCATCGGCTTAAACATGTCGATGAACGGGCTGGCGGTACTTTCACATGCGCCCACAGCCGTGTAGCGGTTATAACGGTCAAAATAGCCGCTATCGGACGAGACGTGGTTGAACACGCCGTCCAAAACGACGTGCATTCCCTCAGCATGGGCGGCAGTGACCAGTGCGGTCAGCGCGGCGTCCCCGCCAAAGTTATCATCGACCACGCTATAGTCGCTGGCGTCATACTTGTGGTTTGACGGCGACTCAAACACCGGCGTCATATAAATGACCGTGACGCCGAGGCTCTTGATATAGGCCAATTCGTCTTGGATGCCCTTCAAGTCACCACCGTAAAAATTACGGCTATAGCTACCAGAGCAAGCGGTCGCAACTTCACGGGGATCACAGATGGCGGTGTTCCAATCCGTGCTATTCGAACGGACAATTGTACCGCCCGCTTCATCATAGAAGAACTCACCAGCACCATTGTCATTGGCGCTATCGCCGTTGCGGAAGCGGTCAGGGAAAATCTGGTAGAAAATCCCGTCCTTCACCCAATCCGGGGTCGTGAACGCCGGATCATAAACCGTCAATGCCCAAGAAAAATCGTTAGATGACGAGACGGCCACACCAGACCCGCCCCACAGCTTATGTTGGAAATCGCCGCCGGCGCTGTCGTCTTCGTAATAAGCCGTTGCCGAGCCATCATTGATGCGGAACCAATAATACAGGATATTGGCCGTCGCACCGGTATTCACGGTGCGTTCCCAATAATCATACGTGCCGTCACTAAACACCTTAGTCATAGCGTTAAAATTGTTCACGCCCAGTTTAGTGTTATAAACACGCAGATCAACCCCAGCCACATCATCCGAGGCTGTGCGGAAACGAATCGTTACAGCGGTATTGATAGGCGCTGGGCCATTGGGTGTGCGGTAAAGCAAATCACGACTGTCGTGATACAACTCGGCATAACAGATGTTATTTGCACCACAGTCCGCCCCAAAAGCGGTAAAACTGGGTTGTAGCGCCGTTAAGGCCAAAACCATCAGCAATGCGCTAAGGGTTAGGCTGCGCCATGTACGAAACCATCGATTCATAGAAACAACTCCAAAAGACAAGTTCTCTCGAACGATATAACATACCAAATGTGACCCATTCACAGGCTTATGACAAAAAGACTGGGCAAATCGTACAACGATTTACCCAGCACTTATATTGTATAGGGGTGTTACGTTAGTCTATATCGACTAATTACCACCCCTGAAGGTATCCGGCAGTGCCAGCGGTGCAGTTGCTGGCGTCTCACCACGGATGACCACATCGCCCTGACGCAGTTTCAGAGATACGCTATCTACCCATGCACGCTTGTAGCTACCCTTTGTAAAATTGCGGATTTGTACGCGAATCTTGGCGATGTCGGTACGGGTCAGCGTGACGGTTGGCACGGTAATCTTGCGGTACTCGCTCACGCCAGAAACCACGGCATTGACTGAGGTGAAGCTATTATCTGCGTAGAACACGCGCAACTGTATACGCATATCCCCGTTCTTAGGGGTGCTGAACCAACCGCTTAGGATGAGTTGGTCGCCTACCGCAAGCGTCACATCGCTGAAATCAGTGATATTTTGGGTCAAGCGCGACTTTTCGTCAACGCTAGAGCGGAACATGAACGCGCATTGTCCTTGATGTGCAATGGCGAAACGCGGCGCAGGGTCGTTGCATTTCACCTTCTCGTTCGTACCTTTTGCAATAACCCACGGCGCGGGGTTAAAGGTAACAGGGTCGTCCTCGAAACTGCCGTTGGTCAACAGTTCCTGTGCCTCGGTCTCGAAGCTGTAGGAATATGTCCCTTCTTGCGTCCCTGTCCCTTGCCCGACAACACCACTAACTGTGACTGTGATGGTGTCTGCATAACGGAAGCCCGGCGCACTTGGTGTAAAGGTCAGCACAGGGCTACCTCCCACCAAGCTAAAGCCGCCGGGGACTGAAGCGCTGTCAGAATCGACCACGCTGAAAACGCCACTCACAGGTTTGTTGAACGTGATCGCAATGTCGCTTGTGATGGATTGGTTAACCGAATTAACCGCCGGCGAGACGCTGACCACAATCGGGTCACGCCAGTTCGCCACGGTGTCATTCACCGCTTGAGCCATGCCGCCCTGATCCAACACTGTGAAGCTGTGACTGACGCCGGTCTCGCCGTCTATCTCGGTTTCCTCGTTGTTGGATGAACCACGATTAAACGAATAGTTGACATCAACCGTCGCAAGCACAGACATGGTGAAGGTGTACTGATGCGGCACAAGCGTTGGGGTCATCGGCGATACGCCGGCAAGCGCAATCGCCCCGGCGACATCGTAGATGATGTAATCATACGAGATGAAGATGGTTGACCCAGCCGGCGTAAAGCTCGGCACGGTCAGCGTCCATGTCACATCAATCGGCGCGGGCGTGGTCTTGAAGCTAAAGGTCAACGGATACTGCTGTACCGCGCCGTCGGTAGCGACCAAGCCGCTGGCCGTGATGGTATAGACCGTATCATAGGCCAAATCCGCATTCGGCGTGAAGCTGTAGGTGAAGGTTGCGGGGTTATAGCTGGAAACACCGGCAACCGAGTTATTGGATGGGTCAACCACAACCAGATTCTGGCCGAAGTTCAGGTTCTTGCTGAACGACACCGAGATGGGAGCATCAATGGCGAACAATTGACTCCCTGCAAGCGGATCGGTGTTGGTAACCAACGGGTCTTCCCAGAATACGACGGTATCGTTGGTGACTAGGCCATTGCTCACGGTGATAGTGTGGCTGGCGAACGTCGCATTGTCCGCGCCGGTCTCACGGGTGGCTTCGCTACCGCGTGAGTAGAAATAGGTGATGGTCGCGCCGTCCGGCAGGTTGGTCGTGACAGTGCCGTCGGTCACAGCCAAGAAGTCGGGGTCATTACTACCCAGATACGGGCTGTTCCCAGTGATATACACATTCGGGATGCTGAGTTCATACCACGGCACGGTGACATTAAATGTTACCGGCACGAGTAGCGGAGCCGTCGTGAAGCTGGTGTCATCGACAAATTCCCGCGTACCCGCACCCGCAGCCGCGATACCCGCGCCAATCGAGACATCATAGGTCTCATCATGCGCCAAATCCGCGCTGGGATCGAAGGTCAGGCTGAGGGAATCGCCGCTCAGTGAGAACGCACCGGCTACCGCAACATTGGCGCTGTCTTCCACGGTGAAGGTTGAAGCGCCGCTAATCGTCTTATTGAAGGTCGCAACAATGTTTGAAGACACAGCCGCGCTAGCCGCACCGTCTGCCGGGGTCACGCTGACCAACAGCACGTCTTTCCAGTTGGCGACGGACAGCGGTAAAAGGATCGGCTCGCCATTGGTATCAGGGACGGTATAGGCACGGTTGCCACTGCTGGTATAGCCGTCGGCTTGAGTTTCTTCCTTGTCCCAGTCCCCATCACGGCGGAACTTGAATTCTAGAATATCGCCCGGATTGAAATTGAGGGTAACCTCCCACAATGTCGATGAGACCTGTGTCATATTCACACCCGTCGTCCACTCGGTCAGCGGGTCGATTGGTTCGCCAGTGGCGCCACGATTGCCGATAATCTGTACGGCAGTGTCCACTTGTGTGAAGGCCGGGACGGTCAATTGGAAGGTGACGTTAACAGGGTCACCCGGGGCGGCAAACGCGCTGAAAGTGGACGAGAGCGCTAATAACAACAGTACAAAAATCATTGTACTGAATGTTACAGCGCGCCCGATATGAGGGAATCGGTTCATGAATTAGCGCTCCACATGTAAGAGTCAACATGCCGAGTTGTATAAACATTTCCCCCGGCGTAAGGATATTGTACTGCAAACACTCTATAAATACAAAATGAGAACATAGAATTCTGTACGGGTTTTCTCGTAATAAATTATAAAAATTCCTCTAAAAAGTATTACAATATACATACAGAGTTCAAGGGTAATAAATATTTTTTGTAACTACTCAGCCATCATTTCTTCCCTCAATTTGATGATGTAGAGCGTCAAATTGGCTGAGTCGTGGGGAAGTTCTCCCCTCAGATGATTGGGCTGAGTACCGGTCAAAATCCCGTTTTCCCCTCAAATAGGGGCTGAGTAGTTACTGTTTTTTGACTGGTTTTCCCTTAAATTACCGCTTGGTAAACCTGATAAGTTGCGTGTGCAACGGCTTGTTGGGTATACAAACGCTTAACCCGCAGGCGTCCTTCCGCCGCTAAACGTTCGGTCAAATCTGCATCAGACATCAATCGCTCAAAAGCACCGCGTAACGAGTCAGAATCATTTTCTGGGACGATAATACCCCCTTGTCCCACCACGCTAGGGATTGCCCCGCTATCAGACCCAACTACGGGGATTCCGCTAGACATCGCCTCGACCAACACGCGGCCAAATTGTTCTTTCCAGTTCGGGCGTGTCAATGACGGTAGCGCCAACACGTCAATCTGATGATAGAGAGTCGGCATCTCGGTTGAGGCCACTTGCCCCAAGAATGTCACGCGGTCAGCGATGCCCAATACCGTTGCCAGTATCTCTAAGTCGGAGCGGAGCGGGCCACCGCCCAGTAATAACAGTGTCCAGTCTCCGGTCAGCTTTGCGACAGCCTCCAAGAGCAGGCGCACGCCTTTTTCTTCGACCAGACGCCCAAAATACCCGATGGTGAACGGGCGCGCTGGGCGCGGGGCGGGTTTGAACAAATTTGGGTCTGTGCCAAATTGCGGGACGACGGTCAATTTGCCACGATAGCCCTTCTCGCGCCAGACTTCGGCGGCGCTCTCCGTCCCCATCAAGGCATAATCCACCCCATTGAGCAGCCAGCGCTCCCCCCAACTGAACGGCGGCGGATAGCGCCGCACTAGATTTTGCCAGCTAAAAAACAACGTCCGCGCCCCGACTCGTTTCGCGTCGTAATACGCCTGCCATGCGGCGAGGTTATACGGTTCTTCGTCGATATGCACGATGTCCGGGCGCACCTCGGCCATCAGGCGACCCAGCCCCGCGTAACTGTGCAGGTGAAAATCCCCATTGCGACGGATGGGCAAGACTTCTAGCCGGTAGCCGTCCGTATAAACGCGCTCCAACGCTTGTTCGCCGCGCTCATCTTTCCATGAGGGCGGCACGACCACCGTCAAATCAACGCCCAAGCGGGCGATGTCCTCTAGTTTGCGCTGATAAATCCCGACGATACACGCCTTAGAGACCATCAATACACGGGGGTTACGGCTCACGGTCAACCCCGCGACGACAGGCGGAAGCCATCAGGCCGCGCCCACGGGTTATAGGGGTCGGATTCCGACAATACCGCGCCAGTCGCAACGCTGACAGTTGGTTGACTCAGCGCCTCAGACAACGCCAGCGCGATTAACGCCGCGTCATCAACTTCCGGCGCGGGCGGGATGAGTTCGCTCAGGTGTGAGTCGATGAACGTGGTATCCAATTCCCCGGCCACCGTCGCCGGATGACTGAGTAGCGTCAATAAAAACGGGATATTGGTCGTCACGCCCTGAACCACCGTCCGCGAAAGCGCCCCACGCATCCGGTCTAGCGCATCGGTGCGGGTCGCGCCATAGGTAATCACTTTTGCCACCATCGGATCGTAGTGAATGGTCACGCTATCGCCGGTCTGGATGCCAGAATCAACTCGCACGCCGGGGCCATCAGGCGGGATAAAACGTAGAACCGACCCGGTTGCGGGCAAGAATCCGCTGGCCGGGTCTTCGGCATATACGCGGCACTCTACCGCATGGCCGCGCTGTTTGACATCAGTTTGTGTGAACGGCAACGCCTCACCAGACGCCACGCGCATTTGAAGCTGCACGAGGTCAAGCCCCGTCACCAATTCAGTGACCGGATGCTCGACCTGTAAACGTGTGTTCATCTCTAGAAAGAAAAACTCCCCAGCGGGCGTGGCGATAAATTCCACCGTCCCAGCATTGACGTAACCCACCGCCCGCGCAGCTTCTACCCCGGCCTTGCCGATAGCGGCGCGGCGTTCATCGGTCAACAATGGCGACGGCGATTCCTCAATCACCTTTTGGTGACGACGCTGTGCGCTGCACTCACGCTCAAATAAGTGGACGGTGTTACCGTGGCTATCGGCCAAAACTTGTACTTCGATGTGCCGCCCGCGTTCGATATACCGTTCCAAAAAGACTCGCGGGTCATTGAAGGCTTTTTGTGCCTCGCGGCGTGCCGACTCCAGCGCGGGGAGTACCTCGGACTCGGCGCGCACGATTCGGA
>Ga0163147_10003512_pt1 | contig 20820 bp, 21 predicted proteins | sample OliLakLV19MP6G1_FD_148597 | JGI IMG/M metagenome (GOLD analysis project Ga0163147, IMG submission 148597) | Freshwater microbial mat bacterial communities from Lake Vanda, McMurdo Dry Valleys, Antarctica- Oligotrophic Lake LV.19.MP6.G1 | ecosystem: Environmental > Aquatic > Freshwater > Lake >...
GGCTATCCCGTTGTCGCTGCTCAGTTTTATGGTTTATCTGGGCATCAATTTTGGGTCGCCGATGGCTTTTCTGCAAGCACATGCGCCGGTACGCGGTAATTTTGATTTCATGCGCGTCGTGACCGATATCATCAAAGTGCTGACGCGCCAGACTCCCCGTTTTGACATCATGACCGGGGCTGGGACGCTGTTCTTGCTCTTGGTCTTGCTGCCGCGCATCGTCAAAATGCGGGCGTCTTATGCGTGGTATTTTCTGCTGTCGGCGCTCATCCCGCTGACGACGGGGCTGATTTCGTTCATGCGCTTGATGGGCGGGGTATTCCCACTATATTTTGCGCTGGCCGAGACCGAATTATCCCCGCGAGGCCATGCGATAATGATGGCGGCGCTGGTCATTTTACAAGTGTTGGCGCTGTGGATTTTCTTTAGCGGCGGATTCGTAGCCTAATGGAGCGCTTACAATGTTACCGATGACCTCCGCCCGTGTCGATTCTCCGCCCGCCCGCGCTCAATGGATGTGGGCGCGGCGCTTAGGCATCCCCGTCGCGTTATTCATCACCTCACGGTTGCTGCTGATTGCGTTTCAAGCGCTCGCCATCTCATCCGGCGGCAAGGCGGCGGCTGTGCCATGGGCGGAACCGTGGTTGCGCTGGGATGGGATGTATTATGCCAGCGTCGCCGAAAATGGCTATACTTTTTCCACAGAAACCTATTCATCAGCGCCATTTTTCCCACTGTATCCCGCTTTGATTAAACTCACCTCGGCGGTGACGGGCAGCACGGATTCCGCCGCGCTGGTGGTCAGTAATCTGGCGCTATTGGGCGCGTTGATTGCGCTGTGTGCGCTGGCTGAGTTGGAGTATGGGTATCAAGCGGCTGGGACGCGGGCGGGGGTATATCTGCTACTGTACCCAATGGCCTTATTCTTCACGGCGGCCTATGCCGAGAGCTTATTTTTGCTGTTTACGGTGAGTAGCGCGTATTTCGCGCGAAAACAGCGCTGGACATGGGCGATTGTGATGGGGATGCTGGCGAGTGTCACACGCATTACCGGCGTGCTGATGATTGGCGTGATTGCGCTGGAATGGGCGGCCTCGCATGGGTTCACGCTGTCGCAGATCAACAAGCGTGAGACATGGCGGGCGCTGGGTCGCGGCTTGCGCGTTGAGGGGTGGGTCGTGTTGGCAGCGTTGGGTATCCCCCTGATGCTGCTCAGTTTTATGGTCTACATGAATAGCAATTTTGGCTCTTTGACCGCCTTTGCTGATGCCCATGCCGCTTGGCGCGGCCCGCCTGACCCGTTGCGTTTCATTCGTGAATTCGTGGCGGTCATCACCGGACAAACGCGCCTGTTTCATCTGATGACGGCGGTGGTCGCGCTGATTTTCGTCGCGGTGATTATCCCGCTGGCGTTCCGGTTGCGCGGCTCGTATGGCTGGTATTTGTTGTTATCGGCGCTCATCCCGCTGGCGAGTGGATTATATTCGTATATGCGGGTGATTGGCGGACTGTTCCCGGTCTTTTTGGTGCTAGGAGGGGTGGCATCGCGCCGCATTCATCCGGTTTTGATGGGCGTGCTGTTGCTGTTGCAGCTTCTTATCTTATGGCTGTTCTTGCACGGCGGATTTGTCGCGTAAATCCGGTAAAAGCCGAGGTCACAGAGGGGAATTAGCAGATAGCGCAATGTTTTTTGATGATTTGACCGCTTTACCAGCGCCTGCCACGTTGGGGGGCGAGGCGCTCATAGAGGGTGAAAACCTCCTCCATGATGTGCGGCCATGTGCGCGTCTCGGCAAAGGCGCGTCCCGCCCGCCCCATCGCCGGGAGGTCTTGGCGGCAGGCAACGGCGCGACGCACAATCTCAATCAGCGCGGGGACATCGCCGGGGGCAAACGTCCAGCCGGTCACGCCGTCTTGAATCACCTCTGGGATGCCACCGACCCGCGAGGCCGCTACCGGCACGCCCGCCGCCATTGACTCGACGGCCACAAGCCCGAACGATTCGAGTTCAGACGGAAAGACGAATAAATCCGCGCTGGCGAAGGTTGCCGCGAGTTGCTCGCCAACCAGAAACCCAGCGAAATGGACGGGTAGGCCGGAAAACTCACGCACTAGGCGGGCGCGTTCTGGCCCATCCCCGACCAGCGCCAGCCGCACCCCCGGCACGGACTCCAAAACCGACTTGAGGTCGATCAGGCGTTTTTCGCTCGATAAGCGCCCGACATACAGCAACAGGAAATCATCCGGCTGTCCATCGCTCAGGCGCGCACGCATCGACTCCGATTTATAGCGCGGGTGGAATAATTCCGCATCGACGCCCCGCCCCCATATCGTGGTCGGCGGGGTGATTCCGATGCGAGTCATGCGTTCTGCGATGGGCTTGGATGGGGCGAGGGCGTGGTGGGCGCGGTTGAACATCAAGGCGGTCAGCCAATCGGCGACTGGGGCGGCAAATCCCAACCCAAAATGGCGGGTGAGTTCTGCATAGTCGATGTGAAACGAGACGACACGCGGCGCGGTCAGCGCCATCGCCATGAACATGCCAGAGCCGCCCGTGAAGCCGGCATGGATGAAGTGAATCACATCGGGGTTGAAGTCACGCACGCGCCGCCATGTGCGGTACAACGGCCACGAGAACTTGAGGCCGGGGTAGAGGGGGAATGGCACGCCCCACACGCGCAAAATTTCTGCGCCCGCGTAAGTATCAATCGGGCCGAGGTCGGGGGTGATGACCATAACTTGCACGCCGCGACTCTGGAGGTGTTCCAGCAGGCGGCAAATCACGGTGACGATACCATCCACTTTGGGCAGGAAGGTATCGGTGAAAATCGCAACGCGCATGGGTGGTGAAGACACGTCACGCATACGTCACGCACAGGTGGTAGAAACACATCACACGCATGTTTGTAGGGACACGGCACTGACGTGTCCGCCTTGACCGTTTAAGGTCAAATTTTCTCCAACATGGGCGTCGGGTCGGGTAGCGGCTCCGTAACCGCGTGGTCATCGTCATACCCCAATTGCTTGAGTGAGATGCGGGCGGCGGCGCGCACGCGGTCACGGGTGGGGTCATTGGCGATGTCGAGCAAGAAGGGGACGGCGCGGGTGTTGCCCAATTTGCCGAGCGCTTCGACGGCGTTGAGTTGGGCTTGATAACCGGGGACATTCAGAGCGCGTATCAGCGGGTCTACTGCACGGGGATCGCCGATGATACCGAGCATCTGGGCAGCGCGTCCGCGTACAATTAGGTCTTCATTCCAATCGGTGACGATGTTGATTAGGGTACGAATGGCCGTTTCGCCCCCCATCATCCCGAGTTTCATGACCGCTGAACGGCGCGTATCTTTGTTCACGTCCCGCAGTTCGCTCATTAAGAACTTGATTGCTTTTGGGTCGGGCTCGGCCATGATTGAACTGCCTTTCCTGTTGGATTATAGCTCTAAGGGGCATAAGCATCGCCTCTTATATCTATCCTAGCGCAAAAATCGCATTCCAGCATAGATATTCTAATCAACCATTGAAACTTGTAACTTCCCGTCATGTAAACGTCCCACCCTGTCGGCCAATTGCACGATGTCTGGGTTGTGGGTCGCCATGATGAGGGTTTTGCCCGCATCGCGGGTCAGTTCCAAGAGGAGTTTTAGCACCTTTTCGCCGGTTTCGTCGTCTAAATTGCCGGTAGGTTCATCGGCCAGCACCACCTTCGGCTCACGGATGAGCGCCCGCGCAATTGCCACGCGCTGCTGCTCTCCGCCGCTGAGTTTGTCCGGTGAGGTGTCGGCGCGATCTGCCAAGCCTACCCGGTCAAGTAACAGCATCCCTGCTGCCCGCCCTGCATTGCGATTTCCGCCGCCCAACTCAATCGGGAGGGTGACGTTTTCGAGGACGGTTAGGGTGGGGATGAGGTTGAAGAACTGGAAGATAATGCCGATTTGGTTACGACGGAACAAGGTGAGTTGGCGCTCACTTAAACGGGTGATTTCGGTCTCCCCGACCATAATCTGACCGGCGTCGGCGTTGTCCACCCCGCTCAAGAGATTGAGCAAGGTTGATTTGCCGCTGCCGCTTTTGCCCAGCATGACAAAGAATTCGCCCTCGTAGATGTCGAGGTCTACATGATCGAGGACGCGGCGCGGCTTGCCGCCTTCACGATACATCTTTGTTAGGCCGGTGATTTTGATGAGGGGGGAGGTGGTATGAGAGTTGCCCATGATGTGATTATCCAAATCCTTAGACGCGCCCACACCGTCAATTTGTACGAATCTGGCGCACACTTGTGTTGAGTTTCACAAGTGTACCTGAAAGTTATCAGTAACAAGTTAGAAGTTTGAAGTTGGTAGTTAGAAGTGGAAAGTCCGTCATGAGAGAATCAGGCGATGAGGGTTTGCCGGGGCGCATATAACAAATACGTAACCGAAAAAGGCGCAGTTACACGGTATGCTTAGAAAATTACCCTCGCCTGAAGGCAAACCCACTATGCAAGTTAAACCCTCGCGCAGCCTAATCCCCAACAACCCCAACAAACTCTTACTGTTGGTGGTCGAAGATGACCTGACCTCGCGCCTTCTGATGGAATTGATGCTCAAGCGCGATAATTTCAGCGTCATCTTAGCGACGGATAGCGCCGAAGGATTCAATATCTTGGGCAAAAACCGCGTCAACGGCATCATCCTCGGCACATTGATGTCCGGCATCAGCGGGGTCGAATTTTGCCGACAACTCCGCGCCCGCCCCGATACCGCCACCCTCCCTATCCTGATGGTGCTGTCCACCTCAGACGCGGCCAGCATCGAGCGTAGCCGAATCGCCGGGGCGAACGATCACCTGATAAAACCGGTTATCGCCAACGAACTCACCGCCAAAATCCGCACGATTCTGCGCCGCGACTAGACCCTATCCCCGCAAGAAATGTTCGCCCCTCCAACGCCATTCATCCCCGCAAAAACTCCAAAAAAACGGGCGTATCTCGCCGCGCATACCATCACTCCTCCTAAAGTATGACTTATATCTAACCGATGTATCGCATTGGTCTATTGCCGATTAAATCCGATAGTCGTATACTGTAAATATGTGATTTAACCGAGTTAAAAAATAAATTTATCTGTTCGACAACCCAAAAGGAAACTCCTAATGAGCGCCATCACCACCGCCAACGCACAAAAGAAATACACCCCCGATTCTCCCGATTCGCAACCTGAGCGCCCGATATGGCAGACCGAGGCGTGGCTTGCCCCGCGCTTGGTGGCCGTCACGCTGACTGCGCTCATCATCGGGGCGGCCTTAGGGCGGGTCGAAGGCGCGGGCATCTGGGTGATGCTGGCTGGGCTAACCGCGTATGCGGCGGGCGGATATTACGGCCTGCGCGGGGCGCTACACGCCCTGTTTCACGAGCGTGCGCTAGACATTGACGCGCTGATGATTTTGGCGGCGTTGGGCGCGGCGGTGATTGGTCACTGGGAAGAAGGCGCAATCCTGCTGTTCTTGTTCAGCCTGTCCAATGTTCTGCAAGACTATGCCATTGGGCGCAGTCGTAGCGCGATTAAGGCGCTGTTCAAGCTTTATCCCGAAGAGGCCACAATCAAGCGTGATGGCAAAACCGAGGTCGTGCCGGTCAAATCGCTCAAGCTTGGCGACATCGTACTCATCGCACCCGGTGAGCGGATGCCGGTGGACGGCGTGGTGAAATCTGGCGTTTCATCGGTTGACCAAGCCCCCATCACGGGCGAGTCCATCCCGGTTGACAAAGCAGCGGGCGATATTGTGTTCGCTGGGACGCTGAATCAGCAAGGCGCGCTGGATGTACAGGTGACGAAGCTGGCCGCCGATTCGACCCTCTCGCGCATCATCACGCTGGTGGAGGAGGCGCAAGGCAATCAAGCGCCGACCCAGCGCTTCCTAAAAAAATTCGAGCAACGCTATGCCGTGTTCATCATCGGATTCACGGCGCTGTTCATTGTCGTGCAACCGCTATTCGGTTGGTCGGTAGATTTCGCATCCGGCTTTTATCGCGCTATGGTCTTGATGACGGTGGCCTCGCCGTGTGCGCTGGTCATCAGCGTGCCGTCGTCGTTCATCGCGGCGATTGCGGCGGCGGCGCGGCGCGGCGTGTTGTTCAAGGGTGGGGCGGCGCTAGAAGAACTGGCGGCGGTCAAAATGATCGCGTTTGATAAGACCGGCACGCTGACCAGCGGCAAGCCCGCCGTGACCGACCTGATCCCTGCTGAGGGCATCAGTGACGGTGATTTATTGTCCGTGGCGGCCAGTGTCGAGGCGCGGAGTGAGCATCCGCTGGCAAAGGCCGTCGTCCGCGAGGCCGAAGCTCGTAAAATCACCTTGAACCCGATTGATAAATTCGAGGCGCAGACCGGCCTCGGCGTGAGCGCCATGTTAGATGGCGAAACCGTACAAATCGGGCGTCCGGCCTCCTTGGGGGCGGCGATTCCGGCGCACTTGACCGAAGCGGCAGACCGTCTACAAGCGGAAGGCAAGACCGTGGTCGGCGTGATGAAGTCGGGCGCGTGGTTGGGCTTGATTGCGATGGCTGACGCGCTCCGCCCGGAATCAGCGGATGTGATTCGCAGCCTACGCGCCAGCGGAATCGAAGTCGTCCTCTTGACTGGCGACAACCAAGCCGTAGCCGAACGAATCGCCGCGCAGGTCGGGATTACGCAAATACGTGCCGGATTGATGCCACAAGATAAGGCAGCGGCCATCACTGCGCTACGTCAACAATTCGGCGGCGTGGCGATGGTCGGGGACGGCGTGAACGATGCCCCGGCTCTAGCGGCGGCCAGCGTCGGGATTGCAATGGGTGCGGCGGGGTCAGATGTCGCGCTAGAGACGGCAGATGTCGTGCTGATGGGCGACAAGTTGGCCGAAATCGCGGGCGCGATTCGCCTCAGCCAGCGGGCGCGGCGCGTGGTCTGGCAGAATATCACCATCTCGCTGGCGGTCATCGTCGTATTGGTGCTGGGGACGTTTTTCATCAACCTACCGCTACCAGTAGGTGTGTTCGGTCACGAGGGCAGCACGGTAGTCGTCGTCCTCAACGGCCTGATTCAATTGCTGGTACTGGGCGGGCGCGAGGGATAGAAATATTAATGTGCGCTAATCTAATCTCGCCGAATGGTTGACATCTGCCGTATCCCTCGCTAAACTAAAAGGATAGAGGCAAAATCTGGCCTCAATAAGGGGTATGCAACATGCTCGCACTTTGTTGTCGCAACTGTACATACGGGGAATTTTCCGCGTAAGCAGGCGGCGCTTTGCATGTTGACAATAGCTCCACCTGACTTCGGTCAGTGTGGCGAAACATAAACACACACAACGCGGGTTGTTCCTCTCAAACGGAACGCCCGCGTTTTTGTTTACACCAGTGATGAGTAAAAAAGTGATGCGTGATGAGAAAGTACACACACCTTCACGACTCGTCATCCCACTCATCACGCATCACTTGAAGGAATACCAATGGTCGCCTTGCACAAAACCCCGTATGTCGTCGCTGAACCGAGTGTCCGTCGGCTAGAAGCGCAAATCGGCAATACCCCGTTGTTGGGCTTCACCCGCGTGACGGCGCACTTGCCGGAAGATGTGCATGTTTACGCTAAGGCGGAATGGGCGAATCCCGGCGGCAGTGTCAAAGACCGCGCCGCGTTGTTCATCGTGCGCGATGCGTTGACCTCTGGCAAACTGACGCCCGATAAGACGCTTTTGGACAGTACCAGCGGCAATACCGGCATCGCGTATGCCATGCTGGGCGCGGCCAAAGGTTTCCGGGTCAAATTATTTCTCCCCGCCAATGCCAGCAAAGAGCGCGTCTCCATCCTCAAGGCGTATGGCGCGGAACTGGTCTTGACCGATCCAATGGAAGGCAGCGATGGGGCGATTCGCGCCGCCCGCGCAGAATTGGCCGCCCATCCCGATAAATATTTCTACGCCGACCAATACAATAACCCGGCCAATTGGCAAGCACATTATCACACCACCGCGCCGGAAATCTGGGCGCAGACGGCGGGCAAAATCACCCATTTCGTCGCCGGACTCGGCACGAGTGGCACGCTGATGGGGACGGGGCGCGGACTCAAGGCGATTAACCCAGACATCGAAATCATCTCGCTCCAGCCGGACAGCCCGTTTCACGGCGTCGAAGGCTGGAAACACATGGCGACGGCGATTGTGCCGGGGATTTATGACATCGACTTTGCGACCCGTGATTTCGGCGTCAGCACCGAGGACTCGCACGCGATGGCGTTACGCCTCGCCCGCGAGGAAGGCTATCTGGTTGGGATTAGCGCGGCGGCGGCGATGGCTGGCGCGTTGAAAGTGGCGGAATCGCTGGCCGAGCGCGGCGAATCTGGCACAGTCGTGACATTGTTCCCAGACAACGCCTATAAGTATCTCAGCGACCCGTTCTGGGGGAAGTAATCCCCCCTTAAACAATCGTAGGGGCGCCCCATGGGTCGCCCATCAGCTAGATCGGGGAATCACCGTTCAAATGTCATCGGCAGGCCGAAACGCGGGACGAGGGTCGGAATCCGGAACGTGATGATGTCAGTCACGTTCCCGCCCCGAAATGTCAGAATCTGGATACCGTAAGCGGTATAGGTCTCGCCGGAATCATCTAGCCGGTATAGACCGAAAGCAGTTTGACGATTGGCGCGGGCGGGTAGCAAGCGCCAGCGCCCCGCCGCTTGACCGGCCATAATCCGCTTAGACATCAACTCGCTAATCGCGTTCAATCCCTGATACCACGACGGTGTGGGCGGCATACTAAATACCGTCTCATCGGTCAGCAGGCACAATAAGCCGCCGACATCGGCGGTTTCCCACGCACGCACATAGTCCCCTAACTGTCGTTTGGAGGGGGCGTCTGAGGGGGGCTGAGGCGCAGACTGTTCTGCGAGAGTGGTGCGGGCGCGATGCAGCGCACTTTTGACGGCGGAGACGGATGTCTCTAACTGCGCGGCGACTTCCTCGGCTGACCAGTCCAGAACATCGCGTAAAATTAAGATAGCGCGTTGATGCGGCGTCAGCAGGTGTAAGACCGCGATGAACGCCAGCGCGATATTCTCCCGCGAGGCGAAATGCGCCTCCGGGTTATCCTCAAACGCGCCTAATAGGTCATCAGGATACGGTTCTAGCCACATCGCGTCTTTGACTTCAGGCGGGATCGCGCCGCCTTCACTGGATTGGGAGTCACGGGTGGTAGGGATGAATCGTTTCGGGCGTTTATCGAGTGTATCAAGACAGATATTCGTGGCGATTTTATAGAGCCATGCTCGCAGAGACGCCCGTCCTTTATAAGTTTCACGCCGTCGCCACGCCCGCAGAAATGTCTCTTGAACCATATCCTCGGCGTCTTGAGTCGTCCCCATCATGCGGTAACAATAGGCTTGTAGTTCCCGCCGGAGAGGTTCAACCACCCCACCGAACGCCTCATGGTCAAGTTGATCGAGGTTAATCATAGGCAATTCCACCCTATTTTCATCCAATTTCCACACTCACCGAACCCTTTTATAGGTTTTGACCGTCATATCATATAGTGAAGGTTTTTACCCAAGGAGATACCTCGTGAAACAGTTTAGCGCGAAAACCAATATCAAAGCATCCAAAGAAATCATTTGGGCGATCCTGACCGACGCCCCCAACTATCCGCAGTGGGATCCGTGGGTCGTCCGCATCGAAGGCACGATTGCGGCGGGTCAAAGCATCACGGCCTATACCAAACTCAGCCCGCGTGCCTTTCCTGTCAAAGTGGCCGTTTTTGAGCCGGAGAAGAAGATGACTTGGGTCGGTGGATTACCGCTAGGGTTGTTCAAGGGCGTGCGAACATTTACGCTTGAACCATGCTCTGACGGGAGCATTGATTTCACTGTGGGCGAGGAATTTACCGGCCCGCTGCTGCCGTTATTTGGGAAATCTCTCCCTGATATGACCACGCCATTTGCCGATTTTGCCGCCGGTCTAAAAACCCGCGCCGAGGCGAAGAAATAATCTGAGCCTCATCCAAATCCGCTTGCCATAGATGATGGTGAAAAATTTCTGCCCCGAATCAAATGCCCCCTCTCCATAAATTTATGGAGAGGGGCAGAGGGTGAGGTCACAACCCCCGCAGCCGTTCTGCGATGATGTCTGCCGCACGACCTGCCAACGCCGGATGAGTCCGGTTGCCCGCCACCCATCGGCATGATAACGCGATTCGCGCCGTGACCAACGTCTCGATATGCGCCATCAGCGCGGGCGACTCCTCATATCCGGCAGAATCGCACCATGCGCGGGCGGCGTAGACTTTCAATTGCTCATAGCGCGGATTCGGGCGCAAAAATAACCACAGCGTCGCCATATCATAAGCGGGATTGCCCCACGCACAGTCGTCAAAATCGACGGGGAACGGCGTCAGTCGATTCCACAGCAGATTGTCCGGCCTGTAATCACCGTGGATGACCTGCGGCGCGAGTCCTAATTTTTCCAACCCGTCAAACGCGGCGGCGGATTGAGTCTGCACCCGCTGGAAAATCTCCGCGTGGGGCGCGATTAGGGCTTGGCCTTCCTCATCCAGCGCATATTGCGTGGATTGCGAGAACAACGTCTCGGCGTCGAGTCGCGGGCGATCTAGGCCGGGGATGAGCGCAAAATCCCGCGCCGCCATCTGAATACGCCCCAATAACGTCCCCGCATGAGTCGCAATCAGCGCGTACCAATCCGGCGCGGGCTTGGATTTCCCATCGAACCAACTCAACAGGCTACACAGGCGCGTTGTACCGTCCTCAGAGGCGACTTCAATCACATCCATCAGCGGGCGCGGGACGGTCAGACCGGCGGCACTCAGATGAGTCAACAGGCGCAGTTCGGTTTCAACCCAGCGGCGCGGTTTATTCTGGGGACGGTGGACGCGCAGCACATACGCCTCATCCGATGACTGAACGCGGTAAATCGCATTATTGGCATCGCTGAGTAACGTCAGAGCGGCGTCCGCAATCCCCCACACGGCAAGCGCAGATTGGGCGGCTGCCTCGCTCATGCCCGCCGCCAACAACTCACCAAATGGTCGTTCACCATCCCAGAGGCTTGCATCATCGCGTAGCAAATGGTCGGGCCGACGAAGGTGAATCCGCGCTTTTTAAGGTCTTTGCTCATCACCTCGGCTTCTGGCGTCACGGCGGGGATGTCGCTCAAGTGGGTCGGATGATTCACGATGGTTTTTCCGCCGACAAACTGCCAGATGTAGGCGTCAAAACTGCCGAACTCGGCTTGAACCTTGATAAAGGCGTGGGCGTTTTTGACGGCGGAGCGCATCTTGAGCCGGTTGCGAATCAGGCCAGCGTTTTGCATCAGCGCGTCGATTTTTTCGTCGTCGTATTCAGAGACTTTCTGCACATCGAAATTGTCGAAGGCGGCGCGGTACGCCTCGCGCTTGCGGAGGACAGTGATCCAACTCAGACCGGCTTGCATCCCTTCCAACACAATTTTCTCGAACCAGCGGCGGTCATCGTGATTCGGGACTCCCCATTCCTCATCGTGATAGCGGGTATATAGCGGGTCGTTATGACACCACGGGCAACGGGATTTGTCGTCAGTCATGATGGATGTCCTAGTGTATAAGGCATGTAAAGGAAACTTGCTCACTTGATTTTGAGTTGATGGTTATTCTTTCTTTCCAGTGTAGACCCTCAAACGGTAAAACTGTACAATAGTTCTGAGAAACACACACCTAATCAGAGAGAGACACCCCATGCGTGAAATCACCGTCGCCGCCGTGCAGATGAAACCCATCGCAGGCGATCTCGAAGCCAACTTGACCAAAATGACCGAGATGGTCACGACCATCGCGGCTTCTCAAAAAGTAGACATCATCACCTTCCCAGAACTCGTCACCAGTGGCAGTGAGTTGGGCGTGCGCTATCCAGAACTGGCGCAGCGCGTCCCCGGCATGGTCGTCAACATCCTGTCACAACGGGCGTCGGATTTCGGCGTGTATATCGCCTTCGGGATGGTCATGAAAGAGCGCGTCGAGAGCGTGTTGTATAACTCCGCCATCTTGCTCGGCCCCGATGGTGACCTTGTGGAAGTCTATAACAAGTTGCATCTGCGCGGTGAGGAGCGGATGGTCTTCCGCGAAGGATTCAAGTTGCCCATCTCTGAGACCGAAGTGGGCAATATCGGCGTGATGCTGGGGCATGACCTTGCCTATCCAGAGGTCGCCCGCTGCATGTCGTTGGAAGGCGCAGAAATCATCTTGACGCTGGCAAACTGGGAAGCGTCCGAGATGGGCGCGTGGGGGACATATTTGCGCGCCCGCGCCCTCGAAAACGGGATTTTCATGGTCGGGACGAACCGAGTCGGCACGGATGCGACGCTACACTATGGCGGCGAAACCCAAATCATCGGGCCGCGTGGTCAGGTCATGGCGACGCTGATTGACCACACCCACCCCGACACCGGCGAACCGCAAGACGGCTATATCATCAGCAAGTTGAACCTCGACGAAGTGCGCGAAGTACGTGAGGAACAGTTGATGATTCAAAACCGCCACCCGACCATGTACAAGAACATCGTGCGGAAGTATTAACCCAGCCAGAATTACCCCCTCTCCAACCCATTCGTAGAGGGGGTAGGGACGGCATTCTTGCCGTCCGTTTTGGGATATGTGGACGGACGCCCAGAAGGGCGTCCCTACTTTTTTACCCGTCGTTTTGTGTTAAATTACCATGCCGTCGGTGGACGTGGCAGGGCATCCCTACTTGATGACGCGCAGAACCGAAATCACCTTGCCCTGAATACGTGCGCGATTGGCAGGCACGCGGATGGCCTCCATCGTCGGGTGAGCCGGTTGCAGCCGCAACATCTCGCCCTCATGATACAGGTGCTTGAGCGTGGTCTCGCCCCGGTCTTCCAACCAGACGGCCACCATATCGCCGTTTTTGATGTTGTCCGAGGTGCGTAAAATCACGATGTCGCCCTCTTGAATCATCGCATCAATCATTGAGTCGCCCTTCACACGCAAGGCGAACACCTCAGCGGGGTCAGCACCGCCCAACATAGATTGAGCGACCTCGATTTTGCTATCCTCGTCGTTCATGAACGGGTTATCGTCCGGGATGGGCAACGGTTGACCGGCCATAATCAGACCAGCATACGGCACGCGCACCGCCGAGTTCAATGGGATGACGCCTTGACGTGACCCAGCGTTCGACATCTTTTCCGCCACCAGCTTCAGCCCGCGTGACTTGGTAGACGTGCGCGTCAGGTAGCCCAACCGCATCAGCTTATTCAGGTTGTAATTGACCACCGAGGTCGAGGCAATCCCAGTGGCTTCGCCAATCTCACGAATGGTTGGAGGGAAACCGTGCTGGATGATATGCCGTTCGATGAATTTGATGATGGCTTTCTGCCGGTCTGTGAGACGTTCGGATTTAGCGCGCATGAGTTGGTTACTCCCTCAAATAAATGGTCTGGAAAACGTGTTCTATATTGATAATAGATGAACGTGTGTTCGTATGTCAAGAAATTTGTTCTGAATCCCATGAAATGTCGCTAAATTCAGTGAATCAAGAAGCCGCTAAAGAACATTTACCACACAAACCGCAGAGCGCACAGCGTTTTTCTCTGCGGTCTGTGTGCCTCTGAGATTCGGTTTTTAATTCCGTGATTTACTGAAATCCACAGTTTCGCCTGCCCTCGCCTGAATAAAATTGACGACGCAATACGTTTAAGTTTGAATAGGTGTCGGCAGTTTGCCCCGCAGCATCCCGTCAATGGATAAGCCTTCATCAAGCAACGGCCACCAGACCGCGTTCGCACGCAGTTCTATCATGTTTTGCGCGTCTACATGAGCATTTGTCAGCCACGGATACCAGTCTAGCGGCGTGATGATTTGACGACCATCCATCAATCTCACATATAACTGACGATCAGCGATATGAGCAGAGGCGGGTTGATGAGGGTGAAGTTCTGTGGGCTTATGTCCACGGACACCGCCCCAATCTCCAACCTCAAAACTGACTTCAAATCCGTTGCGCCGACTATAATTTTCCAATAATTGGCGCACCAAAGCGCTCACAGAAGGCATATCTTCTAGTTGCGCCAACGCTTCTAGCGCGGCTTTTGCCTCGGTGGGGATTGTGATGCTTAAAACAGTTTCGTTGGGTTTTGGATTTGGCATGTCAGCCTCAGCATTAATAGGTATAGTAAGGCTAATGTGAAATGAAATTTGCTTATAGATAATCTCTAAACTCATCCGCCTCCCAGTACTAAAGTGCCGGGCTAAGGAAAAAAGTCCACTAAAGGGACTCTTTTGCCCCGACTTTTGAACCAAGCAACCCACTTTAGTGGGTTTTGCCGTGTATTAGACGGGGGTTTTAACCCTCGGCGGCGAATTGGCGAGACTTCAATCATTTCACATAAGGCGTATACTGAGACTGTAAATCAAGAGTTACCTCTTGTCAACTACAAGTGAGATAAAAAATCCCCCAACCTATTGCTAGATTGAGGGATTTTTGTGGGGCGTATGTGATCTAGTCCGAGCTTTCCGAGGTAGCGCTGGTCGGGGTATAGCTGGTCTGGTTCTTCTGACGTTGCGCTTCGCGCTGATCGTCTTCCTTACCAAAGGTCAAGACCTCACCATCTTCGGTGATGGCCTCTACCGACAAGCCGAGGCTCTGGAGTTCCTTGACCAAGACGCGGAAGCTGGACGGGATGCCCGGCTCCTGAATCTTCTCGCCTTTGACGATGGCCTCATACGTGGCGATACGCCCTTGCACATCGTCTGACTTGACGGTGAGCATTTCTTGGAGGGTGTAGGCCGCGCCATAAGCTTCCAGCGCCCAGACTTCCATTTCGCCCAACCGCTGACCGCCGAACTGCGCCTTACCACCCAACGGCTGTTGGGTGACGAGCGAGTACGGGCCGGTGCTGCGGGCGTGGACTTTATCTTCGACCAAGTGGGCCAGCTTCAGCATGTGGACGAAACCGACGGCCACCGAGTTGTCGAATGGCTCACCGGTGCGGCCATCGTACAACGTCATCTTGCCATAGTGCGGCAGCGGTATGCCGGTGGTGAACATCGCACGGTCTGCATAGGTATACAGCGTCGCGGTGTCGGCATCATCGGGGATTTGTGCGCCGATTTTGGGCGCAATCGCCTTCGTCCATTCGCGCAGTGAGACCTTGAGGGCGTTATCCTCAATGATTTCACGGCGGGCAGGGCTGACGCTCTGCGATTCGTAGAGCAACAGGTCGTCGGGGTCATAGCCCTGTTCGCGCATCCACTCCGCCATGACAGCGCGGCGGCGATAGGTCTGGCTCTCGACCAAGAGGGCGTTGTCGTAGCGCCCGCTATCCTTCAACCATTCGTGGATGTAGAGGCGGCGAACTTCTTCATCGTCCTCCAACTCTTCCTCGGAGTAGTTGTACTGCTTAATCCACTCCCAAGCGCGCTCAGTGATGACCCGCTGTGCGTGGTCAATCATCCATGCGCGACCCAATTCGGCGCGGATGTCGTTTTCGGTTGCGCCGTCGAATACCGGCGTGATGGCGCGGAAGCCGAGACGGTCAGCCGCCCAGCCGAGGTGCAATTCCAAGACCTGACCGAGGTTCATACGACCCGGAACGCCGGTGGGATTCAGGATGATTTCAACCGGACGACCATCTTCGAGATAAGGCATGTCCTCGATGCTGACCATACGGCTGATAACACCCTTGTTCCCGTGGCGGCCTGCCATCTTGTCGCCGACGGTGAGCTTACGGCGCTGCGCCACACCGACGCGCACCATCTTCTCAACGCCAGCCGGGAGGTCACGATGTTCTTCACGGGTGAAGGTCTTGACATCGACCACTTTGCCGCGTTCGCCGTGGGGCAAGCGCAAGGACGAGTCTTTCACTTCACGCGCCTGCTCGCCGAAAATGGCGCGCAGCAGTTTTTCTTCGGGGCTGAGTTCGCGCTCGCCCTTCGGGGTGATTTTGCCGACCAGAATATCGTTCGGGCCGACTTCCGCACCGATGCGAACGATACCGAATTCGTCCAAGTCCTTGAGGGCTTCCTCGCCGACGTTGGGGATGTCGTAGGTGATTTCTTCGCTACCCAGCTTGGTCTCACGCGCTTCGACTTCGTGCTTCTCAATGTGAATCGAGGTGAACTTGTCGCGGCGCAGCATTTCTTCGCTGATAAGTAGCGCGTCTTCATAGTTGCCGCCGTCCCAGCACAAGAACGCCGCGAGGACGTTGTGGCCGAGCGCGAGGCTACCTTGGAAGGTCGAACTGCTGTCGGCCAGCACCGTGTCTACCTTGACCTGTTGCCCCTTGCGGACAATCGGCTTCTGGTCGATACAGGTTGACTGGTTGCTGCGCTGATATTTACGCAACTTATAGGCGTGTTCCTCGCCTTGCAAGTCGCGCACGACGATCCGATCACCCTGCACGCTGATGACTTCGCCATCTACGGAGGACTTGAGGATTTGACCGCTGTCCAGCGCGGCCGCGGCTTCCATGCCGGTGCTGATGAGCGGGATATCTGGGTCGAGTAGCGGAACGGCTTGGCTCTGCATGTTCGACCCCATCAAAGCGCGGTTGGCGTCGTCATGCTCAAGGAACGGGATGAGCGCGGCGCTGATACCCACGATTTGACGCGGTGCGATGTCGATATAATCGACGCGGTTAGCCGGCAACAGTTTGAAGTCTTGGTTCAAACGCGCCGAAACACGCGGCGTAGACACCTGACCGAGTTCGTCTACCGGGGTGTCGGCCTGCGCGATGACGAAGTTGTCCTCGGCGTCGGCGCTCAGGTAGATGGTCTCGCCGGTCATGAACGGCACAACTGGCACGTCCTTGATGCTGCTGCGGCGCATCGCCTTGATTGCGGTGTCATCAATGATGCCGCCGTCTTCAACGATGGTATCACCGCCTTTGGTTTCGATGTCCTCACGCGCTTTGCGACCCGGCAGACGGGGGTCATCAATGCTCAGGACTTTCAATACGCGGCGGTACGGCGTCTCGATGAAGCCGTAGTCATTGACGCGGGCATAGCTGGCGAGACGACCAATCAGACCGATGTTCGGGCCTTCCGGCGTCTCAATCGGGCAAATGCGCCCATAGTGGCTATGGTGAACGTCACGGACATCGAAGCCTGCGCGTTCGCGACGTAGACCACCCGGCCCAAGCGCGGAGAGGGTGCGCTTGTGGCGTAATTCGGCCAGTGGGTTGGTCTGCTCCATGAACTGTGACAGTTGCGACGACCCGAAGAACTCGCGGATGGCGGCCACAATCGGGCGGATGTTAATGAGCGTGCTGGGGGTCGGGTTTTCTTGTTCCTTGACCGACATACGCTCTTTAATCACGCGCTCGGCGCGGCGCAAACCAACGCGCAACTTGTTCTGAATCAACTCACCGACGGTTTTGACGCGGCGGTTGCCGAGGTGGTCGATGTCGTCCGCGCCGAACACATCATTATTGATGTTAATCATGCGCGCAATCAGGCGGATGATGTCCATTTTTGTGATGGTACGGACGCGCTGTGGGATGATGTCCACGAGGCCGAGGCGCTTGTTCAGCTTATACCGCCCGACGCGCTCTAGGTCATAGCGGCGCTGGTCGAACAATTGCTGCTCAAGATACTCGCGAGCATTTTCGAGCGTCGGGGGGTCGCCCGGACGCATCTTCTTATAGAACTCAATCAAGGCCAATTCCGCAATCGGCATTTCCTTGCGGTTGTCCTTTGCCCAATCCGGCTCTTGCTCCAGCGTCTTTTTAATGAACTGGTGAGTCTCGTGGGTGTCAATGTCTGCATAGAGGGCGAGGATTTCCTCGTCCGTGCCGAGCTTCAGGGGCGTCTCTACCCCCAGCTTGTCGGCGGCGTCTTGAACGGCGGCGAGTGCGCGCAACAGCACGGTCACGGGGACGGTACGCTTGCGGTTGAACTTCAGCACCAGCGCGTCGCTCTTGCGGGTCTCAAATTCCATCCACGCGCCACGGTCAGGGATGAGCTTGGCGGCGGCCATCTTACGACCCGTACCACGGTCTTCCTCGGCCTCGAAATAGACGCCGGGGGAGCGAATCAGCTGGCTGACAACCACACGTTCAGTCCCGTTAATGATGAACGTGCCTTTATCGGTCATCAATGGTAATTCACCCATAAAGATTTCGGAGATGATGACATGATCCCCTGCCTCTTTATTGACCAACGCAACTTTCGCATACAGCGGGACGGTATAGCTCATGTCTCGCTCTAGGCACATCTCGCGTGTGTTCTTAGGTTCCTCATACCAAAACTTGAGGCCAAACTGCTGTGATTCGGGGTGATTGGACGGGAAATACAGCTTGAGATTGCCATTGTAGCTCTCAATCGGGCTGATTTCGTCGAACAATTCCAACAGACCCTCTTTCAAGAACCATTGGAACGATTTGAGTTGGATGTCAATCAGGGAGGGCAAATCCTGAACATCCATCGTCCGGGCGTAGTTTTTCGTGTTGAAATATTCGTTATTCAAGTCCGCTCCTTACTATGGAACGCTGCGCCGACCCGATACGCTCAGGCGGTAAATAGAGACACAAAAAGGCGGTTTTTGGGTAAACCGCTGAGTCGGGGATGGTGGGGGGATATCGACTGTGATCTGGGTGTCTCATTTTGAGCCAGAACGCATCTATTCGGAAAATGCGTAATTTATAGTATACGCCCCTCGTTCCCCAAGTGTCAAGCGCAACAGATGTTCTACTCGCGCAATTCCATCTTCAATAATTTGGTTTTTGCCAAGATTGGCAGGCATGATGACCGGTGTACCATATTCACTGTAATCACTGGCATGTAAATCACTCCCAAATGGACCGGTGTTCACAGAACCATTTGTGAGAGTGCATAACTCACCTATGGTCGTCGTCGTCCGTCCATCACTCATACCCCAACCCTTCTAAATTCTCGCGGAACATCGACTCTAAGCGGCGGCAAAATCTCTGCTGGCTCATGCCGGTAAGTTTTCATCAGGCGGTAATTCCGCCAGCAGCGCCTCGACACGGGCGCACAGTGGCATTACATCTTGAACCGCTTCCCAAACAAACTCAAGGATGATCTCATCGTAATTGTGGGCAAGAAAATCACGAAAACCAGCCAGTTTTCGCCAATCAATTTGAGGATTAGCCTCGCGAAAATCAGCGGGCAGGCGTTTGACGATTTCCCCAACCACCTCATATACGCGAATGACCGCAAATTGTGCCATTTCATCGTCGTAAAAAGTATCACGGCCTGCTTGAGTGAAGGTTGTGACTTTATCCAGATAATCGCGTAAATCGGTAAGCAAATCGCGCTTACTTTTGGAACGGCTCATAGAGGAATCGCTTCCTCACGCACGGCGGCTGTCACTTTTCCAGCTTGTGGATGATCGGTCAACAAATCAACCTCACAACCCAGCAGGTCTTGCAAATCTTGCCATAACCCGATCTGGTCAAAAATATTGCTGCCCGCTTGAAATGTCACGAGAATATCCACATCACTACCGGGCGCAGCATCACTGCGTGCCACACTGCCGAATACCCGCACATTGAATGCGCGATGTTTGGCGGCCAGCGCGATAATCTCATCACGACGGGCGCGTAGGTTTTCGAGTGTTGGAATGTCGTCTAAAATGCGGTCAATCATACCCCAACCTCGCTAAATTCTCGCGGAACATCGACTCTAAGCGGCGGCAAAATCTCTGCTGGCTCATGCCGGTAAGTTTTCATCAGGCGGTAATTCTGCCAGCAGCGCCTCAACCGCTACGCGCAAAGCGGGTAATTGTATCAATGTGTCCCAAAGTAAGGTTAAATCAATGTCATCATAGCGGTGAATCAAGATATCACGCATCCCTTTCACCTCTTTCCACGGGATATGGGGTTGTTTTTGTAAAACGGTTTCCGGTAGGCGCTTGATAATCTCGCCCAAAACCTCGTAAGATTTTCGGACGGCCAATTGGGTCTTAATGTCTTCCAGCGCTTCAGGACTATCAACATGGAATGATTCTAGGTAGCTGATATATTCCAGCATATCTTCGAGATATTGCCTGTGCGACTTCATAAGTTCACCACATCGCGCAGGATGTTCTTCCGCAGTCGTTCACGCATCCGGCTATGGTCAGATAACACATCGACGTTACGACCCAACAATTCACACAAATCTTGCCACAGGCCGGATAGGTCATACAGGCTCGCGCCGTCTTCAAATTTCACCAGCAAATCAATGTCGCTCTCCGGTGTGGCGTCCCCGCGTGCTACGCTGCCGAACACCCGCACATTGAAGGCGCGTCGTTTGGCGGCCAGCGCGATAATCTCATCACGACGGGCGCGTAGGTTTTCGAGTGTTGGAATGTCGTCTAAAATGCGGTCAGTCATAGCCTAACCTCGCTAAATTCTCGTGGAACAAGGACTCTAAGCGGCGACAAAATCTCTGATGGCTCATTCGGGTTCTTCATCAGGCGGTAATTCCGCCAGTAGCGCCTCAACCGCTACGCGCAAAGCGGGTAATTGTTCCACCGCCTCCCAAACACGCACAATTTTTATGTCGAAGTAGCGGTGCATCAACATATCCCGAAATCTTTTGATCTCTTTCCAAGCCACAAGTGGCTGAGTTCATCAACAACGATTCAGGGATACGCTTAACAATCTCACCGATTCGCGCATAAGCCATCATGACGGCATATTGGGTACGCTCATCCCTCAGAAAAGCGGCCTCTCCATCAGCAGAAAACTGCTCAACCGCTGTGATTTCGACCCGTAAATCGTGCAGGTATTGGCGGACATCTCTCACAATGGCACGGCATCCTTAAAGATATTCTTCCGCAATCTTTCACGCACACGGTTGTG
>Ga0163147_10003525_pt1 | contig 20766 bp, 15 predicted proteins | sample OliLakLV19MP6G1_FD_148597 | JGI IMG/M metagenome (GOLD analysis project Ga0163147, IMG submission 148597) | Freshwater microbial mat bacterial communities from Lake Vanda, McMurdo Dry Valleys, Antarctica- Oligotrophic Lake LV.19.MP6.G1 | ecosystem: Environmental > Aquatic > Freshwater > Lake >...
AGCGGGAAGTGGAGTTTCCCCTTACATCCATGGCCTGCCAGTTGACGACGTTCGTTCCGGTGGGGAAGGCCGGGCCGCTGGCAAAGCCGTTGGTTTGTGTGACGGTCGTGATGGCGCCGCAATTGTCCGAATCAGTCACTACTGCACTGCACTGTCCGGTGTCGGTATTTTTCACAATGGGAGCCGGGCAGTTCAAGTTGGGCGGAGCCCCATCGTAAGTGACGCGGATGAACACCAGTTGCGTGCAGCCGTTTAGGTCGTCCGTGACGTTGAAATAGAGCGTATTGGTGCTGCACTGGGGCAGGGTGGGGGCGGGGGGCGAACAGAAACTACATCTATCTTCTTTACAAAACATCAGCATCCAGCCCATAAATATGCGGATGTTTTGTAAAGAAGACAGATGCGATAGGCAGGTAGCTTATACCCGCCGTTAAAACAGCGGGTTGCAAGATTTTAGATGTGTTAGTTAACCCCCTAAAGCACTTGATAACCAATGCATTTTGTGTGCATTCCGTAGGGTGCGGCGCACCGAAATATGTAGGGTCGGTGCGCTGACCTTCTGAATATCATTTGCGCCAAACCCTACAAACCTTTCGCCGCTCTGCGGCTGTGCTAACTAATTAGGAACGCGGCACCAATAACTTAGTCATTTGATGTCACCCTTTGTTCCATCATACGGCCGCTATTTTTCTTTAAATAGCCCCACTATTCGCAGAAAAATAGTGTTGTCTGATGAAAAAATGGTTGACCTAAAATGACTAAGTTATTGGTGCCGCGTTCCTTAAACCACCTGGCTGGGAGAAATGCCAAATTTTTCCTTGAAAGCCCGCGAAAAATACTTTTCACTGTTGAAACCTGCCCTCGATGCCACCTCATACACCAGGCCTTCGCGGTTCCGGAGCATCGCCATGGCGCGCTCCAGCCGATAATCGCGGACAAAATCGCTGACGTTCTGATCCGTCAGGGCTTTCAACTTCCGGTGCAACTGGACGCGGCTGACGGACATTTTTTGAGCCAGTTTTTCTACACCGAGGTCGCCATCTGGTAAATGCCGTTCTACAACAAGGGTGAAGCGGCGCAGGAAATCCCGGTCGGGCTGGGTCAAAAAGGTGGCTTCGTCCGTTGCATCAGGCGTGAGGGCGGCGGCAGACAGTTGGCCGTAGCGCTGGCGCAGTCGGCGGCGCAGTTCGACCAGATTCTCCATGCGCGCCAGCAATTCTTCGGTGTTGAAAGGTTTGGTCAGGTAATCGTCGGCGCCCGAGCGAAGCCCCTTGATTTTAGCGTCCATGGCCGATTTGGCGGTGAGTAAAATGACGGGGATATGCGCCGTTAATTCGTTGTTTTTCAATTCATCGCAGACGGCATAGCCATCTTTCAGCGGCATCATCAAATCCGAGATCACCAGATCCGGTATCAATTGCAAGGCTTTTTCGATCCCTTCCCAGGCGTTCGAGGCTTCCACCACCTGCCAGGCGGGTGCCAGGCATTGTTTGATAAAAGCGCGCAGTTCGGCATTGTCGTCGATCAGCAGGACGCTCGGCTGATCGGCAGGGTCGCGCCGGGCAGGAATGGAATAGCCGGACGCTTCCCGTTCGTGCCGGTCCGAATGCACTACAGCCTCTTCTTCTTTGTCTTCTATGATTGGCAGCCAAAAAGTAAACGCAGCACCTTTGCCCACTTCACTTTGCAGGGTGATGCCGCCGCCCATCAGCTCGGCCAACTCTTTGCTCAGGGCCAGTCCAATGCCCGTGCCTTCGCCCGTACGCGTATGCGATCCGTCTACCTGATAAAAACGGTCGAAAACTTTAGCCAGCGAATCGCCCGGAATACCGATTCCGCTGTCACTGACCGTCACTTGTATGCCGGAACTCCGTTCCGGCAGCGGATCGGCCGGAACGGAGTTCCGGCATACGATAGAGACATCGCCTCCTTCCGGCGTAAATTTTAATGCATTGGAAATCAAATTATTGAGCACCAGTTCCACCTTGTTTGCGTCAAATGAAAACGGCGAAAAGTCATTGGGTGCACGAAGTTTCAACCGGATACCGCGCTGTTCTGCCAGCGGCAAAAACGAACGAAACACCTCGCGAAGCACCTCTAAAAAGTCGCCTTGCCGCAGGTCGAGGGTCATACTGCCGCTTTCGATCTTTGCCATGTCGAGCAGTTGAGTCACCAGGGCCATCAGGCGGTGACTGTTGTGTTCGATATGGCGGGCATTGGTTCTGATATCGGGATCCATGGTTTGGGACAGGATGCGCCGGGCAGGTTCCAGGATCAGCGATAGGGGTGTGCGGAACTCATGGGTGATGTTGCTGAAAAAATTGGTTTTGACCTGTTCCATCGCTTTGACCCGCTCTGTTTCGCGCTGCTCGAAGACGAGCTGTTCGCGCTCTTTCACCCGCTGGATCTGGAACCGGTAAGCCTGCCAACCTGCCCAAAAGAGCAGTACCAGATAAAGCAAATACGCCAGGTTGGAACGGTACCAGGGCGGGCTCACCACCAGGATGACCGGATGTTCGATGTCCTGCCATACCCCTTCCCCGTTGCTGCCCTGCACCTGTAATTCGTAGCGGCCCGGCGCCAGGTGGGTGAAGTGGGCAAAACGGTGACCGCCCGTTTCCACCCAATCTGCATCCAGCCCCACGAGGCGGTAGCGGTAGCGGTTTTGGGCCGGATCGGTAAAGTCGAGCGCTGCAAACTCGAATGACAGGTTATTTTGATCGTAACTCAAATGGAACTCCCGGAGATATTCCAACGGAGCAGGAAGCAGGCCCCCGGACCCGTTGTGCGTCACCTTTTTATGATTGACCTCGATGCCTACGATGAATACCGGCGACCGCGAGGTATCGGAGTGTACATCCTCCGGGAAAAAACGGTTCAACCCGTTCACGCCGCCGAACAACAACTCACCGTTGGCCGCTTTGAAAAAGGCCTGGGTATTGAACTCATTGTCTTGCAAGCCTTTGGCAGCGGTAAACGTGGTAATGGTGTAGGTGGCCGGAGTCGTATTGTGCGGAACGATCCGGGCCAGTCCCCGGTTGGTGCTGCACCACAGGCTGACCGGCGCCGATGCGGGGTTCTCGTTGCCGGGCAATATGCCGTAGACGACCATATCGGGCAACCCGTCGGCGGTGGTCAGGTGTTGAACCTGACCATTGTGCAGATCGAGCCGGTGGATGCCGCCACCTTTGGTTCCGATCCACAGGACATCGCCGGGCCGGGCCGGGTCGGGCAGCAAACAGGCGATGGAATTGTTGTTCAAACCTTTCGGATTTCCGGGATCGGCCTGCAACAGTTGGAAATCCAGTCCGTTCAGGCTGCTTGTGCCTTTCACCAGCCCCTGCTGCGTTCCGATCCACCAGGTACCGTTGCCATCTTCAGCCAAAGCATAGGCTTGTACTGTTTTAGACTTTTCACCGAACAGGATGGAATAATCAAAATATTCAAAATGAGCGGTGTGCGGATCAAAACGCACTAATTGGCAATGGCCTCCCGTGATCCACAATGCTCCGTTTCGGGCAGCCTTCAGGCAGTGGTAATCGTATACGTTCAATTGGAAAGGAAACCGCTGTTCCGGTTTTCCATCTGCATGGTATCGAAATAAAAAACCCTTCGTATTGTCTTTCCCGGCAGCACCTAACAGCCAAAACGCACCGGACGAGTCAAAGACCAGGTCCATTTTTCGTTCCTTGCCCATTTCGGGAAAAGCAGTCGTCGTGCCCGATTGCGCCGTAACCGGATCGTAGCGGTAGATCTCCGACACATCTCTCCAGAAATACTGGCCTTTCGGGCCGCGCCAGAGTCTCCATATACTTTTGCCCACCGCTCCGGTGTGAAACATTTGCCGCCTGGGGTTGATCTTGCGCAGCCCGTAGCCGGCGGTACCGACCCAGATATTGCCGTTTCGGTCGGTCGTAATGCAGGTGATGTTATGGTCCAGTGTCCAGTCGGGTTTTAAAAGATCAATGGGCTTTTTCGTATTCAACTGCCACAGTTTATCTCCAAACAGCAACCAAACGCCGCCGTTTCCGTCCTCCTGAATAAACAACGGATCGGTCCGAAAGCCGTCCCGCGACAGGTATCGGAACGTCTGTCCGTTTTTGACTGCATAGAGCGCAATAGAATCGTCGCTTATCCAGAGTTGGCCCCCGTTCTGGTAGGTGCCGCCTGTGATACCGCCTGGTCCGGGACTTGCCACAGATCGGGCAAAGTTTTGACTCACCGCGACTTCATATTGTCTGGCGGTGGAGAACAACCTCATATTGCCATCCTCTTTGAGCCAAAGGCTGATGAATACTTCGTCGGTTTCGACGGATTCTTCGATGGGAATACGTGTCACCGAGACCTGCGCTCCCAAATCCGCCTGGCCGGGTAGCCGCTCTTCCCAATCTTTCGGAATCGTGAGCCGGACCAGTTCTCTTTCTCCCCGGAACATCCAGAGGGATCCGTCCCCGCTTTCCACCATATTGCGGCCTTGAAGGAGTGGGATATGGTGAAAACGCCCTGTCCGGCGATCGTAAACATCCAACCCTTTGCTCATTGTACAAATCCAGAGCAAGCCCCGACTGTCTTCGAACAGCGTTGTCGCGGTACTCTCCCCCAAAGAAAACGGATCGAAAGGATGGTTGGAAAATACCTTGAAGTTATACCCGTCGTAGCGGTTCAGTCCGTCTTTGGTGGCTACCCACAGAAAGCCGTCCCGGGTTTGCAGAATATCGAAGATCATACCCTGCGAAAGTCCCTGCTCGATGGTCAGCGATTCAAATTGGGCGTATTGGCCAATCCCTGTAGTGGGCACGGTCAGCCATAGCAGCAATAGAAGAAAACGGAAAAAAATCATAACTAAAAACCAACCAGTTGCAACGAAGCCCGCAAAAGTCACCTTTTTATGCAAAAACCGCCCGGCGTTTTGCAACACCGGGCGGCAATAAGCCTATCTTCTTCTATTTTTATTTGCAACCCGCGCATCTTGAGGCGGATGCGGACCCGCGCTTATTGCACCGCAGGTGGAACCGGCTCAGGCACCACATTGCGCACAGGCTTTGTGCTTTTTAAATACTGGAACACGGCCTCCATGTCTTCCTGCTTCATGGCCACATAGTTGGGCCACGGCATGGGCGGCAGCAGCATCCGCCCCCCGTCAAGTCCTTTGTGCTTGCCTTGTGTGAGGGCTTTTTTGAATTGTTCAAATGACCAGCTGCCAATGCCCGACTCATCAGATGTGAGGTTGGCTGCGAAACTAACACCCCACGGGCCTGCGCTCGATGTCCCATCAGCGCCGAACAGCATCCAGCCGTTTTGCAATGCTTCCGGTACTATTTTCCCTACCGGACGATCAGCCGGATAGCCCGACAAGTGCAGTTCAGGGATCACTTCCGGACCATTGGGGCCCATTCTTTTGGGCGAGTGGCAATCCTGACAGCCCAATATGCCGACCAGGTACGCTCCCTTTTTGATGATCGCTGCTTCATTGTTGATAGAAGGCGGCACCCCGGCGGCTTTGTTTTCTGTGCATTGCAGGAAGAGGGTAGTGGCGCACAAGGCAAGAAAAAGATGGATACAGGTGGTGATTTTCATGACGAATTGAATTTGAAAAGTGGGTGTTGGAGGACCTCTCAGGAGTAAAGTTATTAGACAGGGCGGACAGGGTTTTAGTCGGAAAAGGAGGTAAATCCTGTAACATCCTGTTCATCCTGTCTAAAATTACTCGCGCGGGGCAAGCCGCTACAATTGCATCGGCAGCAGCCGCCCGTTGCGAGTCAAATTAGAAACAACTGTTCTTTAGCGTGCCAGATGCACCAGGCCGCTCACCAGTTCATTCCCTGCCGTCAGGCGATAGACATATAAGCCGGCCGCTGCTTTTTGGCCGCTGCCATCCGTGCCGTTCCAATGCATGAAATAAGAGCCGATACTTTGATTGCCTTCCTCAAAAGAAACCACACGCCGACCGCTGAGGTCGAAAATGTCAAATGACACCGAAGCCGCTTGTTTCAGGCTGTACTCGATGGTCACCTGTTCCGAGAATGGATTGGGATAAGCTTTCACCGAGGCGGAAGCCACTACTGATTCTTTGGTGGAAGATGTCAGGTCATATTTCAATACCTGACCGAACACAAGATCCGTCACATACAAGCCGCCTTTACCGTCAAAATTGAAGCTGGATGCCAAACCGCCAATGCCCTGTGCGATGGTATCGCGTTTTCCGTTGGGCAACAACTTGATGGCCACTGCCGAACCAAGTTTGAAATTCAACGTCGAGTCCACCATACCGAATTCGCCGAACTGCAACACACAGAGGTTGCCGTCTTTCGGATCGAAGTTCATATCGGTCAGGCAGGTGAAGCCCTCGGCATGGGTGCTGAGCGCACCGGCTGCTGTCAGGTTATACACTTTGGCGGCGCCGGGCAAGAACGGGAAGCCGGTCAGTTGGCAGACATAGAAGCTGCTATCGGGTTTGAGCAGCACCTTCGTCGGCACCGGATCCACCATCGGCGGGCCGAACGGCAACGGGTTGGGAAAACGATCCATGGTTTTCACGATGCTGATGGCGCCTGTGTTTTTGTCCCATTTCAGGATAGAGTTGGCGCCTGCGTCGGCGATGTAGATGTTGCCGAAGGGATCCCAGGTGGCATGGAACGGGTCAGACTGCGGGAAGCCCTGGGCATGCACGTAGGTGCCCAGTTTGATGGTCTGCTCCACATTGGCGAGGGTGAGCGGCGTACCGGGTGTGAACACAGATTTGTTCACTACCAACAGGGCCTCCGACTTCTCGTGGGTGCCTTCACCGATCACGATCAACACCCGGTTGTTGGGCATCTGGTAGGTACGGAATGATCCGGTCACCTCCCCGGCAGCCTGGTTGTAGGTGCTGGGCAGTCCTGTCATAAACAGGTTTTTGTTGCCCGCCGGGTCAATGATGGTGATCTGACCATCATCGTTGCCCGTACCGTGCTCGGTTGCCCAAATATTGCCCTGGGCATCCAAATCTACTCCGATGAGACCCAGCGTAAAGCCTTGGGCGACGATTTTGGGGTTGTTTTGTGCGTGAAGGGGAAAGTAGTTCGCTGCAAAAGCGATGGCGAGCAAAATCAGTTGTTTCATTGTAAAATTGTATTGAATGTGAATGGCTGTTGACTGTTGACTGTTGGCTGTTGACTGTTGGCTTTTGATGGTGGGTAGGGAAGTATGGATTTCGCGGAGAGGGGCTGTTTTGGTCGTCACTGCTTCAATACGGGCTTTGTTTCCACGAATATTCCGTCCAGGTTCACCGTCAGCCAGTAGGCTCCTGCGGGCAAGTCGAGGGCAGGCAGGCTGAACCCGGCAATGCCGGCGACTTGTTGATTCAGGTCCAGGCGGCGCACGATATGCCCCTGCGCATCTTGCAGCAGGGCACGAAGATGGCCGGTCTGGGGAAGGCGGAGGCGCACGTCCCAGTGGTCGCTGGCCGGGTTGGGCGACACCTTGACGGCAAGATCGAAGCGGCCGTCGAGCGGCTTCTCCGTCGTATGGCTCGATGCCTTTTTTTCGAGAAAAACTTGGATGAGCCGGGCACTCGCCGACGTAATGCCGACCGTATTGGCCGTGAACGGATTGGGCTGTGCGTCGGGCGTGACGATGCCGCCGACGATGTAACCCAGCAGCGTTTTGCCCAAAGGCAACTGGTCGTAGTCCACCATGCCGTTGGCAAATGTGGGCAGTCCGTTGGCGGGCATGAACTCTGCGCTGGTGCCGGTATGCCAGGGTAGTTTGGCAGCGAAGGGGACTTCCTGGTAGCTGCCGTCCTTCAATCGGCTGACCCGGCTGACGGTTTTGACGAATGGCAGGCGGTTGTCTTTCCGCAGGCTGTCGTTTTCGTCGAGCCAGTAGTTGCTGATGCCGCCAAAGAAGAGGGTATGCGTCTCATTGGCCGATTGTGCCCACAGTTGTGTTTTGGCGCAGTGGTAGTTGACCAGAAACTGGCTGAATCCGTTGACGGGGGCATGGCCGGAGGCTCGGATTTCCAGGATGTTCAGGAAAGGCGCGAGTGCCAGGCCAGGCTGAAAAACGCCCGAAAAAGCGGTTAGCCCCCATTCGCCATTTTCAAAAACCTGCGGCGTCAGGTTGTAATCCCGGCGGTGGAGGTTGAGTTCGTCCACGACCTTGCTTTGGTGCGCCACCCGCATACCGGCTGTGCCGGGTGCCAGGGTGAATTTGCGGATCGCGTTGCTGTAGAATTGGGTCGGATTGGTGGAGTTGGCCGAGTACACCCCATCGAAGCGGTGACCGCCGACGAGATAAAATGTGTCGGCCAGGGGCAGTAACTGTCCGCCGGTAACAGCAAAAAACGTGTCGCGGATTTGCTGAAAATGTGGCTGTAGTAAATTGCCATTGATCACAGCATTCATCAGGCCCGGCACATTCACCAACGTCAGGTAGGGGTAGGTAATGTGGTTTTGTGCCACTTCGCTGCGCCCATACCCGCCTGCAAACAACAGCGTCTCGCCCTGTTGGAAAAACTCCATATTGGTGCTGCGCAACTGTTCCTGTAAGGTGTCAGGCAGTTCGCTCAGGGGCCGCTGCCACACCTGACCCGACTCCGGGGCCACTACATAAATTCGCTGGTTGGCTGTGCTGGTCGGAAAGGCATTGAACTTCTGGTGCATGCCATCGCGGCGGCCTCCGAGGATGATCCATTTGCCCGAATGGGTCGCCGCCGCGAAGGAGTGCAGCCCCGGCAATCCAGGTATTGTGACCGTGTCTAATTGAAGGTCGAAGTGGCCGGGGTTTTGCGCCGCGACCCGCAGCACCCACCAGCAAAAGAAGAAGATAGAAAAGAAAGCAGGCTTCATTGTGCATACAGTCAGTAATGATGACTGGTGCAAAAGTGGAGTCAGGGGGAATGAGGCAGGGTTTGCTGTGGTTACAGGATGGTATACTCTGGTTACATTTTGGAGAAAGGTGACCTGTGGTTACAGGAAGGTGACCTGTGGTTACATACTTTTAGGACATTGGACTGTGCAATGAAACAGCCGTTACAAAAAAGGCTTGCAGTAGTGGAAGCGTTCAAACTTTCCACCGCTGCAAGCCTTTTTTATAACGGCCTTCTTCTTTTAGACTTTGGACATCTACCCCACTCAAAACCCCGACGCCCCACTCACCATCGCTCAAACCCGAAAAGCCATCAAAACCTTTTTCGTACTTTTGACAAAACACCCTTCCTCCCGCAAAAGTGCAAAAAAGGAAAAGGACGGCAAAAAGGACAGACCCAACCTCAAAGGACAAAGTATCCAGTACTCCGAAAACAACCCAAAATGATTATAAGACTATCGAAAACATAGACTGGAACAGTGATTTATTAAGCCATTACCGACCAAAAGCCCAAGCGAACGCTGCGCTGCGTCCAAAGTCTAAAATAGCCATGTATACAAGATTTGAACGCTCCTATTTTTTCTCAAAAAAACTATCTGACATGAAAGCCACTCCTTTTCTCATCATGTTTGCGCCCTACGCGCAGGCCAGTTCATTTGTTATGAAAAGCATTCCTTCCTTTTGTTTCCTCTTTGCCCTTTTGCTGGCCCATGTGGCTGCAGGCCAAAAAACGCAAACCCTGCCGACCACCCAAGCCCCCTCGGCATTTTCCAATCCAAATTATACCCGCATGGCATCCGTTGCCCGAAACAACAATTGCGTAGATATCTTTTGTATTAAGCCCAATGGCAGTGTAGTCGGTGCCTATTGGTATTCGGGCACAGACAATTTCTTGCCTTCCAGTTTTGCACCTATCGGTAGCGCCTCCACCGAAGGGGGCATTACGGCCACTTCCCGCTACGAAGGCACCATTGAAGTCTAGTGGATCGGCAAGGATGGCATCGTAAACGCCGCATATTGGTATGGCCAGGCTACCTGTCGGTGTTTTGGATCAGTAGCAAAGGGGCTGTTCGGCAATCTTATTGGGATGAAAACAATGCGGCAGCTGGCTGGCAAACCCATGCCAACCCGGTGGCCAACAATGCTTTACCCAACGGAAACCTTTGTGCGCTGATGCGCATCCCGACCGGTGCGGAGCTCTGGTATTCCGGCAAGGACGGGGGCGTGAAGGCGACCAAATATTACGTAGGGCAAAGCTGGTGGAAGGAATATGACCTGGCGACGACGGCATTTAAAGCAGTCCCTATCTGCGCCGTTTCCAGGATGCCCGGCTCGATGGAGGTTTTTTGGTCCGCCAAAGATCTGGCGGTCGCTGGCCAGGGTATTGGCATCGAATCGGCCAACTTTTACGAAGACTTGGGTGAATGGCAAAAGCAGGCGATTGGGCAGTTCAAACCGCGCAAAATGCTGTGGGGCTTTGCTGATTTGCACGCCCATCCTATGTCCAATTTGGCTTTTGGAGGGAAATATTTGCACGGTGCCCCAGATGTCGGTTCTTTGATGCCGGTCAACTTTGAGTGTAAAAAGGGGTTACGTGCCCCCAATATTCAAGTAGCTTTAGCAGATTGCGATGCTACGCATGGCGGAGTCAATATCGTGAACAACCAATGCGGCGACTATATCCGAAATTTCATGATTGGCCAAATAGAATCAGGCAACGATGCGCAGAGTAAACATGGCAAGGCTGTTGGTGGCGCGAATACTATGTTTAAAGAGTGGCCGGCTTGGAATGATATCTCCCACCAAACCATGTGGGTGGACTGGATTCGTCGAACGCATGCCAATGGCTTGCGCGTCATGGTCGCGCTTGCGGTCAATAACCAGACGACTGCAGCAGGGGTATCGGGGCCGGGAGATGGGCCAATAGATGATAAAGGCTCAGCCGATTTGCAGATTGACGAAATCCGAAGCTTCGTGGGAAGACATAATGATTTTATGAAACTCGCCAAATCGCCGGAGGAATTAAGGAGTATCGTCGGGGAAGGGAAACTGGCGGTCATCATCGGGGTGGAGGTAGATAATATCGGCAACTTCAATACCTTGCTGAAATCAGGGCAAACGGTGACGGAAAACATGGTCGTTATCGAGATACAGCGCTTGTATAATAAAGATGTACGGTACATTTTTCCGATCCATGTGACCGACAATCCTTTTGGGGGCGCGGCGGTGTACACAGATCAATTTGCCATTCCCAACGTTCGGGAATACGGCAAATGCTTCCAATTGGATTGCGCCCTGCCTACCGACAACATTGATTACCATTACAAAAATCCCGTTGATTTCTTTAAAGAGGTCGGCCTAGTCGCCAAATTGGGGATGAATAGCTCTGATATGGATTGCTTGGCCCAAAACCCCTGTTCCGCCGGAAACCTAAATGCCAAAGGATTGACGCCATTGGGTCGCTTTGCCATCCGGGAAATGATGAAACGAGGGATGATGATTGATATAGACCACATGTCCCAGAAAGCTGCGCACTATGAAATTACTTCGCGGGTTTCTACTTCGCATCATCGTTGCTGATGTCCCTGATCGTCAGCCATTTGCCGTTGCGTTTTTCCCACACGGCCATGTATTTGCCGGAGTAGGTGACAATGGCGGTATCTGTTCTGATCGTAGTTTTCCCGATTTCCGTCACGCGGGTTTCGTCGCCGTACACCTCCAGCGTTTCGAAGATGACTTTTCCGATTGCCTTGCGGTTGGCCATTTCCGATTCAATGCCTTTTTGGATGGCGGCTTTGCCCACGAGCATGGGTTGGTCGTCGTTCATGCTGATGGCATCGTCGGCGTAAAACCCCAACATCGTGGCGACATCTTTGGCATTGGAAGCAGCAGCCCAATCGTCTTCAATGGCTTGGATTTCGGCTTTGATGGCCGTCATATCGGGCGCAATAAGCCACGACTTGGCTATTTTCCACTCGCCATCCTTTTTTAGCATGGCATTGGCGTACTTCCCCGTGATGTCAATCGGAATGTCATACACGATGGTTCTGCCATACACCTCGTAATTGCCCCCGGCTACCCAGGCGTGTTCGGCATCCGACCAACTGATGCCAGTATGCTTGAGCAGCAGGGTGGTGTTGTTTTTGACGAATTGCTCCCCGAAATAAGCGGCGATGTTCGCGGCCCCTTTTATTTCCTTGCCCTGTGGGTCAATGCGCACCGCATCATCGAGGTACATTTCTTGGAGGGCGGTCTGGTCTTGCGCGTTGTAGGCGGCCATAAAATGCCGGGTGAAGGCTTGAATCTCCAATTCGTCGTTGACAGATTGGGCGTTCAGCGAGGTAGTGAAGGCGTCGATCAGCAGGAGGGCGCAGGCAAAAAACAATTTTGTTGACATGATTTGTGATGTTGCTATTGATGAAAAAGTCAAAGATAACCACGCTCCGCGAACCGGCCTTGCGATCAGCGATTGCGATAATAAATCCGCTGGCCGCATTGTCTGCAAAATAGCCTGCCGGTATGATTGGAATAGTTATGATTAGGAGTACGATTGTTCAGTCCCGAATTTAGATAATAATTGCGGTTGTCAAGCGGAGCATGGCAAACGCAATAGGCGCCTTCTGCCACCTGTGCGGCTTGGATGTCGGCGGCCCGCGCCTGCTGTGCTGTGGTACAGCTGCTGCCGAACGTACTGAAGCCTGTCGCCACACATAACCAGAGGAGCAAGGGGAAAACACGGGCGTTTTTTTGTTTTTTTGTTCAGCCCAGCACAGGTATTCCCAATACAAAAAATGCAGACGATTCCCATCAGCACCACCATCCCCAAAAGGACCATGAGTGCATTTTGTCCGAGTTGGCTGACAAGGCTGCTAACATCGGATTCATTTACCCCAGCATAGCGCGATGGGGTGGACAGGTTTTGCCCAGGAAGAGTAGCGATGCCGGCGAAAGAAAGGATGGCAGTTGAAAAAGATTTCAGTGTCATGTCGTTTGAATTTTGATGTTTAGATTGGAAGAAACAACCCGATGTTTTGCAACATGGGGTTATGAGAAAAGCATCTAAAATTTGCTTGAAAAATGTACTGTAAAAACCTGCCCGCTGGCTCAGCGGTGTAAGCAGGGCGGATGTGGATAAGCGCAGTTATTTGCGGGCAAAATCCAGCATTTCCGGCGGCGTACCGGTCCGAAGCACACCTTCACCCCATGCCAGCGTGCCATGCTCTTCCTGTTCCAGAGCGATCAAGCGGGCGTTTTTGCTGATCCGCAGGGATGCGCCGCTGTGGATCAGGATGCTCCATACCTCCATCTCACCACTGGCGAGCACGGGGTTGTTAAAGGTGCTGGCACTCACATCGGGGATGATGACTTGGCTGAATTCATTGGGCACCCGGCCTTCTTTCCAGTTGGAGGCACAGTTCCATTCGGCGGGTTTGCCGGGGGTGCCGCCTTTCCAAGTGGCGGTTTTTTGTGCGAGCAATGCGGTTTGTGAAATCAGGATGATGGCTGCGACAAAAAAAATGTTTCTCATGTCAGTGATGATTTAATTGTTTGAAAAGGGTGGTTGTTGATCTGTGTTTGATCCTTGATTGCAGTGAAGAGAGAAGAGGTAAGTGCAAATGGGATTTTTTTAAAAAACTGAGGGGACAAAGGTGGAGGCAGCAGGCAGCAGACATCAGGTAATTGCGTCCCGAAAATAGGTAATTTGGGTTCAGGGCGCAAAAAAAAACGGGTAGTTTGGTTGCATACAACCAAATTACCCATTCAGCAAAATTTTGATTATCAGTTACTTGTAGGTTGCACTCGGCATCTCTCCAAACTCTTCCTGATATAATTTTGAAAAATAGGAAGCATCTTTAAATCCCGTCTGCCAAGCGGCTTCTGCGACATTAATGGCACCGCTTTCGAGAAGTGCCTTCGCCTTGTTGAGCCGGTGCGAACGGATGAGATCGGAAGGCGCGATGTCCGTCAAGGCTTTCATTTTGCGAAAAAGTTGAGAGCGGCTCATGCCGATTTTCTGGCAGAGCTGGGGCAGACCAAAGCCATCGTCGGCGTAGTTGGCTTCTATGATGGCACGCACCTGCCGCAAAAAAGCGTCCTCCGGGTCGGCTGCTACCGGTGTAGGCATCGCAACTTCCACTGCAAGGATGCTTTGCTGGTATTTCAACTACAATTTTCGGCGCAGTTCCAGCAGGTTTTCCACGGTCACCGACAACTCTTCCTGATGAAAGGGCTTGGACAGATAAGCATCTGCCCCCCGGCGCAGTCCGGTCAATCGGCTTTGCGCATCCGCTTTCGCCGTCAGCAGAATGATAGGGATATGGCTCGTGCGCTCGTCGTTTTTGAGGGCATCCAGTACCTCAAAGCCGTCTTTAAAGGGCATCATCACGTCGCTCACGATGAGGTCCGGTACGTTTTCGAGGGCTTTTTGAATGCCCGCCTGGCCGTTGTAGGCAAAATCAAGGACATATTGGCCCTGCAAACAAGCGCTCAAATATTCCACCACATCGGGATTGTCTTCGATCAAAAGGACGGCCGGCGCAGTGGTAACGGGGTGATTTTGAGACGCTCCGTCACGATATTCAGGATGCGGTTTTGAGGCGGGCATTTTCCGCTCTTCGAGACCCACATTGGCCCCTGTTTCGACAAATGCGCCCTTGTTTGTGATGGGCAATTTCACCCAAAACGTGCTGCCAACGCCGACGGTACTTTCCACCGATATTTCGCCGCCCATGGTTTTGACCAATCCAAACCATCAGATCATCGGAGGAGTAAGATGTATAGACCGCCACCATCAGCAAATACCCGGAATAATAAAGGTAACTGCGGTCCCGGGCGATGATGTAGTTCAGCAGATTGTACAGCAACATCATCAGCAGAAAACCAGCAAACAGGACATTTCCCGTCTTGGCATCCACCAATTTACCATAGAAAACCGACAAGGGCTGCAAGTACGTATGAAACGTGGGCGGCATGACGCTGCGCTCGCTCTCGCCCACGAAGTAGAGCGTGACCACCTTGCCAGGAGGAAGTACCAGTTTGAAAAAACTGCCGGTTTTTGTCGGGACAAAATTCTTCTTGTGTATCGGGACAAAGGTGCCATTCACCTCGGATGTCCAAGTGCCATTTTCCGCTAAACCGTTGCAAAACGCAAATGCGAGAAGCCGTGTCGGAAGGGAATGGTTGTGCATGGAGCAACACGGCGCAACAACTCAGCAGCAAAACGATTGATTTTCGCACGGTATTCAACTTTCGGTGATGGAAATGTGATGGCTCATGTTCCTAAACGGCTGAAACTGATCGGGTGACTGCGAGTTACCCGGTCAGTTTCAGCCGTTTAGGAACATGAGCCAATGTGATTTGGGAACGTGTGAACAATAACTTATCACTTTCGGCTGCTTTTTGATAACCCGAAGCAGGGTGGAAAAGTACGCCTCACCCATCTGTATATGCTCATTCTACGAGCACAAAACCCGCCCAAAAAAACGCCCCGCCGTACTTCGCCCGGAGTTCCGCCTGCGTCGCCCGAAAAGCATCCGGCACAGGCTTTTTGCCCTCCAGCCATTGGCGATAAAAAGCGGTCATAAACGCCTGGGTCTGAAAATCGGGCACTTGCCACAGCGACATGATGAGGTATTTCGCGCCCGCTATCTTGAAGGCGCGTTGCAGGCCATACACCCCTTCGTTGCCCTGGATGTCGCCGAGGCCCGTTTCGCAGGCCGACAGCACCACGAGTTCCGTATTGGACAGGTTCAGTTGACTGATTTCGTAGGCGGTCAGGATGCCGTCTTCCTGGCCTTCGTGCAAGGGACGGCCAGTTTTCCAGGCGTGGTTGCCGCCTGACAGCACGAGGCCGGAGCGGATCATGGGGTGTTCACTCATTTTGAAGGCCGCCTCCCCCTGGCCCCCTCCCAAAGAGGGGGAGAGGCTTGGGTCAGGGAAAAAATACCCGTGCGTGGCGATGTGCAGCACACGCGGTGAAGTGTCGCCACCGCTGCCGAGGGCTTTGAGCGAGGCTTCGGTAGCAGCAGTGCCTTTTTTCAGGCTGACTTGGATGCCGTTTTTTTGGAGCAACTCGGCGGCGGCGCTTACCTCCACGTCCGTCCAGCGCAGGTAATTCCAGCCGTCGCCGCGCAGCGTGGAGTCGGTTTGGGAAAAATCGAGGCCGCGCCCCAGACTAGCCATTTCGTTGCCAACAGGCTCGTTCATAGCGATTTCCGGGCTGGCATCATACTGGATGCCGCCGTACAAAACTGCCGTATTTGACGTGGAAGCAACCGACGGAAATACCAATTGGCGGGTGCTGTTCACTTGCACCAAGGGCCATTGGTCTCCGATGGTTTTGCCATTGGGTGCGGGTAAAGCCGCGAGGTGCAGGCGGTGCAGCAAGCCTGTTGGCGAAAAATAGACCGTTGTGCCTCGCGGAAAAATGCCTTCTAAGGGTTTCCAGATCAGGTTGTACAGTGCGTCGCCTTTTGCGCCTGCGGCGTAGAGATTGTTGTAAAAATCGGCTTTGGGCTTGCCCTCGGTTTTGAGCAGGGCAGCGAGTTGTTTTTCTTCAAAAAGGGGGATGAATTGGGGTTGCTCGCTGCCTGGGAAACCCTCCTTCGCCCCCTCCTTCGTCAAGACTTCGGCGGGCGAAAAGGCTCCGGCGGGTAAAAGGACGAGGGCGGCGTACAGCGTGCTGTCTGTTTGTTTGTTTTGATAAAAACGATAATGCACAAACTCAATCGCCGCTTCATTCGGCTTCAATGCCGCTTGCACTTGCTGCCATTGCACCTGCTTGGTGGCTAAGCCCCATCGTGCTACGGTGCGAGCGAGGTCTTTTTCAATGTCATTGGCCTTGGCTTCTAATTGGGCCACCAAAGCGCTGTCCCGTTTGGCAATGGGTTGGGCGTACTGAGTGGCTAACCGGCGATGGTAGCCTTTCAGCCGGATGTATTTTTCAGCGGTACCCTCATCCGAAAGGGCTAATTGTTTGATCCGGCCTATGGACTGGAGCAGAAAACCCTTGTAGAAGAGGCTGTTGTCATAGCAGATAGGGATCATTTTTTTGCTGCCGGCTATCTGGGTGAACAAAAGAGTTTGGTTCTGACTGTTGGAAAACTTGTCTAAGTAATTGTTCAGTTCACTTTCGGACAGGTGGTGTAAGGCTTGTTCAATAAGGCGCATATTCACCGTGGACCCTTCAAGCAAGAGAAGTTCGGCTTTTTCGTATTTGCCCATGACCTGGTACAACCCCGCCAGATTTTGCAGGCTTTCGGCATAAGCGGGATTTTCTCTGCCTAAGGCTTTTTCCCGGATGGCTTTGGATTCAAGGTAAAGCGGTTCAGCTTTTTCGTATTGGCCCATGTTCTTGTACAGAACCGCCAGGTTTTGCAGGCTTGCGGCATAATCGGGATGTTCCCTGCCCAAGGTTTTTTCCCGGATGGCTTTGGATTCAAGGTAAAGTGGTTCGGCTTTCTCATATTGGCCCGTGTTCTCGTATAGAATCGCCAGGTTGTTCAGGCTTGCAGCATAATCGGGATGTTCCCTGCCTAAGGTTTTTTCCCGGATGGCTTTGGATTCAAGGTAAAGCGGGCAAGCCGTACTGCTGCGCGAACTTACGTGCCGAAGGCATGGCCTTGGATTGTACGCAGAGGATGGCCGCGTTGTTCAGGCTTTTTAGGGCTTGAAACAAGCGCTCTTTGTCGCCAAATTGACGGCAAGGGTTTGAAGGAGTAAGCCACTCTGTGATGCGCATTGGGCTAAACTTTGTCTTTATGTATTATTTGCCCGTTCCTAAGTGCTCTTTGAAAAAAAAGAAAAAAGCGAAAAACAGGTGCAAGGCCCGGTATGGATATGGATAAAACACTTTCTACACCCGAAGCAGGTAGAAATACCCGTTTTTTATTTCAACCAACAATTTGCTTGCAAAGGCTCGTAGAGCCAGGTTACTTTTATGCGCCGCAACTGGCATAAAACATTCACGATTCATTCAATGCAACGATGAAAAATCTCTTTTTTTTCACTTTCCTGGCCTTCCTCTTTCACGGCATTCTTGCCTGTAAACCCTCGGATGCCAACTCCGGTGCGCAGGCGATGGCCGCAACGGACGCTCCCGTCCACCCATTTATGCAACCTGAAAAAGCGATCCCGGCGATCAATGCCTGGAGGAAAAAACGCAGCCAGATTGATACCCTGCTCGGAACCCTTGCGCCTGGAGACACTACGTATATTGCCCGAGGCTTTCACATTCCTTACAACGACATCAAAGGACTCTTGAACGCCGTCAGCGACACCAGTTCGATTTTTGGGATGCTGGCCATCCAATATGACTCGACACAAAGACCGCCCAGACCTCAAATTACCCTCATTTTTCAAGCCAAAGATGCGACCGGTGCGCTTCGGTATTATGATTTCACGCAGCCTTGTCCGACTACTTGCCCGAGCAATCAATAGCACTCCGTAAATATCTCGTAAAGAAACAAACTTTTGATTATTAAGACTTTGTGTCTTTGCGAGATATTCTTTACTCATATTAGCGAGGCACTCTCTTGTTTTTGTATGTGGGAAAAAATCTGGCACCAGTTTCACGAGTTTACCAATATCCCCCTTCCATTTCTACTGATGTCCTGTATCCTGGGACTGTGGCATTGGCAACGGCTTTCAAAACCTTTTCAGGTGGTAGTGATCTACTTGATTTTCAATTTTTTGATCGAGATCGGAGCGCGGGTGGCTGGCATGGTATATCGGCAGAACCTGCCACTGCTGCACCTCTACACGTTTGGGGAGTGCCTGCTTTTTTCTCTCTTTTACCGGCAGATTCTGGACGACAGTTCGGTGTTCAAGCGGTATTTTGGCTGGATACTCGGTGCCGTATTGACTTTGGTGGCACTCAATACGCTTTTTTTACAAAACATTTTTGAATACAACTCCTACGCAAAAACGCTGGTACAGGTTCTCATCATCCTGTATGCGCTCGACTATGCGTTCCGGTTTTCAGAGCGAGAGGATTCTTTCAGCGGGCAGCGTCAACCGCTTCGCTTGTTCAATGCGGCCGTTTTGATTTATTATTGTGGGAGTTTGTTCATTTTCATGTCCAGCAAATTTGACCTCGAAATGCAGGGAGCGATCCTGATTTTGTGGAAAATCAATGCGATTCTCAATTTAATCTTTCAACTCATGGTGCTCGTCGCCTTATGGAAATCAATCTTCAGCCAACAGAAATCATCGTCTTCGCAGGCATCGGCATTCTGATCATGGTCGCCCTCGCGCTCGTCATGGTCTCGTATGCCAACCGGGCGCAGCGCCGTATCCTGACCCAGCACATGGAGGCCCAGGCCGCCGAACTCCGGCATCAACAGGACTTGCTACAACGCAACATGATCGTTCAGGAAGAAGAACGCCAACGCATCGCCGCTCAACTGCACGATGACATCGGCTCCAAATTGGGGGTGCTGCATCTGACGTTCCACCGGCTGCGCCGTACAGAAGCACAAAGTGAGCAGTACGGACCAATGTGCGAAGAGATCACCGGACTGATCGCCAGGACTTTGGATACGACCCGCCGCATCTCGCACGAACTGTTGCCACCTACGCTGGAAGATTTCGGCCTGCTGGAAGCCCTTCAGGAGTTCTGCGAAGGCATCCGAAAAACCGGCACGGTAGAGATGCAACTGGAACACAGTGTCAGCCGTACAGATCTCCGCGACGCCACCACCGAACTCAACCTCTTTCGCATCGTACAAGAACTGACCAGCAATACCCTGAAATACGCCAATGCCCGCCTGATCACCGTGCAGTTGCATAAAAACGAAGGCAAAGTGCAACTCCGTTACTGCGACAACGGGCAGGGGTTTGATCTGGAAAATACCCGTTCGAAAGGGCTGGGACTGAAAAACCTGGAAAACCGGGTGCGGATCATTGCAGGGGATTGGAAGATCAACACCCGCCCCGGACAAGGATTCGAAGCGCTGATCAATTTTTAATTCACCTTTACCCTTGCTGAACATGGACAACACCTTGCTGATCAACATTGCCCTGGCCGACGACGAAGCGCTGTTCCGGCGCGGTATGCGGCTGATTCTGGAAGATTATCCCGACTTGCGTATTTTGCTGGAAGCAGCCAATGGTCACGACCTGCTGGCTAGAATCCGGGCATCCGATGAGTTGCCCGATGTATTGCTGCTCGACCTGAAAATGCCCGTCATGAGCGGGATCGAAGCCGCCGAGATCATCCGCCGCGAATTTCCCTCTGTTCTCATCGTGGTCGTGTCGTCGCACATCAGCAAAGCATTCATCCTCAACATGATAGAGATCGGAGCGGCTGCTTACCTCGGCAAAAATGCGGATCCCGATGAGGTCGTGGAAACCATCCGCATGGTGCGCGACAAAGGATTTTATTACAACGCCGCAGTCATGGAAGTCATCCGCGAAAACATGATGGGGGTCAATCCGGCGAAGCCTCAGCGCACGATAGAAACCGAGATCACCAACCGGGAAAAAGAGGTGCTGCAACTGATCTGCGAGCAATGCACTACCCAGGAAATCGCCGATAAACTCTACATCAGCAGCCGCACGGTAGACGGCCACCGCAACAACCTGCTCAGCAAACTCGGCTGCCGGAATACAGCAGGTCTGGTCGTGTACGCCTTGCAAAACGGGCTGGCACGAGTGGGTTAGAATGAAGTAGGGTTTGGCGCAAATGATATTCAGAAGGTGCAGCCCACCGGCCCTACAAATTTCGGTGCGCTGCACCTCCAAACATATTTTCTGATGAGAATGCTATAAATCTTTCGCCGCTCTGCGGCTGTGCTAAGGAACGGGCAAATAATAACTTAGTCATTTTAGGTCAACCATTTTTTCATCAGACAACACTATTTTTCTGCGAATAGTGGGGCTATTTAAAGAAAAATAGCGGCCGTATGATGGAACAAAGGG
>Ga0163147_10003528_pt1 | contig 20755 bp, 25 predicted proteins | sample OliLakLV19MP6G1_FD_148597 | JGI IMG/M metagenome (GOLD analysis project Ga0163147, IMG submission 148597) | Freshwater microbial mat bacterial communities from Lake Vanda, McMurdo Dry Valleys, Antarctica- Oligotrophic Lake LV.19.MP6.G1 | ecosystem: Environmental > Aquatic > Freshwater > Lake >...
CCCGTAGCCTACTAATTTGGACGTGCGAATCGGACACTTTCCGTGTTACAGGTTTGTTACAGAATTGGTAGGTATCAGAACTATTCCTAATCAGGAATGAGAATCATTCTCAAAACGCGATCGTTTGGGAATAGTTCTTATTCCTATTCGCATGTCGTTGCAAATGCACTTAGTGCAAATGCAACGAGCCCCGATTAGGAACGAGAACTATTCCTAATCAATTCGTAATGAGAACCATTCTCAAACGCGATGGTAATGAGAATTATTCTCAACCGGAACGAGAACCATTCCCAAGTAGGTTGTACACCCCCAGGGGTATGCGATGGTTGGTAAGTTCTTCCTGCAATTTGATGTTAGAATTGAATTTACAACTTGAGCACACTGCAATTTGGTGTTGGAATCCTAAACTGGAATTGAGCACACTAGACTTGACATAAAACAAATAAAATGGTACCTTTATACAAAACCGAAACAAACAATTCGAGCACACCCCAAAGTACCAAAGACAAACCCAAAAATGGAACTCACCCTACTCTCACTTAAAGACCCACTCAGAACCGCTGAAACGGAACTAATTACTGACCCCCTAGCACCGTTCTTTGCTACGATGGAGGGTAAAGAAGTTGAGTCTCCGCTACATAACAACGTAGCTGGCTTTATTATGGAATCTCAAACTCTAGAGGGTGTGTATCCTAATCCCTCTACTCTTTGTCTCCAATTCAATTTGTCTTTTTCTGAGCTAGAAGTTCTACTTCCTAAGGTAAATGAGACTCTCCGCAAAAGGGGCTGGGACGGACTCGTAATAAATTCGGCAACCCTACCCCCTGTAGAAAAAACGAGTCCCAGAAGGCAACTGGACCCCATTTTTACCTTAGCTGTAGAATTGTTGACTGACGTTACCGATAAGCGGAGTAAGGCTGCAAAGCTGAAAGCTTCCGGTATTTCCAGTCTTAGGTTTAATAAACTTCTAGCCGACGCTAAGCACCGCAAGTACTGGGACACCAAATTGGCTACCATGATGTCGATTGCTTCTAGTTCGGCTGATGTAAGTCTTGTGAAGAACGTGGAGGCTGGAGACTTACAGTCTATCAAGTACTTCAACGAATTCACAGGGAGGTACCGTGAGACTTCGGGTGAAGTGGTTGGGCTAATTACTTTACTCAGTAGAGTGATGGAGGTTCTAGCTAAGCACGTAGATCCAGCGGTTTTAGGTTTAGTAGCTGATGAATTAGATAACGTCCTCGAAGTCGAAGGGAAGGAACTTACAAATGGGAATCACTAAAGAAGCTCAAGAGTATTTAATCAACGTAGAGAAGCAACGTCTGAAGCTTTTAAAAGGTCCGGGTGGACAAGACAGCGCTTCGGGTTTCGTGGAAGATCAGCGTAGGGAGGGAAAGAGACTAGCTGGACAGGCGGACGGTAACAAGTTCCAGCGTATCGCTCAGAACCGTTTAAGAGGTTCAGCTAAGCAGCCTAAGCCAACTAACGTAACTCCGGCTAAGCCAAGCAGTATGGGTCCTACAACGAACTCTAAAATTACCCCTACGCAAGTAAAAACTGCTTACGTTAAGGCTAGAGCTAGTCAGCAATTCGTTAGCAAGAAAGACCGTAAGGCTGGTAAGTGATGCCTTTACCTAAAAAAGATCCAGAAAAGAAGAAGAAAGACGGGGAGTTAGTCCCCGGCTTAGCTAAAGGCTACAATACCAAAGGTATGTATTCAGGAGCCTTTAGAGGAGGACTACGAGGTACTTTGGGAGCACCGCCAAAGACTGGTGGTAACGAATCAAAAGGGGATTCGGCAGTGCAGCGAGCAGCGAAGATTAGGTTGCAGGCGAAGATTAGGATGCAGGGAAAGAAATGATTCATCCAGCGTTTATGGGCCACACTTTGTCAGGGGATAACACTAAAGAGAACGTTGCTAAGTTCTTAGCGGGCGGTCTTACCCTTGATAAAAACGGTTGGTTGTACGGAGACAACGTAATCGTAGCTCCTATCCCTGAAGCTTTTACTCAGGCAAGGATTGAACCAATCGGCTCTATTCTGCACTCTAATGCTGCTCCTAGGTTAACGCCTTGGCAGAACCTGATTAAGTTTTGGGCTAGGACGGATATTAGCGGGGAAGCTCACTTCCAGGTTCCTATGACGGGGCCTGGAATTCAAGCTGTTCCTTTAGGTAGAAAAGCGGATTGTAACTACAAGGGTAACTTCTTTTTCAAAGATGGGAAAGCCCGAGGTTACATTTCTTTTGAAACCGCCGATTTCGGAGGGGCTTCACTCCCGACTACGGTCTGGACTCCCTCGCAGTTAGACTTCATGATTGCAGTAAACTTCTTAAGTTGCGTAGCCTACAAGACAGCCTGTAGTCAATGCCCCACCCCTTATTCCTCTGGGATTGATTACCACTCTAAGTTTAAAGAGTGGAGTGTTTTCACGGGTAAAACTTGTCCAGGTGCGGCTCGCATCCGACAGATGGATTACATTAGGAGCGAAGTTGCTAGTAGACTTATTGAATACTACGCTCAGTGTGGTGGCTCCTGTCCAGTTTGATTTACCTGCGGAACTAGTTTCAGGTTTGTTTGGTGGCTCTGTAGTTGGAGCGTTGGGCTTTGTTATGTTAAAGGGAATTCTAGCCCAATTAAAAAGTTACAACGAGCTAGTAGTTTCTTACCAGAACCGTGAGAGCGGGATCTTAAGTGAGAACGCTCAACTGAGTAGAATGAACGAGGACTTTTCTACTATACTTCATGAGAACTCTGTGCATCTCGAAGCCTGTAGGAAAGAAAACGAGATTTCTATTCGTAGGCTAGAAACATTAGCCGTCGAAATTCTCGATCTAAAATCCAAGATCGTGAAGCTGGAAAGACAAATTCATAACAAGGAGAAACTAGATTGAGTGATAAAGTTAAGAAGTCCATCCGTAAGGCTGTTGCAACTTTTCTTTTTAGCACCATCGGTGTTACTATTGGCGTTAATGTTCTCGACGCTGATATCGAATTTTACAAACTGGTCCTCAGTACGGGTATCGGTGCAGTTCTGAACTACATTTATCGGTGGGCAGAATCTGTTATGAAGGAAGATTTAGCGTAATGTTTAGGGGGATCAGTTATTTTTCACGTTTAGCCAGAATCGCCTCCCGCTACCTTCCTGTAGGAGAAACGTTCCGAGGTCGGGTTAACCCTCGGGGCCTAGAGGGGGGTACGGCTCCTAGGTCCTTTGAGGGGGGCCTTAGCGGGTCTAAATGGGTCAACAATGGCTAAGCCAGCCCCTATTTCCGGCAAAGACATGCGATTAGAGCTAACCGCAGCTTTAAGACGCACAGCAATTAATCCTACAATTTATGGTTACAGGGCTCAGGATCACCAAATTCCGTTTCACGCTAGTAAGAAAATGGGTCGTCTTTTCTTAGGTGGTAACCGTGCAGGAAAGACAGTTGGCGGCGCTGCTGAGACAGTTATGTGGTTAACTGGTAAACATGCTTATCAAGACTTAAAGTTCAAGACTCCCATTCGTGCTCGGTCTATTGCAGTTGACTTCGAGAACGGTGTTAAGAAGATTGTTCAACCGGAAATCGCTCGCTGGTTACCGCCTTCCGAGCTTAAGAACGGGAGTTGGGAAGATAGTTATGAGAAGTCCAGTAAAACCCTTACCCTGGAAAACGGATCAACCCTTGAGTTCATGTCTTATGACCAGGACAAAGACAAGTTCGCAGGAACAAGTCGTCACCTCGTATGGTTTGACGAAGAACCACCGGAAGGAATCTTTAACGAAAACTTGTTGCGTCTTGCTGATGTTGGTGGTCACTGGATTATGACGATGACTCCACTCATTGATATGAGTTGGACGATTGATAGGTTGTACGAGACTTCTAACAAGGGCCAGAACGCCAACATTGATGTGTTTGAAGTTAACACAGATCAAAACAAGTACGTGTCGCAAACTACTCTTGATATCTTGTTGGAGGGCCTAAGTGAAGAAGAAAAACAAGCTCGTAAGGCTGGACGATATCTTTCTTATACTGGTGCCATCTACGGTGCTGTACTTGGCCCTGATATATTTGTCCCTCCGTTGGTGGGCACGGACAGATGGGATTTGGTCCATCGTACCTGGGGCCATTTTGGTATGTTGGATCATGGGTTTACTAACCCTACTGCTTTTCTTTTGGGAGCTTTCGACAAGAACGGAAGAGTAATTATCTACAAGGAGTATTACGTCAGTGGAAAGATTGTTAAGGAAAACGCTAAAGCTATTGGCGAAATTCTCGATGAACTCAATCTCCGTTTTAAGATTGACTACATTGTGGCTGATCCGTCAACACGGAACACAGACCCTATCTCAGGTACTTCGATCCAGCAAGAATACGCAGAACACGGAATCTACTTAGCGTTAGGAAACAATGACGTCAAAGCGGGAATTAACCGAGTCTACAGTCGCTTCCAAAACAAGCAACTCTACATCACCACGGACTGTGAAAAGACGAAGTGGGAATTACTCCGTTACCGCTGGGACAAATTTGCCTCAGAAAAAACTACAGCAAAGAGTAACCTTAAAGAAACACCGATGAAGAAGAACGACCACGCTTGTGACGCATTACGTTACGGGGTCGTATCTAGGCCCTCACTTCCAGGTGAGGTAGTTTTAAAGACTGGTAACATGTTAAACGCTCCTTCTGCTATTTCGGAAGGGCACCCGATGATGGACTACGCTTTAATGCCTGAGAGCCAGAACCAACTCACTATGTTTGATTCAGAATTAGGGGATGATTATTAATGATGCAGCCTGTAGTTTTAAAGGGTCCTTTGCCCATTTTACCAGCCGTTTGCTTTAGGTGCAAATGTTACGAAAAAGAGTACTTTGTCGATACTGGCATCGACACTGAGTTTGACGGTAGAATCTTTTTGTGCAATCATTGCATGATTGATTTCGTTAAAGTAATGCCTGATGCCTATACAGCACGTGATGTTCTTCTTATGGAGATTGACTCCGATAAGATTAAGGACGCTTCTTCTAATGCGCTTCGACGTTACGATCACTTACTCAAGTCGCTTAAAGCTTTAGGTTTAGATATCAAGTCTCTATTAGATCGAGAAGAAAAGGCAAACAAGAATGAGCGAACAAGAGAACATCGAAAGTCAATTGCAGTCAGAGATTCAGTTCCTGAAATCACTGATCCTCTCTCAGCAAGACCAGATCCAAAACCTGATGATTCTAGTACACGAGACCAACTCGACGACACAAAGATTGACCTCCTCGCTGGACAATTTGACGCAAAAGCCTTCTCCAATCGCCTTTTCGGACTCGGATCAACGCCACTTGATGGATGAAGAAGATTCCGAGGATTACGACATGACGGAATTTGAGGAAGTTCTTTCTATTTTAGTCGGAGAAGAGGACTCCCCTGTAGGTCCTGATGCGGAAGATTTAGAAATGATGGGGATTGTGATTCCAAATGAGTGATAAAAACGTATCCAAAGAGGTTATGGATTGGGAAGCCAAGTTTGTTCAGTGTGCTGCTGCTCGCCAGACTTTTGAAGAGCAATGGTACTATAACATGGCTTTCTATTTCGGGCGCCAGTGGGCTGTCTGGGATAAAAACGGCGTAACTAACCGAATGGTTGAACCGCCTGCTCCCCGTAACCGGGTACGTTTAACGACGAATAAGGTAAAGCCTATTATCCGTCGTGAGATTACGAAGCTTTGCAAGTCAGAACCTCAGTTTTACGTCGTTCCTAATACTACTGAGCCTACTGATATCGCCGCAGCTAAGGTCGCGGAATCTGTGGCCGATTGGTCGATGAAAACTTCCAATTTTAATAAAGCGCGACGGCAGGCTACTTACTGGATGACGATTACCGGAGTAGGCTTTATTAAGGTTACGTGTCCTAAAGAGGACGCTAACATTATTTACGAGCCTGTTATCCCGTTCCATCTTTACTTCCCTTATTTGCAGGAGCAAGAAGTAAATGCTCAACCGTATTTCTACCACGCTCGGGGATATTCTCCTGAGCAAGTCTACGACAAGTACGGTATTGAAGTTAAGCCTGATGCTTCTACTTCTGGCTCTACTTTAGATCAGCGGCTATTCGCTGCGATGGGTATTAAGAACCACTCGGCTAAGAATATCAGTTTAGTTAAGGAAATCTGGATCAAGCCCTGTAAGAATTACCCAGAGGGCGGCTTGATTGTGATGGCCGACAAGAAGATTCTTTACGCTTACAGTTCGCTCCCGATCATTGACATGGATGAAACAGACACCCCTGTAGAAAACGCCATCCTTGGAAATAAAAAGACTCATTCTGAGACAGATTTTCCTTTCGAGCACGGTGAGTTTCCCTTGTTTAAAATGGATCACGTTCCTACAGGGCAGTTCTACGGGGAATCGGTCATTAAAGACTTGATTCCTCTTCAGAAGGAGTATAACCGTAGTCGTTCACAGGTTTTGGAGTCGAAAAACCGTACAGCTAAGCCTCAGATGGCTTATATTAAAGGTTCAGTTGATCCTACAAAGATCACTTCCGAGCCTGGTTTAATGATTCCTGTTCAGCCTGGGTTTGAGAAGCCTGAATACTTGCGTCAGCCAGAGATGCCGATGTACGTTATCCAGGAATTTGATCGAATTCAGCAGGACATGGACGATATTAGTAACCAATTTGAGGTTGCTAAGGGTAGAACTCCTCCTGGTGTAGAAGCTGCATCCGCAATTGCTTATCTACAGGAGGAGAACGACGAAGTTCTTTACATTACTATCGCGTCTATTGAGGACGCAGTAGAAGGCATCGGTAAGCAGACTCTTTCTTTGGTGCAGCAGTTTTGGACCGAGAAAAAGATTATTGATGTCGTTTCTCGTAATAACTTTCAAGAAGCTAAGCTGTTTAAGATTTCTAACATCGGTGGAAACACGGACTTTAGAATTGAGAGTCAGAGTATGGCTCCAAAGAGTCGTGCAGCAAGACAGGCTTTCATCGTAGATTTGATGGATAAGGCTGTTCTTACACCGGATCAAGGTCTTAAATACCTGCAAATGAGTGAGACTAATCGCTTGTATGACGATATGCAAGTTGACGCTCGTCATGCTCGTCGTGAGAATATTAGAATGTCGTCCGGTGAAGATGTACAATTGAACCCGTTCGATAACCACGCTATTCACTTGTACGAGCACGAAATTTATATGAAGTCTCAGGAGTACGAATCTCTTGATGAAGATACCAGAATGATTTTCTTGAACCATCATATGACTACAAAGATGATGTTACAAGGACAAATGATGGAGCAAGCTAGTATGGGTGCTCCCCCAGAAGAAGAAGGGGCTAATGTAAATGTCGGATAGCAACGGGTTAAATCTCCCGACGACTATCCCTAATCTTCCTGTAGGGGGATCAGAAGGCGAAGTTGAATTGAGCGATTTTGCTCAAGGTATTCTTAGTCAGATTCCGGAAGAAGATCGTCCTGTAGTTGGTAAATATTACAAGGATTGGGATAAGAACGTCACTAAGCGTTTTCAGAGTATCCATGAGGAGTACAAGCCCTACAAAGAGCTTGGAGAGCCAAATGATATTAAAGACGCTTTGCAGTGGATCGGAATGCTGAACGAAGATCCTGTTACTTTTGTTAAAAACATTCAACAAGCTATGAAGGAAAGTGGAATTATGTGGGACGATGACATTGAAGAAGAAGAGACTTCCAATCTGCCGGAGTATGAGGGTTTACCTCAGTCCGTCGTAGATAAGATTCGTGCTCTTGAAGAGACCATCGGTGGATTGACAGAAAGTGTCAATAACTTCACTATGACTTCTCAGGAGGAGAAGGAACAGGCTGCGCTTGACAATTTGCTCGGCTCGTTGCATAATGAGTACGGAAACTTTGATGACGACTGGGTTACTTTGCAAATTGCAAGGGGCATGGAGCCATCAGAAGCCGCAGAAGCGTTTTTTAGCGAATTCATCCCGAAATACAGCAGTTCACAGGCTCCCCGCAAACCCGCCCCTAATCTCTTTAGTGGCGCAAGCGGGAGCGTACCGAACCAGGTTGATACTTCCACGATGACTAAGGCTGAAAAGATGGCTATGGCAGTTGCTGCGTTACAAGCTGCTAATAACCAAAACTGACAACTTTAATCACAAATAAGGAGTGTTAACCAATGTCCGCAACTCTAACTACCGTCGCCGGTATCCTCAAAGAAGTTTACGAAGGCGATGTCCGGGATCAGGTCTCTGGTTCCGAAGTTACTATCAAGCGTATTACTAAGAGTTCTGAGGGTATTTTTGATACCCCGGGTGGTAAGTTTGTTGTTTTCCCCGTCCGAAAGAACCGTAACCACGGTATTTCGTATCGTGCAGAAAACACTCAGCTTGCATCTGCTCGGCGCCAGGGTTACGCCCAGGCCCAGGAAACTCTCCGCTACGGCTACGGTCGAATTCGTTTGACCGGCCAGCTTATTTCCCTTGCCAAGACGAACGCACAGTCTTTTATGAATGCGGCAGATCAGGAAATTTCTGGTATGAAGGACGATCTTTCGCGTGACTCTAACCGTATTGCGGTGGGCCACCGTTCGTCTTTCGCAGCTCACGGTTTTACCGCTGTCATTACTCGTTCGACTGCAATTACTTCTGGCGCAACCCTTACGGTTGATAGCACGCAGAACATTGAAGTTGACATGTTCCTTGACTTCGTTGATAACGCTGGAACAGCGGTTTCTGGTGGCACTGGTCGTACTGTTCTTTCCATTACTAACTCTACTACGTTTGTCGTGGATGCTTCTATTGCTGGTACTATTGTTGGTACTAACATCGTTCGCGGTGGTAACTGGAACAACGAGCCTTTTGGTCTTAACCACTTAGTTGGAGCCACTGGTACGGTTCACAACATTAACTCGGCTACCGCAGGTAACGAGTATTGGCGTTCGACTGTGGACGCTACCACGACTACGCTTACTGAAGCACCTATGGTTACCATGTGCGATACCATCCGTCGTGCTTCCAACAAGCACATTACTTGCATTTTCATGTCGCTTGGTGTTCGTCGTTCGTACTTCAACCTCATGACTTCGCTTCGTCGTTACAACGAAGTTAAGGAATGGACTGGTGGCCTTGTTGGCCTCGCGTTCAACTATGAGAAGGAAGTTCCTGTCGTTACTGATATCGACATGCAGGCTGGACAGGCTCTTTTCCTTAACGAAGATGAAATTACTGTCTACCGTGATAAGGAATGGTCTTGGGCAGACGACGATGGTTCGATGCTTAAGTACGTTCATGACTACGACGCGTGGGAAGCTTTGATGCGTCAGTATTGGCAGATTGCCATTCACCAGCGTAACGCTCAGGGTGTTATGACTACTGTTACCGAAGCGAGCTAATTATGAGTATCAAAACCGGCGATGGCTCAGTTGCATACGCAGGTGGGCTAGATACTGTAGATGAAACTCTTTCGTTAGTTACCGCTCCTTTAACGTTAACTAATGCATTAGAGGCAGATGGATTTATTGCTGCTAGTAACGCCTATGTTTGGTTAGCTGGAACTCGTGGTTATCGTCAGGTAAGGTTAACTGGACGAATTGCTACGGTGTCTGCTTCTGCTAACAGTCCTAGGTTGCAGCTTCGTTATTCTGCCGCCATGAGTGTTACTGTTGCAGACTTCCTTATCATGGGCGCTACTTCGGTAGAGATTTCCATGTTCACTGGGCAAGTTATGGCTGACAGCGGTTGGATTGATATTCTTCCAGCTGCTAGATTAGCTAGTTGCTTCCTTGGGCTTTTCAATATCGGTGGGGATGGCGCTGCTGACCCAATTGTTAGCAACGTGGTAGCTCATTTCCGCTAAATAAAGCCTGATCCCCCTAAATCAGGAAAACCGAAGAGCCCCTGTATTCTGTTTGTGCAGGTACAGGGGCTCTTCATCATTACCCAAAGGTCTCAAAATGAATATAAATGATATTACCGCAACAGATGCAGCTTTAGTTACTCGAAGTGACTCGGATGATTTGCCCAGAAGTTCTTTAAGTCTTTATATTGGTGGTGCAGGTAACGTTAGGGTTACTACTGTCCAAGGTACGGACATCGTTTTCACTGCTGTTCCTGTGGGCGCGGTTTTGCCTATCCAGGCTCGTAGGGTTTGGCTTACAAATACAACTGCAACTTTAATTGTTGCTCTTTATTAAGGAAAAAATATGCCTGAATACATTGGATCTACTAACAACGAAGTTGTTCTTAGTGCTAAAAAACTTGGTGATGCTTTTAACAGGTTTGAAATTGAAGTAGACGGATCTATTAATGTTGGTAATGGTGCTACTGTCCCAAGTGTTACAGCGTACGAGCCAGTGCAGGTTGGCACGAACACCAACATCGGCCTGAATACGCACACCGCCATCACGTCGGGGACAAGTAATTCTGCGCTCGGTGTAGGCGCACAGCAAAACATCACGGAGGCTGCAAACAATTCCGGATTTGGTACATCTGCCCAACTGAGCCTTACGACCGGGATCAGCAACTCTGCTGTTGGACTCAACGCTCAACTAGCCCTCACGACCGGCAGCTCTAACGTTGCGCTCGGCGTCAACACCCAATTTGCCCCGAATGGCGTAAGTGCGAACGCTCTGACGACTGCGGTGCAGGGCGTTTCGATCGGCAACGAATCAGGTTTCGGCTCTACTGCTCAGGATGCAGATATCACGACCATCGGGTTTCGGGCGTTGGCAACCGGTGCCGGTGCTACTTCTTTAGGTTCGGGCGCTCACGCAGCTTTCACACAATCCGTTGCTTTAGGTATGTCTGCCGTTTCTACCGCAGCTTCTCAGGTTCATATGGGTGCGAGGCACATGGAAATTGTTGAAATGACTGCTCCGGCCGCTGGTGCGACAAACTCAGCACGAATCTTTGCTGAGGACAACGGTGCAGGCAAGACAAGGTTGATGGTTCGATTTGCAACCGGAGCCGTGCAGCAGTTGGCTATCGAGCCGTGACTCCTGAAGTTGCTCAGTTTCTTCGTAATTTGCTTACAGCGCAGCAAATTAACGTAGGTGATCCTAACTTCGCTGAAACATCCTCTACTGTTATCGTAGCGTTAAAACAATTAGATTCAATTATTGCTCAGGAGATATCATGACCACGCTTCCCACTCTCGAACTTGAGAACACACTTGTCGCGGACGTGCTTGCTACGTTTGGAGGCAAAACAGGCTATTTAGAATGGCTCGCTAAAAACATCGAATCCCGTTATGTGACGAAAGCTGTCGCAAACTTTGATGTCACCCGCGAATCGGGACGCAACACTGCTATTAAAGCTGCTGAGACGAAGGTCGTCGCGAAGCTGGCCGAAGCCGTAGCGGCCGAATCTATCAAGCCTTAATAGAACTAGGAAATAAAAATGAGCAATTGGTTTGATCCAGGTAGCGGTAACTTTATGATGGTAGATGGACAGGTCGTTGAAAAAGACGCTCTCTATATCACCGAGAAGTTAATGGACTACGATCCTGATTTAAGAGTTCTCTGCTTAGATCCAGCGCAGTCTAGTGTTAATGAGGCTCCTTTTATTGTTGTTAAGATTCAAGAGAACGGGTCTATGACACGAGTTCTTGAAGCATGGACTTTAGATGATCAGGTTATTCATCGTGTTTGGCTAGCCGATCAGACGAAGAACGATCAGTGGGAACAGCTTATTAAGAAAGAAGCTGAACTCAAGGCTAAGCAGGAAGATGCAGATAATCAAATCATGGGCCATAACCATGAGATTTTCCAAGGCGCTTTGGCTACAGATAAGTCTGAGTACTCGTTCGAGAAAAACGACGAACTCATTACGATTAGTGATAATCACGGCATTAAATACAATAAGGGAAAGAAGAGCTATAGCTTATGAACGTTGCAGACGTAATTCGTAAAGCCCAGCGTCGCTTTGGTGACTCGGCTAACATCTTAATTACCAGTGCAGATTTCTATGATTTTATCAACGACGCTCAGTTACAGATTGTGCGTAAAACTGGTGATGTTAAAGTTACGTTTACGGGCAACGGTTCTACTTTTCCTTATACTTTACCCTCTGGATTTATCTCTGGTGAGAGATTAGAGTACGGTGGTAGTCCTTTATCACTTATTGACCAGGATGATTTAGACGCTCTTGGTGTAGATGAAACTCAAGATAGGTCTGAGCCTTACTACTATTACTACAACAACGGACAAATCTTACTTTATCCAGATCCGCCCGATGCTGACGTTACCCCTGTAGTTTTTACCTACAGGGGGGTTCCCACTACTATTGCCAGCTTAACTACTTTAAGCCTCCCAGAGATTTACCACGAGGATATCGTAGAATTCGTTACTGCTCGTTGCCACGAAAGAAACGAAAACTGGGGCATGTACGATAAGTTGATGGGGGAGTTTAACTCTCGCATCGGGGATCGTATGCACGAAGCTTTTGTTCGTGACGACACTTACACAGTCATTCGTGATGATCCAAATGATTACGAGGCTTACTGATGACTGTTTACGGTCAAGAATACAAAGCCATTGATTTCAGTAAAGGCCTGTGGTTAACAGATGACGCCGATACTGTACCAGAAGGGTACTGCGCTCAATTAACTAATTTCTATATTAATGAAACCGGCGAAGCCTCTCTTAGGCCTAATTACTGCCCTACGTATATTCAGGGAACTACTAACGTTCTTAAAAGTAATATTACTAACACTACTGTTACTGCCGATGTGCCCGAATACGATTTTGATAGGTTTCATAAGGCTTTTAGTTCCAACCCTGTAGCGGCAGGCGACCCAATTTTAGTAAGTACCTCTCAGACTACTGCACCTGACGGTATTGTTCGTTGGGTTAAAAGGGCAGGTTTTGCTGGAGCGTCAGTAACCATGGCCACCTCCGCTATGCCTAGAGAATTAGCGCAGTATCGAGATAGGTATTATGCATTAAATATTGCTGGGTTAAATATTTCTAGGTGGACTTTCAACGTGTCTACTATTACTATAGGTTCTTTGCAAACATTTACAGAAGAACTTAACTCGTTAGTAGTTTTCAGAGATAGATTATTTGCGTCTGGAATTAACAGGCTTTACTTTACTGACTTACCTACTTCTGGTGGGTACCCAGAGAACTGGAACGGCGGAAATAATTTTATTTCTATGCCCTCACTCGGTGCTACTATCGTCAATATGCTTGTTCATAATGACAGAATCTTTATTTTTACCACAGAAGGCGTGTATCAACTTTACGCTCTTGGCGAACCTACTAGCTGGACTTTAACTTTAATTTCTCCCAATGTTAGAGTTCAAAGAAAAAACGCCGTTGCTCTTGTTAAAAATACTTTTGTATATTGTGATCTTAACCAGGTATATCTCTTTAACGGTGCATCTACAAAGGAAATCGGAGACCCTATTATATACGGTTTAAGTTTCGATACGTACCGTATTAGAACTGGGAATTCCGGATACGCAAATCAAAATACTCCTACTGCCGTAAGAATTATTCCTTATCAAGAGGGTTTTATTATGGCTACCACGTCGTCAGACATATTTGATGAGGAGTGGGTTAATAACGGTACACCTAGGTATTTTTATTTTGATGGTAATTGGTCAGAGATTCAATTTAATGGCGCCACGATCAGTGGTGTAGAAGCCCACGTTTCTTTAATTAATGTTATTAAAAATAAAAAAACTGCTATGTCTATATCAGATGGAGGAAGAGAAACTGATATTATTGTTGAACTTAGAGCAAACAGACTAGATGGTAGTAACATCCCAGATCGCTTCGACATTATATTTTACTCTGTTCGTAACAGTAATACCTATTCAGCGACGGCCCCCACGTTTACGGCTACGCTAATTACTAGACAAGTAAATATTCAAACAGCTCCTAACATTCTAGCGCGCTTGTTTGAACCAATTGTCACGTTAAAAAACTCTTTAAGAGTATTAAGTGCTAATTTAAGAACTGACTCAGATATTGCCACTACTTCTCCGAGTGTCTCTACAGGTGCTACAGCTTCTCCTATATTTTCTTTTACAGATGTTATCAGGATTCCCACTACAATTGAGAGAACTGCAACCATCGAGGTTGCTCTAGAAGTACTTTTTACTAACGCAACTTACTCACAAGTTGGGGAAAGTTTTCCTTCTGCTAAGATTAAGTCTATTCTCTATAAGACTAATACGGACACCAGGCAAATTCCAGATCAGGCTTATAGAACATGAGTATTTTTAATAATGATAATTCTAGACCGGATGGATTAATTCAACCTGTTACTAGGTTTGATCCCTCAGCCGGTTTTTCTGAATATTTCTCTAGAGAAGATCATCGCCACCAGTTAGATCCAGGAATTTTATCCGGGCTATTTGGAGTTTCAAACATTAACCTACTTGATAATTGCGGGTTTACTGTTCAACAAAGAACACTGCCTGTAGCATCCGCGCCTTCCGTTACCTATGCTGTAGACAGATGGAGCATCCAAACATCCGGAGCAGCTAGATACTCAGTCAATGTATCTACAGACCTTCCGGTAGGAGTAAACGCTTACAGAAGTTTACTTCACACTATAACAACAGTAGATTCTTCTTTAGCTGCTGGAGATTATTCTTTTATTAATCAAGGCTCAGAAAAGATCTTTGGGGACGAATTTGTAAGGCACGGTACTTCCAGTTCTAAATCTTCAACTGTTACTTTTTGGGCTAAATCTTCTGTAGCAGGAATCTATTGTTTTAGTCTTAGAAGCAGCTCTTCTAACAGCAGTTTTGTTTCTGAGTTTACTTTGGTAGCTAATGAGTGGAAAAAAATAATTGTTTCTATTCCACCAATTACTACAGGCACTTGGGGAACTAATTTTTCTGATCTCTTTAGCACTTTCAGTATTACTTTAGCTACAGGAACTACTTTTCAAACTGCTACTACTAATTCTTGGGTAACTGGTAACTTTTTAGGCACAGCTAACCAAGTTAACTTCTCAGCTACAAACGGGGCTACTTTTCGTTTAGCCGCGCCAACTTTGGTTGCAGGAACATCTTCTATTGATTACGTTCCACAAGGGTTCGACAAAGATTTCCAAAAATGCAGTCGTTACTTTCAAGTATTCGTCGACCCACCTTTACGAGGTGTGATTGAAAGTGGAACATATGCTGGGCGTTGTGGTATGGTGCTTCCAGTAACAATGAGAGCTGCTCCTACGGTAACAACATCTGGATCTTCTTTTATTTGGGACGGATCTTTTAGCTCAGTCATCCTTACTATACCAAATACTAGAAACACAACTAAATATGTAGAGCATGATTTTACTATGAATAGTGGCTTTACAGTAGGTAGAGCGGCCATTCTATATAACAACGGACCTACCGGCTCTTGGTTTTATAGTTCGGAGATTTAAAAATGAAGAATCCTCAAGTTGACTTTAAGGGCGCAGCCGCTAGAATGCTGACAGGTAAAAAGGTCTACGGTGCTGGCGGTACGAAGCCGAATCCCAGCGGCAGGAATCAGTTTAGTTCAAGAACTGCTTATGCCAGAATTATGAGAAAGAAGCAGCAAAAGAATGTCTGACGCGCTTTATACACTAGGTTCTACTTTAGCTCAGCTTGGTTTAAGTCAAGCTACAGTAGAACGACTCCTTAGAGAAAAACTCGCTTCTTCGGATGAGAACCGGAAAAAGAATCTTGAGGGCTCTAGGCAGAACTCGTCGGATAGAGGTACTCTCCATTCTTCTATCGCTCTTAAGAATCAAGCAGATACCAACTTGAATTCCGATAGGGAAGTTGCGTCTATGCAAGGCGCAGCTAATGATGATTTTTCTCGTATTGCCGGTCAGCGATTAGACGCTCAGGCTTCTTACGACCAATCAATTGCTCGGCAGCAAGCCGCAGACGCTGCTGCTCAAGATGCTATTAAGCCTTCTTTTAATCCGGCAGATCCACATAACTGGGCTGGAATTGCAGCCGAACAAGCCGCTGCGGGAACTCCTGCTTTTGTTCCTCCTGTGCCCGGTGGTACTCCAGAAGATCCTTATAACTGGCAGGGAATTGCGGCAGAACAAGCTGCAAATAGGACTCCTATTCCAGCTAATCCTGTCCGACCTTTTTCTCCACCTAGACCTACTGCACCACAAAGACCAGTTGCTCCTGTTAGACCATACTCTCCACCTAGAAGAACTGCCGCCGCACCAAAACCAGGAAAAGTTACGAGATTCTGATGTCTATTGATCCTTTTAAATTCTCACTTAGAGGCTCTTCTGGAAATAAGGGGCGCGGTAATCCCGCTACTCCACCTGCTGCCTCTAGCGGTAAGCCAAACGTCTTTAAAATGCTTTTTGGAAACAACGCTAACACACCTAATGATATTCCTAAGTACGTTGCTGCCCCAACTCAGCAAGGTACTTCTGCTATCTCTCCCGGTGGTAATTCAGCAGATCCACATAACTGGCGGGGTATTAGAGCGGAACAGGATGCACTCAACTCTGCCGCCCCTGTAGGTGGTGGTAACCCTGACCCTCTTAATTGGCTTGGGATTAAAGCTGAGCAAGATGCACAGAACGCCATGTTTCCAGATCCTCGTACTAATTTAAACCCTCTTTACGACGCGGCTACCAAGCGTATTACGGAAATGAACACAGGACTACAGGGGAACTTTGATGAGGCTAAGGCAGCTATTCTTAAAAAGTACGCTGGTAGTTCTTCTGACGGTTACGACCGTTACCAGAATGCTAAGACAAACTTAGATGCTAGCGCTGCTGGCTTAGGTGTTCAGGGCGACCAGATTTACAAAGACTACGATCCGGCTTTACGTCGTATTCAGGAGAATTCTGATTCCCAGAGGAACGCTTCCACTGACCTTTTAGACACTCTTAAAGTTCTTCGTGGACAGCAGGGTGTTGATACTTTAGCTTCTTTGGAGCAGCAGAAAGCAAAATCTTTAGCAGATCAGAACGCTCTTTGGATTGAAGCTATGCGAGATATTCGTGCCAACCAAGACGAAGCTAAAGCCGCTAAAAGTGGAGGAAGTGGCGGTGGTGGAGGCCGTGGTGGTGGAAGTGGTGGGGGTTCGTTTAGCGAAAAAGCCGTTGAATCTTCTAAGTCTTTTGACCCGGAATTTTTCGACGAGTACAACGCTATGAAACTGACTAATCCAGAAGCCGCTGACTTGATGATGGAAATGTATCTCGGAAGTCAGTCGTCCGAATCCGTTAAAGCAGCTACAGCAGCTATTGGGTTAACCGCCGCTGAAATCGCTGAACTCGAAAAGCCTGGTAAGAAGCCAAAGACAGTTCCTATGCCGAAGGGTTTCTTTAATAAGGCTTTTGCAAATAAGGCTGCTGCTGGGCATATCGCCTCTCTGATCGCCAAAGAGCAAAAGAAAAAAGAGGCAGCCGCTAGACTTAAGAACCAGCAGTTAGCTCGCCAAAGCCTCATTAGAGGTGCTAGCGGTTCTGTTGGCAACGCATCTACCACTCGAACTGTAACAGCAACAGGTAAAGACTAATGGCTAGCCCAGCGCAAGATAACAGAAAGCAGTTCGCGGATACTTTCAACCGCTTAATGCAGGGTAACCGTAATCAAAAAGCTTACACGGATAAGTCTTATGAGAAGATAAATCTTGCCCCTAAGGAGCAGTACGCTGCTTCCAAAGGAGCTAAGCCTAAGTTAAAGTCCCCTGTCGTAAACAAGCCTGCAAATAAACAAAGATCCAATAACACTTCCCCTCTTGAAGCCGTAGAGAGGGAGCAGTTTCTTTCTGCCCGTCAAGAAGAAATGCAGAAAGAGTCGGAAGATCAACCTTGGTATAAAGACGTTTTAAGTAAGATTGAGCGACCGCTGGACCTTATTCTTAGACCAGGCCGTGCTGTTACCAATAGTATTGGTGAGGTTGTAAATTCCGCTGAAGCTGGTGAGCCTTTTTGGTCTATCGGTGACGACGTTATCTATGGTGGTTGGAGAGGTTTAAGCGGGCAGAGTAAGCGTGGCTTTGGTGATGTCTTTCAGGATCTTAAAGACGTACAGGCAGGGGAAGGAGAAAACTCTGGTTTAGGTAACAGGATTCTTCGCGGCGGACTTAACGCTAACAACTGGGGGGCTTTAGCTCGCGCCTCCAACGAATTAGAAGATAAATTCGGTAATGAGAAAATTGACGCCACTATGCCCTTTACCGGGTGGAAGTTTAACGTCAACCCGGCAACTGCTTTAGATCGTGGTGTAGGTTTAGTTGGGGACGTAGCTCTTGACCCTGTTACTTATCTTGGTATTGGTGTTGTAGCTAGAGCCACTAAAGGTACAGCTACGTTTGCCAAAGCTGATGACGTTGTAAGAAATGCTGCTCGGGCTGTAGATAAAATGAACGATGCTGCTTCTGTAGCTTCAAAGGCCCGTAAATTATCAAACGCCGGTGTACAGCAAAAAGCTGCTGATACTGCTGTAGAGGCTAAAAAATTAATGGCAGAAGTTCGGGCTAAGTACCCAGACGTTATTGTTCCCGACGAACAATTTACAACTAGGTTTGTTAAGACTGGTGGATCAGGTGGAACCGACGCCTACAGGTCGTCTATCCGTTCTAGAGTTAGTGAGGTTGGAGATGACTTTCCAGAACTCAAAAACCCGTTGGACAAAGAAGCCGCACGTACTGTTCAGCGTGTCCGTCTTATTGATGATCTTGAATCTGGTGCTATCAACCAGGTAGATTTCTTAGATGAGTACGCCAAGGTTACTCCTAGTTCTAAAATTCTGGATCACATTAAAGCAGGCGTTCTAACTGTGGACGAAGCTGTTATTCGTATTAAAGCTCTAAAGCCTGTTCTTACTCCTGATACTCTCAAATTAGCTCGCGCTCCTCTTGCTTCAATTGAGGATGCTGCCGTAGCTCGTTTAGAGCAAGTTGCTTTCGATATTAACGCTGGCGGTCTCAAGGGTAAGATGGTTGGTACTCCGCGTGACATTGTTCCTGCCGTAGCCAACACTATGACGGAAGAATTTAAGCACGCTCGTATCTACGCAAGCAACAAGAAGATCAAGCAACTACAGGATCACTTCGATAGCTTCATTACTACGAAGAAGCGTAAGCTTTCTACTAAAGCTATTGATGACCTTGCTAACTCAGACCCTATGGTTAGAACTTGGCTAAACGGTTACCTGTCTAGGTCTAAGACTAAGGGCCCTGCTCGTATGCAAGACCAAGCTATGCGAGATGGAATCTACCAGGCAAATAACGCAGACGTTGCTCGCAGCATTGAAACTGAGCTTTTAGATTTTCACGCTAAAGTTCTGGGGGCTATGACTAATAGCGTCCAGAGAGTTCCTATGCTCCGATTCTTCGGACGAAATGTTAGAGCGCTGCCTGGACTTGGTAACGTCGGTCGTAAAGCTGGGGATACTTTTAACGCTTCTCGTTTCGGAGAGAGCTTCAACAAGGCTTTCCGTTACTCTAGCAACAACCCGGGTTACACCACGTACCTCGGTAACAAGTCGCAATCTCTTGGTGTTAGGAACTACGAGAAATTTAAGAAAGAAGTTTCTGCGTTTGCTAAGCAGATGGAGATTACTCGTGAGGAAGCTAAAGTTCTCCACGTAAACTTGGAAACTGGTCGTCGTGGAACAGGTCGTATGGCGGATGCCTACGATTTTCTTAAGAGAGCGTACGACGAGATTTATGCAGAAGAAATTGCCGCTGGAATCCGAGATATCCGTAAGAACCCAAAAATCACAGATTACGCCTACACGCATATTTATCCTAAGCGTTCCAGAACGAAAATTGCGGAAGCTGTTGATGCTCGCTTTAAGCACGCTAACGCTAATAGTGATCTTAACGGTTTCCGCGCTTCTGACATTAAAGCTAAGGGTCACAAAGTTGAAGAGGATGCTTTTACAAACTTAATGTACCGACGTATGAAGTCGAACAGGGAGTTAACGAAAGCTTACTTCTACAGGGACTTAGTTACCCACTACGGTATTAAAGCCAGCAACGTTTCTAAGAACGAACTTGCTACCCGCGATTTAGTTCCCATTAAAAAGATGCGTAAAGATTACATCCTGGACTCAACGAAAGACGTTCTTAAACCAGGGGAAAATCTTTATCTTGACAAGAAGATGGCGGAAGTCTTTTCTAGATTCGAGGAAATGCAGAAGAACTCGGATGAAATTATCCGTGCTCTCGACTTCGTGACTCGTAAGTTCAAGACTTGGAACACCATTTACTTCCCCGGCTACCACGTTCGTAACATGATCGGTGACATCTTTATGGGACTTCTTGATGGGGTTAAGACTAGAGACTACGCTGTCATAGCTGCGAAGTGGTTCAAAAGAGATACCGCTATGATAAATGTCGGTGGGGAGAGTAGGCGCTACGCTGATCTTTACGAGGCTTTTGACGCTAACCTTAGTTCCGGTACCTATGTCGATGCAGAACTTCTGGGAAAGCAAAGTATGAAAAAACTTTCTATCCCAGGAGGAGTTCGTAAACTATCTGAGGGCCGTGAGGACTTCGGGCGTTTCGTTCACTTCTACAGCGCAATGAATGGCGAGTACGCAGCTTTATTAAAGAAGGGCGTTAATAAAGACGTCGCTTGGGAATCTGCAATTAACTCCTCTATGGCACGAGTTAACCACTTCAAGTTTGACTACCGCGCTTTAACTCCGTTTGAAACCAAGTACATGCGGAGAGGTATTCCTTTCTACACATACACTCGTAAGGCTGTCCCTACTCTTCTCGAAAGCTTAATGCTACAGCCTAAGTACCTGGTAACTTTGAACAGGTGGCAAGAGGAATTAGCTGATCGTTACGACATGACTCAGCTTCCTGACTGGA
>Ga0163147_10003545_pt1 | contig 20707 bp, 15 predicted proteins | sample OliLakLV19MP6G1_FD_148597 | JGI IMG/M metagenome (GOLD analysis project Ga0163147, IMG submission 148597) | Freshwater microbial mat bacterial communities from Lake Vanda, McMurdo Dry Valleys, Antarctica- Oligotrophic Lake LV.19.MP6.G1 | ecosystem: Environmental > Aquatic > Freshwater > Lake >...
GGTGTTTATCAGGATGTTATCCCTAATGAAGCCGGTTGTGATAGTAACATCACCGTCAACCTGACCATCATCAATAGCACAGCCGCTGAAATCACCGTGATAGCTTGTGATAGCTACAGTCTGCCTGGTGGCACACAGACATGGACCGAGTCAGGTGTCTATGTAGATACCATACCAAATGCAGTTGGATGTGATAGTGTAGTCACGGTCAACCTGACGATCAATATCAGTCCTTCATTGCAGATCACTGTTGAAGCTTGTGATAGCTACACCTCCCCGACTGGTGCACAGACCTGGACGGAATCAGGCATCTACCAGGAAATCGTACCGCTGGCGGGCGAATGTGACAGTATCATCATTGTTGATCTGACGATCAACCACAGCGATACCGTTGAGCTTGAAGTCTCAACTTGTGAAAGTTATTTATCACCTGATGGTACGGAGACCTGGACTGTTTCAGGTACATATCTTGACACCATTCCGACCGCTGCGGGTTGTGATAGTTTTATGACTATTGTGCTGACCATCCTCACACCCTCAGCTTCAGAAATTACGATTGCAGCATGTGATATTTTTAGCTTGCCTGGTGGCACACAGACCTGGACGGAATCCGGAATATACCTTGATACCATCCCCAATGCTGTCGGATGCGACAGCGTGGTGACGGTCAACCTGACGATCAACATTAGTCCAGGATCAGAGATTACGGCTGAAGCTTGCGACAGTTATACATCTCCAAGTGGCGCACAGACCTGGACTGTATCCGGCACTTACTATGAATACATACCTGTCGGTGGAGAGTGCGACAGCATAGTGACTTTCAATCTGACCATTCTGCAAAGTACATCGGCAACCGTAGAGGCCATTGCTTGTGATCGTTATATATCTCCGGATGGTGAAGATACCTGGACTACATCAGGTATTTACCAGGATACAATTCCTAATGCTGCCGGATGCGACAGTGTGATTACTATAAACCTGACTATTAACATAACGCCTTCGTCAGAGGTGATTGTTGAGGCATGTGACAGCTATACATTGCCAGGAGGAACACAGATCTGGACGGAATCAGGAACTTATCAGGAACTTTTTGATGTCGTGGGTGAATGTGACAGTGTAGTGACAGTCCAACTCACCATTTATAACCAAACGACATCTGATCTGACGGCATCCGCTTGTGATAGTTACCTCTCACCCAGCACGAACTACCAATGGACGGAGTCGGGGTTTTACTTTGATACGATTTCAAATGCCGCCGGCTGCGATAGTGTTATCGCCATCGATCTGACGATCATCAATATCGATACAGTTGTCACAATGGATGAAACCCTTCTGACCGCTGCCATGGTTGGAGCTACCTATCAATGGATCGATTGTGATAATGGAGATCAGCCTATTGAGGGTGCGACTGCACAACAATTTGCAGCCGTTTCTACAGGTAGCTATGCAGTCATCGTTTCTTCAGGTGGGTGTACCGATACATCTTCCTGTTACCACGTCATTGTGGTTGGAACAAAAGATGTACAGATTCTTTCTGATTTGAAATTGTATCCAAACCCTGCACGGGACTATTTTGTCATAGAGCCTGGTCTACTGATCGGCAATGGTGTGATCACTGTATCTGATCTGCAGGGGCGTGAAGTGTACGTGGCTCCATATCGTGGAGAGGATAGGGTAGTGGTTTCGTTTAAAGGGCCATCGGGCATGTATGTGGTGGCATTGACAAACGCAGCATACCGTATCATCGGCAAGGTAATGGTGGAGTAGAAGTGGAATTGTTTTATTCGCTTATGGTGAAGTAGAAAAGTAAAAGAGGTGCAGATGTTATCTGGACCTCTTTTACTTTTGAGTGGGGTAGATTTAAGTTCATTCTCAAAGAGGATTGATTGACAGGATTCGATGGAATTACTGAGCCAAGACCTTGCGCAATACGCTATCTTAAACCTGGGTTTTGACAAACCCTGCTGGCGGCAATACCAACATGGTCAATACAACCTTTAAAGCTTCTATTTGATACTCTTTACAACCGTTCAGATCTAATTCCGTATCCTTTAACTTTGCTCTAATCGTAGCCGGGTTGATGATGGAGATCATAAACGGCATGCACTGTATGATACCCTCCATCTTGAAGGATGTTGATCCACCGGCAAACCTTCCTTTTGTCATTCTCCCTTTGATGCCTATCACATCAAAATGACCGGCAGTCAGAAACAATTGAAAGGTAGCTGCAAAGGATTGCATCTCTTGCTGACTGGATGGATCCTTGATTTTAAATTTGTCGACCGCTAAGGAAGTCACTGAGTAAATTTCTCCTTTCGTCTCCACGCCAATGACTCTGGCCTCATCACCTTTTAATTCAATTCCGCAATATTTCATGATACAAGATTTTCAAGACAAAGGATACCCCTGGATGTCAAAACGTGGTAATCTTTTTCAAGATACTACTCTTTCTTCAATCGTCGTGGTCAGATGGAGGTGAGTGAAGGAAGCGAAACGGGAATTTTAGAGAATTAGCGGCCTGAAATATTTGCAGTATCCGAACCTACACGTTTTGGTCATTCAACACCATACAACTTGAATGATGCTCTTGGTAAAAAAAATTTTCTCCAGGTGTATATTTCACACCAAGATATACATCCACCAAAACATCTTCCATTCAGGTAGGACGACTGCATTGGGGCTGTTTCATGCTGAAGTCCCAACAGGAGCAATCATGAAGTACCTATAAAGTAGATGCTGCTTGGATCGATTTAAGTGTATTTACCTTACCAAGGGAGTTCTCCATTGCTTTTAATAAGCGAAGGAAAAGTCAGCAGAAGCCAAAGTATCCTGTTGCATGGTGAGAGAGGAAACCGGAACGAAAACGGAAAAGCTGATTCGTCTGGGTGATGCTTTTGATCCTGCATGTGCTTAGAAAATATCTTGGTAGAATTGCGTCATAGGGCCCAATCCGAGAATATCACCACGCTCACACAGACACCCACCCACTCTGGATTCCATGCTAGTATCAACTGGCGGAGCTGCCTATTCGATTGGGTGCTAGCGTTCTCGTCCATCGTGCATGTAAATCAATGTCGTTGTTGAGTTGTCGTGTCATGGAGTGAAGGCTGTGCGTTGCTTTACTATTTTTTTTATGAAGCGAGGAAATATTTAAAAACAATTTTCTCCTGTGTTGGATTTGTAAGCTCTTTGACAAAGCTTTTGGTTGCGTGTTTGCTAGTGAAGCTTTGGCAATGTGCTTGCAAATTTTTGTGGCTTTTAATAATTTAATGTTAGTCCTGCACCAAAACCCATATCACTGTCGTAATGAGTCCGAATACCCATATTTTTGTTCACAATATAACGTAATTCCACCATAAATTCTTTGTCAGTATTGAGCATAAAACCTGCTCTAAGTCTTTTTGAAATTGGAATATCTTCTCGTATTAATTGCAATCGTACATCGCCACTGTGAAAAACTTCGGTTTGAAAAATGATCAACATGGGTAATGTATAATTGAACCCTAAACTCACTAAATTACGTTTGTCTTTGGTGTTGGTCTGACCAAATATATTTTTTTCCTGTTCACCAATTTCTATTTTTCTATATCGCCAATCAAAACCGATAAAAGGCATTAACCATTGCATTTGTCCAATATAGCGCCCTACGTGTGTTTCTGTTTCGTAACCGTGCTTAGGGTTGTAACCCAAACGCCATGCTGTGCCTATACTCCACCGTGTATTTTGAAACATAGCTATACCATCGTTTCCGTTGGTGGCAAAGTCATTTTCTGCCATAAAATGAAACTTTCGGTCATCGGCAAACAGATTGCGTTGTGCTAATTTCGGGTTTGGGATTAAGGGATTTGGTGCTTGATTTTCATAGGAAAAAACCCTGCCCATTCCACTCATCATATGATACAGAATATGACAATGAAAAAACCAATCTCCTTCTACATTCGCATTAAACGCTAATGTATCAGTTTCCATTGGCATAATGTCTATGATGTTCTTAAGTGGAGCATAATCGCCCTGCCCATTCAAGACGATGAAATCGTGACCGTGCAAGTGCATAGGGTGGCGCATCATAGAATTGTTGTATAAAACCAGTCTGACGTTTTCTCCTTTTTTAATCAGTATTTTATCAGCTTCCGAAACAACTTTATTATCCAAGCTCCAAACATAACGGCTCATATTTCCGGTGAGTATAAAATGCAGCTCCTTTACCGGAGCCTTTGCTGGAAGACTGGTTTTAGTGGTCGACTTTAGCATGGCATAATTTAGGGTAGTAATGTCAGAAAGGGCATTTGAATTATATTTATTTTCGGAATGATGAGCATGCTCATTTTTCATGTCCATCTTATCCTTCTGATCACCTTTTTTCTTTTTTAATTCGCCTGTAATTTCAGGATACATGACCACATTCATATCCATTTGGTTCAAGCTCATTTTCATTCCCATATCGTCCAAATCGCCATTCATTTTCATCATATCGTTCATCATCTTCATCCCTTCAAAATATTTCAATCGGGGCAGTGGCGATTTGAGTTGTTTGATGCCATTGCCAATATAAAGTGAAGCTGATTTGGTGCGGTCTTCGGTAGTTGCTAAAAATTCAAAGGCTATGTTTTCGGCAGGAATGGGGACAACAATGTCATACGTTTCAGAAGCAGCAATTAATAATCTGTCAACTGCTATGGGCTCTATATCATTGCCATCACTTGCAACCACCGTAATCTTTCCCCCTGCATACGTAAGCCAGAAATAGGACGAAGCACCGCCATTTGAAATGCGAAGTCTTACGTTGTCACCTCCTTTAAATGGTTTGTCGTCAATGGATTTTAAATCTGTGTCTGGGCGTCCATTTATTAAAATTTTATCATAATACACATCACTCACATCCATTGCCATCATACGTTTCCATTCATTAGTCAATTTCGTTTTGAAATGACCTGCTTTTATAGCTTCGGAATAGCTCTGTGTTGCATTTTTTTTGATAGCCGACCAATCATTGGCGCTGTGTAACATACGATGTATGTTTTCAGGCTTGAAGTTTGTCCATTCGCTTAAAACAATTGGTACAGTCGGCAAATCGTCTATGCCTTTTCTAAAAGAGGGGTCACTTTCTTTTTTAAGCATTATAAAATTTCCATACATACCTATTTGCTCTTGCAATCCTGAATGGCTGTGATACCAATGGGTACCGTTTTGGATAATTGGGAAACGATAAATATGCGTGGTATTGGGTTCGATAGGCATTTGGGTTAGATTAGGCACCCCATCTTCTTTATTTGGTAAAAATACCCCGTGCCAATGCAAGGATGTTGTTTCCCTGAGTTGATTATGAACGTGAATTTCTGCGGTATCACCTTCAGTAAAAACCAATGTAGGCATTGGAATTTGTCCGTTTACCGCTATAGCTCTTTTTTCTTTACCTGAAAAGTTGACAATAGTATCTGTTACGGTTAATTCATATTTTACCATGTTTTGTCCAGCAATCTTACTGGCAAAAATCAATAGCAATAGGGTAAATACGGTTTTACTCTTTTTCATTCTCTAATCGTTTAATCATTGCTTTCATTTCTTCAATTTCTTTTATTTGAGCGCTAATAATAGCCTCTGCCAGTTTTTTAACTTCCGGGTCTATCAGAGCAGCTCGTTCACTTGTCAAGATGGCAATAGAGTGGTGCGGAATCATTGCTTTCATCCATAAAATATCGCCTACAATTGGTTTTTGAATACGAACAAGAAATAATGCAGCGCTAAATAATATAATACTTCCAAGCACAATCGCTATATTTATTTTCTGGTTTTTATACATCCCCAACATAAATAGTAACATTATGACTGCCATTGCAGAAATACCTAAACACGTCATATAAAATCGTGTAAGACTAAAATATACGTGGTCTATGGAGTAGGTGTTTAAATACATTGTCATGTACATTGCAATGAAAGAAGCACCCAACATTAAAAAGAACCTGGTGTATTTATTGTTTGCTTTGTGTCCGGTTGAATTTTCCATGGAGGTGTTAATATTTGTTAATTGTTTCTACTGTTTTGCCGCAAGTCAGCATTTGCGAACCGTAGTAAGGATTTTTGACTGCACTTTCTTTGCTCAACCAATTTGCGCCTTTGCCATCATTGGCCATTGGGCAATTTTGGTAATAGATTGGAGTATCTTGTTTTGATACTTTTAATAAATCATAAATATTTTCAGATAGGTACATAAAAGCATTTCGTTGTTTTTCAATGGAGGTGGAGGTGTAAATCTTGTCTGTGTTTGATTTTATACTATTCATTACGTTCATCCACACAGTATGTTCATCGGTTGAGAGTTTCTCCATTTTTACTTCATTAATATTTGTAAGCAAGGCTTTCGCTATTGTAGAAGCTGATTTTTGTTCTGATTTTACCAAGGCATCTTTTAAGGAAAAATAATTGTCAAAAATCGGTTTTAATTGATTTACTTCTTGTTCCTTTTCAGAAGGGGTTATAGGGGGGTGCATAGTATTTTTTTCTACCATCTCATTTTGTACCATAGCTGATTTGTTAACTCTATCGTATTGACAACATTCGGGAAGTTTGGCATACACGTCATCAGGTGTAAGAAATTGGTCGCTGTCATATCCAGCTAATGCAATTCGCTTCAAAATTTCAGTTTGGGTAGTGGTAGTCGAGTCGTAAATAAGTATAGCCATTTTGGTATCTTTATTCCAATCAACGTGTGCTACTTTTTTCAGGTTTCCCGCATTTTCTATAGTTGTTTCACACATACCGCAGTTGCCGTATATTTTGATGCTTTCGGTTTTAGCATTTTTTACCTGAGCGTTACAAGAAAAGAATGGAAGCAACAAGATAAGTGCTGTCGATATTTTTGGTATTATGTACATAATGATATATTTATTGTTTTAACAATTCAATTTTAAATACTGCATCATGCCCCTTTGCACTAGTTCTTATTTGATAATTCCACCGGCGCACACTGGGAGAATTTCGTCTTTGTTGGTTGTATCAACCTCCCAAAAGCAAAGGCCTGCAGTTTCATTTAGGATAGGTGTTACTTTTGCCATACATCCATAGCAGTGGATGCCTGCAGTTTCGGCTATTGCTTTGGCGGTAGTTTCATGATCTCCTGTGAGCATAGAAACATCAATACCATTTATTTGTAGTTTGCAATATCATTTTTTGAATTTGGCTTTTCTTGCTCGGTAATGGCATATACAGCTGATGACTTTTTATCTGCCGAAAAAAATAAATGGTGGATTTGGCTTCTTGCCCCCGCTGGTCAGCTTTTTTTAATATGATTTCTTCAATGGAAATCCTCTTTACTTTAAATATAAATTTATGGCCTAATAAAAAACGTTTACCTTCAAAAGTGATCTTTACTCCTTTACTTACTCCTATCCATAATAGCGGTTGGAGCTGCCAATCCTAAAGCTGCAAGAGGTTGATTATGAAAATAGCATCCTTCCAATACCCCGCTTAAAGGCAATGGAGTGATTTTCTGAGTCCAGATTGCAATTGAATTAGTGATAAGGGTTGGTAAAATTGAAAGTAAGAGATTATGCATTGCTTACCTTCATTTTATTTTATGCGTTTGCCTCTCCATAAATAGATAATAATGAGTATTACTACAAGTGGAATAATCCACATACCCCAACCCATCCCAAAACCCCATGAATTATCGTTCATCATTTTAATTATCTTTTCTTAACCAGAAATGAGATGTTATACAGAAATTGGATTTCTTAATTCAGTTATGGTATAACCCGTATTACTCAACGCCTCTTGCAACTTATCTGCTTGAATTGCTTGCGAAGAAGTAATTTCTGCTTCCTTCTTTGCCAAGTCAACGTGTACAGAGATGACACCTGGAGTAGCGGACAATTTATTTTTAACTGTTGTTGCGCATCCTCCGCAACTCATTCCACCAATGTGGTAAGTATGCTTGATTGAATTTTCCATGATTTATAATTTATATATTATAAGGGTTCGATTTGGTTTGAGCAAAAATATTTGTTGTAATAAAGCAAATTACCATCAAAAGCGTTCAAGTAAACAGGGCAGAAATTATTTATTTGGTTCTTATTCTTTAGGATATTTCGAATCTGAAATATCCTTATATGTACTTTTGTCTGTTTTTTACTTTCGCGGTTACCAGATGTGTTAAAAGCCTGTGGCACAAACATAAACTCTTCTATTTATGGGAGCTTTACACAATTTGGGAATTAAGTTACAAGATTCACACATTTGAGTGGGGTACGAATTGACTTGATCGTTGACGAAAACACCCTTTCATTTTTTCTTGGGCTGGCTTGAGTGTGGTAGAACATGGAAAGTGTGTTTTGTACCTTGGTATATAATTTTTTTGGAGCAGGGATTCATTTTTTACTATTTTTATTTGTCCGTATGCCGTTCAAAGGGTTGTATCTTGGTGTCCGTCCTGGCCTAAAAAAAGTTGATTATAAGGTAGTCATTCTGTTGACGGACGGATGTTAAATAGTTGCGCATATTCGGATCAGGCGAGGGAGTTGCGCCCTCAGTTAATGAATGAGATAAGAAAACTGATTTATACTATTTACGTTTTAAATCCTCAATTGAAATTCTAAGTGCAATTATTTCTTGTTTCAATTCCCCTACATCTTTGACGCCAACTAGAGGTGCATCTTTTTCTTCAGCATCCCGACCTATAAAAAATGTCGCAAAGGTAGCAGTGACATATCCGAAAATAGTGTACCCAAAAACGGCTATTAAAAATGCAAGCCCTCTGCCTTCAGGCGTGGAAGGATTAAATTGATTACCTGCTGTTATAACCCGCATGGCTGTCCACCATAAAGCCATAGCGTAACTATCAAAACCTGGGTTTGGATTTTCAAGTGCATACATACCGGCTGCACCTGCAAAAGTGACTATAAGGGTAATCATAAAAACATAGCCAAAGGCTCTCCGTTTCATTGTCGCCCCCAGACTTTTCATGCTTCTGTTTAAAGAAGAAACAATTCGGACAAGCCTGATGCCTCTTAACCCTCTCAGTAAACGAACAAATCTAAAAATACGAAAGACCCTTAAAGCAGGAATAATAAGGGAGATAGCTGTTAACCAGTTTTTTTTAAAAAAATCAACTATAACCGGTGCTAAAATAAATTTGATTAAAAAATCAAATATAAAAATAATCCAGATTGCTAAGCTTGAATACTCTAGTGGTTTATTCAAGCCGTAAATCAGTTCAATTACTAATAAAACCAGCCATATAAAGCCTAAGAAAATCATAGGAGCTTCTAAAAAGTTTTCTACTGAAGTAAGAAGTTTTTTCCTTTCGTTAATGAGTTGGTCTTTCATGTCTTGGTGCAAATTTAAAAATGGATAACCTTACCTGTTGTGCCGCATTAGAGCTGATTGTAAAGCTATTGAATACTGAAAAATTTTATGTTACCAGGAAGTTTGTGTCCTGTATATTGGCAAAATTACAGCTCTTTTGCAGGTTGACTTTGTGTCAAGATGGTGTGCTTGCAAATGTGTTGCAATGTGCATTGGCTAATTGGTGGCTTTGAATTAGTGCCCTCTTTGAAGTAGCAGGGTATGTCCAAAAGGTTTGCCGCTGACGTTTTGCAGCTACCCGAAGGTGGCGATTTTCAAACTCTTCATTTTCAGTTAACCCCAAACTTGGAAATTAGCTCAAAACTTGATTTAGCCAATGAACCGCCACTTTTGAGTAGGTGCTGTGTGTGCCTTGATTGGTAAAGATAGTTCATTCCTAGGGGGTGAAAGTCTCTTAAACGCGGGGTAATGACCCGAAGTATTTGTAAGTCGCAAAGCTTGCCTTGAGCGGTTTCGAAGGGTGGTTTGGGATGACCCATGCACTGTGACCTTTGCCATGGGCTTTCGGCCACCGAAGGAAAAAGTCCTTCGCTAAAGCTATGGTCTTCAATGTAAGCGAGACTACAAAGATCGTTATTGATACATCGGCTTCCTTAGTGTAAACGAGGCAGGAATTAATTATGGCATGACTGTAAGATGTCAGAAATCAGGATTTAGAACTTTCTCCGTCTGGGAATTGACCATTGCCATATGTTAAGCAAACCCACACAGATACCTACGCTCACTCTGAATTCTGGATTCCCCGCCAGTTTTCGATAGCTATCGGGAACTGGCGGGACCGCCTACTTAATTATAGTTGCCGTAAAAAAGCAACTATATCTTTTTTCTCTTTCTCGGTTAATTTAACTTGTTCAATGATATTGAAAAATTCAACAACATCTTCTAATGTTAGCAACCGTCCATCATGTAAATATGGCGGGGAATCTTTAATGCCTCTCAATACAAAAGTTTTTATCATTCCTTCGGGTCGGATAAACTGTCCGTTAATGGTTTGGGATTTATAGAAGCGTTCTACCTGTAAATCGTGCATGGAGTTATCGGTATAATAAGGTGGCACATGACAGCTTCCGCATTTTGCTTTTCCGAAAAATAATTTTTGTCCGTTTAATTCGGATGGTGTTGCCTTCGTTGAATCGAGCATTCCGAAAATATCGAGCTTTGGGGCTGGGGGAAAATCAAGAATTTCCTGGAACTCTGCCATGAAATGAACCTGGCTTCCGCGCTCAAGCGTGTTTACTCCTTTTTTTGCAGCCGTTAAATGGTCGCCATCAAAGTAGGCTGCGCGTTGTTCAAATTCTGTAAAGTCTTCAACCGTTTTTAGCGCACGTTGCGAACCGAACAAACGTTGAATATTTACACCGCGAAGGGAAGGTGTTTCAATTCTGTTACGATTTGCTTGCGGACGAATGTCTCCGACTAAATGTATCGCTCCATTGGTGTGTCCGTTTACATGACAATCCAAACATGATACTCCTAAACTTGGTTTTTCGGTTTTCCGGTCGCCTGTGTTGTTAAATTGCTGCTGCGGAAATTGGGTGACAAGCAAACGCAGACCTTCTATCTGTTTCGGGTTGAGCAAGCCGTTGAATAAATCATAGTAGTTATCGACTGTTATCACTTGTCCCTGCGATACATCGCCTAACTCCTTATGGGTAGTCAGAAATACAGCAGGCGGAAATTCGGGAAGAAAATGTTCGGGGATGTCAAAGTCAAGGTCGAAGCGCTGCAACCTTGCCATGGTATCGGTTTGCATTTGCGGAAATATCATTCCTCCGACAGGATGGTTGGGATGGGATAATGGAAGATATGGAAAAATATTTTTTTCTTTTATTTCATCAGGTGTCATTGCGGCAAGCTGCTCCCATGTTACACCTTTTAGTTTTGCTGTAGGACCCACGGGAATGGGTTTTCCTCTGGACATAAAAAAATCTTTTGATACTCTTTTGGTGGTATCGTATCTTTCGTTAAGCAGCTGTCGCTGGCGTTTCATGATATCTGCTTTAGCCGCTTTATCTTTTGCCATGACAGTTTCAAGCGGTTCTTCCACAACAGATACATAACTGCTGCCGTGTTTCTGAATTGGCTTTTGTAAAATCTGCGCGGAAAAGAATACTACTGTAAGTATCAGAGATACTACAAGAAGAAGAGCTTTATTTTTTTGCATAAATAGTTTCATAATGTGTAAATTAAATGGTGTGAATTATTTATTTGAAACAGAGTATACATATGCCATTAGTCATATATTTAGTTCCGTTTTTCATAGTCATGTTTTTTTACAGCGGCATTGTCTTGCCATCTTTAAGGTAGTGGTAAGCCATTGGCTATAACGATTAGTATACCCGAGGATAGGCCTCATGGGTTGAAGGCTGTGTCCTGATATCTTATCTTAAAATTACTCATTTCATTTTAAATATCCAAGACCCGGCAGGCGGGTAGACCATGTGTGTGCCTTGAATGGTAAATTTTAGTTTTTAAGGAAAGAATTCCCAGAGGGTGAAAGTCCCTTATACGCTGGAGTATCGCCGCGAAGTACTTGTGCTGAGCGGAGCCGAAGCATTAGTAAGTCGGAAGGACTGCCATGAGCGTAGTCGATGGGTGGTTTGAGGTGACCCATGCACAGTGACCTTCGCCATGGTCTTCGGCCACCGAAGCTCAACAGAAACGAAATGCAGGTTGAGGTAAAGGGTGGATGGGCTGCTTGTGGATTGCTGGATGAAGTAGAGTGGTGGAAGGAGACGAATCAATAGTGAAAATTGAGGAAAAGTAACCACACGCACACAGACACTCATCCTCACTCTGAATCCCCCATAAGGATCAACTGGCGGGATCGCCTACTCGAATAGTGAATGCCCTTTCTAATATTCAATTATAGTACGTCAGTCTATAAAGGTCGGTTTTGGTGCGTTTACTTGGTAGCTCTTTTGCATTTTTTGTTTGGCCTTGTGTGTGGAAAAAATGCAAATGTGCTACCAAATGCGCTGGCTGTTTTCTTTTGTCTGCGCTAACTAAAGTCCTTTAAAAAATGGTCGTAAAGTACAGCTCGAAAAAAACAACGGACGTTTTTTTATCAATTTTAAAAACTCCCGAAGTCCTTTAAAAAATGGTCGTATAGTGCAGGAGCTTCCGTTGTGAAGGATGAGCACTCTATCAACTTTTTAAATCCATATTTTTTTTAGAGTACTTACAATTTCATGCTCTTCGTTTTCTACTTGAATAAGGTGAACTTTCCCTAATTAACAGGAATATAAATATCAAACGTTGCTCCTTTATTTAATTCGCTTGTTGCGGTGATGATACCGTTGTGATTCTCTACTATTTTTTTTACGATGGCAAGTCCGATTCCAGTGCCTCCATATAGTTCTTTGTTATGAAGTTTTTGGAACACTCCAAAAATGCGTTCTTTGAAATGGGGTTCGAATCCGATACCATTGTCTTTGACAACGATATGGCAATAATTTATTTCAGGTGAAAGTTTTTCGTTGTTTAATTTACTACCTTTTATAATACTGCTCTTTATTGTTATCTGCGAAGGTATGTTGGCCCGAGAAAACTTAAGTGCATTGCTTATGAGGTTGAATAAGAGTTGGCGAAACTGAAAAGGAATGATGTTGGCAGAGCAGAGGTCAACAGCCTCGATGGTTGCATTTTTATCTTTAATGCTGTCTTTTAATTCATCTTTTATATCATCAATGATTGTAATGAGTTCTGTTTTTTCAAATTTGCGCTCCATTTTGTTGATCCGGGAGAATGCAAGTAAGTCGTCAATAAGCAACTGCATTCTTTCTGCTGATGATTGAATCCGTTGGAAATAATCTTTCCCATTGTCAGAGAACGTTTCTTTATTATCTTTAAGAATGATTGAGATGAACGTTTGGATTTTTCGCAACGGCTCCTGCATATCGTGACTTGATATATAAGTGAATGCAAGTAACTCTTTATTTGCAATTCTTAATTCTTCTGCCCGTTTTTCTTTTTCTTCGTTTTGAAATGCCAGTTCCCTATTCGCAATGAGCAGCTCAGCAGAGCGCTTTTCTTTCTCTTCATTTTGAACTAATAATTCATGTGTTTTTAAATATAGCTCCACAAAAACTGCCACTTTTGCCTTTAATATTTCCGGAATAAGCGGTTTAATCATGTAATCAACTGCACCGGCCTGGTATCCCTTAAAAATATACGTAGAACGATCCATACTCGCAGTTAAAAAAATAATGGGAACATGTTTAAGTATTTCTATTTCGCGAATTAATTCTACTGTTTCGAAACCATCCATCTCCGGCATTTGAACGTCCATTAATATGATTGCGAAATCCTGATCCCGTAACAGAATTTTTAATGCTTCATTTCCGGAATTTGCTCTTACAAAAGAAATATTTTTATCGGCTAGAATTAATTCCAAGGAAAACAAATTTTCGATCAAATCGTCAACCAATAAAATTTTAACAAGGTTTTTTTCTTTTATTTTCATTTTACAAATAATTTATCGGTGGTTAGTTACTTGTCAGTACTTTCGTATAACTGACAACAAGTAATTATTTCTCAATCATTTACTTAACCACACACGTATCAGTGATAGCAAGCGTTCTACATCGATAGGTTTAGTAATGTAATCGTTGGCTCCTGCATCAATACATTTTTGTTTATCGTCTTTCATGGCTTTTGCTGTGAGCGCAATTACAGGTAAATTTTTAAACTTCACAGTAGATCTAATTCGTTTCATTGCTTCGAAACCGTCCATTTCAGGCATCATTATGTCCATCAATACTAGATTAATATCCGGATGGTTTTCCAATATTTCCAAAGCGCTTTTTCCGTTTTCCGCTTTTAATATTTCCATTCCACGTTCTTTTAATATTTTTGATAATGCAAATAAATTTCGCATATCATCATCTACCAACAATATTGTTTTTGCATGAAATATAGTTTCTTTATCGTACAGATTATTTATAATTAATTGTTTTGATTTGGGCATATTGCTAATCGTTCTGTGAAGGAAAAGAGCTGTTTCATCCAGCAATCGTTCTTCCGACTTTACGCCTTTTATAATTATACTCTCCGCATATTTTTGAAGCTCATTGTTTTCTTCTTTCGTAAGTTCCTTGCCGGTGTAAACAATAATAGGAGGAATGTGATCGTCTTTTATTTTCTCAAGTTGATGAATAATGTCAAATCCACTCATGTCAGGCAAACCAATATCTAATATAATACAATCAATGTGATTTTGTTCATACAGAGCCAAAGCTTCTTTGCCGGTTTCTGCTTCAAAGCATTTTACATCACCATTGCCAATAAGTATGCGCATTGCCTTTCTGGAATTTTCGTTGTCTTCAATAATTAGCAAGTTTTTAATTTTTCTGTTTACAAAATTTTCAATTCTGTTAAATGCTTCTTCCAAATCTTCTTTTGCCACTGGTTTCATCAAATACTCAATCGCCCCTTCTCTGATGGGTTGCAGCGAACGTTCTTTACCCGAAATAATATGCACCGGTATATGCCTTAAGGAAGGATTTGCTTTTAATTCAAGCAATACTGTATGTCCGTTAATGCCCGGCAGACTCATATCGAGAATAATCGCTTGAGGCTTGTGTATGGATGCAAGCAACAAACCATCTTCTCCGCTTGCTGCCGATAAACATTTAAATCCTTTTTTGTTGGCTTGATTTAAAAGTATAGCAGCAAATTTCAGATCATCTTCAATAATGAGTACTGTTTTATCATCACTGGTTATTGTATCTCTGTCATCCTTTATGTTGGGATAATTTAGATATTGAGTATCATTTAATAAACGAGGTTTAAACAAGCCGGATTCTTTCACCCGATAGCTATCGGCAGTGTTTGTACTTGTATCTTCCAGCTCCTGATGTATTTCTAAAGGAATAATGAGAGAAAAAACAGACCCTTCATTTAATTTACTACTCAGCTTAATTTCAGCGCCTAATAATTTTGCAAGTTCACGCGAAATGGAAAGCCCTAAACCTGTACCACCATATTTTCTGGATGTTCCCCCTTCGGCTTGTTGAAAAGCTTCAAATACGGCCATTTGTTTGTCTTCCTGTATTCCAATACCTGTGTCGGTAACAGAAATAATAATTGCACTTTCTGTATTTCGGTCAATACTAATACTTACACTTCCTTTTTCCGTAAATTTTATGGCGTTTGATAAAAGATTTTTCAATATCTGATTCAAACGTTGCGAATCGGTGCGGATGGATTCAGGTAATTCTTTATTCAATTTTGAATTTAGCTCCAATCCTTTTTGCTCTGCATGATGTTTAAAGTCTCTTATGAGATCACTTGTAAATTGTTTCAGCAGCACGGTTTCAATATTTATAGACATTTTTCCGGCTTCAATTTTGGATAGATCAAGTACTTCATTAATTAATACAAGTAAATCACAACCGCTTTTATAAATTATTTCGGCACTCTCGACCTGAATTGCTTCCAGATTTTTATTTCTGTTTTCAGATAAATCTTTTGACAGGATTAGCAAACTATTGAGCGGTGTTCGTAATTCATGCGACATGTTGGCGAGAAACTCCGACTTATACCTGCTGCTTATTTCTAACTGTTTTGTTTTCTGCTCAATATCGGTTTTTGCGGCTTCAACTTCCAAATTTTTTACTTCCAATGATTGTGTTTGTTCTTCTAATTCTTCATTGGTCATTTGTAATTCCTCTTGTTGCTGTTTCAGGTTTTGCGCTTGTTCTTCCAGCTCTTCATTCATTTGTTTCAGCTCTTCCTGCTGTGTTTGCAATTCTTCTCCTTGCTTTGCCAGCTCCTCCATTTGATTTTTAGTATTCGTTATATCAAATCGGATGGCGACATATTTTTCTATTTTACCATCTACTCCTTTAAAAGGAGTAATTGTTGTATCCACCCAATAAAATGTTCCATCCTTAGCTTTATTTATTATTTCTCCCTTCCATGTTCTACCGCCACTAATCGATTTCCACATACCAATAAATAATCCATCAGGTTGCTTTCCTGATTTCAAAACACTATGGTTTTTCCCCACCAATTCCTCCTTTGAATATTTCGAAATTTTACAGAAATTATCATTAGCATATATTATAGCTCCATTTGCATCTGCAATAGAAAGAATGGCTGCTTGGTTCAGAGAATATAGTTGCTGATCTATTTCCAAAGCCGATATTTCCATTTCGCCTTTTTGTGCTTGAACCTTTTCCAATAATTCTTTCAGCGCTTTCTGATTGAAAGCCGTATTGATTGAAATGGCTATACTTTTCATCGAAGCATTAATAAATTCCTTTTCCGTTTCATTAAAATCAGTAAGTCTGCCAATTTCTATTACACCAATTGTTTTGCCTTCAAATAAAAATGGAGTAATGAGTATATGTTTTGGTTTTGCATTCAGAACCGAGGAGGTAATGCGAATATGTTCTGCTGCTATATCTGTTATAGAAATTTGTTTTTGTTCATGCGCTGCCTGACCAATCAGTCCTTCATTCAGCATAAATATTTCTTTAGTATCGGTCGCCGAAGAAAAGGCATATCGTCCGTTTAATATCAATGCATTTTCTTTGTCATTAAACAGATATACTGTGCCAATTTGTGCTTTTAAATAAGTGCATAAAAAACTAATGGTATTGTTCGCTAACTCTTCTATACTTTTATCTCCTATTAATTTTTCGTTAAGTTCCGTGTTACCAGTAAGCAGCCAGTTTTTGCCGGCAGTGTCAGCTTCAGCTCTTTTAAGGTTTTTTAAATTTGATGTAATTATGTTGTAAACAATAATAAGAACGAGGATGATGATGCCAATTAAAATAACAAAAACCAAATTAAAATTGTTGGCATCATCCTCACTGGCTTGCTTTCTTTCAGCAAGCAAAGTGTATTCAATGTTTTGCGCGCTATCAATTATTTTCCGTATTTCAGTTTGTGTGTTTTTTCCTACTCCTGAGACAAGAAACACTCTGGCTAATTCAAAATCTTTTTTTCGGAGAGTGATACCATTATTTAATTGAATAAAACGTAATTTAATTATTTTCTCAAGTTCATCAATATTCTTTTGTTGAATGGGGTTGTCCTTTGTTAAATCTCTTACTTTATCAAGATGTTCACTTGCATTCTTTTCAGCATTTATAAAAGGTTCCAGATAATTAGCATCGCCTGCAATAATAAAACCCCTATTGCCTGTTTCGGCATCAGTGGTAGCAGTAAGAATTTGGCTGAATTCATTCAAGACCCGGTTGGTTTGATCTACTAAATCATTGGAAGCGATAAATTTTTCGCTGTTTTTAAAAGAGAAAAATGCAACTCCGAAAAGTATCATAGCGCAAGCTAGAAATCCAGTTAATATTTGTTTGCCAAGTGTCATATTTATTTTATTATTTAATAGATTGTGTTATTTTTATTAGTAACTGAACTATTTTCTCCAGCGATAAAATGTAGTCTGGTTGAATAGCAGCAATTGCTGATGCAGGCATTGTAGAAGATTCAGCTGTTTTCGGATCCTGAATAATGGCTAACCCACCGCATTCCATTATTCGCTTTATACCTTTTGTTCCGTCATTATTAGAGCCTGTAAGCACTATACCAATCAATTTGTCTTTGTATGCTTCGGCTGCTGATTCAAACAATACATCAATAGATGGTCTTGCAAAATTTACATATTCATCAATTGTGAGCGAAAAGGTTTTATCATTTTCAATCATCAAATGATAATTAGCTGGGGCGATATAAACATTTCCGGTTTCTATTTTTTCTTTTTCATCTGCTTCTTTAATAGTAAGATTGCTTTTGTCATTAAAAAGGTTTATCCATTCGTTATCGGAACGTGCGCTTACATGTTGCACTATAATAATTGGTATGCTGAACCCGGAAGGCAATACGGAGAAAATAAATTTAAGCGCATTCATCCCACCTGCGGATACCCCTATTACAATTGCCTCGTATTGCATTTCTTAATATTTCTTTTTAAATATTCTTTGTTTTTTATCCAACTCGGTATATTTTTCACAAAAGTCGGTAAAGCGCAACCCTTCTTTTGATCCCAAACATAAAATGCCGCCATTTATAAGACTGTCATAAAAAAGATTTTGCACTTTATTTTGTAGCGTATTATTAAAATAAATCAGCACGTTTCTACATAATATCAGATGCACCTCTGCAAATACACTATCGGTAACCAAATTATGATTTGCCCATACAATGTTTTTTTTCAACGACTGATTCATGATCGCGTTATCATAACTGGAAGTATAGTAATCTGAAAAAGATTCTTTACCTCCCGACAAATGATAATTGACTGCATATTCCTTCATCATTGCATTCGAAATGATTCCTTCTTTTGCTCTGTTTAAAGCATGTTGGTTAAAATCAGTAGCATAGATTGTTGCCCTATCATACAAGCCTTCTTCCTGCATAATGATTGCCATGGAATACGCTTCTTCACCGGTTGCGCATCCGGCATGCCATATTTTTATAAATGGGTAGGTTTTTAAAATAGGAATAACATTTTCGCGTAACGACTTATAAAAATCTTTATCACGAAACATTTCGGTAACAGTTATTGATAGATCCTGTAAAAGTTCATACGCAAATGTTTCATCCTTGAGAACTTTAGATTGAATTTGAGAAACATCCTCTAATCCGGACAGCACCATCCTGTTCCTAATCCTGCGATTGATGTGGGCTTTGGAATACTGCCTGAAATCATAACCGTATTTTTGATAAACCGCCTCCAGTAATAAGGAAATTTCCAATTCTGAAATGTTTTCACTTTTCATTTTACATCAAGTGTAAAAACTGAATAATCCTCTAAAGTATCCATTACCAAACTATAAAATTCGACAGTTGGAATATACTGATGTTTAGTAATTTGCTTATATGTTGATGGCAATTGGTTCATTTATTTCTTTCATTTCTTTGCTAAATTATAAATTTCCGGTCTCTTAGGCGACTTTTTTAATCACTCTTATAAGCGCTTGGTGAATGGCGTGTTTGAGCTGGTCAAAATCAATGGGTTTGCGAACATAATCCTGAGCTCCAAATTTCACCAGCGTGTTTGACAATTCCCCCTCTGCTCCAATGTTAATTGGAATCGTGGTTGTAAAAACGATTATAGGAATAGCTTCCATTTTTTTGTTTTCTTTTATTTCAATTAAGCATTCGTATCCTGTTTTTCGGGGCATACTTATATCAAGAAAAAGCACCTCGGGAAGATTCATTGAGTTTTCAAAAAGGTAATCCATAAGCTCTTCTCCGTTACTAACAGTTGTAAGGTGAGTGGCAATAGGTATTTCCTTTAAAGCTTTCTCAAATAAGAAGCGATCATCTGCATCATCATCTGCAAGCAAAATCTTAAAAGGGGCTTTATCTTTCATTGTGTTTAGTAATTAAATGCGATTTAAAAAAAATATTTATTCCGTTTATACAAAAACAAGAAGCTCATCTCCATAAGTAGGAGAGAGTTTAAAAAAGTTTAGAATAATATTTTGCGAAGCTTTTATCTCTTGATATAGAAATATTTTGCTCTGGGGGGCTAAAGTGTTTTTCGCTGATGATGCGCCACCGTTGATATTATTATGTTTTAATGGCATTTTTATGAGTGGATTGATCGGTTAAGATAAACAATAAATTGGTCTTCCGACATTATCTTTTTTTACGGTCGGGCTAAATGTAAAGGTGCCGCCCTCCTCAATCAAAAATGTAAAAATGGCGTGGCTCTTTTGTTCTTTGCAAAGGGATAGATAAACGACTTTGCCAAAATTATCCTGCGTGACTGTCCGATATGTAAACGCCAAAGTATGTGGCTGTGAATTATTTTTGGAGTTAAAATTGGCACTTTGAAAGCGTTTGTTGTCTATATAAATAATGGAAATTTTAAAACGGTCAGCCACTGTGGAAAACGGTCTTGGTGCGGGCGGGCAAAAGCAAATGTGGTGCAAAAGTGTCGGCTTGCGCGTGGGATTGCATCTCTTTTGCTTTTGCAGAAGCGATAGCCAAACGGCTTTGCCGAAATTTTTTGTCTGTTGAGTGAGTCCTCAGGTTTGTATTCATTATATCGTCTCTTTGGGTTGCCGCTAATGGTCTGGGCTGTCCGCAGTGGCGTCCTTGGCACTTGTCTTCAAATTAGGGCATTCTGTTAATAGAATAAAGGCATGGAGAATTTGATTTTCTGCCATTGTGGACAGCCTATGTGTGTGCCTTGAATGGTAAATATAGTTCTTTAAAGAAAGAATTCCCAGAGGGTGAAAGTCCCCTATACGCGGGTGTAACGCCCCGAAGTACTTGTGCTGAGCGGAGCCGAAGCATTAGTAAGTCGCAAGGACTGCCCTGAGCGGAGCCGATGGGTGGTTTGAGGTGACCCATGCACAGTGTCCTTCGC
>Ga0163147_10003546_pt1 | contig 20704 bp, 12 predicted proteins | sample OliLakLV19MP6G1_FD_148597 | JGI IMG/M metagenome (GOLD analysis project Ga0163147, IMG submission 148597) | Freshwater microbial mat bacterial communities from Lake Vanda, McMurdo Dry Valleys, Antarctica- Oligotrophic Lake LV.19.MP6.G1 | ecosystem: Environmental > Aquatic > Freshwater > Lake >...
GTAGTAGTAGGGGCCGCATGCATGCGGCCCCTACTACTACCGCCCCCCGCCCCACCGCTTCCACGCCCAGTACACCGGCAGCCCCGTCAGGATCACGCCAATGTCCACCGCGAACGCGCCCGGCTCCGACACGAGGTAGTTCGCCAGCAGGAACACCGAGGCCAGGAGGAAGATGGCCGGCACCACCGGATAGCCCCACGTGCGGTACGGCCGGGGCAGATCGGGCTGGGTGCGCCGCAGGATGAAGACCGAGCCCACCGCCATCGCATAGAACGGCCAGATGCCGATGACGAACTGATCGGCCAGCTCGGTGAAGGTGCGGACCAGCACGAACAGCACCCCCAGCACCGCCGCCAGGAGAATCGCCGCCGCCGGCGCGCCGGTCTCCGGATCGACCTTCGCGATGGCCCGTGGAAACAATCCGTCGTCCGCCATCGCAAAGAAGATCCGCGGCGCGGTCATCATCGACCCGTTCAGCGTGCCGAAGGTGCTGACCGCCACCGCCGCCGACACGGCGATGATCCCCGCCGAACCGATCAGCAGGCTGGCCACATCGGCCGCAACGAGCTCGGCCTGCTTCAGCTGCACCATGGGAATGAGATACAGATAGATCAGATTGGCGCCGAGGTAGAGTACGACGACCGTGGCCGTGCCGATCAGGAGCGCGCGCGGCAGATTGCGCGCCGGGTCCTTCACCTCGCCGCCAATAAAGGCGAGGTCGGCCCAGCCATCATAGGCCCAGAGAATCGAGACCATCGCCAGCAGAAAGGGCGAAGTGGACACCGGCGCCCGCTGCGCCAGCATCGGCCCGAAGCCCATCCCGTGGCCCAGCAGGAATCCGAGGATGATCAGCAGTCCGAGCGCACCAACCTTGAACACCGTGCTCAGATTCTGGAGCACCGCGCCGCGCTTGATGCCGTGGTAGTTCACCGCGGCGACGACAATGATGAACACCGCGCCGAGCAGCTGGTCGGCCCGAACCGGGAGACCCCAGGGCGCGGCATCGGGATCGAGACCCACCGTCCGCAGCGAGTAGGCCGAGGCGGTGATGCCGATGGCGCCGTAGGCGCCCGGCCGGATGATGAGGAGCTCCGCCCAGCCGAAGAGGAAGGCGGGCAGCGGTCCAAACCCCTCCCGCACAAAGACGTAGACGCCGCCGCTCCGGGGAAAGGCGGCAGCCAGCTCGGCGTAGGTCAGGGCGCCGCAGAGCGCCACGATGCCGCCGATGACCCACGCCAGAAGGAAGAGGGGGACATCCTCGATCTTCTGGGCGACACCAGCCGGCGTCCGAAAGATCCCGCTGCCGATCGTTGACCCGACCACGACGGCGACGGCGCTCCACAAACCCAGCCGGCGGGCGAGGCGCTCTCCCCACGGATCCGGGGTATCAGAAACAGGCATCAGGGAGGGGAGCTGAGGGGGGATCAGGACCGGCCGAAGGTCCTAAGTTGGGCCCTCCCGCCGTGCTTGACAACCCGGTGCCCGATCCCGTTCTTTGTGCCCGGCAGGCGCCCCCCGGGTGCGCAGCTTTCCTTACAGACCTGTGCGGGCAGGCGGGGACGCCTGCCCTACCGGAGCGTGGCGATGGCAGGCAGCGACGCCTGCCCAACCGCAATCGTGAAGGCAGGCGGAGATGTCTGCCCTCCCACAATACAGCGAGCATTCCCGATGACCACCCACGCTGGTGATGGCGCACAGCTCTACCGCCGGATCGCGCTGCTCGCGACCGGTCTGGCCATCGGCCTGATCACCCTGGGGGGCGTGGTCCGCATCACCGGCTCGGGGATGGGCTGTGGCGACCACTGGCCGCTGTGCAACGGCCGGCTGTTGCCCAACCTCGCCGACACGCTGGAAGTGATCGAATGGAGCCATCGGTGGGTGGCGGCGATGCTCAGCGCGGCGATCGCGAGCCTGGCGGTGATCGCCTGGACGCGGCACCGCACCGACCCCTGGCTGCGGAATCCTGCCCTCATTGCCGCCGCGCTGCTGGTGCTGCAGGTGCTGCTCGGTGCCGTTACCGTAAAACTGGGGACCGCCGCGCCGGCCGTCGTGATTCACCTCGGCAACGCCATGCTGCTGCTGGCCGCGCTGACCATCTCGGTGCTGCGGTCGGGCGAGCGGGTGAGCGGCATGTCAACGGACACTGCGCCGATGGCGCGCGGGCCGCTGATCGCCGTCGCGCTCTCCTTCGTCGTCGTGCTCTTCGGCGCCCTGGTGGCCAACTATGACGCCGGCCTCTACTGCCTTGGCTTCCCGCTCTGCGCCGGCGCCGTGGCACCTCCGGTCACCTGGCAGGGGAGGCTGCAGTGGGTCCATCGCCTCTTCGCCTTCCTGCTGCTGGGGCACACCATCGGGCTCGCCTTCGGCAGCCGGCGGAAGCGCGGCGCCGGTGTCGCCGAGTACAGCCGGTCGGCGTGGATCCTGGCGCTGCTGGTGGTGGCGCAGATCGGCCTCGCGGCATCGATGATCCTGCGGCTGCTGCCGACCAGTCTCCGGGCGGCGCATCTCCTGGTCGGGTCGCTCATCTGGGTGGCGACGCTGGTGCTGGCGTTCCGGAGCCGGCGGCTGGGTGAGGCGACGGACGGGCAGGCGGTCGAGGGCGGACGGGCGGACGGGCGGACGGGCGGTCAGCAGCTGGGTGACCCTGTCGCGACGCGGCCGTCGATCGCTCGCGACCTCATCACCCTGACCAAGCCGCGCATCATCTCGCTGCTGCTGCTCACTACGATCGCGCCGATGTACATCACCGGTCAGGGCGTGCCGCCGTTCTCGCTGGTGCTCTGGGTGCTGGTCGCCGGTTATCTCATGGCCGGTGGCGCCAATACCGTCAACATGTGGTTCGACCAGGACATCGACCAGCTGATGGCCCGCACCAAGCTCCGGCCCATTCCCTCCGGCCGGATTCCCGGCTGGGCGGCGCTCAGCTTCGGTCTGGCACAGGGGGCGGTGGCGTTCTGGATGTTCTGGCGCTTCGTCAATCCACTGAGCGCGTGGATGGCGCTGAGCGGATACATGTTCTACGTCATCATCTACACCATCTGGCTCAAGCGACTGACGTCCCAGAATATCGTGATCGGCGGCGCGGCCGGCGCCTTTCCACCGCTGGTCGGCTGGACGGCGATGACCGGCAGCCTGGACCTCGCGGCGCTCTACCTCTTCGCCATCATCTTCTTCTGGACCCCGCCCCACTTCTGGGCGCTCGCGCTGATCAAGCGGCAGGACTATGCCAAGGCCGGCATCCCCATGATGCCGGTGGTGGTGGGTGATCACTGGACCAAGGTGCAGATGCTGGCCTACACCCTCATGCTCATTCCCCTCACCATCATGCCGACGGTGTTCGGCGCGCTGGGGTTGTTCTACGCCGGGGCGGCGCTGCTGCTCGGCGGCCGGCTGCTGTGGCTCGCCATCAGGGTGTTGCGGGAAGTGGGGGTGAGCGCCACGACGTGGAAGATGTACAAGTTCTCGCTGCTCTACCTCGCCCTGCTTTTCCTCGCGATGGGGATCGACCGGGCGGTTCCCTTCGGGCATGGGTTCGAGCGGGCGGAGGTGCTGATCCTGGATAAGCCAGAGACGGCGGCGATGGCGCCGATGGAGGGGATGCGGCACTGAGAGGGGGCAGGAGGCAGGCGATCGACGATACCAGCTGGGCAGGGGGGCGCGGCGATCGCCGAGCTCCCCCTTAGATTGTCTCCATGATCAGCACTACCACGCTACGGCGGCACCCTCGATCCCGTACGGGCCGCATGTATGCGGCCCTTACGATCCCCTCGCAGCTCCATAGAGGCCGCATGCACCCGGCCCTGCCGGGTCGCCCCCAGCCATGAGCTCGCCAGGCCCCCGCCGAGGCATCCCCTCCCCCACCGCGCTCAAGCGGCTCCTGCCGCTCATCAAACCCCACCGCACGGCGTTGATCATCTCGTCGCTCTGCCTGGTCCTCGGCGCAGCCCTGAGCCTTGCCATGCCGCTGGTCATGGGCCGGCTGCTCGACGTGGCGTTCGGGCAGGGGGGACGGGCGCTGCTCGACCGGATCGCGCTCGGGCTGTTCGGGATCGTGATCGTCCAGGCCGGCCTCAACTATGTGCAGGCCTACCTCCTCGCCGCGACCGGAGAACGGGCGGTGGCGGGGCTCCGGCGGACCCTCTTTGGCCGCCTGCTGGAGCAGCCGCCAGGATTCTTCGCCGAGCGCCGGACCGGTGAGCTGACCAGCCGGCTCACCACCGACGTCGCGCAGCTGCAGGGGCTGGTGAGCCACCAAGTGGCGGAATTCTCCCGCCAGATCCTGAGCCTGATCGGCGCCATCACCATGCTGGCCCTCACCCAGCCGCGGCTCACCCTCACCGCGCTTGCCGTCGTGCCAGTCGCGGTGGGGACGGCGTTTTTCTTTGGGCGCCGCCTGCGGACGATGTCCACCGGCGTGCAGGACCGCATTGCGGAGAGCACCGCCGTCGCGGAGGAGGCCTTCAGCCAGATCCGGACGGTGCAGAGTTTCGCGCAGGAGGACTGGGAGCGGAGCCGGTTCTCCGACAAGGTCAGCCTGGTGATTGACGCCGCCGTGGCGCGCGCCAAGGTGCGGGGGGTGTTCTTTGCGGCGCTCACTTTTGCCGGGTTCACCGCAGTGGTGGTCGTGCTGTGGCAGGGTGGCGTGCTGGTGACCGAGGGGAAGCTCACCGCCGGCTCGCTGTTCACCTTCCTGATCTACACCATCACGATTGCTGGTGCAGTGAGTTCGCTGGCTTCGTTCTTCAGCGCCTACCAGGAATCGGTCGGCGCGGCGGAGCGGGTCTTCCAGCTGGTCGAGCAGACCAGCAGCGTCACCGATCCCGCCAACCCCCTGCCGCTCCCGGCCAGGGTGGAAGGCCGGATCACCTTTGAGGCGGTGTCGTTCCAGTATCACGCTGGCCCCGATGCACCCTGGGCCATCCGCGACCTCAACCTCGAGCTGGCACCGGGAGAAGTCGTGGCGCTGGTCGGACCTTCGGGGGCGGGCAAGACGACGATCGCCTCCCTGCTGCCGAGGTTCTGGGATGTGTCGGAGGGGCGGATCCTGCTCGACGGCACCGACATCCGCCAGCTCAAACTCTCCGACCTGCGCCATGTGATCGGCGCCGTGCCGCAGGAACCGGCCCTCTTCAGCGGCACGGTGCGGGAGAACATCGCCTATGCTCGGCCCGACGCCTCGCTGGAGGCGGTGGAAGCGGCTTCCCGGGCCGCCCATGCCCATGAGTTCGTCGAGCGACTCCCGCTGGGCTATGAGACGCTGGTGGGCGAGCGGGGGATCAAGCTGTCGGGCGGCCAGCGGCAGCGGATCGCACTGGCGCGAGCCATCCTCAAGGACCCCCAGGTCCTGATCCTCGATGAGGCGACGAGCAGCCTGGATACCGAGAGCGAGCGGCTCATCGAGGATGCGCTCGAACGGTTGCTGCAGAACCGTACCACACTGATCATCGCGCACCGGCTCTCCACCGTCAGGCGGGCGGATCGGCTGGTGGTGCTGGCGCATGGGAAGATCGTGGAGCAGGGCACGCATGCGACGCTGCTGGCGCAAGGCGGGCTCTACGCTCGGCTGTATCAGCAGCAGTTTCGGGAGGGGGATCTGCTGTTCACTTCTCCGGCCACTGAGGCGGAGTTGCCGAGGTAGCTCCGGCCTGCGCCTTCAACCCTCCGGTCGTATGTCGATGGCGAACAACCGCAGGCAGCCGTCCAGCCTGACCCACCGAATCGTTCTCCACGGCCGGTCGGTCACTCTTCGCACCAGCCGGTAGCGGTAGGCCGGGTCCACCAGATCCCGCATCGCGCCGGCACAGATCGTGATTCCCTCCCGCTCCCATTCGCAGAGCCACACCAGCACCAGCAGCCACGATTCGATCAGTGGGAGACGGGGCATGCCGAGCCGCCTCAGCATCCGCCGCAGCGTATGGCGGGACCGGCAGCCGAGGAGGTCGGCCGCCTCACTCCCGGCCATTCGGCGCCCTCCCCGGGATTCCAAGGCATCCAGTAGCTCCACGAGCAGCTCGCGGTGCGGCAGCGGGCAGCCGTTGAGCTGGGTGATGAGGTAGGTACGGCTCGCAGGGGTCACCTGCTGAACGTCGCAGGGCACAGGACTTCAGGATGTGACCAGTCGCACAAGCGGAATGCGCGCATCCAGTCATAGCGGCATAGGGCGAACGCACTTAGCCTGGTTACGCACGTGCGAGCCTGGTAACTCTCGTCCCGGCTTGCCCGAGTGACACATTTTCAGGCACTGGAGGTTGTATGAACAGAATTGCCGCTTTCGCCGCCCTGGCCGTTGCAGGGTCGGTCATTCTCGGGAACACCGCTCCCGAGCGACGACACGATGCAACTCGACGGGAAGCCTCGATCGTCAGCTTCGCGTTCACTACTTCCCTGGCAGCGGACCCTCCAGCTGTCGAGCATCCCGGACCGAGTCCGGTATCCGGATCCCACGGGTTCACCGTGACCAATACCGGGAACGCTTCCGGGACTGCGACACTCTCCTGCACTACGACCACCGGGCTGACCTGCTCGGTTCATCCGAGCAGCCGGACCCTGGCCGTAGGACAGTCGGCGGAAGTCGACGTGGACTATACTGTAGCCAGCGGCACGTACGTCGGGTTCGTGTACCTGACTTCGTCAGCTGGGGGTGCGGCTCAGTTCAAGGTTGTCGCGACGTGAATCAGTTCTCCCGAGGCGGTGCAGGTGGTCACGTCTCTCGGCTGCTGACGCCGTGAGATAACCTGCCTACCAGCTCCTGCATCGGTAGCCGAGCAGAACGGCCCCCGGCTTTCGCCGGAGGCCGTTCACGCTGCTACCTGCGAACTTACTGCCCGGTGATCGTCAGCCGTACGTTTCCAGTGTTCTGTGCCGCGCCAGTGAAGTCGGCCAGCGCAAGATACCAGGTGCCCGCGGGGAGAGTCTGGCTGCATGCCTCGGGCTGGCCGCCGGCCCCGGAACCTAAAGAATCGCAGGCGAAATCACCGAACTGGTCATTTCCGGCCGCGTCGATGAAGTAGCCACCGATGTCTGCGGTGTTTCCCCAGGCGAGCGAGACGCCGAAAGTCCTGGGGGCAGCCAGTACCAGCTTATAGAAGCGGCAGTGATTCCCGATGTTGCCGCACTCCGCAGCGGAAGCGAACTGACCTGCGTCCCCATAGAACGACGTCGTGCCGGTGGCGGGAATGTTGATGGTCGGCGCGGTTGCCAGCGCCGTCGCGCCGGACGCAGCCGCCACGGTAAGCGAGGCCAGCGTTGGGATGTTGAGCGAGACGGACGTCAGGAAGCTCAGCACTATCCCGTTGACCGTCGCTGGCCCGGAGGTGGAACCAGCCAGCGGGACGAAGCTGATCGAGCTGCTGTCGGCCGCGAGAGCGACTACGATGGCCGCAGTGCCACCAACCGTCACGGAGGCCGTCGGAAGGAAGAGAAAGCCGGGAGCGGAAAGCGTGACCGTGTCCTGCGCCGGAAAACTGCTCGGGGTGGAGTTGGAGAATACCCCGGGGAAGTCGATAACTGCGGGGCTGGTTAGCGTACCGGCCGAGGTCGAGCCGTAGTTCGCCACCGTCGGCGCATACTGCAGCACCAAGTTGGTGAAGGAAACAGTGCCGTTGAGACTCGGGCCGACGATGAAGGAGAACTGCGAGCTGTCCGCCGAGATCCCGGTCTTCACGACCACACCACCCGTTCCCGTGGCGACTGAAGCGGTGGTAAACCGGAAGTTGGCCGGGGCCGTCGCGACGACGGTATCACCGGCATTGGCGGCGGCGGTGGAAAGTGTGATGGAAGGGATGGCGGTTGCCACGATCCGGACCGGGACCGTGATCTGCTTCCCGCCCACCGCGAAGACCGCGTTCTCGAAGCCCGATCCAGCGACGGTGGTGATGTTGTACTTGGCCCGGGTCCAGTTCTTGGGGCTGACGAGCTGCCCGGCGCTGTTGTAGACATTGTTGAACGCCGCGTCCTGGACGACAGACAGGCCGGCGGTGGCGGACACCAGCGAGAAGGTACCCGACAGGCGGTTCCCCTGATCGTCGACGGCCTCGATCAGGACCGACTGGGTCGAGTCCGGTCCGCCGATGAAGAGGACCGACGGTGTGGCGACCAGATGGTCGATACCGTTGCGGAGAGAGTCGGTGGGATCTCCCTTGCAGGAGAGCGCGCCGAGCGCGGCAGCGAGGACGACCGTACTACGCATCACACGGTTCATGACTGTGTCCCTCGTGTCTGAAGACGAAAACGTGATCACCGCTCGCTGGGGAACGGGGTCTGCGATCTGGTAAGTCGACTGCGACTACTGATTGCTTCCACTTCTGGTATCCCCACTGAACAGGTCGATGCCCAGCCAGCGGCTGATGTCCTGGAGCGCCTCGCCACCCAGGATTTCCCGGAATCCGGCGAGGCTTGTTTCCCTGAGATCGTTGGTGGCCAGGAGCTTGTACGCCCCGATGCCGGTTCGATCCGCGAAGATGTAGTACTGCTCCTTGCCCCGGGTGTAGCGCCAGACCTGATACGGCGGTGCCGACCCGGTGCTGGTGCGTCGGTCGAGGGCATCGCCCGGCTGTCCAAACTTGACGAAGATCCGGCCCCGGTCGGTCCGCCATCCCGGCGTCGTGCTGCGGCCGCCTTCGGCGTACAGTCGGTTGGCTTCCGCGATCTGGGAGTAGAACACCTCCCGCCGTTCGTTTTTCGGGGTCGGCGGCGTCGGATCCCTTCCGGTCCAGAACCGGGTCAGGAACTCCCGCTTGGCCCTGATCGTCAGCCCGGACTTCCAGACCGACAACGACTCCGACGGCGCCAGATAGATCAGCGGCGCAAACGCCTCCTGCAGTTGCTCTTCGTTCAACAGTCCAAAATAGCCTTCATCGGATTCCCGGAGCTCGGCGAGACGGGCTTGTTCCCGCTGCATCGTCTCCTGGAAGTCGGCCATGACGAACTGGTCGGCGCGTTCCTGGATCTTGCCGCCGACGTCGAGCCGGACCGCCAGCGTGTATCTGCCCGACGGGAGCCCCGTCAGATCCAGCGCCCCCTTCAACACCGAGCCGCCCGCTACCACTCGGATCGGCGTGGCCCGCGTCGTCACCAGCGCGGTACCGCTCGAATCCGTCACTCGGACCTGCATCGTGCCGGAATCGGCGGTGGCCGAATAGGCTTCCAGCAGGTAGAACGCCTTGGGACGAACTGGACTGAGCCGGAGCTCCGTCACTGCCGTTGCCAGCGTGTTGCCCCAGCGGCGTTCGCCCGACTTGGGCATGGTGTCGCTGCCGGTGGCGATCCGCATGTTCGGCGACAGCATGAGATCCGATGCGCCAGGTGCTTCGGACCAGGCCGTCACATTGGTCGATGCGATGAAACGCTTCCCCGAGATCGAGTCGGTGACGGCGACTTCGATGCGGGAAGTTCCCGGTTCCAGGGAGAAATCCAGCATCTCGAAGGCGACGGCACCGGCGTTCCTGAGGTCCGCCCGGGCCCGGCCAGGCCAGGACTGACCTTCCAGCTGCTTGCCCTTCGGGTCCGTGATCTGGACCGTGACACCGTATCGGAGATCGCCATGCGGTGCATTGGACGGCGGTTCCAGCAGCGCGTACGGGACTTCGACGAACGCCGTCACCAGCGTGCGTTGCTGGTCAGCCCGGTAGAATCTGAAGCACCGGACGGTTACCACCGGATTCGATTGTGCCGCCGCTACCGCCGGGCGGGCCGCCATGGTGGCCGCGAGCCCGGCCAGAAGCATCCAACGTCGCATTGCAATCCTTGTAGGCTGGACGGGGCCCGCAGTGCTCCGCCCGCCCCGTAACAGCCTTACCAGCCGAGTCCGAAGCTGACGAAGTGCGTCGCCCCCAGGATACCCAGATACTTGAAGGCGTAGTCAACGCTCAGATTGAAGTTCCCCTGCCCGTACATCAGGCCACCGCCGGCGGCGATACCATGCAGATTCTCTTCGCTGCTGAGCGAGGTCGTCAGCGTGGTGGGCTGCAGGTTGTTCGACGCGATATAGGTGTAACTCCCGCGCAGCGCGGCGGAGAAGTTGGAGCCGCCGAGGTTGCGGGTCATGAATTCGGCGCCGGCCGAGAATCCGGCCTTGCTGTTGTTCGGCTGGTTGAAGTCCGACAGCAGCGTGAAGCGGGTGCTCGATGCGGTCAGCACGTCGTAGGCGAGGCCGACCCGGAAGGTGGTCGGGAGCGGGAACGCCTTGGTACGGAGCTGCGACGGCTGGTCCAGGCCCGGGACATCGCTCTCACCGGGAATCGGATCGCGGGGGGAGGCAGTCACCAGCGCATTCCCCTTGTAGCCGATATTGGTGCCGAGGTTGGACAGGACGAACGAGAACTTGACCGGGTGGCCGTTCAGCGCCGCGTGGAAATTGGTGCCGAAGTCGATCGCGAACGCCTTGCCGCTGGCGTCACCCAGGTTGTCGCTGATGAACTTGCCGGTGAAGCCCGCCGAGAAGCGGTCCGAGAAGTTCTGGGCGTAGGTAAGGCCCAGGAACGTCTCGCTCACATCGTAGGTGGCGCCAGTCCCGTCGGGCTGCTCGACGGTATATACCGGCTGGTCCTTGAAGCCAAAGGTGCCGAGCTGCACACCGAAGGTCTTGGAGCCGCCACTGAAGGGGAAGGCGATGCCGCCCCAGCTGTAGCGGGTGTTGGCCACGTAGTCATATGTGCCGACTATCATGCCGGGTCGGGTCATGAGGGCGACGCCGGCGGGATTGTAATACAGCGCGCTCGCATCATTGGCGATCGCGGTGTAGGCGCCGCCGAGCGCGGTGCCGCGGGCACCGGCTCCGAGGAGCAGGAATTCCGCGGACGTGGTGCCGTAGGCGGTGTTGTCCTGCTTGGTGCCGGCCTGGGCCGCAAGGCCTTGAACCGATCCGCCGAGCAGGGCCGCGACGAGCACCAGGCGCGAGGTGTGAATCTGGATCATGGGGTCCGATCTCCTGGGTGCAGGGTCGGGGGGGCCGGAGGCCCCCCCAGACCGTCGAGGACTATTGCGCGAAGTTCACGATGGTCATGCGCCCGACTCGGCGCGCCGTGCCACCGCTCACGCCGTTGGCCTCGATGTGGTAGAAGTACACCCCACTGGCCACGACCTGGTTGTTCCGGTTGCGCACGTTCCACGTCTCATCCCCGCCAAAGGTCACGGAGTTGTGCTCGAGGATGTTCACCAGCACGCCGCTGGACGAATAGATCCGGATGATGGCGCGCTGCGGCAGGTTCACGAACTTGATGATCTTGTTGTCCGTGGACTGTTCGAACTGACTGGTCACGTAGTACGGGTCCGGCACCGTGTGGACCTGCTTCAGGTCCGCAAAGGTCGGTGCCCGCGACGTGTTCACGACATCATATACCACCGCGACCTGCGCACCGACGGCGGTGAACGGACGGAGCGCGGAGATGAACGTGTAGGGCAATCCCGTGCTGCCACCGCCCACGCCCTGACCGCCGCGGATCATGCCGGCGTAGGAGCGCATGGTCCAGACGGTGCCGGCCGCCGGGGGCAAGCCGCTCGCCATCTCGAACATCGTGAACGTGCCGGACAGGTAGAGCCCGAAGCCGTTGCCGGCCGCCACCGGAGCGGTGACCGCCGCGGACTGGGCATTCTTGTAGAACGCCATGTTCCCCGCGGTCACGGTGTTCACGAAGCTGTACTGTGTGCTGCAGGGATACTGCGCCTGCGGGCTGCTGCTGCGCGAGAAGAACGGCTCGACGCAGGCCAGGTCATTGGCCGTTAGCACCGTGGCGCGGGTATCCGAGGAACCGGCCGTGGCGCTGTTGGAGGCCTGGAGAATGCCCCAGGTCGGACCGGCTTCCGTGCTGAAGGCGATCGGGACATTGTGGGTGACGTCGATGACGGAATCGATTGCCCCGGCCGCGCCCCAGTAGACGTTGATGTCCGCGGCGCGGAAGAACTGCGTCATCACCACCTCCATGTTGCGCCACCGGCGGATCAGCTGCGAGTAGCTCTGCGGGTTGTAGACGGTCGTGACCCCGCTCAGGGCCCCGGCGTTGTTGTAGTCCACCGCCACGCAGACCGGGCTGTTGCCGCCGTTGAAATTACAGTTGCCGGAGTTCGGATCGGCAAAAGTCTCTGCCGTGAGCCGGGCCGAGGGCAGCGGGCTCGAGGTCGGGGTGGACGGACCATCCCGCCACCGGTGACCGTTGTAGATGCATTCGTTGCCGGTGGGAATCGTTCCCCCCTTGATCCGGCATCCGAAGACCGGCGCGCCGATGAAGTAGATGCTGGGGATGCTGTCGAAGGCGGCACCCTTGAGGCTGTAGGTCGAGTCGCCACCGTACCGCTGCGCCAGCGGGCCGTTGACGGTGGCCGCTGTGAAGAGCGCGTTGCCGGAGGTGGTATGGTCGTCGTTGGCGTTCAGCTGGATCGGAATGGCCAGCTGCGTGCTGCCGCTGTTGGTGCTGACGGTCACATAGTAGGTCGTCGGTGCGACGGTGGCGCCCACGCCGCCGCAGCAGCCGGTAGCGTCGGCTTCACCCGATCCGATGCTGTCCAGCGTCACCGCGAAACTGCCACCGGTGGCGAAGACCTGCTTGGGCAATTGGCCCACGAAGGCCGGGACCAGGCTGTTCGCCGGCCGGGCCGGGCCGCTGAAGACACCAGTGACGCCATTGATCGTCGGGTCAGCGGTGATGATGGTGTCCATCGCTACCCCGCGGCCGATGACCTGGACCGCCACCGACGAGGAATTGACGTAGTCGGTGGCCGGCTTGGCCGGAGTTACCGGCTTGGTGTTGCGCGGTGACTCCAGGCTGGTCGGGCCGGATTCGACCGAGTTCACGTCGAACGCCGTGACCGAGTAGAAGTATCGCAGGTTGTTGCGCGGCGTGGCATCGACGTAGACGAACGGCACGCCGTTGTTGGACAGCTGGGGACAGACTGACCTCGGCCCGCAGCCGCCGTTGGTGCCGCCACCGGTCACGGTGGAGTCGGCCTTGACGGTCAGTGCGGTTCCGGCCAGCAGCGGTACGCGCCCGGAGCCGGCATTGATCTGGATGATCTGACCGTTCAGGTCGTAATCGAAGCCGACCGTCAGCGCCGTGCCGTCCTTGAGGTTCGGGACGAACGCGGCGTTGCAGCCTGTGGTGATCGCATATTCCGGCGCGCAATCGACCGAACTGTTGATGACCCCGGTGTAGTCGGTGATGACCGTGCCGGTGTAGTCGAACTGCGCCAGCAGCGTCAGTTCGTTCGGCGCATCGACCCGCCCGCGGTAGACCCGGTAGCCTTCCACATCGAACTGGCGGTAATTGGGGTCGTAGAGCGGATTGGGGTTGCCCCCGACCGTCGGCTGGTTCGCCAGACCGAAGAACGGATCACCGGCGGTTTCGCTCGCTGTGGGCTTCCAGATGACCGTGACCACGTTGTCACCGGGAATCAGGAAGAAGCTCGGCGGGTCAGGTGCAAAGGGCAGCAGGAACTTGGCGTCGAACACCGCCTGCGCCACCAGCGACTTGCCCAGCAGTGAACCCTTCACCACCGTCATTTCGGACTGCTGAACGATGCCGTCGGAGTTCAGGTCCGAGTAGCCCCGGAAGCCGGAAATGCTGTCCACCAGATTGGTACCCGTGGCCGCCAGCCCAACCGGATCGGTCAGCAGCAGCGCGTCGCCCGGCAGCACGTCGCAGCCGGCAGCGCAACCCGCCGTCTTCACCGGGGCGGCGAAGATGTACGCCACCACGATCGATCCACCCTGGCCGGGAGCGAGCGTGAGCGGCGTCGAGGACTGGAAGAAGCGCATGTCCGCCGGCGACGTGTTGTTCACGTAGCAGACGTGGGTGACCAGCGGATTGCCGGTGTTGCACGGCGCATCGCCAGCCGCCACGCTGATGGCCCCCGACAGGTAGCGGTACAGCTGCACCGTGTTGCCCGGGTCGCCGAAAGCGCCGCCGTTGATCGTGTTGCTGAACAGCTGAATCGCGCCCGGGCCAGTCGGGCTCTTGAGATACTTCACGCCGATGAAGCCGGCGCCAGCGAAGAACGGCGCGCTGAAGATCGAGGGATCAAACGTCCAGCCCGGCGTCACGCCGGAGAACTCGTGGTCGTAAGTGTAGCCGAGGGCGAACGGCAGGTTCACTCCCGAGTAGTTCGAACCGGCATTGGCCACGTCCATGTCCGCCGCGAAGGCGGCGAACAGGTTGGTGATGGTGTAGCCCCCGGACGGGAGGCTGACCCCCTGTGCCGTCGTCGCCGAGTGGAATTCGACCGCCCGGTTGTACAGGATGTCGGCCAGCTCGGTGCGGGTCGCGTTATAGTCCGCCCGGACCGTCGAGGAGATGTTGTAGAAGGTGTAGATGAAGTACAGGATGCCTTCATTGCCGACGGGGAAGTTCCAGCCCATGCCGCGGGTTTCCACCGCGACGCCCAGGGGATGCTTGCGGCCACCCTTGAGGCTCGGATTGGCTTCGGTCGACACGAACCAGACGTCACCCTGCGAGGCCGCGCGGCGGCAGTTGGTGATGACGGTGTTCGTCGGATCGGTCTGCAGCAGCGGATCGAACAGCTGCGCCACCGGATCCGTGCCGCTGGGAACGCAGGCGGCAGCCGGCCAGATGGCAGCGTCCGCCGGATTGCTGATGTTGAAGATCGGCTGGACTTCTTCGCCGTGCTCGGTGGTGCCCTTCGGATCGAAGAAGAAGGCGCCGACCGTGTCGCCCACCCAGGGACCGCCATCGGGGCCGATGATACCGGCCAGCTGGAGACCCGAGTTGAAGACGTACTGGTCCGCGGTCCCCTTGGGCCAGAAGCCGCCACCGATGGTGGAGCTGTTGGTCGAGTCCACGCAGACCCGGCCGTCCGAGGCCAGGCCGCAGTAGATCTGGTTGATGGTCATGGCGCCCAGAGCGCGGGCAAACAGTCGGAAGCCCTTCTTTCTGGCTCCCGGCTGCGGCTCGGCCGAGGCCGGACTGGGCAGCGCCATGCTGGCGATCAGCAGTGCGAACGCCGCCAGCATGAGGCCCTTCATACGGAATCGTGAGTGCATTCTCCCCTCGCTCGGTGACATGCGGGGCGCCTGGCCGGGAGTGATCTCCCCGACCAGGCCACCGTGAGTTACGCTAGAAATTGACTTCGAAACCGACCCGGATCCGGCGCGGAGCACCGGTGAAGCTGCTCAGCCCGCGGAAGACGCCGTACAGCGCATCTGATGCACGGGTCTGCTCCGCCTGCGAGAAGATGTGGTCCCCGTCGCCGTAGCGCTCTTCCGCCCGGATCAGGTACACGCAGTTGGGAGTCGCGGAGGCACCGTCCTGCTGCTTCCATGAGCCGCACGCCTGGCGGGGATCGACTACCCCACCGAACGAGAGGTCGATCGAGCTGTCGGCCAGCAGGGCACTGTTCCGGCTGGCTTCGTCGGCGAACGACTGGAGCTCGGCCTCGCGAATGCGGGTCCGCTCCGTGTTGTTCCTGATGTCGTTGGTCTGGGTGAACACCCGGTTGATGTTCACGAAGTTGAACAGGTTCCGGATTTCGCTGTAGGCGGTGAAGTCCATGCCGCCGATCCCGAAGCCCTTGGTCAGGCGCAGATCGAACTGCTTGAACTGCGGCAGACGGGCGCCGTTGTAATCGCCCTCGATGCTGCGGCCGCAGACACCACCGGAGAAGATGTTGTCATCCGAGCGGTCGGACACCGGACAGCGGGTGTAGGAGGTGCCACTGGCGAACCGGAAGGTGGCGAACACCCCGACGTTTTCCAGAATCGAGCCTGCGGCCGACCCCTGCTTCCAGTTGTTGGGGAAGTTGAGCGCCAGCTGGCCGGCGAGATTGTGCGGCCGGCTCTGGTCGGTCGGCAGAATGCCCTGCGGCGGCGGGTTGTTGCCACCGCTGATGGAGTTCAGGATCCGGGACCCGAAGTTGATGTACGTGAACGGATTGGACCCGGTGTTCTTGGCTTCCTCGAAGGTGTAGGCGAGGCTGCCGTTGAACAGTTCACCGATGCGCCGGTCGAACCGGATGTCGATACCGCGGGAGTTGCCGAAGTCGGCGTTGGTGATGACCCGGAGATCGACGTTCTGCTTCTTCTGCGGATCAAAGAACGTCACCAGGCGGCCGGCGGCGTCGGACAGCTTGTCCTTGTTGTACGCCGAGATGTCGAGCACCATGTCGTCGTTAAACGAATGCCGCACGCCGAACTCGAAGGTGACCGTCCGGCCAAAGTCGAGGTCGGTGCCGTAGACGTGGTTGGTGTTCGTGATGCTCAGGTCGGTGTTGATGCCGCCGAGGATCAGGTTGAAGTCCGGCGCCTGCACCTGGTGGGCGTAGGACAGCCGGAAGTTGGTCCGCTCCGTCACCGGGAAGGCCACCTGAATGTGCGGGCTCAGGTAGTTGTGGCTCTTGTCGGCCACGAACAGGGTGTCTTCCGTCGCCTGGTTGTACCCCGGCATCGTGGAGATACGGGGGAAGTAGGACTGGTTGCCCAGGCTGTCGGTGAAGTAGGGCCGGCTGGCGCCCGTCTTGTACCAGTCATAGCGGAGGCCGGCCACGAGGACGACATCGCCCAGGTCGAGCCGGTCTTCGAGGAAGGCGTTCCACCGGGTGGGCTTCTCGTGATAGCCGTCGGAGAAGGCCTGGCTGGTGAGGCCGGAGGAGTAGGCGTTCATGAAGTACTTGGTGTACTCCCCGCCGAGCTTGACGCGGTTATACCGGTCGACCTGCCAGTCGAGGTTTCCCTTGCCGATGGCGCGGTCTTCCTTGTACAGACTCAGCCGCCCGCTGGGACCGCCCTGCTCGGGAAAGCCCTGGAACACCCCGGACAACCCGTAGGGATTCGTGCGGTACGAGAAGCTCTGTTCGTACTGGTCGGGATCGAGAACGTCGTAGGGCGACAGCGCGCCGCAGTTGCAGCGGAAATTGGTGCCGATCCCCGCGATCGGGAAGTTGCCCAGGTCGAACAGGAACTTGGGCTTCTTGATCATGAAGCCGGCGAACGGATCCCGGGTGTCCTGCTCGCCCTGGCGGGTGAGCGGGCCGGTGATCGCGCGGTCCCACTGGTACGAAGCATAGAGTTCGAGCGCGAGCGCCCGATCCGCCGACTTCGACAGGCTCTGGGTCCAGTTCAACGTCATGACGTTGTTCTTGTTCCAGTTGGCGAAGGTGTTGGTCGGATTGGTGATGGAGGCATAGTTGAAGCCCCGGTTCTGGCCGGAGCTCTGCAGCGCCGTCAGGGCGATGCGGCTGCCGGTGCCGAACGTGAACTGCAGCTTGCCCTGCAGCCGGTAGCTGGAGGCCGGTGTATAGGGCAGCTGGGCGCCGCGGCAATCCAGCCCGTAGTTGTTCCGGATGTCGCTGTTGCTGCTCCCCTTGAACTCGTCGCAGGTGCCGGTGTGCTCGGCGAACTTCAGCACATCGACAAAGCTGGTGTCGGCCGGCGTGCCGCTGAACACCGCGACCGTGGTGTCGACCCCGGCCTGGACGAAGACCGGGTTCTTCTGGCCATCCACGCCGTTGTTCTGCGACTTGGCGCCGTCGATATCGCCGGAGAGGAAGAACGTGAGGTTGCCGGCAATCGGTCCGCCGATGCCGCCCGTGACCCGGTTGAACCCGAGGCTGTGGTTCAGCCCGCCGAGCGCGTCGTTCTCGTACCCGAAGTTGCCGCCCCACTTGGAGCCGCCGGCCCGGGTCTGGATCGCGATGATGCCGGACTGCGCGTTGCCGAACTCCGCCGATGAGCCACCGGTCGTGACCGAGGCTTCTTCGAAGGAATTGGTGCCGACGCTGCCGATGCCCGCGCCGCCGGTCTGCCCGACGAACTGGCCACCGCGGCCACCGCCGCCGACCGGGACGCCGTCGACGTAGACCGCCGCTTCGTCGTCACGACCACCGCGGATGTTGATGCCGCCGTTGTTGTTGATGACGACGCCCGGCTGCAGCGCGATGACGTTGGCGATGCGGTCGACCGGCAGCTTCTCGGCGTACTCGCCGTCGATCCGCTGCTTGGTCGCCACTTCGTCGCGCGGCACCAGCGCGTTGACCGCCGCGATCGAGGTGATATCCGTCAGTTCGACGATCGTCTGTTCCAGAGCGAAGTCCTGGGTGACCGTCTGGCCGGCCAGCACGCGAAGGCCGGTCACCCGGACCGGCTTGTACCCGACGAACGTGGCGGTCAGGTCGATCGACCCGGCCGGCACGCTGTTCAGGAACCAGTAGCCCTGGCTGTTGGCGACGGCACCGAACGCCGTCCCGTCCACCCGGACCTGGGCGCCGGCAATGGGCGCACCAGCTTGATCCCGAATTCGTCCTTCGAGCTTACCAGTCGACTGAGCGTGCAGCGAACCCGCTGACACGAGCAGGCCGACTGCCGCGAGCGCGACCCACAGCGCTCGGCGGGCGAAGGCGCTAACACCGCATTCTCTCATGGAGACATCCTCCAGTGGCGTGAACACAAACCTGCCTGCGATACGAAACAGTGAAGGCGCGACGGCGAAGAGCCGCCCTCAACCCAAGGGGGTGATCACGTGTAGCGCCGGTCCTACCAAGATGGATGTGCTGCGGGTGTGCGAAGTGCGTATTCAGCGAATTGCCCCAATCGCGGCCCGATCGGGTGACAACAATATGACGTGACCAAAATCACGTGTCAAGGAAGGGTCACATGGCGAGTTTCGGCCACGAAGCGCCGTGTAACCGCATGAAACACCAGAACTTCGATGAATCAGAAGGAAACAACGGGTCGATTGGGTGATCAGGCGATCGGGCGATTTGGACTTTTCGGGCGCGAGCGGGATTAAATCGGCCCCGGCGCCCAAGCGCCCAATCCCCCAATCGCCCGCTACGGCGTGATCAACTCGACCTGGGGCACCGCCGGCGTCACCCGAGGGCCCTCCGGCGCCCACACCATGTTCACTTCGCTGCGCACCCCGAAGCTGCCTGACAAGTAGATCCCCGGCTCGATCGAGAAGCCGGCGCCCGGCAGGATTTCCCGGTCATCGTGGGTTTCGTAGTTGTCGAGATGCGGCCCCGAGCCGTGCAGGTCGCGGTCGATCGAGTGGCCGGTGCGGTGCACGAAGTACTCGCCGTAGCCCGCCGCCGTGATCACCCCGCGCGCCGCGACGTCGCCCTCGTAGCCGAACAGCGGCTCCTTCCCCGCCTTCCGCCGCACCACGGCGATCGCCGCATCCCGCGCATCCCGCACCGTGCGCCAGACCTCCGCCACCTTCGGCGGGACCACCGTGCCGGAGAACCCCATCCAGGTCTGATCGGCGAACACCGTCCCCAGCCGGCTGCCGGCCCAGAGATCGAGCAGCACCACCTCATCGGGCTGCAGCCGACGGTCCTGCCCCGCCACCGGTTCGTAATGCGGATTGGCAGCATTCGGCCCGAAGCCCACAATCGGCGGATGATCGAATACCAGCCCTCGCGCATGGATCGCGTCGATCACCTCCCCCTGCAGCTGCGACTCCGTCAGCCCCGTCCCGCCGAGGCGGACCGCGCGCCGCAGCGCGCTCTGGGCGATCTCCGCCAGCGCCTCCGCCGCCACCAGATGCCCGGCGAGTTCCTCGGCCGACCACGCCGAGGCGAACCGGGTGACCAGCGCCCCCGACGGCCGCACTGTCCCGCCCAGCCGGCGGATCAGCTCCACCACGCCGAACGGCACCCGGTCGAGGTAGGGCACGGCGTCGTCCGGCGAAATCTCCATCGCCACCGTCTTGCCGCCGACCACGGCACCGATCGCGGCGTGCAGCGACTCCCAGGTGGCGTAGGCGATCACCCGGCCGGGAAAGTCGGCAAAGGGCGTGAGCTCGATCTTGTGCACGATCGCCACCGGCTCCCCGACCCGCGGCAGGAAGACAAAGAGCCGGCGACTGGAGAAGCCGATCGGACCGAGCATCCGGCCGGTGATCGGGTTGATTCCGCGGAAGTCGAACAGCAGCCAGCCATCGAGGCCCAGTTCGGCGAGGGCCGTCCGCACCAGGGGCAGGTTCACGTCGGGCAACAGCATCAGTCGTATCCTCCAACCGCGGTGGCACGCCAGAAACAGCGATCGTCGCCCCGCGCTCGGCAACGTTCGTGGGCCATCGCCCCCTCGAATCCGGTCAGCAGCCGGAGGATTTCGGCCAGCGCCGAGCCATAAAACGTACAGGCCTGCCCCTCGGGCGCGGCGATCATGGAGAGCGGCTTGGTGATCTGGCCGATCGCGCCCGCCTCCTCCACACTGAGCTGGGCGCCGAGCACCTTCTTTGCGGCCCGCACGGCGGCACTCGCGCCGAAGGAACGCCCCAGCCCCCCGGGCATCACCCGCACCGCGGCCCGGGAGAGGATCGGGCCGCCCCGCGCCGCGTGGCGCGCCGCCCGCCGGCCCGCATCGGCGAACACCAGCTGGGCGTCCTCCCGCCGGCCGGCCAGGCGGAAGACCGCGATCGCCTCGTCCACCGTCACCGGTTCGTCCTTGCGCACCATCTCCTGATAGCGGGCAATCTGCGCCGCAACAGTAGAGGAGAGGCCCAGCCGCTTGTTCACGATCTCGCCCGCCAGCTCCTCCAGCCCGTCCTCGACCGGTGTGTCGAGATTGCGGAGCGCCTCAAGCAGGCTCAGGGGGATGATCGTGGGGACGGACAAGGGAGGTGGCAGGAGGCCGGAAAAAGGTGACAGGACACAGTAACGCGAAGGCAGGTGATGTATCTCACGCGCCGCGACTACAATAACCCATCGGCAGCGTGATTCGGTAGCGTGACTTGGTTTGAATTCGTCCCCTTCCCCCTTCCCC
>Ga0163147_10003547_pt1 | contig 20700 bp, 11 predicted proteins | sample OliLakLV19MP6G1_FD_148597 | JGI IMG/M metagenome (GOLD analysis project Ga0163147, IMG submission 148597) | Freshwater microbial mat bacterial communities from Lake Vanda, McMurdo Dry Valleys, Antarctica- Oligotrophic Lake LV.19.MP6.G1 | ecosystem: Environmental > Aquatic > Freshwater > Lake >...
GCACCGTCGGATCGTTCAACTGCGCGTCGATCTGCGCGTGCTGAGACGACAGCTCGTCGAGCTTCCTCGCGAGCGCTGGGGGAATGTTGGTCGCGGTATCCGGCATCTGGCCGCATAATAGCGAGTCGTCGAGATTCGTCCGGTTCCGGGGTACGGGTTCCGCGTCAGGTTCTCACCTCGCCGATCGGTATTCTGCGCTCCGCATTCCGCGCTCCGCGTTCCCCCCCAACCCCTACCATCGCGTCCATGCCCGACGCCATCGTCACCCGCAACCTCACCAAGACCTTCGGCAAGAAGGTTGCGGTACGCGATCTGAGCCTGGCCATCCCTACCGGCTCGCTGTGCGGTGTCATCGGGCCCAATGGCGCGGGCAAGACCACCACCATCCGAATGATCATGTCGATCATTTTCCCGGATTCAGGCGAGCTCTCGGTGCTCGGCAAGGCCTCCGCCGTCGAGAGCAAGGACCGCATCGGCTACCTGCCCGAAGAACGCGGCCTATATAAGAAGATGCGCGTCGCGGCTTTTCTGGCCTACATCGCCAAGCTCAAAGGCGTGGACTCGGCCGCGGCCGGCAAGAAGGCCGCGCACTGGCTCGCCCGCGTCGGACTGGGCGATGTCGCCCGCAAGAAGTGCGAAGAACTCTCAAAGGGCATGCAGCAGAAAGTCCAGTTCATCGCTTCGGTCATCCACGAACCGGACCTGCTCATCCTCGACGAGGTCTTCAGCGGTCTTGATCCCGTCAACCGCCGGCTCATGCGCGAGCTGATCGACGAGCAGCACCGGGCCGGGCGCACCATTCTTTTCTCGACCCACGCGATGTACGAGGCCGAGCAGCTCTGCGACCGCATCCTGATGATCCACGATGGGCGCAAAGTGCTCGATTCCACCCTCGCGCAGATCCGGGCCGACTTCGATCCGCGAACCATCGTCGCCGAGCCGGATGGCGATCCCGCTGCTGCGGCCGAGCTGCTCCGCCGACTGCCGATCATCCGCGAGGTCGAATCGGTTGCGGGGGATAATGGACGCCCCGGCTCGCAACTCACCATCCGGCTGGTCGATTCCGCCCAGCCGCCCGCCGCGCTCGCTGCGATCACCGCGGCCGCGCCCATGCGCCGCGTCGAGCTGACCCGCGTCAATCTCGAAGATGTTTTCATCGATCTGGTGCAGACCGAAGCGGGCGCGACCATCTCGCGCGACGCCCTTCGCGCCGCAGACTCGCCAGCCCTGGAGCCCGCCCATGCTTCGTAAGACACTCTTCGTGGCGTGGCGCGAGTTCTCGTCCACCGTGTTCACCAAGGGCTTTCTGCTGGGTGTATTGATGATGCCGGTCATCGCGGCCATCGCGATCGGCGGAGCCGCGCTCACCGACCGGCTCAAGGGGCCGCGCGTCAGCGGATCGATCGCCGTCATCGACCGCGCGGGCGGCGTCGCGCCCGGCATTTCCGCCCGCTTCAGCAAAGACGCCCTCAAGGCTGAGAAGGACAAAGCGGCCGAGGCAATGGCCGCCGAGGCCAAGCGACAAGCCGAGAAGTTCGGGCTGCCTCCCGAGCAGGTGCAGGCCGCGCCCGCGATAGCGGCGAAGGTCGTCGATAACGCCATGGCCGATGCCGACATCTCGATCGACGTGCTCGCCCCCGATGCCGATGCGGAAATCGAAAAGATCCCGCTCGCAACCGCCGATGCTCGCCAGAACTCCGACACCCCGGTGGATGTTCGCCCGCGCCTGGCGCTCGCCGTGATTCCGCCGGGCGCGATCGCCAAGGGTGCCGACGGTGAGTACGCGACCTTCGACCTTTTCACCGCTCCCAAACTCGATTTCCAGATCAAGCTGCGGATCGAGCGCAAGATCTCCGAAGCCGTCATCGATGCCCGCGTGCAGAACGATCCCGCCCTTCGCGCCAGCGGCCACACGGCTGAATCGATCCGCGAGCTCATGAAGCGGCCCGAAGCCAGGGTCGCCTCCATCACCGCCACGGGCGAAAAGAAGGATCTCGGCGTGGGCCAGATCTTCCTGCCTATGGCCTTCATGGGGCTGCTCCTCATGTCGGTGATGACCGGCGGACAGTTGCTCCTTACCAGCACCGTCGAAGAAAAATCCAGCCGCGTGATGGAAGTGCTGCTCAGCGCGGTCTCGCCGGTTCAACTCATGCTCGGCAAGATCGTCGGCCAGATGACGGTATCGCTGCTCATGCTGGCGATGTATTCCGGTGTCGGGGTCGCGGGGCTGGTCGCCTTCAGCTTCATGCACATCCTCGATCCCAAGTTGTTGATCTACATGTTCATTTTCTTCTTCATCTCTTTCTTCACCATCGCGTCGCTGCTCGCGGCCGTGGGCAGCGCGGTCTCTGAGATGCGCGAGGCTCAGACGCTTCAGACCCCGATCATCTTCCTCATCATGATTCCCTGGCTGCTGGTGCTGCCCATCAGCCGCGCGCCTAACGCGGCCTATTCGGTCGCCCTGAGTTTCGTCCCCATTATCAATCCCTTCGTGATGATGATCCGCTTGACCGGCAGCGAGCCACCCCCGTTCTGGCAGATCCCCGTTGCGATCGCCATCGGGCTCGCCACCGTGGTGTTCAGCGTCTGGGCCGCGGCCAAGGTCTTCCGCATCGGGGTGCTCATGTACGGCAAACCTCCCAACATTCGCACGCTCATCAAATGGGTGAGGATGGCATGATCCCCCCGCCCCGCGCCCGCCCGAAGAGCGATCCGACCGCAAGCTCGGACGACTCGCGCCGCCCTCGGCGCGGTTCCCGAAAGCCAGACGCGGCGGTAGCTCGTCCGGTGCCCATGCTCGATAAGTTCCGCCTCTACGAACTGTGCGCTCAGGCACCATCGCGCGACTGCAAAGTCCTCGCGGCAATCCACGGCGGCGAAGGCAAATCCGCTCCTCGCATTCTCGGGGAAGATTTCTGCGGTACGGCCGCGCTCTCGCGGGCGTGGGTTCATCTGGGCGGAAAGCACCTGGCAATCGCCGTCGATCACGATGCCGCGACGCTGGCGAAGGCGCACCATCACGCGCGGATCGGGCTGATCCGGGCCGACGTGATGGCCGTGCGCGAGCCTGTCGACCTCATCGCGGTACTCAACTTTTCCATCGGCGAGCGGCGAGATCGGGACGCGCTGGTCCAATACCTTCGCCACGCGCGGTCGCGGCTGCGCGCGGGTGGCTGCTTCGTTTGCGACATCTATGGCGGCGGCGATGCGTTCCTGACCGGCACCATCGACCAGCAGGTGCCCGCGCCAGACGGTTCGCGCATCACCTACTCGTGGGAGCAGCGCACGTCCGATCCCCTGCACGGACGAGTGACCTGCGCGATGCACTTCCGCGTGCGGCCCGCGGCCGGTGCAAAGATCGGCAAACGCTTGCCACAATCGAAGTCGTATGCGCTCCGCGACGCCTTCGTCTACGACTGGCGTTTATGGAGCATCGCCGAACTGCGCGACGCAATGAGCGATGCGGGGTTTGCCGAGATCGAGGTCTTCCCTCGCCGTCCCGATGCCGTCGACGGACAGGGTCAGTTTCACATCTTGCCGGTCGAAGACTCCGCAGAGCTTGGCAACAGCTACAGCGTGTATGTTGTCGGACGCTGGGGCCACTCTCGAAAGCGTTCGCTCAGCATCCGCCGAACCACAAAGCCATGAACGCGAACATATCTTCCACCGAGATGACGCCGTTGTGGTCGAAGTCGGCGGGCAGGTCCGTCCCGGTCTGTCCGTACGAACCGAAGTAGGTCGTGAGGAAAAGGAAGAGGTCGCCGAGATCCGCGGTGCCGTCCCGGTTCAGATCGCTCGGGCAAAGAGGCGTTGGCGGAAGGACCATCATGAGCGCCCGGCGCGCGTTGAGCCGGCCCCAGCCGAAGATCGAATCCAGCCCGGTTTCGCCCAGGTCATCGACGCTGCTCTCGATCACGGCACGCACCTCAGCGGCCGAAAGCGTCGGCTTGGCACCCCACACGATGGCCGCGACGCCCGCGACCATGGGTACCGACATCGACGTGCCGGTGGCCAGGGTGTAGTTGTTGGGAGTGGAGGTTTGATCGACGGTGGTGTAGATCATCACCCCCGGAGCGACCACATCCATCTCGGCACCCGTCGTCTGGCCGGGAAATGCGCGGTCCTGGCTGTCGGTTGCACCGACGGCGATCACTTCGTTGTACCTGGCGGGTATTCCAACGAACGCCGTCGGATCGTTTCCCGTCGACGAGATCAAGAGCACGCCGCGGTTGTGTGCATATTCGATCGCGCTACGGAGGAAAGGCACGCTGGCGGCGCTGTCGAACCCCCAACTCATCGACGCAATCGACGCACCGTTATCCGCGGCCCAAATCAGGCCGTTGCCAGTCCAATGCTGCGACACGAACAAGCCGTTCGCGCCGACGACTTTGATCGGCATGATCTTGGCGCGAGGGCAGACTCCCGCCATGCCGATCCCGTTGTTGGTCGCGGCCGCGGCGATGCCCGCGCACAGCGTACCGTGCGAAAGTTGCGGCTCGTCGTCAGTATTGTTGAAGTTGGTGCCACAACTGAAGCAGCGCCCGGGAATGGTCTGCCCGGCGAGATCCGGATGGCTCATGCTGACGCCGGTATCCAGCAGCGCGATCACCACCGAGACCGCCGCGTTGGGCGTCTGCCATGCTTCGAGCCAGTCGATGTCCGCATCGACGATTCCCGAAAGGCCGGCGATCGGCTGGCCCACGTTGTGAAGGCTCCACTGCTGCGCAAAGCCGGGATCGGTCGGGTCGGTGTGCAGCGTGCCGACCGGATCGACCTCGGCCAGCTCGAACACGTCGGCCACCTGTGCAAACTCCGCGGCCATCGCCCGCGTGTCGCTGCCGCTGGGCACATCGAGGACGTAAAACCGGTCGATGCCGAACTTCGCGGCCGCAACGGGGTCGCGCGCGGGCTCAACGAGCGCAGGATGCACTCGCGTCACCGACCATCGTGCGAGCAGCCCAGCAATACGAACATCGGACGTGCCGACCGAGATCGCTTCAGCGGCAACACCTCCGCGAACCTTGACGAAAACATGATCTGTCCACACACCCGAAACGTCGCCTGAGCTGACGGGCATCGAAGCTTCGAGCTCGTTTGCTTGCGCGAGCGCGCCGTCGACGACAATAGAGTCGCTGATCGCGGAACATACGTTCGACGCGACGAACATACATCCTAAACCCACCACTTTCGCAGCAGGAAAAAATTTCATGACCTCTCCTCGCATGAGGTTTTGCGCCGCTTCCCCAGCGCCGCTCCTGCCACATGCATATGGAGATCATACTGCACGATTGGGCATCTCCGCAAGCCGCCTGAATAGGGCATGTGCCCAGATTGCCATCCCCGATTCTCCCAAACATCCCTAAAACAGGTGGTTCCCGGCCGATATTCATGCCCTGTTTGGGTCGTCGCACCACTTTTTCTTGGAATTACCGTTGACATGTGGTTGACAGAATCAGTCCGATACGTCAAACTGTAAATGAACCATGATCGGTGGAGACCGGTCTCGGTGTCCGTGCTTCGAGAGTTGAGAGAGAGAGTTATCCTCAAGAGAGACTGCCTTTCAATCCACCTGTGTGCTTGCGCGATGCGTGTGCTTCCGCTCAAGGCTCAGATCTAGGGGTTGCGCTGGCAGTGAGGATTTTGTGGAAAGAGGAGAGAGAGTCATGCGAATTCAGGCTTCTTGGCTGCTGGCTGCCGCTGGCGTGGCGATGGTTTCTTCCGCCGCTCTGGCCGACTACTCGCGCAACATCACCGTGACTGCGCAGTACGCTATCACCGACAACCTCGGCAATCCGATTTTGGGTGCTGGCGGCGAGACCCAAATGCGGTCTGTGCCCCGGACGTTCAATATCGATACCGACTTCGTCGCCGAAGGTGCCGATGCCGAAGGCACGATCTGGTACCAGTACACCGGCGACACGCGCTTCGGCGAGCTGTCGACCCCCGATAACAACCCGTCGCTCACGGGCATGCGGATCGGCGTCAAAGCAGACCCGATGGTCGTGGCAAACTTCAACGTCGCCTCCGGCATCGTGAACACTACGTTCACCGTCCAGTCGACTTTGCTGAGCTATCCCACGATCACCGGCGGCGTGGCCGTCGCTACGGCCGCGATGAGCGTGACCGACTCGGCAACATTCGGCAACGTCGGCCAGATCTCCGTGACGGGCCTTCAGGCTGGCGGCAACGCCTTTGCGGCCAGGTTCAACGGCAACACCGTGAACTTTGCCAACCTGATCCTGAGCGGAAACGCGTCTGTTGTCCCAGGCTCGACAACGGTCTTCACCGGCTCCAACGCGAGCTTCCCTCTATACGACACGGTTCTCGCCGGATCGACCTTCGACATGCAGTCGGAGTTCAGGTTCACGCTCTCGCGGTTCGACCGCGCGGCCGGCACCAGCACCTTCGAGGTCATTCCCGCCCCGGGCACGGCTGTGCTTATCGCTCTCGGTGGTCTGACGGTCGCCCGTCGCCGCCGCGCCCGCTAAGTCGGCTCGACTCATGGTTTCGTTTTCCGTGCTTATATTCGGGCATCACGCCCGCAGTTGGAGGCTGTGAATGAATTTCAACAACAGAACACTCGGCATGGCGGCCGCTTCCCTCGCGGGGGCGGCCGGCATCGCCGCGAGCGCAAGCGGCGTTACCATTTCTGCCTCGGACCCGTTCATCACGATCATGGCAACCAACGGGTCGGGCACCGGCACCTTTACCGTTGCCTTGAACGACGTGGCCATCTTCAACGATCCCGATCAGGATGTGTTCTACTGGGGCACAACCGGCGAAGTCACGATCTTTAACGGGCTCATCCCGATCGCGACGCTCGTCAACATGACCGTGCTTTCGGGCCGCAACACGCAGCCCGATGGCGAGCAGCGTTACGGCATCGACATCGACTTCGGTGTGCGGGCCGGACTGAGCAACACCACGTTCACACTCATTTCACCAACGATGTCGTTCGGCCCGCTGCAAAACGCTCGCGGGTTGGTCAGCGCCGGGTTGGTCGGCACAGACCAGAACACCAATGGCATCACGGTTGGGCCGACCGGGCTCAACGGCTTTGGCTTCAACGCGATGTTCAACGGGCCACTGGTTTTTCGCAGCTATTTTGACCAGTCGATGGTCAACGTTGCCAGCGGTTCGGTAGGCGCTGCGGGAAACATGGTTCCGGGAGGCATGTTCCAGCCTATGGGCACCGTGGCCAATATGACGACGCAGTTCGATTTCATGGTGACGGCCGGCGACACCGCTGGCGGCACCACGACTTACTCGGTGGCTCCCGCGCCGACAACCTTGGCGATCGTCGGCCTTTCCGGCCTTCTCCTCGGACGTCGTCGCCGCTGAGCGACTCATCCCTGCCCCGCCCGGTTTCTCCCGGGTCTGGACTCTCCAAATTCCCTCTTGCGGGGGGCTGCGATAAGCGGCCTCCCGTTTTTTTTGCCTCGCCGTTTCACCTTCGCGGCCAAGCCAAGTGCTGTGACGCTTCGGTGAGTTCAAGGCGCGAGGAAGCAGAGCGGGCCTTACGGCTTTGCCAAGGCAATATCGACTGCCAACAGGGGGCGTACGGCACGCTCCCGCACCGGCAGGCTCTTTCCTGTTCGAGCGGGACGCGAGGGCCGGGAGGGTGGTCGGCGAACGACTCCTCCGTGGCCGCGCTTGGCCCAAGTCTGTTCGACCGATCCGTGCTTCCGACGGCGGATGGTCCATCATCCGCGGCCGGGGCGGGGTTCCTTCCGCACGCCGATCCCCATCCGGCCCTCGCCCGAGATCCCGCTCGAAACTCCGTTCCTCACCCAGTCGCGCCGCCCGGCTTACGAGCAACCCATCGACGCACCGCAGTTGAGGCACTTGTAGCAGGTGCCGTTTCGCACGGTGATGGTGCCGCAACCGTCACATGTGGGCGCATCTTCCTGGCTGTTGCGCATCGCGGCGTTCAGGCCTGACATCGGTCGCGCGCCGCTCGATGGCACCGCGGCCGTGACGACCCCGTTGCGATCGAGCTGGCTCGCCGGCTCCGTCACCCGGACGCCGCGGCGCGGTTGGAAGTCGGCTCCGTCGGCATCGAACTGCTGGTTGAAGCTCCACGATTGCTCGCCCTCCTTGATGCGCGGTTCGTCGTCGATGCTCATGCGACCACCGCCCCCGACTCCGCCAGGACTTGGCACCGACGGCGAAGCGCCGCGATCCGCCTCGAATCCATCATCGCCCGAGGTCTGCTCCGCGGGCCTGCTTCGCTTGGGCGCGTTGGCCTCGCGGTAGCCGGGGATGAACTCCATGCCCATCCATCGGAAGATGTAATCGACCAGGCTCTTGGCGATCGGAATGTCGCGGTTGCCGGTCATGCCCGCGGGCTCGAATCGCTGGTGTGTAAACTTGTTCACCAGACCCTCGATCGGCACGCCGTACTGCAGCGCGACCGAGACCGCGGTGCCGAGCGAATCCATCAGTCCGCCGATGGTTGAGCCTTCCTTGGCCATGGTGATGAAAAGCTCGCCGGGCATTCCGTCCTCGTAGAGGCCGACGGTGAGATAGCCCTCGTGCCCGGCGATGTTGAACTTGTGGGTGATCGAGGCACGGGTATCGGGGAGGCGGCGGCGCATCGGGCGCTCCACCACCTTCTCAACAACGCGCTCGACGATTCGCTCCACCACGCGCTCGACCGTGACGATCTTGGGTTCCGGCATCGGAAGCGCGGCCTCAATCGACGCGGGAACAGGCATCGCTGCCGCAACTCTGGCAGCCACCAGCCCCGGCGTCGGCACCGACCTCGCATCTTTTTTTGCCGCGTCCTCGCGCTCCTTTGCGTCCGCGTCCTTGTCTGTGTCACTGGTGGACGACAGCGGCTGACTCAGTTTGCAGCCGTCGCGGTACAGAGCGTTGGCTTTGAGCCCAAGCTCCCAACTCAGCACATAGCAGTTCTTGATGTCGCCGACCGTCGCATCAGAGGGGAGGTTGATGGTCTTGGAGATCGCGCCGGAGATGAACGGCTGGGCCGCGGCCATCATGCGGATATGGCCCTGGGCCGCGATGAAGCGCTGACCGTACTTACCGCACTTGTTGGCGCAGTCGAAGGCGCTCAGGTGCTCGGTCTTCAGGTTCGGCGCGCCTTCCATCGTCTGCGTGCCGCAGATCGCGTCGTTTAGCTTCGTGACGGTCTTTCGGTCGAGGCCGAAGTGGAAGAGCATGTTGAAGGATGCATCACCCTTGACGGTGCCGGGGTCGAGCCCGACACGCCGCATGGCTTCGTCGCCAAGCGTCCACGCGTTGAAAGCGAAGCCGAGCTCAAACACGCCGGGCAGGGCATCGTTCAGCCGGGCGATGTCGTCCTTGTTCATGCCTTTAGCGACCAGAAACTGCTTGAACGTGCCGTCGATTCCGCTCTCCGGCGGCATCGGCACGTCGACGTTGAGCGTGCCGAGCAGGTACCGCAGCATCTCGCGGATGTCCGCCTCGGCATAGCCCATCGCTTCCAGCGCGGGGCGGACGCTCTCGTTGGCGATCTTAAAGTAGCCGCCGCCCGCGAGCTTCTTGAACTTGACCAGCGCAAAATCGGGCTCGATGCCGGTGGTGTCGCAGTCCATGAGCAGGCCGATGGTGCCGGTCGGCGCAATGACCGTAACCTGGGCGTTTCGGTAGCCGTATTTTTCGCCGGCCGCGAGGGCCTCGTCCCACGCGCGCGTCGAGTGGTCGAGCAGTTCGTCGGCGTTGGAGATCGGCACCCGGCCCGTGTTGATCGCGGCGTGGTCTATGGGCACGGGCGGAATCGTGAGCTGCTCGAAGTTCTCGGGGCGCCGCGGCACGCCGTGGGCGGCGAGCCGGTGGTTGCGGACCACCCGAAGCATGTGGTCCTTATTGTCCGCGTAGCCGGCAAATGCTCCGAGTTGTGCGGCCATCACGGCGCTCTGCCGGTACGACCGCCCGGTCAGGATGCTGCTGAGGCACGCGCACACCGCGCGGGCCTCTTCGCTGTCGTAGGCGATGCCCGCCTGCATGAGCATCGCGCCCAGATTGGCGTAGCCCAGGCCGAGCGTGCGGTACTTCCAGCTCAGCTCGGCGACCTCGCGCGAGGGGTAGCTGGCCATGAGCACGCTGATCTCGAGCACCATGGTCCAGAGATCGATGGCGTGCTCGTAGGCGACCACGTCGAAGTTGCGGGTCTCTGAATCGTAGAACTTAAGGACGTTGATGGATGCGAGGTTACATGCCGTATTATCGAGGAACATATATTCGCTGCATGGGTTCGACGCGTTGATCCTCCCGCCCGCCGGGCAGGTGTGCCACGCATTGATCGTCGAATCGAACTGCACGCCGGGATCGGCGCAGCGCCAGGCCGCGTAGCCGATCTGGTCCCACAACTCCGTCGCGCTGTAAGTCCTCGACATCTTGCCGGACGTTCGGCTTCGAGTTTCCCAATCGCCGCCCGTCTCCAGCGCGGCGAAGAACTCGTCGGGAATCCGCACCGAGTTGTTGCTGTTCTGCCCGCTGACGGTCGAGTACGCCTCGCCGTTGAAGTCGTACTCGAGCTTCAGCCCGAGCCTCGCGGCCGTCTCGCCGATGGTCATCGAATCGCCGGGACTCGACTTTTTCCCCGCGATCACCTTCATCCCCTCGACCATCGCCTGAACCTTGATCTCCTCGCGCACCTTCCAGTTGATGAACGCCCCGATGTCGGGGTGGTCCATGTCGAGACAGACCATCTTGGCGGCCCGCCGGGTGGTGCCGCCACTCTTGACCGCGGCCGCGGCGCGATCGCCGATCTTGAGCCAGCTCATCAGCCCGCTGGACTTGCCGCCGCCGGAGAGCGGCTCGTTCTCGGCGCGAAGATGGGAGAAGTTGGTGCCGGTGCCCGAGCCATACTTGAATAGCCGCGCCTCGCGGACCCAGAGGTCCATGATGCCGCCCTCGTTGACCAGATCATCGCCGACGCTCTGGATGAAGCACGCGTGCGGCTGCGGATGGGTGTACGCATCGGCCGCCAGCGTCACCTTGCCCGTGTACGGATGGGGCACGAAATGCCCCTGCGCCGGGCCGGTGATGCCGTACGCCCAGTTGAGGCCCGTGTTGAACCACTGCGGCGAGTTGGGCGCGGCCATCTGGTACACGAGCATGTGCTTGAGCTCATCCTCGAATGCGGCCGCGTCGTTGGGCGTGTCGAAATAGTTGTGCTCCTCGCCCCAGTGCCGCCAGCAGCCTGCGAGACGATGAATGACCTGGCGGGCGCTGCGTTCCGGGCCGAGAACGGGGCTGCCACCGCTGTCCGCAGCAGCAGCCCCGCTCTCGTCCCGCTGGGGGACCGCAACCTGTGGAACCCCGGCCTTGCGGAAGTACTTTGAGACCATGATGTCGGTCGCAAGCTGCGACCAGGTCTCGGGCACTTCGGCATCATCCATCTTGAAGACGATGGAGCCGTCGGGGTTGGTGATCTTGGAAGAGCGCTTTACCCACTTAACGGAGGCGAAGGGGTCTTGACCGGCGGTGGTGAACTTGCGATTTATCTTCATGATCGTGGTCGCCCGAAGAATCGAGGTGAGAAAAGGCATCGAGGCATGAGGCATCAAGGCTTCAAGTCAGCCGCCCAGGGTTTCGGATGAGCCCTGCGAGTATCGCTCGCATTCATCCAGCTCGGAGATCTTCCCGTCGGTGCCTCGATGCCTTCGTACCTTGATGCCTTTTTTCCTAATCAACCTTGGGAAGCGTGAGCCCGTCTTGATCCTGATACTTCCCCTTCTTGTCCGCATAGCTCACTGCGCACACCCGATCCGCCTTCAAGAACACCAGCTGCGCGATACCCTCGTTCGCGTACACCTTCGCCGGCAGCGGCGTGGTGTTGCTGATTTCCAGCGTCACTTTTCCTCTCCACTCGGGCTCCAGCGGGGTCACATTCACGATCAGGCCGCAGCGCGCGTAGGTGCTCTTGCCCACGCACAGCACCAGCACGTCGCGCGGGATGTTCAGCGTCTCGACGGTCTCGCAAAGGGCAAAGCTGTTGGGCGGGATGATGACGTATTCGAGCCCGCGCTCGCTCGTGTCGATCTCAACAAACAACTCGTCGCTGAACGCCTTGGGATCGACGATGGTTACGCCGCCGCCGCGGGGGGTCGGCGTAAAAATCTTGAACCGTGTGCCGACGCGGATGTCGTAGCCGTAACTCGACACCCCGTACGACACCTTGCCGGGACGCTTGACCGCTTCGGCGAACGGCTCGATGGGGATCAGTTCTCGGATCTGGGTGTCGCATAGCACGGGCATATTGAACAGTCTCCGTGAACCAAGCCGCGGGCGGCGAATCGACAGCCCAAAGTGTTCACAACCGAACACTCGGGCCAACGATCATGGTAGGTATTTAGAAGGCTTCTGGGGAGACGAAAGTCGGGAAACGTAAGGATTCGGGAGGGCCCGCTCGGCTCGAACACTCAACGGGCGGGTTGAGAGCATACCACTACCTATCGTGCCATCAACCGCGAACTCCCCAAAATGCTGTGGAATTGGTGGGTCATCACGGATTGCTGCTCGTAAGTCACTGTATTGCAAACCTTTAGACCGCGCATTTTTTTTCGTATCCGTTTAGCGTTCATCCACAATCGCTGGTACTTTTGCACAATCTTCGCGGTGGCTAATACCACCGATTGTGGGTGATTCCCAACGTTTTTTCGGGTCAATCCTACCGGATCGCCGTTGTGCTTCCAAAAACGCCATTTCCCGCGATTGAATCTCTGTACAGCCAAGCCTGCCCCGCTATCCTGCGTACAGACTCGGGGGACAAGGCGCGGGGTCGGGGGAACGGGAGCGCTACGCGATGACTCAGGTCTACCCCCGCGGCCGCACGGCCCGGCTGTTCGTGCCACCACTCACGCTGGCTTTCGTCGCCGGGGCGATTTCAGTCGTCGCTGCTTGTGCGTCCAAACGCCAGCCCCGGCAGGTCGATCCGGTGGTGCTGCGGGATGTGCCCGAGATCCTCCGCGGCACCATCGGCTCCGAGGCGACGATCAATGGCACCGAGCCGCAACTGGTGTCCGGTCTGGGCGTTGTGATCGGGCTTAACGGCACCGGCGGCGGCGACCTCCAGCCCGCCGTCGCGGCCACCATGGAACGCGAGCTTGCCCGAAACGGGATCGGTCGCGGGAGCAATGCCGAGGGTGCGTTCACCGCCCGGTCGCCCCAGGAGTTTCTCCGCGACCCCAACGTCGCGGTGGTCATCGTCGAGGCCCGCGTGCCGCCCGGCGCACCGGATGGCTCGACGTTCGATGTCTCCGTTCGAACCATCCCCGGTTCGAGCGCGACGAGTCTCGAGGGCGGTACCTTGTGGAGCACCGATCTGCGGATCGGCCCAGCCACCACGCTGGGCGGGTACAAGACGCGGCAGATCGCGACCGCCAAGGGACCGGTCTACATCAATCCGTTCGCCGAACCCGGCTCCGGTGGAGCCACCGCCGGGGCAGTCTCGCGCACGACCGGCCGCGTACTCGGCGGCGGGCGAATCACCGAGCCGCTCAAACTCGAACTTCTCATGGATTCGGATTCGCACTCGCGGGCACGGTCGATCGTGTCGGCAATCAATGGTCGGTTTCCTCGGGCCGCTGGTGCGCCGGGCCAGACCGCCCGCGGCCGCGGCGGCGCGGGGGGCAGCATCGAGCCGGATGGCGACAAGATCGGCTCGCGGCAGAGCATCGCGGTGAGCGTGCCTCGGGAATACCGCGACGAGGGTGCGACTTTTCTGCAACTCCTGCGCTATAGCCGCGTCGATCCGTCGTACCCGGAGGAGTTTGCCAGGCGGTACGTCGAGGAACTCAAGAACAACCCGGCACTTTCCGAGCAGATCGGCTGGTGCCTGAAGGCCGTCGGCAAACCTGCGATTCCATTCCTGGTGCCGGTATATGACTATCCCGAGCTTGCTCCGAGACTCACCGCCCTTGAAGCGGGAGCGTTTCTGGGCGATGCCCGGGCCGCGCCGCACCTCATCAAGCTCGCTCAGACCGCGACACCGGCCGTGCAGACCGAAGCCCTGAAGCTGCTCGGCAAGATGCCCGCCAACCCGGAGATCAACCTCGCCCTGCGCGAGCTGGTGAGTTCGCCCAACCTCGATGTCCGGATCGCGGCCTGGGAAGGGTTGAGCCGCCGCAACGATCCGTCCGTCGATCGCGCCGCGGTCGGACCCGATCCGCGACAGCCCAAGTTCACCATCGAAACCGTCGCCGCCGGCGAACCGATGGTCTACATCACCCAGCAGGAACAACCCAAGATCGTGATCTTCGGGAACACCGGCGGGCGTTCGGGCCAGGCGGGCGGGTTGACGATCAATAAGCCGACACTCGTGACGGCCTGGGCGAACAACTTCATGCTCGTGGCCGATGGCCCGACCACCGACCTCCGGCTGAGCTATTCGACGCCGCGAAGCCCGAAGACCGCGAGCACGAAGCCGCCAGAGAATCTCACGGATTTTGTGCGTTTCATGGCCCGCCGCCCCTCGGCCGACGACCCGGGTCCGGGGCTGGACCTGACCTACTCCGACGTGGTCGGTGCTCTCTATGAGATGTCGCGCCAAGGCGGCATCACGGCGGTGTTCGCCACCGAGCAGGATCGTTTGCGGGCGGAAATCTACGAGGCATCGCAAACGACAACACTCGCCGATCGGCCGGAAACCAACGAACCGGACGACCCGACGACCGCCACCGCCGACACGGTGGTTTTCAACAGCCGCTCGCCCGCGCCGCTCATCGGCATCGGGGCAACGGCCGCGCCCACCGATTGGAAACCCCGCATCATTCCGCTCGCCATGCCGACCAAACCGTCGAAAGCCTCGACCCCCGAATAGCGGCGGTTGGATTTATCACGGCCGGCCCGCCTGCGAACCGATCCGTGGCGGGTTGTGCGTGCATCGGGTCGGGCGTGCGGCCTCCGCCGTTTTCGGCTATCCTCTGCCCCGGTTGGTTTTGCGGAGCGCGGATTCGCTCCGCTCGGTTCGCCCTCGTGCAGCACGGAGGTTGCTCCAGCGATGCGTCTTGCCAAGCTCACCCTCAGCGGGTTCAAGTCCTTTGCCGACAAGACCGAGTTTACGTTCGACGAGCCGATCACGGCCATCGTCGGGCCAAACGGCTGCGGCAAGAGCAACGTCGTCGATGCGATCAAGTGGGTACTCGGCGAGCGCTCCAGCAAGAGCCTGCGCGGCAAAGAGATGACGGATGTCATTTTCGCCGGGTCCGCCGCTAGACCGCAGCTTGCGATGGCCAGCGTCACGCTGACCTTCGACAACCCCAAAGGAGAGGGAACCGGCAGCGAAGACCACCTGCGCGACAGAATCCCGCCGATAGCGCCGGGCCTGGAACGTCTCGACGACCACCACTCCGCCGACGATCTGTCCCAGAGCGGCGACGAGCTTCCGCCCGCCCCCGATCTGGTCATCGCCCGCACCCGAATCGACCGCGGCCTGCCCATCGATGCCGACACCGTCGACGTCGAGCGCCGGTTGTATCGCGACGGAACGAGCCAGTACCTCATCAACAACCGCCGGTGCCGGCTCCGCGACATCGTGGAACTGTTCATGGACACCGGCATCGGCGCCGATGCCTACTCGATCATCGAGCAGGGCAAGGTCGATGCGATGCTCATGGCCAGCCCGCAGGAGCGCCGCACAATTTTCGAGGAAGCCGCCGGCATCGCCAAGTTCAAGGCTCGGCGCATCGAAGCGGAACGCAAGCTGGAACGGGCCGAGGCCAACCTGGCCGTTAGCCGCGAACAACTGGCGAGCACAGAACGGCGGCTGCGGATCGTGAAGAGCCAGGCCGCCAAGGCCCGCGTCTTCCAGCGGCTCGATGCCGAGCATCGCGCGTTGCGGTGCGTATCCGCCCTCGACCAGTACGACGACCTGCGACAGCGGCTGGTCGGCCTCACCAGCCAGCTTTCCGACCTCGAAGGCAAGCGAAGCCGAGCCGCCGAGATTCTCGGCGGTCTCGAGAGCGCCAAGCAGGAAGCCGAGCTGCGTCGTTCCGACCTGCTGACATCGCAGCGCCGCGCCGAATCGGCGATGCAGACCGCCCGGCACGCCGAGTCGAGTTCGCGGCAGCGCCAGGACATGACCCGGCGCGCCATCGCCGACGCCCAGGCCCAGATCGCCGAAGACGCTCAGCAGCTCGACGTCGCCGAGAAGTGGATCGCCGAGATCGTCGCGGCCATCGCCGAGCAGGCGAGCCAGGTTAGCTCGCTCGGCGAAGAACTCGCGCTCGCCGAGAAGCGACTCACCGACCTCGCTCACGAACGCAGCGCGGCGTCCTCGCGCGTGACCGAGACCCGCGGCGAACAATCCCAGAAACGCGCGGCCGCCGCGAATATCGATCGCGAGCGAACCTCGCTCGTGGCCGCGGCCGAGGGCGACAAGCGACGGGCCGTCGGGATGCGCGAGCAGCTCGGCAGCCTCGACGGCAAGTCGAGGTCAAACGCGACCGAGCGAACCCGTGCGGCCGAGATGCGCGAGCAGGCCGGCTCTCTCATTTCCGATCTAAAATTGCAGATCGCCGGAAGTGAACTCCAGATCACCGAACTGACCGCGGCTTCCAGCCTGCTTTCCACCGACCGCCGCGGCCTGTCCGAGCTTGTCGGCCAGCTCCAGCAATCCGCGGTTCGCCTCGACAGTCGGCGCGGCACGCTTCAGGAACTTCAAGATTCGCACGCCGGGCTCGGCGAGGCCGTGCGTTTCGTGCTCGAATCCAAGCGGCGTGGGGGTGGGGGGACGGGCGGATTCGCCCAAGTCGTGGGCGTTCTGGCCGATCTCATCCAGGTCGATGGCCCCGGCTCGCGCCCCGAGTGCGTCGAAGCGGCGCTCGGTGCGAACCTGCAAGCGCTCGTTGTCCCCACGCTCGCGGATATCCCCGATGAAAACGAACTCAGCACACTTCCCGGGCGCGCGACGTTTATTGCACTCCGCGGGTTTGGAGTTGTCGAAGCGGGCGGAGAATCTGCGCAGAATCCATCGACACCCCCCGCGATCGCCGCTGATGCATCCGAGGAGGTCGTCGCGATCCTCGGCGGCGCGCCCGGCTACCTTGCCCGCGTGCGCACGATGGTTGTTCCCAAGCCCAGCGCCGTGTTGCGCACCGGCATTCCCGACGCCGCCGCGGCCGTGGGTGCCGTCCTCGACCGCCTGCTCGGCAAGACCTTGCTCACGCGCGACCTCGACAGCGCCATGCTCCTGATGGCCGGACCGATGCTCGAGGCTGGCGCACGATTCGTCACCAGCGATGCCCGCATTCTCGAAACCGACGGGCGCGTCATCGCCGGGCCGGAGATCACCGAGAACGGCGGTGTATTACAACGCGCGGCCGAACTTGCGGCGCTGGAAACCGAACTCGCCTCCACCCGCGACGACTTGGACAAAGAACGCGCTTCGCTCGCGCTCGTCGATGCGCGAGCATCGGAACTGTCCACCCAGGAGGGCACGCTTCGCAAGCAGCTTGCCGGCGCGCAACGCGAACTGGTCAGCCACGAGGCCCAAGCCGAGCGCCACGCGGCCGATCTCGCCCGCCTCGAACGCGAGCGAATCACGCTCCATCAGGAAATCGCCGACCTCACCGCACGCTGTGACAAGCTCGAAGCCGATCGCGTCGCCGCGCTCAACAAGGCCGACAGCCTTTCCAGGCTGTTCGAGGAGCAGTCCGCCGCGGCCGCGGCACTCGATGCCAAAATCGAGGAAGCCCAGCGAGCAGCCGACGCCGCCACCGAGCAGCTCACGACCGCCAAAGTCGATGCCGGTCGCGCCAACGAGCAACTGGCCGCGGCCAAGCGCGAGAAGAGCCGCTTGGAAATGACCAGCGACGAGGCCGACCGACGCAAGCGTTACCTTGCGGGCCAGCTCGATCAGCGCAAGTCCGGCCTCGTGCAACACGAGCGCGTGCTGAGCGACTGTGGCGAGACGATCGCGCGAGCGGTCAAGGAGGCCGAAGCCGCCGAGACCGAACTCGATCAGGCGACGGAGTCGCTGCAAACCGCAGAAGCCGAGGCCACAAGCCTGGGCGAGAAGGTCTTGCTCGCCCGGCAACACGCACAAGCCGTCGAGCGCGACTGGCACAGCATCGAGGTCGCTCGCCGCGAAGTCGAAGTCAAGCGCGAGAATCTCGAAGAGCGGAGCCAGCAGGAACTCAGCCTCGATCTGCCGCTCGAATACCCCGAATACCTCAAAGTGCTCGCCGAACAGACGTATGAGTTTCTGCTCCCTCTCCCAGAGGGAGCAGGCCGGGGCGAGGGTGCGGGATCGGCGAGCGATTCCAGCCTGCTCACAGACGCGATCGGCACGCGCAGCGTCACCATCGCCATCACCCGCCTCAACCCCGAGCAAGCCGCCGCCGACATCGACCGCCTCCGCGCAGAGATCAAGTCACTCGGCAACGTCAACCTCGACGCCATCGAAGAGGAAACCACGCTCGCGGCCCGCAATGATGACCTCATCAAACAGGTCGGTGACATCGACGCGGCCCGCGTTCAACTCGCCGACCTTATTGACAAGCTCAATATCGCGAGCCGCGACCGCTTCCAGGAAACCTTCGAGGCCATCGAGCGTCACTTCTCGGCACCCGACGGGATGTTCCGCCAGCTCTTCGGGGGCGGCGAGGCCAAAGTGCGCCTCATGCCGCTCATCAAGGATGGCCCCGACGGCACGAAGATCGTCACCGACCAGACCGACTGGCTCGAATCCGGCGTGGAGGTCATCGCCAAGCCACCCGGCAAGCAGCCTCGCAGCATCAACCAGCTCTCCGGCGGCGAAAAGACCATGACCGCGATCGCGCTCCTGCTCTCGATCTTCAAGAGCAAGCCGAGCTGCTTCTGTGTGCTCGACGAAGTCGATGCCGCGCTGGACGAAGCCAATACCGAGCGGTTCTGCAAGGTGCTGCACCGCTTCCTCGACCACTCGCACTTCATCGTCATCACGCACCACAAGCGGACGATGCAGAGCGCCGACAGGCTGTACGGCGTCACGATGCAGGAACGCGGCGTGAGCAAGCGCGTCACCGTAAAACTCGATCAAGTCGGCGACGAGGGCGATATTGCCGATCGAGCGGTTCCCGACAGAACCTCGCCGGTCGCGCCGGGCCCGGAGAGGCCGCAGCGCCTCGCGGCGGCACAGGTCGGGGCCATTGGCGATGCCACCCCGATGGCTGAGCCATCGTCCGACGTGCCCAACGTGCCCGAGGTCGTCACCCGCCCCATCTCCGTTCCCACTCTTCGCCGCAAGCGCACGCTCCTCGAATCCACCGGCCTCACCACCCTCACCGACGCGGGCGACAAGCCCGAGCCGGTGCTGGTGCGGATCGGTCGACCCAGCAGCGTAATCCGGCATGCGGTGGGTGCGTCGAGCGCCACCGACCCGGACGGGCAAGTGACGACGACCAACCTCCGCTCACTTCGTTCGCGGCTCGGTCTCAACCGCGCCGATCAACTGAGCGACTGACGCGACACCTTGTCGTTGGGTCCACTTTTCCAGCCCCTGCACCACCGCCAGCGGCGCACGCGGATCGGCAAAGAGCGCCGTGCCCATCCCCACCGCCGTGGCCCCCGCCAGGATGAACTCGGCCGCATCGCGCCAGTTCATCACGCCGCCCAGCCCGATGATTGGCACATGCCTGCCCGCGCCATGCAGATCTCGCCCGAACCTGTTGAACACCTCCCACACCGCCCGCACCGCCGGCGCGTGAACCGCCGGCCCAGACAGCCCACCGGTGAAGTTTGCCAGCAGCGGCCGGCGCGTCTCGACATCGATCGCCATCGCAGGAATCGTGTTGCCGATGGTCAGCCCGCTCGCGCCGGCTTCGATCACCGCCCGCGCGATGGAAGCTATATCCGCGACCACCGGAGAAAGTTTGACGAAGATTGGGAGCGATCCCACAGCGCCGCGCACTTCCCGGACAACCTCGGCCGCGGACGCGGATGATGCGCCGAACTCCGGCCCGTGCTTGACGTTGGGGCACGACAGATTGAGTTCGATCGCCTCGATGCCTCGCTGCCCGGCTACCTCGATACTTTCTTCTCTCGTCAACCATTCGGCCATGAACCCCGCTACCACCACATAGTCCTCGACGCTGAACCCCGCGACCGATCCGATAACTGCGCAATCGATCTCCGCCCGCCGCGGCCAATACTCCCGCTCAAACCCCTCAATCCCTGGATTCGTCAGCCCGACCGCGTTGAGCATGCCCATACCCGTCGCCGAGGGATGGGGCAGGATTCGCCACGTCGCGTTGCCCTCGCGGGGCTCGCGCGTGATCGACTTGGTCACCACCGCCCCGACGCGCCCCAGGTCGAGCACATCTCCCATTTCGTGAAGCGTGCCGCATGTGCCGGCCGCGAGCACGATCGGATTGCGGAGCGCGACCCCGGCAAGTTCCACCGCCAACCTGTCGCGCCCGTCGCCCATCGCCACAGCGTAGCGAAGTTCACCCCGGAGACTCTCGTTGCCTCCGCGGTGAATACGGTTCCCCCATGTCCGACATCGACCGCCGCATCGCCCAATTTCAGAACATGGCTCAATCCGACCCCGAGAACGAGATGGCCCATTTCTCGCTCGGCAAGGCTCTTTTCGACGCGGAACGCTTTGCCGAATCGGCCGCGAGCTTCGTGCGCTGCACCGAGCTTGCGCCCAGCATGAGCAAGGCTTACCAGCTCGCGGCCGAGGGCTTCATCAAAGCCGGCGACAAGGACATGGCGGCACAGATCGCGACC